>Ga0137410_10003065_pt1 | contig 11334 bp, 10 predicted proteins | sample CZODoug1_16funga_FD_108878 | JGI IMG/M metagenome (GOLD analysis project Ga0137410, IMG submission 108878) | Vadose zone soil fungal communities from Angelo Coast Range Reserve, California, USA - CZODoug1_16fungal (Illumina Assembly) | ecosystem: Environmental > Terrestrial > Soil > Vadose zone... | reverse complement strand
TTCTCGGGAAATCCTCCCCATAGCATGGCGCTTCCGATCAGATGCTTGACCGGGTCGACCTGATCTTCGCTGGCGCCAAACATGCGACGCGTATCGGAAACCGTCGTTCCAAGCTGCAAGAGCGCTGCCTGTACCTTCTTGAGGCTTGCCTCGTCCCAATGGGGCACTTCGAACGTGCCTGGGCGCTCCTGACTGAACTTAACCGCATCCTGCAAGGCGTGGACCTGCTCGACATCTTCCTTGTTCGAGTAATTGACAAGGAAACGGATGACGGCAATGGCATAGCGGGTGCCAATCATCTCCCTCGTCAGAGTGTGGCTGCCCGCACCGTAATAGGTCGCCCGGGTGTATTGATCCTCATTGACGACCTGCATCCCCATGAAGCGCTTGCCGGCGTCCGGCAGCGTAACCGTTACCGGCCCGGCATCGAGGTCGACAATCACAAACGAATACAGCGTGTCGCGGTTGGGACGAACAATGCCTTGCTGGACCGGAGGAGCAAGCTCGCGGCCATGCCGGAATTTCCCGAAGCCGCCGTTCTTGACCACCCCGGCGAAATAAACATCGGTCTGGGCGCGGTTGTAGTTATCGATCGTGACGGGCTGGGCCGGTGAAGCAGTCGTTTGTGCCGATACGGCGGAACTCGTCATCAATAGCGACATGACCACTAAGACACTCATGCTGGTCTTCTTCATTGATGCCCTCTGCGTGACGCGGAAACCCTTCCGATCCTCAAGTAGATAGATCAGCCAGATATGGAAGTAAACAGGCGTTCTTGAAAGGCTGTCTGCCAAATCTGATAGGCTTTTCGCATGGATTTGCATGCCACCCGTATGTTTGTGTGGCTCGCTCGCCAGATGATGGGGCGGGGGTTGACGGAAAAGATCATACAAGTCGGTCTGCAGCTATCTTTTCAACGGCGTCCTGGAACTTCGGATGTTGAGACTCGGACCCGTAGCGCTCGGTGCGTTGATCCGACTCTCGCAGCCGAGAGAATAACTGGAGCGACCTGATATGTTAGTTCTACAGTCCACCCAAGATGGTGTCCGGACCACTCGTGAGGGAGTAATCCTCGAAGTCACGCTGGACCGGCCCAAAGCAAATGCGATCGATCTTGCGGCGAGCCGGCGCCTAAATGCCATTTTCACCGCCTTCCGCGACGACGCGGCACTCCGCATTGCGATCGTGACCGGCACGGGCGAAAAATTCTTTTCGCCGGGGTGGGACCTGAAGGGCGCGGCGCAGGGCGAACCGTCGGATTCGGACTGGGGAGTCGGCGGCTTCGGTGGCTTGAACTATCCGCGTAATCTCGATAAGCCCATCATCGCCGTTCAAAAGGTCGTGCGATCGGATGACCTGAAGGAGGGTGCTCGCGCATTCAGCGCGAGGCGCAGGCCGGTATGGAAAGGGCAATAGTCAAACTACGCTTTAACGACCCAAGGCGCCGCACGCCGGAAGATCGACCGTTTCACCCGATCACGGCTAGGCCAGATCAATACCGCTTGTGACACTCGCTGACAACCATACGCGTCCGTCGCGGACAAAAATCACGTCGGGGCTGCGCAGTCCAATGCGGTCCTTCGTGGCGTTTAGCCATCGAAGGCGAATGCCGGAATACCCGTCGCCAATCCTTCGCACGCGAAGAGTCCGCCCGCGAGCGGTGCTTCGCGCAGTTGAGCTTCCGTCATCCACGTCCGCGACGTGGTAATAAATAGCGTGGTGCCTTTCGAACCGCCGAATGCGCAAGTCGTGACGTTAGGGACCGGTACGTGCAGGACAGCATCGATCTCGCCACTCGGTCCAAACGCCGTGACTTGTCCGCCACCGAAATGTGCAACCCAGAGCCGCCCGTCACAGTCGACCGTCATGCCATCGGGGAGCCCCGCGTGCTCGTCAAACTGTATGAAGACTCGCTTGTTACTGATTTCGCCGTTGTCCAGGTCAAGATCGAACTTGTGAATGGTTCGCCTCATCGAGTCGCTGTGGTAGAGGATACGGCCATCGGGGGAGAACGCTGGGCCGTTCGGACACAGGTAGCCGTGATCAACCGCCTTCCAGGTGAGGTCCCTCTCGACGTGATAGAGGGATCCCACGGGCTGCGCGCAGTCCCGATCCAGCGTGCCAGCCCAGAGACAACCGCGTGGATCAACTTTGCCGTCGTTGAACTGATTGTTTGGCAGCTGCGGCTCGGGACATGTCACTTCTGCCGCAATGCCGAGGAGCGTGTCCAACTTGTACAGCTTGTTGTCCATCCCGGCGATAAAGCCTCCGCCAACTCGCTGCGCAATGAACCCGATCACCCCATCGTGTCGATAAACCTCGCTGGTGCCCTCAGACTCGCTGTAACGAAGGAGTCTTCCCTCGAGGCCATCGACAAAATAGAGCGCTTGCTCGTCGTCAACCCAGATAGCGCTCTCCCCCAACTCCGCGCGGGCCTCCCAGATGCATTCAAGCTTCGGATTGCCGGCCAACTCGCACACTTCGTATTTGCCACTCCGCCTCATAAGGGGAGCGCATCCATAAGGTCATCGACGTTTGGAACCACGCCCAAGAAGTGCGCTATCTCGTCCAGCGCGGTAGACCGGCTTGCTGCGCAATTAAGTCTCATTTTCCTAAGGTCTTCCTTCATGCTGCGGACCTCGCGCGCGAGCTTGCAGAAAGACTGCGGAGAGAAGACAACGCGAGACCGAGGCTAATAGAGAGCATGATCGCCGACGTAACGCCGAGGGGGGCTACTGTCTGGGCGACAAGCATGGCTCCAAGCGCGGGTCCCACAGCGGCTCCGAAGTTCGCTGCAGCGCCGCTGAGCGCGGTAGCACGTCCTGTACCGTCAAGCGATGCGAGCACGCCTTGCAGATACGGTGTGGTGAACGTCGTCGTCATGTTGGAAACGAGTGCGCCTGCAATGAAAAAAGGGCGAGAGAATGAACAGTACATCGCGAGCGCTACCAGAATCTGGACAGCGAAGCCTAAGATGAGCGGAGCGGTATAACCGCGGCGCTCCCCCAAAACGGCTGCGGCCGCAGCTCCAAATGGCGTGGTGAAGCCCGCGATAGACAACCAGCGCACCAGTGAATCGGGGTCCATCCCAGCTGCGGCCCCGGCTGTGCTCGCAAAAGCCCAAAGCGCACCTTGGGCTATCCACATCAAGGCCAGTGCCGCAAGCGAACTCGCAGCGCCCTCGGGGAGTCGCAGCTTCATGCGTGCGCCTAACGAAGGAAGGTCGGACACGATTCCCTTCGGCAGGAGGAAGGCCGCGGACCCGAGGGTCAGTAAAAATATGAGATCGACAAAAAAGACAGCATCTCGGCCAGCGAAAGACTGTACAGCGCCCACCACAAAGATCGCCAAGCCGAAAACCACTCCCAACGCGAGTTGCATGTACGCGAACAGCTTCTTAGGGGACTCATGTAATGCAGGAAGAGCGTTGGTAGCGGCGGCGACGATGCCTGTGCCGACACCGAACAGCAGCCGGAGGGCGACGATGGGCACGATATGATCGGTCAACAGACAGCCGAGCGTGGCCGCAAGCGCAATTGCGATACCCAGAATCGTCAGCCGACGTTTGTCGCGGAATGCAATCGTTTGCCCCAAGCAGCTTGCCGCACAGGCGAGCGCAAGGAGCTCGGCCGCGGTGATCCAGCCAGCTCCAACGGGCCCGGCGCGGTAACCGTCAGAGAGCGTTGAGACCTCATAAGGCAGTAACGTGATAGTCAGCCAGGCAACGGTGCTGACCACGGCGAGGGCGGCGACGCGGACGCCCCCAAAGTGCTCCGCACGAGCTACAGGCATGGGATCTGCACAATTCCAAGGCGCGGGCATCGCATGGTTTGCACTGTCCTAGAACGCATGTATGTATGCTCCTATCGGCTCTTCGGCGACGCTAGTATGAGTTGTACCCAAGAAGTGATCCGCTGCAGGTTGCCACGACGCCTGCTCCATAGCCTGACGCACTCTGTGCGCTTTTCGCAATTGGATCTCATGCAGAGCTTTCCCACGGGTCCTCACCGAATGAAACGGGCGACGCTACAAACTCGCCCGTTACTGCTGAGCCGAATCCTAGGCTCGCAGGGCGAAGGTCGACAAGGCTAGAGGAGGAGTGGCCAAAATCCACACCCCATCCCCGCATCGCGATCGGCGACGTGGAGCGCAAGGCGTCCAGCGAAGTTGGCCATTGCTCACCTCCCTTTCGGTCGCGCGTGCACCTGATGATAAGCCATCAGTAAAAGGGGAGAAAGCGATGCAAGTCGGCCTGATGCCATTGTTCCAAGGTCACCCAGGAACTTCGGATGTCGAGATCTATAGACAAGAGCTCGGCTTGGCGCTCGAGGCGGAGGCAATGGGATTCGACCTGCTGATGCCGGTCGAGCACCACTTTTTCGATTACGCGATGATTCCGGACAACATCGTTCTTTTGAGTTATGTCGCAGCGCGCACCAAGACGATTAAGCTCATGCCCTGCGCCTTCATCCTTCCATGGAACGATCCGCTCCGCGTGACTGAGAAGGCGATTCTTTTGGATCATTTGTCCGAGGGGCGAGTAGTCGTCGGATTCGGCCGCGGTCTCGCGAAACGGGAGTTCGATGCCTTCCGTGTCAAATTCAGTGAGTCGCGCGAGCGCTTCGAGCAAGCCGCAGGAATCATTTTGCGCGGCCTGGAGACGGGTTTCGTTGAGGGAGATACGCCCCACTATCAGCAGCCGCGGATCGAAGTTCGGCCACGGCCATTCAAGAGTTTTCGCGACCGCACCTACATGGTCGGGATGTCTCCGCAGTCTGTGGAGACCGCAGGGAGGCTCGGGCTTGGCTGCATGAAGTTCGCCCAAGGACCGTGGGAGGAAGCGAAGGTTGAAATCGACCGTCACCGCTCACTATTTAAGCAATCATGTGGTTTTAAGGCGCCGCCGCCGATCGCTGCAGACTGTATGTTCTGCGATCCGGACGTAAAGCGAGCAGAAGCGCTCGCGCGCGAGCACATTACCCGATATTGGGCTCAATTGATGGATCACTACGAGTTGCTCAGTGACAACTTCGCGAAGGCGGGCGCTGCGTATGCCTCATACGCTGAGATGACAAAACACTACCGATCAACCAGTCAGCAGGCTCTCATCGACTCCTACCTCGAGGCCAACATATGGGGAGACCCCGCGCGCATTATTGACAAGCTGCAAGAGCGCCGCGAGTTGCTCGGCGATTTCATCTTGGGCGTCTCTCCGAGCTTTGGTGGCATGTCGTTTGATGATGTCCGGCGATCGCTGCGGTGTTTCGTGGATCGAGTGATGCCGCAAATCAAGACCTGGTAACCATCAAGTCTCAATGAGGGGCTGTGGATGGCGGCTTCATCGACGTAGTTGATTCGAAACCTGAAACAAGAGGGGATGAGAGCAGATGGTCCCGCAAATGCTGCGTCGTGCGACGCCGAGGCTTGATTACATTGCCGCACTATCCGGGTCGACTGCCTGTCCTACCGCACGAGTACCTCGCGATTGGGCCTCGTTAGTCGGCCTGCTCGCCGCGCTTACGATGCTTGCGCCGCCTTTGACCGCTAAGGCGGACTCTGATAGCGCGGGCTCTGTGCTCAACGAGGTTGTCGTGACCGCGCAGCGCCAGAGCGAGCGCAGTCAGGACGTACCCATCGCTGTCACAGCGGTTTCGGCGGACGAGCTGCGCGATCGGGGGATTCGCCAAGCCGCAGATCTCGCGTCGGTCGTACCCAACATGCTGTTGAACCTGCCGTGGGGGCCCGAAGCCCAGCCAACCTTCACGCTGCGCGGGGTGACGACAACGGATTACAGTCAGAACCAAAGTAGTCCCATCGCCATGTATGTCGACGAGGTCTACAAGGCCGTGGGAGCGGTGCAGGCTCTGCAGGTCTTCGACATGGACCGGGTCGAGGTGTTGCGGGGACCGCAGGGCACCCTCTACGGCAAGAATGCCACCGGCGGCGCCGTTAGCCTCTATTCCGCCAATCCCAGTCTCACGACGACCCAGGGCTATGTCGAGGCGGGGTACGGTAACTACAATGACCGCTCCGTGCGGGCGGCCGTGGGTGTGCCGCTGATCGACAACGTCTTGGCCGCGCGCGTGGCCGTCTATTACGAGGACCGGAACGGCTGGACTCAGAGCATCGTGCCCGGAGTCAATCCTCTAAACGGTGTGGACGCGCTGGCGGGTCGTGCCACCATCCTCGCGCAGCCGATGGACGACCTCAAGGTCACCTTGAAGTTCTCCTCGACACGCTCGAACGGCACGCCCTATGGCCCGCACGCGCTCAACAACGAACCGGCCGTGACCGGGTTCTCGGGGAATATCCCGTGGTTCGATACCGGCTCCAAGTATTCCGTTCCCAAACAGATTCGTAGCGACAGTGCATCCCTGAAAGTGGAAGCAGGGCTCGCCGAGCATCTCCTGTTGACCTCCATCTCAGGCTACGACTATGGGCGCTGGTACACATTGAGCGATGATGGCGGGCTTCCGATCACGGCCCGCCTCGATGATCCCAACTCCTACTTCTCGAGCGTCAACACCTTCTCGCAGGAACTACGCCTGTCCTCCCGAGACACCCATATGCTACGGTGGCTCGCAGGGTTGTACTATGGACGCGAAAGCGTGCACGCAATCGTGCAGTATCACTTCTTCGACGGCTATCCAGGGGCATTCGTGACGCCCGGTGGACAGACACTCTATGGCTTCGATGAATGGAACAATTTCGATCAGCTGAAAGACAGCCGTGCCGCGTTCCTGAATGCGACCTTCGCAGTAACGCCCACGGTCAGCATTCGAGCCGGCCTGCGGTACACCAAAGACAAGATCGAAATCACCAACTTCTACGCGCTGGAGGGCGGACTCGACGCGCCCTCGGCGGGGTATGGGCCCAGTCCCGGCACGACGCTCTGGACTCAGACGATTCCGTACGTTACCGGGGTTTCCTACACACAGTATTCGAGCCTCTATGGTCCGCCTGGCGGCGTCAATGCGCCGCTCGAGTACGACAACAACAACACCAGCGGTAAAGTGGGCGTCGACTGGAAGCCAAACGATCAGACGCTGCTCTACGCAAGCTTCTCCCAGGGGTACCGCGGAGCAGCCTTCAACGGACAGGCCTTCAATGCGCCGGCAGAGCTCACCTTCGCCCAACCGGAGAAGCTCGATGCGTACGAGGTCGGCTCCAAGCTGGAGTTCTGGCAGCGGCGAGCCTCTCTTAATCTCGCGGTCTTTCATTACAGCTACCGCAACCAGCAGTTCCTCGACACCTTTGCGCTGCCCGGCGGCCAAGGGACCGGCCTGCGCACCTCGAACGCGCCCCGGTCGCGGGTCGATGGCGCCGAGATGGAGTTCCGGGCCAAGGTTACCGCAGATGTCGAGCTCTCGGGCAGTCTCGGGCTCCTCAACACCAAGTATCAGGAACTCACCCTGCATGGTGTCGATCTGTCCGGTCACCAACTCATCCAGGCACCCCATGCCAGTGGGAGCCTGGCGCTCAACTGGCGCTTCTTGCAGCTGGACGCGGGCGACCTGCACCTGATGCTGGACGGCAACGGCTACAGCAGGCAGTTCTTCGACGCCCAGAACACGCTACGCGTCTCCCAGCCCTCCTACGCCATTGCGAATGGCCGGCTGTCATTTACGGGCGGCAGAGGATCCACGAGCGGCTTTGACGTCGGAGTGTGGGTGAAAAATCTGGCTGATCGGCACTATCTTCAGTACGCCCTCGCGCAGCGGGACCCCAGTCAGGGTGGCTTGGGATTCGATTATGGACTCGTCGGTGAGCCGAGGACCTATGGAGCGGATATCCGATACCGCTTCTGAGCTGTTGCCACCCTTGCCGCCTAACCGGATAAGTAATGATGCTTGATCGTGATGCGCTACTACTCGCCTACAGGACGATGCGTCGTATCCGCGACTTCGAAGAGCGCGTCAATACCGAGTTCGTCGCCGGTCGCGTTCCAGGATTCGTACACCTCTACTCGGGCGAGGAAGCCATCGCGGTCGGCGTCTGCATGCATTTGGACGCGGCCGACTACATCGGGTCCACCCACCGTGGGCATGGGCATAGCCTCGCGAAGGGTTGTGACCCGAAGGGCATGATGCTCGAGATCTTGGGTAAGGCGGAGGGCTTGTGCGCCGGCAAGGGCGGATCCATGCACATCGCAGACCTGCAGCGCGGGATGTTGGGTGCGAACGCTATCGTGGGTGGCAGTCCGCCTCTCGTCATCGGCGCGGCGCTGACGGCGAAAACACTGAAGTCGGATCGCGTCGCGGTGGCTTTCACCGGCGATGGCGGCAGCAATCAGGGCACGATCTTCGAGGCGATGAATATGGCGGTGGTCCTGCAGCTGCCGGCCATCTTCGTCATCGAAAACAACGGCTACGGGGAAGGCACGGCCGCGGAGTATGCCGTGGGGGCCAAGGACGCGGCGCGGCGCGCAGCCGGATTCGGCATGCCTGCCGTGAAGGTGGACGGCAGAGATTTCTTCCCGGTTTACGAGGCAATGGCCGATGCAGTGACTCGTGCGCGAGCCGGCGGCGGCCCGAGCTTCATCGAGGCGCGCTGCGCCCGCATCCACGGACACTATTGCGGCGATCCGCAGACCTACCGCTCCAAAGAGGAGTTGACGCAGGCCCGAGAAGTGCACGATCCGATCGTGGGATTCCGTCGTCGTGTGCTCGCGTCGGGCGAATTGACGGCGAGTGAGCTCGATTCGATCGATCGGTTGTCCGCCGAGGAGATGGATGCGGCCGTGACCGCTGCCCATGCGGGCACCGCGCCACCGCTAGAGGCGTTGTACACAGATGTCTACGCGACCTACTGACGAAGACCCACATGGCAAGAACGTCATTCCGGCAGGCCCTCAACGATGCGTTGCGTTCGGAGATGAGACGCGATTCGAGGGTGGTGGTCATCGGTGAGGATGTCGCGGGCGGGGCCGGCGGTACCGGAGTCGACGATGCCTATGGTGGAATCATGGGTGTCACGCGCGGACTCGTGGGCGAATTCGGCCGCGCTCGCGTCATCGACACCCCCATCACCGAAAGCGCCATTGTCGGGATGGCAGCCGGAGCGGCCATGACGGGATTGAGGCCCGTGGCAGAACTGATGTTCGTCGATTTTTTGGGCGTCTGTCTGGATCAAATCCTCAATCAAGCGGCCAAGTTTCGTTACATGTTCGGCGGCAAGGCGCGCACGCCACTGGTCATACGGGCCATGTTCGGCGCGGGATTCAGCGCCGGCGCGCAACACTCGCAGTGCCTGTACTCGATCTTTACTCACATTCCCGGCCTGAAGGTCGTCATTCCTTCATCGCCTTACGATGCCAAGGGCCTGCTCATCCAGGCGATCCGCGACGACGACCCCGTCATATTTCTCGAACACACGAAGCTCTACGACCTCGAGGGGGAGGTCCCTGCCGAGAGTTATACCGTGCCCTTCGGCGAGGCTCATGTACTGCGCGAGGGCGGGGATCTCACCATCGTCGCCCTCGCGCGCATGACCCATGTCGCGCTCGAAGCAGCGTCTGCATTGGCCGAGAAAGGTATCGAGGCGACCGTCATCGATCCGCGCACCACCTCGCCGCTCGATGAGGCAACAATTCTGGAGAGCATCGGGGTGACAGGCCGTTTGTTGGTGGTCGATGAGTCCAATCCCCGTTGCAGCGTCGCGAGTGAGATCGCTGCGGTCGTCGCAGAGCGGGCCTTCCGCGATCTAAAGGCGCCGATTCGGCGCATCACCGCTCCCCATACGCCCGTACCGTTCTCTCCGGTACTGGAAAACGCGTATATCCCGAGCAGCCCGGCTATTGAGGCAGCGGCAATGGAGCTTGCAAAATGGTCATGAGGGCGCCGTTTCTGTCCACGGCCGCCCAGATTTCGAGTCCCGAGAACGTATCAAGATGATTTGGGCCATCACCATGCCCACCTGGGGGCTGTCGATGCAGGAAGGCACCATCGTCGGCTGGCGGGTTGCCGAGGGGAGCCCGACGGCGGCCGGCGCGGAACTGGTCGAGATCGAGACGTCCAAGATTGCCAATAGTCTCGAAGCACGAGAAGCGGGCGTGCTGCGGCGACAGTTGGTCAAAGCCGGACAGACAGTGGCCTGCGGTGAGTTGATCGGCATCATCGCCACAGACGAGGTCTCCGAGTCCGCAATCGATGCCTTCATTGCGAAGTTCCCACGGCCGCGGCCGGCGGCGTCTCAGGCCGGGGAGAATGCGTCATCTGATCCGAGCTTGTTTCTCGAGCTTCCATCGGGGAGGCGGCTGTGCTGCACGATGAGGGGCAACCTCGGCTCAGCTGTCGTGTTCCTACATGGCTTCGGCGGAGACTCGCATACGTGGTTGTTCAATCAAGGGGGCGTCGCCGAACATCATTTGACCGTCGCTTTTGATCTTCCCGGGCACGGTGGTTCAACCAAGCAGGTTGACTCAGGATCAATCGAGGAGTTGGCGAGCAGCGTTGCCTACGGAATCGACCAACTGGAATTCAATCGCATCCATCTCGTCGGTCACTCGTTGGGCGCAGGAATCGCGCTTGCAGTTTGGGAGGGGCGGCCCGAGAGGGTCGCCTCAGTTTCCCTGCTGGCTCCATTTGCTTTCGGAAGTCATGCAAATCAGCGTTACATATCCGACTTCATCTCAGCGCAACGCAGTCGCGACGTGCAACGGTGCCTTGCGCTGCTCTTCGCCGACCCGAAGGCAATCCGCCGCGACATGGTCGAAGCGGTCGTGCGGTACAAGCGGCTCGACGGCGTGACCGAAGCGTTGGCCAAGATTGCCGCGAGTGCGTTACGCGAACCCGCGCCTATCGAGATATCGCCGGCGTTGAAGACTCTGATGAGTGGTGTGCTCGTGATACGAGGTGTGCACGACAACATCGTATCGGCGGGAGAAGTTCCTTTCGGCGTGAAATTGCAGGCAATGACTCATAGCGGCCACATGCCGCATATGGAGGAGCCTGATCGAGTCAATGAGTTGCTTCTGAAACATTTCGCAGAGGCGGACAGCGCAGATATGGGGGTCCGGTGAAGCTTCAAGGAAAGGTCGCGTACGTGACTGGAGGCGGACACGGTATCGGGCGAGGCATCGCAGTGACCTTAGCGCGCGAAGGTGTCCACGTGTTAGTTGCGGATGTCGACGCCGCGGCGGCGCGCGCGGTTGCTGACGAGGTGTCTGCCGTCGGTGTTCAAAGCCACGCCATGCCAATGGATGTCACCCGATGGGACGACGCCCAGAGGTTGCGCGGCACGATCGAAGAGAGGTTCGGCAAGCTCGATATCGCGGTCAACTCAGCGGGCGTGATCAGCGTGCAGCGTGTCGAGGACATGAGCGAGATAGAGTGG
>Ga0137410_10003063_pt1 | contig 11334 bp, 7 predicted proteins | sample CZODoug1_16funga_FD_108878 | JGI IMG/M metagenome (GOLD analysis project Ga0137410, IMG submission 108878) | Vadose zone soil fungal communities from Angelo Coast Range Reserve, California, USA - CZODoug1_16fungal (Illumina Assembly) | ecosystem: Environmental > Terrestrial > Soil > Vadose zone... | reverse complement strand
CTCCTGTTGTGAGCATCTCGATTGCAATTATCAGCCTCGCGAAGGCGCTTTCCTGGCTCCCACAGCCCACCGTAAATCTATTTGACAGCACGCTAGCGTCTCTCGAAATGATCGTCATGGCTGTTGCAATCGCCTTGTTGGGGCCGGGGGCATGCTCGCTCGATGCACGTCTCTTCGGACGCCGTGAGATTGTGATCCCTCCCACTTCTCGCGCCCCAAAATCTTGATTCACAAAGCAACAAGGAGAGGCCTATGGCACCGATCGCAGACAACGGCATCATCGCGATTCCCAGCAATCACTCGGTGGACCAGACAGTGAAAACCCTCAAAAGTATTTTGCAAGCCAAAGGAGTCAGGCTTTTCGCGCTGATCGACCATAGCGGAGAAGCGCAAAAAGCGGGAATGAAAATGCGCCCCACTAAGCTGCTGATCTTCGGGAACCCCAAGGCCGGAACGCCTGTGATGTTGGCCGCCCCCACCGTAGCCATCGACCTCCCACTCAAAATTCTGATCGGGGAAGATGACCAGGGAAAAGTCTGGATTTCCTATAACAGCCCGGTATATTTGCAGCAGCGGCACCACTTGCCGCGGGAGTTGCTGCAAAACATAGCCGTAGTCGAAACGCTTGCAGCCAAGGCTGCAGAATAGATTGAATAAATTCTTGATAGCACCGGTGGGAGTGAACGTCAGCCGGAACAACCTACTGGCGACGACTAGATTTTGAGATAACGCGCTTGCTGACGGTCGCGCTACTGCCTGGCCCCTTGACAATCCTCTCCGGGTCCAGTAGCGCGACCGTTAGGGAGCGAGTTTTCTCGTTTACAGGCCGGGTAAGGCTTGGGGATGCCCATTATCTCCGGGCTGCGGGGACGCCGCGGGGCGTCCGAGGGGAACTGCGCTCCCCTCAAGATCCGCACGAAAAAGTTTGGAATCGTGCGCCCCAGGACTTGTGGATGGCATCTGGTATTGGTAGCCGCAACTGTCAGCCGGTCGGCAACTGCCAGCCGACTAGCAGTGCGACTTGGACATCCTGGATCGGTTGACGGCCCCGAGCTCCCGTATCCAGCTTTGCGCTCAATGACTTGTGAATTGAATGCGCGCCCTTTACCGTGGAACGCCGATTGCAGTACTCCCAAAGCGTGTTCGCGCGAAAAAAGGGCGGTCAGTTGCGGAGTAAGCATGATCCGCCAAACAAAGTGCAGCGATGTTTTCTTCCATAAAGCCTGACGTCGCGTCGCAATTGTGACTCTGGAATCGGATGAGTGAGGGGACCCGCCATTAAGACTCAACCTCTTTTTCACCGTATGCGCGAGGATTCACGTGCGTCGGCGACGGGCGGTGTCGCTGGACTGGACCCACTTCGCATTGGCGGCGAGAGCCCTTCCCACGAGAAAGGAACCATCAGCAACCAGTTTCCTGTTGTTTACTTGGCCCGGCATGGCGAGACCGAGTGGAGCCTCACGGGTCAACATACAGGGCTGACTGACCTTCCGCTGACACAGCGCGGCGAGGAGAACGCACGCGCGCTCAGAGAACGACTGACTGGACTGAATCTTAAAAAAGTATTTACGAGCCCTTTGAAGCGTGCGACACGGACTTGCGAGCTGGCCGGGTTCGGGGCCGTAGCCGAAATCGATCGCAATCTGCTCGAATGGGACTATGGCCAATATGAGGGTCTTACCACAGCCGAGATCCATGCCCGGCGCCCGGATTGGCTGCTGTTTCGCGACGGCTGCCCCGGCGGTGAATCGCCGGAACAAGTGGCGGCGCGTGCTGACTCCATGGTGGACCGCGTGCGCGCCCGCGGAACGCATCTGCTGCTTTTTTCGAGCGGCCATTTTCTGCGGGTGCTCGCCGCTCGCTGGTTGGCGCTGGGAGCAGCGGCCGGAAAATACCTCCTGCTGAGCACCGCGAGCGTAAGCGCGCTGGGCTATGAAAATGGTTTATCCGGGCCTGTGATCCAGCTGTGGAATGACACCAGGCACGTGAAGGCGCCCGAGCCGAGAGACACCGCAGTCCAAACTCAATCAAAGGAAACTTCGTTATGGCCACAAAGGCAGTGAAGCAAGCAACGGCGTTAAGCGAGTCGGAGGCTATTGCGAAACTTCGCGCTCAGTATGGAAGTGCCCAGATTGAATTAGCGGGCACGGACACTTCGTTTTATGAACGCCACCTCGTGTTCGACAACGTCATCGATCTGGGGGCTGCCGGCCCACGTGAGCGATTTGAGGCTCTCGCGCGTTCCATGCGGGACATCCTTTCGCAGCGATGGATCAAGACTGAGGACACGTACGCGCGTGAGAACCCCAAGCGCGTCTATTATCTCTCGATGGAGTTTCTCATTGGCCGCTCGCTCGCCAACAATGTGACCAATCTCTTGCTCGATTCCATTACCAAGAAAGCTGCCCAAGAGAAACATCTCGATTGGCTCGGGCTGCTCGAACAGGAACCCGACGCCGGCCTGGGTAATGGTGGACTCGGGCGGTTGGCGGCTTGCTTCCTCGACTCCATGGCGACGATGCAACTCCCTGCTATGGGGTACGGCCTGAGGTACGAATATGGCATATTCAAGCAGACCATCCGGGATGGCTGGCAGCAGGAAAAGCCTGACAATTGGCTCCGTCACCCGGACCCCTGGGAGGTCGCGCGCCCGCACGAGAAAGTTGAAATCAAGTTGAATTGCTCCTTCGAGGTTCAAGGCGGGGGCTTGCGCGCGATCGTTGGCAAGGAGTCAAGTTTGATAGGCGTCCCCTTCGATCGTCCTGTAGTAGGTTACGGCGGCAAGAACATCAACACGCTTCGCCTCTGGGCTGCCAAGGCCCCCGATTACTTCGAGTTTCAGGCGTTCAGTCACGGCGATTTCGTCGGAGCCGTGGCTGAAACACTGGAAGCTGAGACCCTCACGCGGGTACTCTACCCGGACGACTCCACAAGCCAGGGCCAGGGGCTGCGGTTCGTCCAGGAATATTTTCTCGTGGCCTGCTCGCTCGCCGATCTTGTACGGCGCTTCCAGCGCGGCAACACTGATTGGAATTTGCTTCCTGAAAGAATCGCCATCCAGCTTAACGACACGCACCCGACATTAGCGGTTCCCGAGTTGATGCGAATTCTGCTCGACGAGGCACACCTGGGATGGGATACGGCTTGGGACCTGACACAAAGGAGTCTGGGGTACACGAATCACACTCTGCTTCCTGAAGCCTTGGAGAAGTGGCCGGTCGCTTGGTTCGAGACTCTGCTGCCGCGTCAGCTGGAGATCATCTATGAGATTAACCGCCGCCTGTTGGATTCGGTCCGGGCTCGATTCCCCGGCGACGATGGGCGCGTTCAGCGCGTGAGCCTGATTGAGGAAGGCCCAGCTAAACACGTTCGTATGGCCAACCTGGCCATCGTCGGTTCACACAGCACGAACGGCGTAGCAGCAATTCACTCCGAGCTGCTACGCGCGACCACAGTCAAGGATTTGGCGGAGGTTTTTCCCGAGCGCTTTAGCAACAAGACCAACGGCGTCACTCCCCGGCGCTGGTTGTTGTTGGCGAACCCGCCGCTGGCTCACGTGATCACAGAAGCGATTGGCGACGGCTGGATCACTGATCTTAGCGAACTGCGCAAATTGAAGCCGCTTGCAGAAGACAAAGGCGTTCGAGATGGCTTCAAGAATGCCAAGCGTGAGGCCAAAACTCAGTTTGCCAATTGGTTGAAATCGGAGTCCGGCGAAACAGTGGATCCGGACTCAATCTTTGATTGCCAGATCAAGCGAATTCATGAGTACAAACGGCAACTACTCAACGCGCTGCGTGTCGTGGTGCTCTACAACCGGCTCCGGGAGAATCCGAACATGGAGGTGGCGCCGCGTACATTTTTCTTCGCCGGCAAGGCCGCGCCAGCCTATCAGCTCGCAAAGCTCATTATCAAATTCATTGAGAACCTGGCTGACACAATCGATGCCGACCCGACGACGCGAGGTCGGCTCAATGTTCTGTTCCTGCCCGAGTACGACGTTTCACTCGCGGAGCGGCTGATCCCCGCCAGTGATGTCTCAAACCAGATCTCGACCGCAGGCTATGAAGCCAGTGGCACGAGCAACATGAAATTCATGATGAATGGCGCATTAACAATCGGCACGCGCGATGGCGCGACAATCGAGATGGCTCAAGAGGCAGGTGAGGAGAATTTCTTTCTCTTCGGTCTGACGGCGGAACAAGTCGCCGGCGGCCGCAGTTGGTACAACCCCCATTGGCATTATGAAAATGAGCCAGAAACGCGTGGGGCGTTGGATTTGATCTCTTCCAATTATTTCAGCCCACATGAGCCCGGTATCTTCGCTCCGTTGCACGACACGTTGTTGACCTACGGGGACCACTACATGCACCTGGCGGATTTGAAATCCTATCTCGAGGCGGACAAGCGGCTGCGCGACCTTTATGCCAACTCGGACGAGTGGGTGCGCAAGGCTATTCTGAATGTTGCGGGATCCGGTAAGTTTTCCAGCGATCGTACGATCGCCGAATACGCAACCCAGATCTGGGAGGTGAAGCCATGCCCGGTGTCGTAGGAGCGCAGCAACTCCCGAAATTGTCTCCGCTCGCTGGGAAGCCTGCCCCGAAAGAGATGCTGGTCGACGTGGTCCAGCTTGAACGCGAATATTTTGAGCACCGGCCGGACTTGGGTGATCCGAACCAGATGGTGAGTTTCGGGACCAGTGGACACCGGGGATCGCCGCTGCATGGCACTTTCACCGGAGCTCACATTCTTGCCATCACCCAAGCGATCTGTGATTACCGGCGGAGCGTCGGCACGGATGGCCCGCTTTACATGGGCAAGGACACGCACGCAGTGTCCGATCCGGCCCAACGCACGGCGCTTGAGGTTCTGGCGGCCAACAATGCGGAAACAATTATTCAGCAAGACAACGGCGTCACGCCGACGCCCGTTATCTCGCGGGCCATTCTCGTCTATAACCGCGGCCGCAAGCAGCGCCTCGCGGACGGCATCGTGATCACGCCGTCGCATAACCCACCCGAGGATGGCGGCTTCAAGTACAACCCGACAAACGGCGGTCCCGCCGACACAGACGTAACGCGCTGGGTAGAAGACCGAGCCAACGAGCTCCTGCGGGGAAACAACGCAGGCGTGAAAAGAATGCCCTTCGCCGCAGCCATCAAGGCTGGCAGCACCCATCAGGAAGACTTCGTCATCCCTTACGTCCGTGACTTGCGAAACGTTGTGGACATGGATGCCATTCAGGGCTCGGGCCTCAGGCTTGGCGTCGACCCTCTTGGAGGCGCCGCAAGACCCTACTGGGAACCGATCAACTCTATTTACCATTTAGATATCACAATCGTTAATCCGGTCATCGACCCGACGTTTTCGTTCATGACCGTCGATCACGACGGCGTGATTCGCATGGACTGTTCCAGCCCGTACGCGATGGCCCGGCTCGTCGGACTCAAGGACAAATATCGCGTCGCCTTCGCCAACGATCCGGATTCCGACCGGCATGGAATCGTCACGCCGTCAGCTGGGTTGATGAACCCTAATCACTACCTCGCGGTGGCTATCCGCTACCTGCTCTCGCATCGTCCCCTGTGGCCGGACCACGCCGCGGTCGGCAAGACGTTAGTGAGTAGCGGCATGATTGACAAGGTGGTGCAAAAATTGGGCCGCCGGCTGTCCGAGGTTCCCGTGGGATTCAAGTGGTTCGTTCCGGGGTTGATCGACGGCTCTTGCTGTTTCGGCGGCGAGGAGAGTGCCGGGGCGAGTTTCCTGCGGCATGACGGCACTGCTTGGACGACCGACAAAGACGGACCTATCATGGACCTGCTGGCGGCCGAGATTACCGCGCGTACGGACAAGGATCCGGGCGAGCATTATCGCGAACTGACCGCGGAATTCGGCATGTCCTATTACACACGCATCGACGCGCCAGCAACGCCCGAGCAGAAGGCCAAGCTGCGGGAGTTGTCCTCTGATGCCGTAAGGGCATCGACTCTCGCTGGCGACCCGATCATGGCCAAACTGACCCGCGCTCCTGGGAACAACGCACCTATCGGTGGGTTAAAGGTCGTCACCGCCGGCGGCTGGTTTGCAGCGCGGCCTTCGGGCACGGAGAACATCTACAAGATCTACGCGGAAAGCTTCAAGGATGATGCGCACCTGAACGCCATCCTGACAGAGGCCGAGGCAATTGTGAGCAACGCCCTGAACTTCTCGAAGGGACGAGAATGAGTTCCGATAGTGCTCGACTGCCGCCGTTTCTACCGGATTACCGCGCGTCCGGTTTGCTGCTGCACGTGACATCGTTGCCCTCACCTTACGGCGTGGGCGATGTGGGCCCCGCCGCATTATCCTGGATCGATCATCTTGTCCAAGCGGGACAGAGCTGGTGGCAGATGCTGCCACTCGGTCCCACCGGTTACGGCAACTCGCCGTATCAATCTTTGTCGTCGTTCGCGGGGAACGGACTACTCATTAGTCCCGACTGGTTGATTGAGGATGAGCTGTTGCGGCCAAGAGATTGTCAGGCCCGCTCGTTCCCGCAAAACAAGGTCGACTACAGCGCCGTGATTCCATTTAAACATGGGCTGTTCGAGAAAGCCTGGGCCAGCTTTAGAGCTGGCGCGCGTACTGACCTGCGGCCAGCCTACGAGCGATTCCGAAATGACCAGGCGCATTGGCTGGAGGACTACGCGTTGTTCCGGGCGCTCAAGATCAGGTTCGGCGGCACATATTACCTTGAATGGCCGGCAGAATTGGTTCAGCGCCAAGCGGCGGCGCTTGACCAGGTTCGATCCGAACTGACGGGTCAAATCGACCAAGTATGCTTCGCGCAGTTCCTGTTGTTCCGCCAAGGCGAACGGCTCAAGGTGTACGCTCATGGCAAGGGCATAAGCTTGGTCGGCGATCTGCCCTTTTTTGTTTCTCCCGACTCGAGCGATGTCTGGGCGCACCCGGAATTGTTTCTGCTGGACGAGCAGTACCGGCCACGAATCGTCGCCGGTGCGCCTCCCGATTACTTCAGCGCGCAGGGGCAACTTTGGGGAAACCCCATTTATGACTGGGACGCTCTTCGGCAAACAAACTATCGTTGGTCCATTTGCCGGTTGCGAGCGCTGCTGGCCCACGTCGACGTGATCCGATTGGATCATTTCCGGGCGTTTGCGGCGGCGTGGCACGTGCCCGCCGGGGCGCCGACGGCACAGTCGGGAAAGTGGGTCGCTGGTCCAGGCGGCGATTTCTTTCAGGCGGTGCAGAGAGAATTAGGCACTCTGCCGTTTATCGCCGAGGATCTGGGATTGATCACGCGTGACGTGCACGCACTCCGCGACCAGTTTGGAATGCCAGGGATGCGAGTTCTCCAGTTTGCCTTCGACGGCCGTTCGGACAATCCATACCTCCCTGACAACTACGTCACCAATGCGGTGGTCTACACAGGTACCCATGACAATCCTACGACTCGAGGCTGGTTTGAAGAGTTGCCGGATAATCAACGACAGAACCTATGGAGATACATGAAACTGCCTGGCGGCGAGAGAAGCGAGGCAGCGGCGGCGTTGATGGGCTTGGCTTGGTCGTCAGTGGCTGCGGTTTCAATGGCTCCATTGCAGGATTTGCTGAATCTGGGGCAAGAAGCTCGGATGAACGTTCCCGGCCGTCTGGAAGGCAATTGGGGGTGGCGCGCCACGGAAGAGATGCTGTCGGATCGGGCCTACGAACGCCTCCGCAATCTGACGAAAAGCTCGAACCGGTTGGTGGCTCTTGTAACTCCTCAGGCACCAGAGATGACGAAAGCAGTCTCACGAACCTGACGGAAAAGCTTTACCGGTCGACACATTCGAGCACTGCCTGCAATCAGGAAAATAATTCTAGGTGGCTAATGTGCCCGCATTTCTAACGGGCCACGAAAGAGGCGAGACGATGAAGGCGACCGAATTGCTTCACAATCTGGGCCAGAGCATCTGGCTCGACAACATCACACGCGACCTGCTGAATAGCGGCACACTCAAGCGCTACGTTAGCGAATTTTCAGTAACAGGGCTGACCTCTAATCCGACAATCTTCGACCACGCCATCAAAAACAGCACTGCTTACGACGCCGCGATTCGCGAGGGGCTCAGGAACGGAAAGTCTGGCGAGGCGCTCTTTTTCGACTTAGCACTGGAGGATATCAACCGGGCCGCCGACTTCTTTCGACCAGTCCACGACCAGACGGACGGTGTGGACGGATGGGTGTCATTGGAAGTTTCGCCCCTGTTGGCGTACGACACAGCCAGCACCTTGGCTGCGGCGAAGGATCTGCACGCGCGGGCGGGACGGGCCAACTTGTTCATCAAAATCCCGGGAACCAGGGAAGGCCTGCCCGCAATCGAAGAGGCGATCTTTGCCGGCATTCCGATAAACGTCACACTTTTGTTTTCCAGCGAGCATTACGTGGCGGCCGCCGAGGCGTTTCTTCGGGGTATCGAGCGGCGAATTGACGCCGGCCTGAAACCTGTTGTTGGCTCCGTCGCCTCGATATTTGTTAGTCGCTGGGACTCCGCTGTCATGGACAAGTTGCCTGATTCGCTGCGCGACCAGCTTGGTATCGCCGTCGCCAAGCGTACATACAAGGCGTACAGATCGTTACTTGCCTCTCCCCGCTGGCAGCGCGCCTTCAACGCCGGCACGCGTCCTCAACGGCTCCTATGGGCTAGCACCGGAACCAAGGATCCCAAGGCATCCGACGTCCTCTACGTCAAAGCCCTGGCCGCGCCCTTTACGGTGAACACGATGCCGGAGGCGACTTTGAAAGCGCTCGCCGATCACGGCGAATTGGGCGCGATCCTGCCGGCAGATGGTGGCGACTGCGAGGAGGTGTTAACGAAGTTCGCCAAGGCCGGCATTGACGTCAATGCGCTGGCTGCCCAGCTTCAGGATGAGGGCGCGAAGTCGTTCGTCAAGTCCTGGGATGATCTGATGGCGGTGATCACTTCCAAGAGTGCATCGTTTAAGCAGGCCGCCGGTTAAACGGAAATGAAAGGAGTACGAATATGGCCACACGGGCTACACCAAAAGCGACACCCCAGGTTGTTGAACCGCTGACGAAGCGGAAGTCGTGGAAGGCACTGCAAACCCACTACGAGAAGGTACGCGGTTTGCATCTGCGAAAACTTTTTGCGGATGACCCCAAGCGCGGTGAGCGGATGACTGCCGAGGCTGTAGGCCTATTTTTGGATTACTCGAAAAACCACATCACCGACGAAACCATCAAGCTTCTCATTGAACTGGCAGAGGAATCGGGTCTGCAATCACGGATTGGCGCCATGTTTCGAGGGGAGAAGATCAATACCACTGAGAAGCGGGCCGTCTTGCATGTGGCCCTGCGCACACCCAAAGGAGCTTCCATCGTCGTTGACGGCGAAGATGTAGTGCCCCAGGTCCACCATGTACTCGACAAAATGGCTGAGTTTTCGAACCGCGTACGGAGCGGGGAGTGGAAAGGACACACTGGCAAGCGCATCCGCAACATCATTAATATCGGAATTGGCGGTTCCGATTTGGGGCCGGTCATGGCCTATGAGGCGCTCAAGCATTACAGCGAGCGCGCCATGACGTTCCGGTTCGTTTCGAACGTTGACAGCACTGACTTCGCCGAAGCTGTGCAAGGTCTCGACCCATCGGAAACCCTATTCATTGTCTCGTCGAAAACGTTCACAACACTGGAGACAATGACCAACGCTCACACGGCTCGAGACTGGTCTCTGAAGGGTCTCGGGGGCGACGAAAAATCGGTCGCCAAACACTTTGTCGCTGTGTCGACGAACGCGGCGGAAGTCGCCAAGTTCGGCATCGATACGGCCAACATGTTCGAATTCTGGGACTGGGTTGGCGGGCGCTACTCGATGGACTCAGCCATCGGTCTTTCGACGATGCTGGCCATCGGCCCGGAGAATTTTCGAGCGATGTTGAATGGCTTCCACCAGATGGACGAGCACTTCCGTACCGCCCCATTCGAGCGCAACTTGCCGGTACTCCTGGGTCTTCTCGCACTCTGGTACAACGATTTCTTCGGTGCGCAGACAGTCGCCGTGCTGCCGTATGAGCAGTATCTGAAGCGATTTCCAGCTTATCTACAGCAGTTGACGATGGAGAGCAACGGCAAACGCGTCACGCTAGACGGCGCCGAGGTCACTTACGCGACTGGCCCCATCTATTGGGGCGAGCCGGGAACTAACGGGCAACACTCCTTCTACCAATTGATCCATCAGGGGACCAGGCTCATACCTTGCGACTTCATCGCGTTTAATCAATCGCTGAATCCGCTTGGCCGCCACCATGACGTCCTCCTGGCGAACGTCTTTGCTCAGACGGAGGCTCTGGCGTTTGGGAAGACGCCCGAACAAGTCAAGGCCGAGGGCACGCCGGACTGGCTCGTCCCCCACCGCGTTTTCGAAGGTAACCGCCCGTCAAATACGATCCTCGCCGAGCGTCTGACGCCAGAAATTCTCGGCAAGTTGGTAGCACTCTACGAGCACAGCGTGTTCACCCAGGGCATCATCTGGCAGATCAACTCGTTTGACCAGTGGGGCGTGGAACTTGGCAAAGTGTTGGCCCAGCGCATTATCCCGGAACTCGAGAGCCGGACGGAGCCTGTGCTCGGCCATGATAGTTCCACGAACAATTTGATCCGTCGCTATCGGAAACGCAAGGAGACATCCATATGACTCGCGGCTACGACAAACCTTTATATTTCCTGCCCTTCGACCACCGCGGCTCGTTTAAGACGGGAATGTTCGGCTGGAAGGGTGCGCTTACTGCGGAGCAGACAGCGCAAATCGCCGCCACCAAGCAGGTGATCTACGACGGCTTCAAGACTGCCGTTGCGGCTGGGTTGCGCAGTGAGAAAGCCGGGATCCTGGTAGACGAGCAGTTTGGCGCGGCCATACTTTACGACGCGAGGGCGCAAGGGTACGTGACCGCGTGTCCCGCCGAGAAGAGTGGCCAGGAGGAGTTCGACTTTGAGTACGGCGAGGACTTCGCCAAACACATCGAGGCCTTCCACCCGACGTTTTGCAAGGTGCTGGTACGCTACAACCCGCAGGGCGATCAGGCGCTAAACCGCCAGCAATCGGCCCGCCTGAACCGGCTCTCGGAATACCTGCATAACGAGAGCCGCAGCCAGTTCCTGTTTGAGCTCCTGGTACCGCCGGAAAAATCGCAGCTCGACAGGCTCAAAGGCGACAAGAAAGCCTACGACCTTGAGCTTCGCCCTCGACTGATGGTCGAGACTATCCAGCAGCTCCAAGACGCGAATGTCGAGCCAGACGTCTGGAAGATTGAGGGACTCGATCGTCG
>Ga0137410_10003061_pt1 | contig 11335 bp, 9 predicted proteins | sample CZODoug1_16funga_FD_108878 | JGI IMG/M metagenome (GOLD analysis project Ga0137410, IMG submission 108878) | Vadose zone soil fungal communities from Angelo Coast Range Reserve, California, USA - CZODoug1_16fungal (Illumina Assembly) | ecosystem: Environmental > Terrestrial > Soil > Vadose zone... | reverse complement strand
GATTTCAATTGCGGATAGTTTTCGACGATGAGGAGCAGCCTTCCGAGCGCGCCATCCAACTGGCCGTTCGCGGCGATCTTGTCCGCGGGAGTCTGGGCGCCCAGGAGCGCGGAGCGGGCGCTGGCGATGTCATGAAAAACGGTCTGCTCCTGCGCCGCAAAACCTTTGACCGTTTCCACGAGGTTGGGGATTAAGTCCGCCCGGCGTTGGAGGACGACATCCACCTGCGCCCAGTCGGACTTCACCGCTTCATTCTTCCGCACCATTTCGTTGCGGCTGCCGATGTACATGCCCGCAATCACAACCGCAACGAGCGCCAGAACCACCAGGACAACGATTCCCTTTTTCATGTCTGTTCCCCTCCATGGACTTGGCGCTCATTTGCGCGAATCAAGTTGCCGGTCAAACTCATTCGTTACGGCTTCCACGAACGTGAAATATCGCTCCAAGGTTTCCTCGACGGCGATTTCCCGCTTCTTGCGTTTCCCTTCGCGAAAATCGAGGATGGTGAGAAACCCGCTTGCATCGGCGTGAGCGAATTGTCCCATGCGTTCGATGGTCTCGCGTTTATTCGCGGCCGGCTGCTGTCCCAGCGCGATCAAAGCATGCCGGAACAACGCGGCGAACGCGGAAAAGGAAGAGGTCATGAGATTCAGATGCGCGTCTCCCTTTTTCGGAGAAGTTAGAATGGCCTGTCGAAGGCGCAGCCAATCCGTCCGCAGCTCGCGCTCGACCTGAATCGCATGGTAATGCAGAGGCACAGTAAGCCCTGCGAGGACATCCTCTCCGTGGAGCATGCGGTGGTGCGTTTTCATATCGAGCAGTTCGATGGCGAAGACGTCCGCGGAGCGTTGTAATTCATCCAGAGTGAAAACCAGGGGCGCGCGATGCCCTTGCCGCAGCCACCGCTCGACCGGCGCGTGAAGGGCTTCAATCCGGGCGGCGTCCACTTTCTCGAGAACGCAAAGTAGATTGAGATCTGAATGTTTGGAGTGAAATTCTCCTGTCACGGCGGACCCGTACAAGGCTACAGCCTTCAAATTCTCGGCGGCGGAAGATTTCAGTTTTTGGACGAATTCATCCAGCTTGTGGTCCATGGATCTTCGCTCCTCTTTGATGCGCGCACCTCACCAGCTTCCGCTCGCGCCGCCGCCTCCAAATGATCCTCCGCCAAAACCTCCAAACCCACCACCACCGCCTCCACCGAAGCCTCCTCCTCCCCAGGAGCCTCCACTATATCCGGGCCCGCCCATCCATAATCCGCCGCGGCGGCGCGGACCTACGAATCCGCCGAAAAAAAGCCGAAGGATGAACCCCAATACCGGGAAAAAGAGGAAAATAACAAAAATGAGAAGCCCAATAATGTTCGATCCGTGAAAAGGTGAAGGCTCAGGTTCAGTGGAAGGCGACGCCGCGCCGGAAAGGGTGTCCAGTGTGACTTTTCGATCTTCGGCGATGACCGCCGCAACCCTCTGTGTAAGAAGAAGGGTCGCGCCATCATAATCACGCCTCTGCAGAAACGGTACTGCTTCGCGGCCGAACCCGCCCACCTTTCCGTCCGGCAAGATCGGTTCAAGACCATAGCCGACTTCGATGCGGTATTTGCGGTCATTCGGCGCGAGCAGGATCAGCACTCCTCGAGCCTGCTGCTTCGGTCCGACGCCCCATTGGGTCGCCAAATCAATCGAGAACTGTTCGACCGGCTCGCCTCCCAGCGAAGAAACGGTGACTACGGCAATTTGCGCTGCGGCCTTGCGATCGACTTCGGCGCACAGCGCAGCCAGTTTGTCCTTCGCTGGCGCGCTTAGGACTCCCGCGAAATCATTTACATAACCTTGGGGTTTGAGGTCCTTGACTTGTTCCGCGCGTGCGCTCCCCGCGCAAAAAATAAGCAGCAGGAGGAAGAATGACACTGACCGTGCTGTTGATTTTCCTAGGGAGGATCTAAGAGACATCCAGACACCGCTCTCGTAGCGCAAGCCATCTTAGGATGACGACCTACGGGCGTCAACGCTGGGTACGTGTGGGTAGTATCCTAAACAGGATTACACACCGAGAAACTAAATGTTTGGTAACTGGCCGAATCGCGCCATGACGCAGAGGGGGCACGTCCCGAATTCCCCTGGTCCAGTCTAGTCCAGCCGGGTGGTTGTGCTTTTCTGCGCCGCTGGCGGCACAATCGCCGGCATGGAGTCTTCCCAGCGGCTGTAGGTGAGCGCGTGCTGATCGGAACCGTCGGCCTTCATGATGAAGATTTGCGCAAAGGGCTGGAAGGAATTGTCATAGAGCGGCGCCTCATCCTTGAACCCATAACGCGCGCTGGACCACAAAATGTATTTGCCGTCAGGGGACCAGGAAGAGTGGCTGTCGTTGCCCGGCGCGGTGGTCAACTGTTTGATGTGCGTGCCGTCGGGGCGCATGGTGAAAATGTCATAGTCATCGGTCTTAGCCGAGCGACGAGTGAACGTGATCACATCACCGCCGGGCGAGAACGCGGGAAAATTGTCCAATTCCGTGGTCAGCGTCTTCACAGACCCGTCGGCGAGATTCATCTCCCGCAGCCCGTATTCCCCTTCGCCCCAAACGCGATACACGATCCGCTTGCCGTCTGGAGACCAAGTTGGGAAGCCGCTGTTCGGCAGACCCTTGGTCAGGTCTTTGGATTGTTGCGAACCATCGGCGCGCACCATCATCAATTTAGCGGGCTGCGTTCTCCGCGCCCCGAAGAAGCCGCCGAATCCGAAAGCGATCCATTGTCCGTCTGGAGACCACGTGGGTACAAAGGCCGCACCCTCCTTATTGGAGAACACCACCTTCTTGTTGGAGCCGTCCGCATTCATGACCGAGATCGATGCCGTCGCCACGGTGGCTAAGTTCTTTATGTCGCTGATGGCCAACTTCCCATCGCGCGAAAACCGTGGAAAGACATCCGTATACTGGACCTCCATATCCGGTTCCCAGCTATAAAGAATCTGATTCTGCGGCCGGGCCGTAAAATCAACTTTCTCGTACACCACTTGCTTGCCGTCGGGCGACCAGGCGGGGTTGCGCAATGACCCCTCCACTCCCCGCGCGCCTTTGGTAAACGCCAGCCCGGCATTGGGGCCCGCCTTTACCAGATAGGCGATCCTGTCCGCGCTCAGGTACTGCGGCTGCACCTTCAATCCGGGGCCCGAGGTCTCCTCCACTTTGGCGCCCGTGGCCACGTCGATCGAAACGATCTGCGAGGTGACCATGGCCTGCGCGTACACACGCGCCGCAAACGTGTGCGCGGTGGGCAGTTCGTAAAACACGATGCGCTTGCTGTCGGGCGACCACTTGGGCGACCCATCGGAAACGCCTGCCGACGTCAGCCTGCGCAGCTCCGAGGCGTCGGGGTGAATCACATAGATGCTCAGTTCCTGCGGATGTTCCCATGCCGGATCGGGATAGACGTGCGGCATGAATTCAAAATTCCGATCGGAGGAAAACGCGATCCACTGGCCGTCGGGCGACCAGGAAGGTCTGAAGAAGCCGTTCAACTTCCCCGCAGCGGCCTGGAGAGCCGGCGCACCGGTCAGATTTCGCGCCTTACGGGTCTCGAGGTCCAGAATCCAGATGCTGGCGTTATGAGCCCTCCGCGTGGAGACAAAGGCGATTTGATTGCCGTCTGGCGAGAAGGCCGCTTGGTCGTCGAGGGCTGGATCGTCGGTCAAACGCTCGAGGCCCGAGCCATCCACATGCACGCGATAGAGATCGGCTTCTCCGGACCCGTTGCGTTCAGATGTAAATACGATCCACTTTCCATCCGGTGAAAACGACGGGTTGTAGTCGAATCCGGAAATCGCAAACAGCGGCCGCTCTCCCGAGCCATCGGCGTTGGCAATATACAGCGTCATTTGCGAAGGCCCGAGGCGATTCATGAGCATGGTCTGCTTGGGGCCGGCAGAGAGCGATACCGCCACAACGCACACGAACGCCAGAGAAAGGGCAACTTCTCTCGTTTTCATGATAGGCCTCCTGAGCGTGCGCACATCATACACCTAAGCCGGTGTGTTCGCATTTTCCGAGGCAGAGCGCACTTGACTGCGGCCAAAGCTGCCATTAGAATCGCATCCAGTTTGGAAAGATGTGGTCGGACCCAACCTAAAGACGTAGACCCTGTTCCGTTAAAGAGGAGGTGGCTCTTGAAAGGCAAATTCCTAATGGTTGTTGCTGTGGGTATGGGTGTTTCGATCCTTTCCATTCCGCTGCTCGCACACCACGGCAACGCGGCATATGACACGGGGAAAAACATTACTCTGAAGGGGACCGTTACACAATGGTATTGGGCCAATCCCCATTGTGTACTTCGGCTCGACGTAACAGATGACCGCGGCCAAGCGGTGCAGTGGGCTGCGGAAACTGAAAATCCGTCCTCAATGATTCACTATGGCTGGACCAAGCAGTCCATGAAGCCGGGGGATCAAGTCACGGTCACTGTGCTACCGGTCAAGAATGGCAATCCTGTCGGGCGAATCCTAGAAGTCGTGCTCCCCAATGGCCAAAGGTTGGCCGGACGTGTACTCCCACTCCTCGAATCCTCCAAACCGGAGGATTATCCCAAACAGTGAGGAGTCGCTCAGGCCAATCTATTCTGGTCGTGTCATTGGTGCCTTTGTCCCGATATTGAATCCCAGCGTGGGATGTAGGCTATGGAAAGGGTTCCCACTATGCGAAAGCATTTTGTTGCCCCGAGGGTTGTACTGGCAGTGTTAATAATTTCACCCCTCGCGCGCCCTCAAACCGCGCCGCCACACTCAGGGGCCGCGAAGGAGCAAAAGGCAGCCCCTGTTGCCCCGGTACCTGTCGATGTCGACGGTTGGGGACGACCAATAAACGCACCCGTGAACGGTCAGAAGCCGGCCCCTGCACCACGGCATGACATTTCTGGAATTTGGGACCCAGGTCTCAACGCAATCCAAGTAATCGGCGTACTCGGCGCGAGTGCAATGCCGGAAGACGGCAAGCCAGAACATCAGTTACCCTACACTCCTTTGGGGCGGGAAGCGTTGAACCTCACGAAGCCGAGCAATGGAGTTAGAAGCGTTCTGCCGGCGGAAACAAATGATCCAGTAGTCTACTGCGATCCTCAGGGGATGCCGCGCGAAGACCTCTACGAACTCAGAACGACTCAGATCCTTCAGAGGCCTCTCAACGTCGTAGTCCTGTACCAATTCGCCAAGATATGGCGAGTAGTCTGGACGGACGGGCGAGATCTTCCCAAAGATCCTGAATCAAGGTGGTATGGCTACTCTGTAGGTAAGTGGATTGATGATTATACTTTCGTTGCGCAGACCTCGGGGACCGATGAAAGAACATGGATCGATCGAGCGGGTCGTCCGCATAGCGGCGATCTGCGTGTGGAGGAGCGGTTTCACCGCGTCGATCATGACACGTTGGAACTCACCGTGACGATTGACGACCCGAAGATGTATACGAAACCTTGGGTGGCTCTCGACAAGGTACGTTTCAAGTTGCAACCGGCCAATTTCGATGTGAGGGAGATGATTTGTTCGCCGTCGGAATTTGCCGAATATAATAAGTTAATCGGCAATCCAGCAAGCGGTAAAGACCGGCAATAGGTTCACCAAACTCTTCCAGAATTTGACTCTGCGAATGCCGCTATTACGTCTCGCTGTGCTCGCAATTATGTACTCAGTTTAGCCGAGGAGACAACGAGCGGATGCCTGCCCAAAGAGCGGGCCGCCTTTACAAATAAGAGAGAATCCACAAGGTCAACTACCGCCAACAGGTAAGGTTTTGTAGAGGCCTCGCCGGCCCGTTCACGGTGAACCGTGTTCTTCGGGACGGGGAGGGCGCCTTTCTTATCAAAAATCAGCATTAGCTGCCGTCCCGCGGTCAGGGGGTCTTGAATTGCTCATCGATTTCGACCTGGTAGCCGGAGGCGAGGCGATTGGTCTCGTTGGCCATGCCGACGACGGCCATCAGCTCGTGAAACATCGCGCCGGTCATGCCTTTCTTGCAGGCGGACGCCGTGTGCGAGGCGATGCAGTATGGACATTGGTTTGTCACGCTAACGGCGATGTAGATCATCTCCTTGGTCAACGGATCGAGCGCGCCGGGCGCCATGATTTGCTTGATCGATTCCCAGGTTCGCCGGAGCGTCGCGGGATCGTTGGCAAGCGCCTTCCAGAAATTGTTGATCCAATCCGTCTTGCGCGTGGCCATGATGTCGTCATAAACCGCGCGCACATCGGGTGTCGCGTCCGCGTATTCCACTAGCTGATGCATCGCCATGGCCCCTCTCTGCTTCACAATCGTGGAGATCGAACAGACTTCAAGAGTTGAAGCCCTTCAAGAAGCTAGCACGAATGGCAGCGCTCGCCCATTTCGTAGGCAAACATTTCGGTGGTTGAATGGTCATTCTTGCTGAGCAACGGCAGGCGACGGCTGCTCAGTTGAGATCGCGCGACAGCATCAACTTTATAGTCACTTTGTCACTCGCGGAGGTCAGGCCAAAGCCCACTCCGAATTCGACATTCAGGAACTTGCTTTCGTGATTGACGACTGCATATAGCTGATGCGCCTGGTCGTTTACGGGGTTGAATTTGTGTATGGCCCCGTAATCAGCATACTCCTCAGCTGCAATCGCCCACTTCGGAGAGAGATTGTAAGCGAGGCGAGTCGATGGCGCGAAGTCAAGATTCTTAAAGCCGTCGTAGGATGTGTCGAGAATCGGATTCACGATGATGTCGACGGGATGCAGGTGCAGGCCGATAATCGGACGAATTTCGGATGTAACGCGTTTTGGATCCCAATACCTGGCGTTATAACTGAACTCGAAATTCACGCCATAGAAGAATTTATGGTCGTCTGCATGCGGCAGCACAAACAGTTCACGCAGCTTGAAGCCGTTGATTGATCCACCTCGCCCTTTGGAGACGCTGTAGAGAGGTAGATAGAGCCCCTGCTCAAACCAGTCGGTCACCCCGTACGCCCATTCCGCAACCCCGACATAAGCTCTGTCGGAGATGATGGCGCCGGGAAATGCAGGCGTCTTCTGTCCGTTGGGGGTAAAGTTGTTGTGTAACATGAGATTGAACTTGCCCTGATCAGCGATCGCCGCGTCGTAAACTTGGATTTCGTCGGTCTGCGCGAAAGCCGCCGCAGGGGCTGCCAGCAAAGCTGCCATCACAACAAGCGCGCGGATATCGACTTTTCGAATGAGCTTCATCACGGACCCAAACGCACAAAACCCACCCCATTGATGCATGCGGACCTCACCCTCAATCGAGTCTCCAGAAATTTCGGACAGAATACCCCATGCCCGGCCCAGAGGCAAATGCACTCTTGCGAAGCACCCTTGGACAGAGCCAATCCGGTATATCATTTGCTGGCTATCGGTGTGAGTTTCATGCCGAAGATCCCGGCGATTTCGCTCGAGGTGACCCCAAGGCAATACCCCCTTTGCGGAAGCAAGGATGTCCTGCGATCCCATCGCCGGGGCGTTTTTGAGTGGACCATCCTGTTGCCGTTATTCTTGCGGCCGTTTCGCTGCCGTCAATGCAGTGCGCCGTACCTCGGTTTTTTGTTCCGCCCAAGGCGAGTCAAGGACACAGGAATCGTTGCCGCTAGATAAGTGGGAATCGAACAGGGAGCGTTTGCGCCATCGCCGTTCTCGGGTGGGCGCCCACGTTACGCCCGGGGATGGGCTTTGTCGTAAACCTCGAGAAGCTGGCGGATGGAGGCGTGCGTGTAGCGCTGCGTGGTGGATAGCGAAGAATGTCCGAGCAACTCCTGAATCGCGCGGAGGTCTGCCCCGTCGGCGAGCAGGTGCGTGGCAAACGCGTGCCGCAGCGAGTGCGGGTGCAGATCCCAGTTCACGTTGATCAGGCGCACATATTTCTTGACGATGCGAGCCACCGACCGCGGGGTCAGGCGCGTACCTGAATGATTGACAAAGACCGCCTGGTGATTGCCCTTGCTGCCCGCCTTCCGCAGGATTTCATCGCGCGTCGGCCCATACGCCTTGAGGGCTTGTTCCGCTTTTCCGCCGAAAGGGATGATGCGCTCCTTATTTCCCTTGCCGCGCACACGCAGCATTTGTTGTTTCCGATCCATATCCGCAAGGTTCAATCCGGTCAGCTCGCTGACGCGCAGCCCGGAAGCATACAGCATTTCGAGAATCGCGCGGTCGCGTTTGACCAGCGCGCGATTTGCCTCTTGCGCGCCCGGACGTCTACGGCGGCCGGAAGTGGTGGCGGGCCCAGCGACTACACCGTCCAGAAACGCGTTCAAGTCTTCGGCGCTCAGGACGGACGGAATCCGTTTAGGGAGTTTCGGGGTCGCCACCAGGCGTGCAGGATTCCGTATCACCATCCCTTCCCGAACCGCAAATTTGAAGAGGGAACGAATCGCAGCCAGCTTGCGGGCGATCGACGATTTTTCGAGATTGAGATCGTGCAGGTGCGCCACGAATTCGCGAATCATGAGGTGCGTGACGTCAGCGATCGCGGGTGTTTCGATTTCAGGGGGCGTCAAAAACGTAATGAACTGGCTAAAATCCGTCTGGTAGCTTCGAATCGTGTGTGGCGAGGCGTTGCGCACTGAGCGCAAATAGTTCAGGAATTGGCTCACCGCGGATTTCATGCCCCCACCCCTGCGTCAAATTCCGCAATTCAACTGCGCCTCGTGCCGGTCCGTCCCGAACTAGGAGCCACAGAAGCGCTTAGGACCAAAATCCACAACACAAACTGCATAAAGCAAGATAAACGCTTGCTTATGCCTTTACTGCGCCCACTGGTTCGGGGGCTGCTTCCGCCGGGGGTGGGTCCGGAGCCACAGCTTCCCAGTCACAACCTTCCTTCAAGCAGACGCGTACAGAGCCCATCTTACCGCGTTTCTCGACGATAAATGGCGCTCCGCACTTCGGGCACGGCTCGGCGATCGGGAGGTGCGGCGTTGTGAAATCGCACGCGGGATACTTGTTGCAGCCGTAGAAGACGCGCCGGCGGCCTTTCTTGGCGACGCGTTCGACCAACTCGCCCGTCTCGCACTTCAAACACTTGATGCCGAGAGTCTTCGAGCGGATGAACTTGCACTTCGGGTAGGCCGTGCAGCCGATGAATTCGCCATATTGTCCGTGCTTTTTGACCAGTTGCGAATCGCACTGGGGACATTTTTCGTCGAGCAGCTCGTCGGGCTGGAGAGCGCGGCGCGTTCCAGCTTTTAGACGGCGCGTCGTCTTACAGTCAGGATAACCGGTACAGGCCAGGAAAGCGCCCCACTTGCCCCGTTTGATGACCATTTCGCGGCCGCAGTTATCGCAATTCTCGATCTTGGGCTCGCCGTCGGCTCCCTCGGTGGGCAGTTCGGGAGAGAGATCGCGTATGAAATCGCAGTCGGGATAGCGCGAGCAGCCCAGAAAAAATCCGTGGCGGCTGATGCGCTCGAGCAGGTCACCCTGTCCGCACTTCTCGCACTTCTGCCCGGTGGGGATGCCCGCCTTGTAGGACTGCATTTCCCCTTTGGCCTGCTCGAGGTCCTGCGCGAACCGGCCGTAAAATTCCTTAACAGATTTTTTCCACGGGAGCTTGCCTTCTTCGATCTCGTCGAGTTCTTCTTCCATGCGGGCCGTGAAGCCGACGTCGAAAATGTCCTCGAAACTCTTGACCAGCAATACACTCACCTTTTCGCCGAGCATCGTCGGCGTGAAACGCCCCTGGTCCTTCGTGACGTATTCGCGGTCCACGATCGTGGAAATGATCGAGGCGTAGGTCGAGGGACGGCCGATGCCTTTTTCTTCCAGATCCTTTACCAGCGTAGCCTCGGTGTAGCGTGGGGGCGGCTCGGTGAAGTGCTGTTCTGGGCGCAAGATCTCGAGCCTAAGAATTTCGCCCTCGGCCACGCGTGGCAACAGGGCCTTACTGTCCTGCTCGGCGTCCTCGTCGTCTCCGGTGGCCACTTGGTAAACGGCCAGGTAGCCGTCGAATTTCTGCACGGAGCCCGTTGCGCGGAAGGTGTAGTCCCCCGCTCCGATGTCGATCGTCGTCTGATCGAACACCGCCGGGACCATTTGAGAAGCGACAAATCGCTGCCAGATCAGTTGGTACAGTTTGAACAGGTCCTCGCTCAGGAATGGCTTCACATCCGCGGGAGTGAGCGCGGCGTCGGTCGGGCGAATCGCCTCATGGGCGTCCTGTGCGTCTTTCTTCGATTTGAAAAAGTTCGGTTTCTCCGGCAGGTACGCCTGGCCGAAGCTGGAGCCAATCATGCTGCGGACCTGCTCGACCGCGTCGCTCGAAACGCGCACCGAGTCGGTGCGCATGTACGTGATCAGCGCGACGGAGCCATCCTGGCCCATCTCCACGCCTTCATAGAGGCGCTGCGCCAGAGACATCGTGCGCTTGGCCGTGTACCGCAGACGATTATACGCTGCCTGTTGGAGCTTCGAAGTCGTAAAGGGTGGAGGAGCGAAGCGGCGCTTCTCCTTTTGTGCGACGCTCGCAACCTTCCACGCTGCGCTTCGCGTCGCGGCGACGATGGCGTCCGCTTCCGCCTGCGTGTGGACCTCTACGTCCTCGCCATTGAACTTGGTCAGTTTCGCCTCAAAAACAGGCGGCTCCCCAGCTGCGAGCAGCGCGTGAAGCGTCCAGTACTCGACAGGGTTGAACGCCCGTATTTCGACCTCGCGGTCGACGATTAAGCGCAGCGCGACTGTTTGTACGCGCCCCGCCGAGAGCCCCCGGCGCACCTTGTCCCACAGCAAGGGAGAAATCTTGTAGCCGACCAGGCGGTCCAGGACGCGGCGCGCCTGCTGGGCGTCCACCAGGTTTGCATTGATTTCGCCAGGATGTTCGAACGCGGCCTTGATCGCCTTCGGGGTGATTTCGTTAAACATCACGCGGAAGATGTTCTTGCGGGCGATGACGGGTTTGCCCCTAGCAACTGCTTTCTTGACCGGCTTCTTGGCTTTTTTCTTGCCCTTCTTGCCGGTCTCATTCGTTTCTTCCTTCTTCTCTTCCTCTCCCTCTTCGGGGAATTCGAGTATCGGTCCGCTCAGCACGTCGGCCAGGTGCGAGCAGATGGCTTCCCCCTCGCGGTCCGGGTCGCCGGCCAGATAGACGGCGTCGGCTGTCGAGGCCGCCTTTTGCAGAGCCTGGACGACGGCCGTCTTGGATGGACTGACTTCATAAGTGGGCTCGAAGCCGTGCTTGATGTCGATGCCCAGGACCTTCTTGGGCAGGTCCATGATGTGCCCGTACGATGCCTTGACCGAGTAGTTGCGGCCGAGATATTTATTGATTGTCTTGGCCTTCGCGGGCGATTCGACGATGACGAGTGATCTTCCCAT
>Ga0137410_10003059_pt1 | contig 11336 bp, 9 predicted proteins | sample CZODoug1_16funga_FD_108878 | JGI IMG/M metagenome (GOLD analysis project Ga0137410, IMG submission 108878) | Vadose zone soil fungal communities from Angelo Coast Range Reserve, California, USA - CZODoug1_16fungal (Illumina Assembly) | ecosystem: Environmental > Terrestrial > Soil > Vadose zone... | reverse complement strand
GAACATGGGGTAGGAAAGCTTTCCTAGGAGGTTCGCGAACTTCACGAAACGCTCGTTCCTGAAATCGTTCTGCACCAGATAGAGGATGATCAGCGAGAACGGCACCAGGCTTCCCGCGATGTCACCGTTGCTCAGGTCGTAGTCGCCCAGAAGCGGAATAGCGTAGGTGTGCAGCAGGTAGGCGACGCAGGCGATCGCGAAGACCGGGCGGCTGACGCGAAAGGCGTTCCGGTAGAAATACGTGGCCGAACCGAACGCGAACACGAAGCCGTTTCCGACCGGGTGCCCGTAGAAGTCGAACGGCAGCACGTGCAGCGCGCACAGCGCCCCCACCGGCAGGCTGATGAGAAGCAGCGCGATGGTAAGGTTTTTCGAGTGCCCGGTGACCAGGCCCAGCAGCAGGTAGTAGTACAGCTCGGTGCTCAGCGACCACGTCGCCGGCAGCAACCTTACGTCGCTGCCGTACAGGCCAAAGATCGCGAATTGCGGAATCCACTGCGCCCAGCCGTCCGGCCAGCTCATGTAATCGTTGATATGGTCGGCGACCTCCGGATAGGCGTACAGCGCCCCCAGGCTGAGCAGCACCGCGGCGACGTACTGCGGATAGATCCTCAGGAACCGGTTCAGCAGGAAAGCGCCGGCCTGCCTGGAGGTCGTGTACACCTCCTGCACGATCTGCGTGATGACATATCCGCTGAGATAGAAGAACGCCATGACCGCGACCGGGCCGGCTCCCCGCGCGAGCGAATTCCAGAGATGAAACTCGACGACGTTGGACGCCAGGAAGAACCGTACGAGGTTGATGCCGGCGTTCACTCGGGATGCCGGTCAGTCCGCGAGGACGAATTTCGAAATCTCGTCCCTCCAGATCCGGTAGCCCTCGCCGTTCAGGTGCACGCCGTCGTAGGTGAGCTCCGGCTTCAGCCCGCCCGCACCGGAGAGCCCGGCGTTGATGTCGACGAAGACCACGTTGGGCGAGGCGAGCCCGGCGAGGCGCCCGTTGAGGTCCCTGATCTTCCCATGGATCGCGGCGCACGAGATCCACTCCGCCTTCGCCTCGTTGCAAAGGAGCGTCGACTGGACGAAGACCTTCATCCCGCTTTCCTCCAGCCGCGAGACGATACCGCGGTAGTCCTGGAAGACGGCGTCGACCTCCCGGCCTTCCCTGAAATCGTTGATTCCGATCATGACGAAGGCCTTCCTCGCACGGGCGGAAACGATGCTTTCCATCCTGCGAAGAACCCCCGCCGTCGTGTCACTGTCGACACCGCGATTCACGATAGCCACGCCCGGAAACATCTCCCGCCATTCGGCGCCGTCGGTAAGCGAGTCGCCGACCATGACGATGGACGCGTAGGCGCCGAAAGTATCGAAGAACGACTTCTTCTCGAGCCAGTAAGCCGAAGGCTGGGGCTCGGCGGACGGCTGCGAAGCGCGATCCTTCGCGAGATAACCCGCGGCGAAGGACAGCGCGGCGATCACCGCGAATACCGCGAGCGATTTGAGACGGTCCCTGTTCATGGCAAATGAAAAGGCCGCGCGTCGCGCGGCCCTTTCCGACTTTCGAGACCCTTACTTGTTGATGGTGCCGGCGCCCGCCTTGCACACCACTTCGTCCTGCGAGCCCGTTCCGCCCGAACAGCCGATCGCGCCGATCATCTTTCCGTCCTGGATGAGCGGAATGCCGCCGCGCGAGGCGATGACGTCATCCAGCGTCAACAGGTAGTTCAGGCCGCTCTGGACACCGCCTTCGAGCGCCTTGGTTTCGCGCCGATACTTCACCGCTGCGCGCGCCTTGTGTTCGGAGATCGCGATCGACGCCAGCTGCGCGCCGTCCTGACGCGCGAACGCCACCAGATTGGCGCCGGAATCGACGACCGCGACGTTCAGCTTCCAGCCGCGCTTTTTGGATTCGGCCACGGCCGCGGCGATCGCCGCTTGGGCGTGGTCGAGCGTAATCGGCGATCCGTAGGGAATATCGTTCGGCATCTTGTCGGGAACGACGTCGAGTGGGTTCTGCGCGGGCTGCTGCGCGAGGCTCGCGCCGGCGACGAACAGCGCGCTGGCGGCGGCCACGGTCAATGCGGATTTCAACGACATGGCGATTTCCTTTTCGGTTGACTGCGGTGAAATGAGATTTTTCAGGTCTTCAGGCCCAGTGCGGCGATGCCGGCGTTGCAGATCTGCTCGTCCTCGTGCGACTGCACGCCCGACACACCCACCGCGCCCACGCATTCGCTGCCGACCATGATCGGCACACCGCCCTGGATCGGCAGGACCGGCATGTTGAGCAGCGCATTCCTCCCCGCTGCGATACGGTCTTCCCAGTTCTTGGTCGTGCGCCGCGACACGGCGGCGCTGCGGCCTTTTTCGATCGCGACCTGCCCGTTGAACGGCGTCGCGCCGTCCATGCGGATGAGCCACAGGAGGTGCCCGCCGTCGTCGAGGATGGCGATGGTCACGTTCCACTTGTTCTTGCGCGCCTCGGCTTCCGCCGCGGCGCCGATCTTCTTGCAATCTTCCAGGGTCAGGCAGGGTTTGCTGTTCACGTTGTCCTCAGGGCGTTTCGGATCTGGTCCAGCGCCGCCGCGTCCTCGATGGTGGTGAGGTCGCCCGGGTCGCGGTTCTCCGCGAGCGCCTGGATGGCGCGCCGCAGCGTCTTTCCCGAGCGGGTCTTGGGCAGCAGGGACACGAAGTGTACCGCACGCGGCCGCGCGATGGCGCCGAGCTGCCGGTCGACGGTCTCCATGACCTCCTTCTCCATCCCCGCCCGGCCCTCGGCGGAGCCCAGCCGCGACGCATCCTTCGCCACCGCGAAGGCGAGCGGCATCTGGCCCTTGAGCGGATCGGACACGCCCACCACCGCGCACTCGGCGATGTTGGCGTGCATGCTGACCGCCTCTTCGATCTCGCGCGTGCCGAGCCGGTGTCCCGCGACGTTGATCACGTCGTCGGTGCGGCCGAGGATGAAGTAGTAGCCGTCAGCGTCGCGGATGCCCCAGTCAAACGTCGAGTAGGTCAGCCTGCCCTTGAAGGTGCGGAAATAGGTGTTGACGAAGCGCTCGTCGTCGCCCCACACCGTGGACATGCAGCCCGGCGGCAGCGGCGGCTCGACGGCGACCACGCCCTTCTCGCCGTCGGCGACCGCCTCGCCCGTGCCTTCGTGCAGCAGGCGCACGTCGTAGCCGTAGCACGGAAAGGACGGCGACCCCATCTTGATCGGCGTCTGCTCGACGCCCGGGTGCGCCGAGAGCAGAGGCCAGCCGGTCTCGGTCTGCCAGTAGTGGTCGATCACCGGCTTGCCGAGCGCCTGCGTGATCCAGGCGTGCGTCGGCTCGTCGAGCGGCTCGCCCGCGAGAAACAGGTGCCGGAGCGAAGACAAGTCGTATTTCGTCATGAAGTCGGTGGCGTGCTTCTTGAGCACGCGGATCGCGGTCGGCGCCGAGAACATCACGTTCACCTTGCGGTCCTGCACGATCTTCCACCAGATTCCGGCGTCGGGCCGGATCGGCACACCTTCGTACATCACCGTGGTCATGCCGGCGATCAGCGGCGCGTAGATGATGTACGAATGCCCCACCACCCAGCCGATGTCGGAGGTGGTGAACATGGTCTCCCCCGCCACCCCGCAGAAGATGTGCTTCATCGAGGCGGCGAGTGCCACGGCGTATCCGCCGACGTCGCGCTGCACGCCCTTGGGGTGGCCCGTCGTACCCGAGGTGTAGAGGATGTAGGAAGGCTCGCTCGACTCGAGCCAGATCACCGGGACCTTCGCGTCGAGGTGCCTGCCGCGCAGCTCGGCCCAGTCGACGTCGCGCCCGGGCACCGTCGGCATGGCCTTGTCGAGGCCGCGGCGGTGGATCAGCACCTTCGCCGGAGGCGATTTCGCCAGCGTCAGCGACTCGTCGACGAGCGCCTTGTACAGCACCACCTTGCCCATGCGGCTGCCGCCGTCGGCGGTGACCATGAGCTTCGGACGCGCGTCGTCGATGCGGGCGGCGAGGCTCGCCGCGGCGAAGCCGCCGAACACCACCGAGTGGATCGCGCCGATGCGCGCGCAAGCGAGGATCGCGAAGACCGCCTCCGGGATCATCGGCATGTAGACGATGACGCGGTCGCCCCTCCCCACTCCGAGCGAGCGCATCATCGCCGCGGCGCGCTGCACCTCCGCGTGCAGCTCGGCGTAGGTGGTGCTCTTCTCTTCCCCGGTTTCGGTGGAGAGGTACACCAGCGCCGGCTGTGCGGCGCGCGCCGCGAGGTGCCGGTCGACCGCGTTGTGACAGAGGTTGGTCTCGCCGCCGACGAACCATCTTGCGAAGGGCGGCCGCGCGTACTCGAGCACCTTGGAGTACGGCTTGTTCCAGTGCACCAGCCCCGCCTGCTCGGCCCAGAAGCCCTCGCGGTCTGCGATTGAGCGCCGGTGGAAGTCGCGGTAGCTCATCGCCGCTACTTCGGCTGGTTGCGGATCGCCTGGGTGATCCTGTCGAGGGGGACCTCGACGTTCAGCTTGCGGCACACTCCCACGATGAACGGCAGGATGCGCCGCAGCACCTCGCTCGAGGCGTCGCCCAGCTGGTCGGCGTTCGTGTTCTCGATGACCTGCACGGCGCGGTCGATGTCGCTCGGCAGCGTCATCGGCTTCACCAGGCTGACCTCGTCCTGGTTCACGATGCGCTGCTGCGCCCTGCGGTTGGCCGCGTCCTTCAGGCGCTGCTGCGCGAGCTTCATCAGCTCCTCGATCGAGGAGGCCGCGTCCACGTCGAGCGCGGCGAGGCCGATGCTCGTGCTGATCCGGAGCACCTCGCCGCGGTAGCTCACCTGCGCCTTGTCGAGCTGCTCGTGCATGCGGCGCGCGAAGGCGAGCGCCTGCTGGGACGACGTGCCGGGGAAGACGACGGCGAAGCCGGATTCCGAGACGCGTCCCATCGAATCCTCCGTCCGCAGCGTCCCCGTCACCAGCTTCGCGATCCGCGCGAGCAGCTGGTCGGCGACGGGCTTACCGACCTTCTCGGCGACCGCGGCCTGGCTGTCGATGTGGAATACCAGGACCGAGAGCGACCCGCCGTGGCGGCGCGCGTGCGCGAAGTGCTTGCCGCCCTCGGTGACGAGGTAATGCGTGGTGAAGGTGCCGGTGATCGGGTCGCGGGTGACGGTCTGGTCGATTGCCTGCTTGCTGACGACCAGCTGCTGCTTCGCCTCGACCAGGTGCAGCAGATTGTCGATGCGCGACAGGATCTCGGTGCCGTCGCTCGTCTTGGTGATGAAGTCGTTCGCCCCCGCGGCGCGGGCGCGCTTCTTGGTCGCGTCCTCCTCGTCGCCCGAAATCACGATCACCGGGATAGTCTTGATGCGCGGGTCCTGGGAGCTGCGGATGCGCTCGAGCAGGGCGAAACCGTCGAGCTTGGGCATCTGGATGTCGGAGAACACCACCACGATCGAGGGGTCGGTCGAGATCGCCTGCCAGCCGGCCTCGCCGTCGGCCTCCTCGCGAACGTCGAAGCTCTTGCGGATCAGGCGCGAGATCGTGGTGCGCACGATCCGGGAGTCGTCCACCAGCAGCACGCGCTGCTTGGGAATGGTCGTTGCGGGATTGGCGCTCATCTCAGGCGGCCATGTCGACCACGACCCGGCCCTTCGCCGCGCCCTTGATGAAGGCGTCGAAGACCTTCGGGAGCTCGTCGAAGGGTATGGTGCGGGTCATGTCCTTCAGGTGGGCGGGCCGCAAGTCGCCCGCGAGCCGCCGCCACACTTCCCGGCGAAGAGGCATGGGGGTGGTTCCCGAGTCGATCCCCAGCAGGCTCACGCCCCGCAGGATGAAAGGCGCGACCGTCGTGTTGAGGCTCATGCTCGCGGCGAGGCCGATCGCGGCGATGGTTCCGCCGACCATCATAGTGCTCGCCATCCAGGCCAGCACCTCCCCGCCGAGGTTGTCCACGGCGCCCGCCCAGATCGCGCGGTCGAGGGGCTTGATCTTCGAGAGGTCGAGGCTCTTGCGCGCCATCACTTCCTTCGCCCCGAGTCTCCTGAGGTAGTCGGACTCGTTTTCCTTGCCGGTGAGAGCGGTCACGGCGTAGCCCAGTCGCGAGAGCATGTCGATCGCGATGGAGCCGACTCCGCCGGTCGCCCCGCTCACGATCACCGGGCCGTTGGCGGGGGCGAGGCCGTTCGCCTCCATGCGCACCAGCGCGAGCGCCGCGGTGTAGCCGGCCGTACCCAGCGCCATCGCATCGAACAGACTCATCCCCTTGGGGATCGGCACCGCCCAGCCGGCCGGCACGCGGGCGTACTCGGCGTAGCCGCCGTCGTGCGCCACCCCCAGGTCGTAGCTGGTGCAGATCACCGCGTCACCCCGCTTGAAACCCGGGTCGGAGGACTCGGTCACGGTACCCGAGAGGTCGATCCCGCCGACGCAGGGGAAGCGCCGGATGATCCTGCCCGCCCCGGTCGCCGCAAGCGCGTCCTTGTAGTTGACGCTCGAGTACGCGACCCGCACCACGAGCTCTCCGCTGTCGAGATCGCCGAGCGCCATCTCCTCGAACCCTCCGACGGCCTTCTTTTCGACCTCGCGGATGCGGTAGGCCTTGAACTTTTCCATGATCCTCCGCCGCGGATTATACCGGGCCGGGCGCGGCGGGCCGGGCGACTATTCCGGTGCGCGCCTCGCCTCCGTGAGATATGCCCGCGACTGCATCTCGACCAGGCGGCTCGCGGTGCGGTCGAACTCGAACACCATGGCGCGCAGGCGCGCGTCGGCGGGGTCCTCCTCGATCCTGAGCAGCTTCTCCGGGGAGGCTTCGGCCGAGACGATCAGCTTGACGCGGTTGTCGTAGAACACGTCGACCATCAGGGTGAAGCGGCGCGCCTCCTCGGCGAGCTTGAGGCCCATGCGAGGGACGCCCGACACGATCACGGTATGGAAGCGCTTGGACAGGTCGAGGTAGTCGTGCTGCGAGCGCCCCCAGCCGCAGATCACCGTGAACTCGAACCAGACCACGCCACCGGCACGGTGCAGATAGGGGATCACCCGCCCCTCGACGTCGAGCTCCTGGAATTCCTCCTCGACCTCGGCGATGCGCTTGAAGTTTTCCATCAGGGCGCGGTCGGCGCCCTCGCCCAGCGGCGCGTGATAGACCTTCACGCCTTCGAGCATCTTCTGGCGGTAATCGACGCCGCCATCGACGTGCAGGACGTCGAGGCGGGTCTTCAGGAGCTCGATCGTCGGCAGGAAGGTCTCGCGCTTAAGCCCGTCCTTGTACAGCTCGTCGGGGCGGTAGTTCGAGGTGAAGCAGCACACCACACCCAGGTCCATGATGCGGCCGAGCAGCCGCCCGACGATCATCGAGTCGGCGATGTCGTTGACGTGCATCTCGTCGAAGCAGATGAGGCGGTAGCGCTTGGCGATGCGCTCGGCCAGCGCCGCGAGCGGATCCTCGCGACCCTTCAGCTCCTCGAGCTCACGGTGCACGTCGCGCATGAAGTGGTGGAAGTGGACGCGGCGCTTGCGCACGAGCGGCAGGCACAGGTAGAAGCTGTCCATGAGGAAGCTCTTGCCCCGCCCCACCCCGCCCCAGAGGTAGACGCCCCGCGGCAGCGCCGGATGCACCACCAGGCGCCACAGCGCGTTCGAGCGCTTCGCCTTGTACGCGGTCCATTCCTCGTAAAGCTGCTGCAGGCGCTCGACCGCGCGCAGCTGCGAAGCGTCGCTCTTGAAGCCACGGCGCTCCAGCGCGCGGTGGTAGATCTCGATCGGGCCGGCGTCCGCCAGCGCCCGTTCTCCCGCTTCCAGGGCGCCTTCCTGCATCAGATATTGAGCGCCCGCTTGTCCACCGCCAGCGCAGCGTCCTTCATCGCTTCCGACAGGGACGGGTGCGCGTGGCAGATCATGCCGATGTCCTCGCTCGAGGCGCGGAACTCCATCGCGACCACCGCCTCCGCGATCAGCTCCGAGGCGCAGGCGCCGATGATGTGCACGCCGAGGATCGTGTCGGTCTTGGCGTCGGCGAGATATTTGACGAAGCCGCTGGTGTCGCCGAGCGCGCGAGCACGGGCGTTCGCCATGAACGGGAAGGTCCCGGCCTTGTAAGCGACGCCCTCGGCCTTGAGCTGCTGCTCGGTCTTGCCCACCCAGGCGATCTCGGGCGTGGTGTAGATCACCCAAGGAATGGTGTTGAAGTCGACGTGCGGGTGCTGGCCGGCGATGCGCTCGGCAACCGCCACGCCCTCCTCCTCCGCCTTGTGCGCGAGCATGGGCCCGCGGACCACGTCGCCGATCGCCCACACGCCCGGCGCTCCGGTGCGGCAGTGGTCGTCGACGGCGATGAAGCCGCGGTCGAGCTTGAGGCCTGCGCCTTCGGCGTTCAGGCCTTCCGTGTTCGCGACGCGGCCGATCGAAACGATGAGCCTATCGAACGTCGCGCTTTGGGCCTTGCCTTCGGCATCGGTGTAGGCGACGGTTACGTCCTTGCCGGTCCTCACGCCCGTGATCTTCACCCCGAGCTGGATCCTGAGACCCTGCTTCGCGAAGATCTTCGCCGCTTCCTTGGCGACCTGCTCGTCGGCCGCGCCGAGGAACGCGGGCAGGGCCTCGAGGATCGTGACCTCCGAGCCGAGCCGGCGCCACACGCTGCCCATCTCCAGACCGACTACGCCGGCGCCGACGATGCCCAGCCGCTTCGGCACGTCGGGAATCGCGAGCGCTCCGTCGTTGCTGAGGATCAGCTTCTCGTCGAAGGCCGCGCCCGGCAGCGCGCGCGGCACCGAGCCGGTCGCGACGATCACGTTCTTCGCCGAGAGCGTCTCGCCGCCAACCTTGATCTCGCCGGGCGAGACGAACGTCCCGCGGCCGTGGAAGAACGTCACCTTGTTCTTCTTGAAGAGGTACACCACGCCGTCGTTGCTCGCCTTCACCACCCCGTCCTTGCGCTTCATCATCTGCGCGAGGTCGAGCTCGACGCCTTTCACCTTTACGCCGTGATCGGCGAAATGATGCCCCGCCTGCTCGAAATTCTCGGAAGACTGCAGCAGGGCCTTCGAGGGAATGCAGCCGATGTTGGTGCAGGTGCCGCCCAGCGCGGGCTTGCCGTCGGCGGTCTTCCACTCGTCGATACAGGCGGTTTTCAGGCCGAGCTGCGCGGCGCGGATCGCGGCGATGTAGCCGCCGGGCCCGCCGCCGATGACGACGACGTCAAACGCCTGCGCCATGAGGTGCCGTCATTTCCATGAGGAGTGCGCGGGTACGACGCGCCGGCGGGAAAGTACCGCTGACCAAACCCATGGCGTGAAAATACCACTTTCGGTCTCGATGCGCATCCCGGAACGGCGAAATCGCGCGCTTCGGCGAACGGCTCGTGCGCATGCGCGATTTGCCCGTAGATCGTTGTATCTACCCATGGATCGTATTAGCATCCCGCGCACGCCGTTCTTTGATAAGTTGGGCGATCACCTACATGCCATACCGGATGTCATGACGATGAGTCAGATCGATCGGCCGGAGCCACGCTGGCAGGTGATCCTCGCGCTCCTTGCGGCAGCCGGCATTTACACGGCGCTGCCGAAAGAGTTGATCGTCGGACCTACCTGGCTGCTGCCGGTTCTGGTCGTGGTGCTGCTGGTCCCGACCGTGTTCGCGCACCGGACGGGACGCCACTCGCTCAACCATGTTCTGGGTATTGTGATCTGCGCAATCATCACGTTCGGCCTCATCGCATCGGTGGTTCTGCTCGTCATCACTATCCCGGGAGGGAAGGAGCCGGCCCTGGCGCTTTTGCGCTCGGGCGGAGCGTTGTGGCTGACGAACGTTCTGGTGTTCGCGCTCTGGTATTGGAGGCTGGACGGCGGTGGTCCGATGAAACGCGAGACGGAAAATGAGTTCGGAAGCCGCAGCTTCGTTTTCCCGCAGATGCAGATCGAAAAAATGGAGCGCAAGACCTTCGGGGTCGATGGATGGCGCCCCGGATTCGTGGACTATCTTTTCATCGCCTTGACCGCGAGTTCAACGCTCGGCCCGACGGATGCGCCGATCCTGACTCATTGGGCAAAGCTCTTTATGATGACGCAGATTGCGATCTCGCTCACGATCATGGTCCTTCTGATCTCGCGGGCGGTCGGTGTGCTATGAGCGAAGCCAAGCCCCGCGTGTACGACATCCTTGCCAAGTCCTTCGCTCAGGAGGACGTGCGAACATGCTTCGCGCTGCTCGGCGATGCGAACATGAACTGGGCCGCGCGATTGTCCGAGCAGGGATGCCGCATGATCTATGTCAGGCACGAGCATTGCGCGCTCGCGGCTGCCATGGCGTACGCGCGAAAGACCTGGGACGTGGGCGTGGCGACCGTCACCTGCGGCCCCGGCGTGACGCAACTGATCACTGCGCTGCCCGCGGCGGTGCGCGCCCATCTGCCGCTGGTGGTGTTCGCCGGGGAAGCTCCGCTGAAAAGCGGCTGGTACAACCAGGAGCTCGATCAGGCGCCGCTCATCACCGCGACGGGTGCCGCCTATCACAGCTTGCACATGCCCGAGCGCATGCCGGTCGCGGTGCGCGACGCCTTCCTGCAGGCGCGCCGCGAGCGCCGGCCGGTGGTGATCGGCATCCCGTTCGATCTCCAGGCCCGGCCCTGGGACGGACCGGAGAATCTGCCGAAGCCCTCGCGCGAGCTGCTGCCGCGCCCTTCCCCCATGCCGCCGCATCCCGACGATGTGACGAGCGCCGCGAAACTCGCTGCCGGCGCCGAGCGGGTCGTGGTGCTCGCTGGCCTGGGCGCGGTCGAGGCTAAAGCAGGCGCGGCTTGCCGTGCGCTCGCCGCCAGGACGGGTGGAATCCTGTCGACGACGCTTCCCGCGCGAGGGCTGTTCCACGAGGATCCTTTCTGCATCGGCATCTCGGGCAGCTTCACGCCCGAGGTTGGCCTCGAATATCTGAAGGAGGCCGACCTGGTGATCGCGGTGGGCGGCTCGCTCGCCTACCACGCGGGCGGCGGCGGCCAGCTATGGCCGAAGGCGAAGATGCTGCAGATCGATATCGACCCCGTCGGGGTCAGCCAGGGCCAGGAAGTGGCGCGTCATCACTTGCGGGCCGACGCGCGCCTGGGCGTCGAGGCGTTGACGGCGGCGTTGCCGGTCCGCAAACAGCATTGGCGAAGCGACGCGATGGCCACGCGCATCCGCGATTCGAAGCCCGACAGCCACGTATTCGAGATCGAGCCGGGGCTGCTCGACCCGCGCGACGTGGTCGAGGCGCTGGAAGCGGCGTTGCCGCAAGACTGGGAGATGGTGAACTCGGGGGGCCACTGCTCCTGGTTCTTCGCGCAGATGCCCTCGCGCCCGCAGGAGAAATTCCT
>Ga0137410_10003058_pt1 | contig 11339 bp, 8 predicted proteins | sample CZODoug1_16funga_FD_108878 | JGI IMG/M metagenome (GOLD analysis project Ga0137410, IMG submission 108878) | Vadose zone soil fungal communities from Angelo Coast Range Reserve, California, USA - CZODoug1_16fungal (Illumina Assembly) | ecosystem: Environmental > Terrestrial > Soil > Vadose zone... | reverse complement strand
TTGCGTCTCCGCATAGAGCGTCCACAACAGGAGCACGCGCGGACTGATCCCGGGAACGTCTTTCAATTTGGCAAACGCCTGGCGCGCCTCCTCGAGATCGCCGACCGCCTGTTCCGACAGTCCCAAGTACACGTAAGCTTCATCGAGGTGCACCACCTTCCCTTTGTCCAATCCGCGCTGAATCGATGTGATGGCATGGGCGTAATCGTCAAAGCCGTAGTACAGCTCGCCGAGCCGGACGAAGGGTTGACCGGACTGTGCCTTCGCGGCCTCCTCCTCCAACTGAGGTAGTCTCTCCCGGTCGGCCTGTGCACGCACCTTGAGTGCATTCAGCAGCCGAGCCACGATATCGGCACTATGAGCGTGACGCCGGGAGAAGCCGGCGGTTGACCTTCCTGGTGCGGATGAGCTTTATTCTGCCCTCGTCTTCTTTGGTATCTCCAGCATCGGCGGCTCGATTCCTTTGCTACGCAGCCAGTCGCGCAAGGCCAGACCCGTTCCGCTTGGCCAGGCCTTGCATTCCTGCAACGGCACGTGGCCGCCCTGCGTCGACGGCTCAGAACGGCAGCAGCGTCGACTCGAGCCCATTTGAATTCATGGAGAAGATTGCGGTGATACTGCCTGCCTTGAGCTAAACGCTCAACTTGGATGCAAGCTCCTCGGTAGAACGTACCGCGATGTCGACGGTCACATTCGGCGCAGTCTCGCTGATACCTGGATGCTCCTCGGGTCGCGCGATAAAAGCTGTTCTGAGACCACTGTCGGCGGCCGCTTTGAGATCGCCGCTGTGGGCCGCGCACATCATGCACTGACCGGGTTGGAGATTGAAGGCATCCACTGCCGCAAGGTAGACGGCTGCCTTCGGTTTGTAATCCCGGGCCAAATCGGCACCGAGTATGGCATCCCAATGAAAGTTATTGCGGCGCGCAAGATCAGTCATAAGCGCTACGTTGCCATTCGAGACTGGCGCAATGAGATAACGCTGCCGCAGCTTCGCGAGACCGGTCGGAACATCTTTCCAGGCGTCAAGGCGGCGCCATGCAAGCGTCAATTGATCAAGCGCGGCGGCATCGAGTTTCTCGAGCCCGAAGCGCGGCAGGATCTTCTGCAACATTCTTCGATGCAAGACGTCGAGCTTCCTATAGGGAGTGCGGCCCGCGCGAACCTCCTCCATTCCCGGCTGATACTCATCACGCCATGCGTCTGCGAACGCCTGCCAATCAATAGCATATCCGCGGGGTCTCAAGATGGATTTCGCGTCGCGGGATACTCCAGTGCGCCAATCAACCAGAGTACCGAAGACGTCGAAGAATAGTGCCTTGACGACGCTCGGCGAGAAAGTTGGTTGCGTTTGCGCCTGAGACGTCAAAATACCCTCAAGGGTCGAACCAATGACAGCAGCTGTTACGGCCATGGTTGAACTTCGCAAAAAATTGCGCCGACAGGTAGTATTCACTATCGCGCGTTCTCGGCCGGATGACGATTAACAGCGAGTGGCGATTCTGTCATCAAAGACACGGCCGCGCAACGCGGCGGCTAGCCAGACGCAGCGCATAAGACCCGCTGGTAGGGCGAACCAAGGAGGGCAACGCGGCTTTTGTCGAGCGCGACGTGACTAACGCTCGACAATTATGGAGTTACAATTCACGCCGTGTTGTTGGTGTCGCTGGGCGACGATGCAGACGCGATACGGCGATGAGGGTAGTTAGATTTGGGGAACCGGTACGATGCGGCGTGAAGTCGAACTCATATCTCCATTTGTAGAGAGTCGCCGGCCACGATTTTCCACAAGCAACACGGCAGTGCGCTTACGGCACGATCTCAACCGGCGTTTGGCCGGCGGTTAGTTCCCACAGATCTTGCAAATCCTCATCGGACAGAGCAATGCACCCATTGGTCCAATCACGTGTTTTGTAGTAGGAGTCAGGCTTGGTGGGTTTATTAGGCTCTCCGTGAATATAGATATCCCCGCCAGCGGGTAGGTGCAGCGCGGAAGATCGCTTCAAGTCTGCAGGGCTAGGGTAAGAAATGTGCAGCGACTTGAAGTAGTGGCTGTGTTCCAGACGAAAATCGATGATGTAGCTGCCTTCGGGGGTGCGAAAATCCCATCGGTGCTCTTTCGCGCCGATCGGACTGAGACCAAGCGCAATGTGGTAACTTCGCAGCGGAACACTATCATGCAGAAGGTAGAGCGTACGCTCGTGCTTGACAACGAGAATGGCGTCCGCGCGCGGGGTAGATCGAGCGGGCGGCGGTCCATAAAACGCGAGTGACAGTACGACACCAAGCCCTAGTAGCCGGGAACGAGCGAGGTTCCCGTCCTTCCGAGCGGATCGCGGGTCCGCACGATTCGGAGCCTGAGTAGACATATGCTGGTAGATAGCCACTCGTTAATGAATGGAACCCACCTTAGCCAAATTGAGGTTTGCGAAACTTTGCGTAGATCTCGGTTTGGCGCAAACTGCTTGGAAGCATGACGCCCATCACGATGAAATTGGTCACACTTCACGCGACTTAACAAAACACGCTCCAGGCGGGCGTCACGAGTAGGCGCGCGGGAAATACTCAGACAGGCTTCAAACCACAACCCCGCCGAGCGTGGGCAGATCGAGGGGAATTCGGTGGCGGCCGGACGAGTCGGCGCGTGGACCGCACACTCAGAATTCTGAAGAGTGAGCGCCGGCTTCGATGAGAATGGCTCGAAAGTCGTTGACGTTGGTGTGGGTGGGACCGGTGACGATCGAATCCCCGAGACCGGTGAACAGGGTATGCGCGTCGTTGTCCGCAAGCACTTCCTTCGGGCGGAATCCGTTGGCCCACGCGCGTGCGATCGTGTCCGGAGCGATATGAGCGCCGGCGATCTCCTCCTGCCCGTCGACACCGTCCGTGTCGCCTGCCAAGGCATGAATACGCGGATGACCGCCGAGCGCAATGGCGAGCGAGAGCAGATATTCCACATTGCGCCCGCCGCGTCCCGAACCGTGGACGGTGACCGTGGTTTCGCCGCCGGAGAGGAGCACGCAGGGCGCGGCAAAGGGTTGATTCCTCTCGGCAACCTGCAGCGCAATGGCAGCCGTCACCTTGCCCACGTCGCGCGCCTCCCCTTCGATGGCATCGCTCAAAATGTGGGCATCGAACCCGGCCTGGCGCGCCACCGCCGCTGCGGCCTCGAGCGCCATCTGCGGAGTGGCGATGATCCGCAACTTCGAGCGCGTGAGCCGTGGGTCGCCGGGCTTCACCGATTCGCCGCGGCCGCTGCGCAGCACCTCGAGGGCAGCGTCGGGTAGATCGATGCCATACCGGCGCACGATGGCGAGCGCGTCGGAGCAGGTGGTCGGATCGCCAACCGTCGGACCCGAGGCGATGTCGACGGGGTTGTCGCCCGGCACGTCGGAAATGAGCAGCGCCAGCACTCGCGCCGGATAACAGGCAGCGGCCAACCGCCCTCCCTTGATTCCCGAGAGGTGGCGGCGAACGCAATTGATTTCGCTGATCGTTGCGCCCGACGACAGCAGCATCCGGTTCACGCTTTGTTTGAGGTCGAGCGTGAGACCTGCCGCGGGCAGCGGCAACAGCGCCGATCCACCTCCCGAGATCAGGCACAACACCAGATCATCGGCGCGCAGGCCCTTGACGGTATCGAGCATGCGCAGCGCCGCGTTCATGCCCGCCGCATCGGGCACCGGATGTGCCGACTCGGCGATTTCGATGCGCTCGCAGGGCACGGAGTAGCCATAGCGCGTCACCACGAAGCCCGACAGTTCGCCCGCCCAGTGCTTCTCGACGCAGCGCGCCATGGCCGCGGATGCCTTGCCGGCGCCGATGACGATCAAGCGCCCGCGCGGCGGCTCGGGCAGATGCGGCGGGATGCAGAGTTCCGGTTGTGCTGACGCGATGGCCGCGTCGAACATCTCGCGCAGGAGTCGGCGGGGCGGCGTGGTCAGTGCTGATTCCATCATCATTGAGTGCGGAGCCTACCCTTGATTATCGCGGTGCACCCGCGACCGGCGCCAGCGTGTTCTTCAACGAGCCGACGCCGTCGATGATGACCTCGACGTCGCCGCCGTCCCGGATCGATCCGACCCCGAGCGAAGTGCCGCACGCGATCACATCGCCGGGCATCAAGGTCATATCGTGGGAAATGCGGCTGACCAGTTCGTCGGGCGGGAGGATCATATCCGACAGGAGATAGTTCTGACGTTCGGTCTCTCCGAGCCGGGTGATGACCCGTGTCCGGGCCCAATCGAGATCCGTGGTGATGGCCGGCCCGATGGAGCCGAACGTATCGTAGCCCTTCGATCGGCACCACTGGGCGAAGTCCGGAGATTCGTTGAGCACATCGGCCGCCGTCACATCGTTGACGCAGGTGTAGCCGAAAATGAAGCTCGACGCCTGTCCCACCGGCACATCCTTGCAACGTCCGCCAATGACGATTCCGAGTTCACCCTCGTATGCGATCTTGCCCGTGTAACCCGCCGGCCGGACGATCGCCTCATCCGGTCCGATGATGCACGAGGCCGGTTTGATGAGGAACAGGGGATGCACCGGCGCCTGCTTGCCGAGTTTCGCGGCCAGGGCCCGGAAGTTGTTCCACAAGGCGATCATCTTGGTGGGCGCACAGGGCGCAAGCAGCGTGCAAGCGTCGAGCCCGACGGTGTTCCCGGTGGGCCGCGGCCCGGCGAACATGTCGCCCGCGTATTCGGTGATGTGGTCACCGTCGAGAATGCCAAATCCCGCCACACCGTCGAGCGACTGAAATCGCGCCCAGCGCTGCCGCGCGGCCATGCTAGGGCGGGGCCATGCTTGGGCGCGTCATTCTTGGGCGCGTCATGCTAAAGAACCGACTTGAGCAATTTGCCCATTTCGGCGGGATTGCGTGTGACCTTGATGCCGCACGCTTCCATCACGGCCAATTTCTCCTGCGCCGTGCCCTTGCCGCCCGAAATGATGGCGCCCGCGTGTCCCATCCGTTTGCCCGGCGGTGCCGTGACTCCCGCAATGAAACCGACCACCGGCTTCTTCATGTTCTCCTTGATCCATCGGGCGCAGGTTTCTTCGTCGTCGCCGCCGATCTCACCGACCATGATGACGGCCTCGGTCTCGGGATCCGAGTTGAACATCTTCATCACGTCGATATGCTTCAGCCCGTTGACGGGATCCCCGCCGATGCCGACGCAGGTCGACTGGCCCAGCCCGAGATCCATGAGCTGCCCCACGGCTTCATAGGTCAGAGTTCCCGAACGGGAAACCACGCCGATCCGTCCCTTCTTGTGGATGTGGCCGGGCATGATGCCGATCTTGATCTCATCGGGAGTGATGACGCCGGGGCAGTTGGGGCCGATGAGCAGGGTTTTCTTCCCTGCCATGCGCTTGCGGGTCGCGATCATGTCGCGCACCGGAACCCCCTCGGTGATGCAGATGACGAGATCGAGTCCCGCATCCACCGCCTCATCGATGGCGCCCGCCGCAAACGGCGGCGGCACATAGATTACCGATACGGTCGCGCCGGTCCGCTCCTTCGCCTCCTTCACGCTGCCGAAGATCGGAATGCCTTCGAAGTCCTCGCCGGCCTTGTTGGGATTGACGCCGGCGACGAAGCACGCCTTGCCGTTCGCATAATCGCGGCATAGACGCGTGTGAAACGCGCCGGTCTTGCCCGTGATGCCCTGAGTGACCACTTTCGTGTCCGCATTGATCAAAATGCTCATGTCGCGGCTCGCTCCTTTTGCCCGTTGACGGCGGCAACGATCTTCTGCGCCGCATCCGCCATGTTGTCGGCGGAGATGATGGGCAGCCCCGATTCCTTCAGAAGCCGCTTGCCGACGTCTTCGTTGGTTCCCTTCATCCGCACGACCAGCGGCACGCTGAGCTTGACCTCCTTCGCAGCCGTGATCACGCCCTCGGCAATCGTGTCGCATCGCATGATGCCGCCGAATATGTTGACCAGAATGCCCTTCACTGCGGGATTCTTCAGCATCAGCTTGAATGCCTCGGTGACCTTCTGCGCCGTGGCGCCGCCGCCGACGTCGAGAAAGTTCGCAGGCTCGGCGCCGAACAGCTTGATGGTATCCATCGTGGCCATCGCGAGCCCCGCGCCGTTCACCAAGCAGCCGATGTTGCCATTGAGCGAGATATACGACAAATCGTGTTTCGACGCCTCGATCTCGGCCGGGTCCTCCTCATCCAGATCCCGCATGGCCACGATGTCGGAATGCCGGAACAAGGCATTGGAATCGAAATTGAATTTCGCATCGAGCGCCAGCACCCTGCCGTCACCGGTCAGTATCAACGGATTGATTTCGGCCAGGGAGGCATCGCAGTCCACGAAGGCGCGGTACAAGCCGAGCATGAAAGCGCGCGCCTGCGCGAGCGACGCCTCCGGCACCCCGATCTTGCGCGAAATGTCGTCGGCTTCGGACTCGGTCAACCCCTCGACCGGATCGATGGCAACCTTGTGGATCTTCTCCGGCGCATGTGCCGCAACTTCCTCGATCTCCATCCCGCCTTCTGAACTCGCCATCAGGGTAACGCGCTGCGAGGCCCGGTCGACGACCATGCCGACGTACAGTTCCTCGCGGATGTCGGCGCCCTCCTCCACGAGCAGGCGCTTGACAACCCGGCCCTCGGGGCCGGTTTGATGGGTCACGAGGGTCATGTTGAGAATGGCCGAGGCGAATTGGTGCACCTCGTCGAGCGATTTGGCGACCTTGACGCCACCGCCCTTGCCGCGGCCGCCCGCATGAATTTGTGCCTTGACCACCCACACTTTCCCACCGAGCTTGCGCGCGGCCTCATCCGCTTCCGCGACCGAAAAGCAGGGATATCCGCGCGGCGTTGCGACACCGTATCTGCGCAGAATCTCCTTGCCCTGATATTCGTGGATGTTCATGCGACCACCTCCGCCGCGTTTGCCTTGATCGTGCTTGCAAGCATAGTTGTCCCTCTCATTGACGAGCGCGGTAAGAACCGGCTCACGTGAATCGGCGGAAAATCCAACGACGAAACCCGCTTCGGTCAAGCGGGCAGCGCGTGCGATGCAGTCAAAAGCGGCTTCGAGTCCTCGAGGTTTTTCGCGAGGAGCTTCGTCAGCGCATACACCGTATCCAAGTGCGGAGTCGGCGTATCGGTCAACCGGGCAAGCTCGACCACCGAACCCAACAAGGCGTCGATTTCGAGCGTTCGAGCGGCCTCGACGTCCTGCAGCATGGAGGTCTTGTGATGACCGACCCGCTCTGCGCCTGCGATCCGCTTCTCCAACGGAACGCGGAATGTGACGCCGAGCTTGTTGGCGACCGCCTGGGCCTCGGTCATCATCGCTCGCGCGAGAGTCCGGGTCAGCGGATACTGGCAGATGCCGGCGAGCGTGGCCCGCGCCAATGCGCTGATGGGATTGAAGGTGAGATTGCCCCACAGCTTCAACCAGATCTCCCCGCGGATATCGTTGAGCACCGGTGCCTGCAGGCCGCCGTTTACGAAGCACTGCGACAGTAGCGTCACGCGGTCGCTGCTGCTGCCATCCGGTTCACCAACCGGGAACCGATTTCCTTCGACATGCTTGATGACGGCGGGTGCGATCAGCTCGGCGGCCGGGTACACCACACAGCCGATCACCCGCTCGCAGGGTATGTGCCGCTCGATCTGTCCGTCCCGATCGACGCTCTTGACCCGCGTCCCCGCGTATTCGCCGGGATGGCGATGGAAATACCAATAGGGAATGCCGTTCTGCAACGGCACCACGACGGTGTCGGGCCCGAACAACTTGGGGACCTGCGGCGCAACCGCTTCGACCTGATGCGCCTTCATCGCGAGAATGACGGCATCCTGCGGACCGGCTGCTCCATAGTCATCGGTCGCATTCACGCGCGGCACGGCCAGTTCGGATCCATCGCCGTCGATGACCCGGATGCCGCGGGTGCGCAGCGCATCCAGATTCGCACCGCGCGCGATGAAGGTCACCTCATCGCCGGCGTGCGCGAGCCGGGTTCCCAGGTAACCGCCAATCGCCCCCACCCCTATGATCGCTATCTTCAATGCCCTTCGTCCATGGGGCGCATGTGGCGGCGCCCCCAATGTGTTGAATCCTACAGCAAGAGGCCAGGGACGCGCATTCGTCCCTGGCCACATTGCGGAGAGTCGGCCTCATATCGGAGGCCTCATATAGAAAGGGTCGCACTCAGAATTTATAGTTCACACCCTCAGAATTTATAGTTTACACCCGTGGAAACGCCGATTTCACGACAGCCGCCCCACGTCGTATTGCCGGCTCTGCTGTAGTCGATGACCGGAGTATTCGTGCCATCGTGACAGTCCGTCGTGAGCCCGCGGCCCCCGGCGCCGAGGTCGTAGTGGGCGTTGCCCTTGTTGATCGTGTCCGCCGCGTCGAGATACCAGTAAATATGCTTGTCGAACCGGTGCTTCCACGCAATGGTGTACATGTCCGCCGTGTTGCTGCGGTTCGACGGATTGTAATTGTGCTGCCCGCCCGGATCTCCCGGAGTCGCCCCGGCGTGTCCCCAGCCCACGCTCAAGTTGTCCTTGGCGGAAAAATCCTGCGAGAGCGCCACCCAGATGCCGTTTCTCTGCCGCTCGTTCTGGAATTGCAGATCGGCGGGCAAGTTGCGCTTCATGTATTCGTAGATGCCGCTGACGGCGAGTCCGAATGGGAACGTGTATTGCACGCCGGCCTTGAACGCCGATTCGTCGGCGATATCCGTCAGATACGGCGGCGTGTAGCCGTTCGACGCCGGGCCAGTCGCTACACCTGGAAATTCGGACAAGAGAAAATTATACGTCGCGAAGTCGAGTAGAGGCGAATTGGTGCTAAACAAGTAGCCGTACACCGGATGATTCGAGCCGATGCCGTCGCTGTTGCGGTTCACCCGCTTGTGAATCTCCCACGCGGCCGTCGCGTAGATCGGTCCGGTCTCGAGTTTCACGTCGACGCTGAACGCATCGTCGAAGCCGCCGTCATCGCAATTGAGCAACAAATTGCCGCTTCCCGGCATGTTGCCGCCATTGCAATCGGGCGAACCCGAGGACTGCACGACGTTGTTGTAAGTCCGGTTCTGGCCCGGCGAGAGCAGCAGGTCGAAGCTGAACAAGTTGCCCATTTTCGGCGACTCGTACCAGATCGAGTGATCGAGACGGGTGCCGAACTCGACGCGGTTATCGCCGCCGGAGTTGCCCATGATGACCGCGTAGTCGCCCAGCATGCCGGAAAACGGATTCATGCGGTCCGTCGATTTCTTGTAGGGCGAATAGGTCGTGCCAAACTTGATCTTGCCCCATTCTTTACCGGAGAAGCCGACGAAGGTGTCGCCGTATCCGATTCCCGCCTTGGTTACGTTGGACTGCTGGAACTGCGAGGTATTGAGCCCGGGTGCGGCAGTAATGGCCGGCTGAGCCTCGATCTGGTAGATGAAATCGACGCCAGTGTCGGCGATCTTGTGCGAACCGCGGTAGCCCAGCACCGACTTGTTCGTCGACAGCGCGGGCATGTAGCCCAGGCGCCCCACCGGACCGCCCTTTGGAGAGGGATTCGTGGGATCGATCTGGTAAGGCCCATAGGGACTCGCGCCCACCGGCGCATAGTGATACGCGACCAGGCCGTTGATTCCCTTCGTGGTGTCGTCGAGCGAGACGTCCAGCGTTCCGTAGAATCCGCTCATGAACTTTTCGAACAACGGCTCCTTCACCTCGGGCTTTTCCTTGGCGACCGTCGGCCCCTGCGGCGGAGCGGCCTCCGGCGGCGCCTGACGCCTGGACATCATTTCGAGCTGCTTCTGCATCTCGTCCAAGCGCTGCTGCATCAATCGCATCTGTTCTTTGAGCGCCGCCGTATCCTGAGCGTCGTCCGCGTAGACGGCGCTCCCAATCGTACACGTCGCAGCACAGGCGACCAGCGCCACCGACACTGCCTTAGCCCACTTCAAATTAAGCATTGTGTGATCCTCATGAAACGCTTGCGCGTATGTTTGAATCTTATTTTCACTCTCACTTCATCCCGACATGGGTCTCCGCAGACCCGCTCGCCCCTCCCTAGGACCTGCTTATCCCCCTTCCTTGTTTGCCTTGGCGCACCCCCGACGGGGTGCGCCATGTCCACCAGCCAGCCTCTGCCTGTCGGCGCAGTGCTCGATTGTCAAGCGCCGACGAATTGACGCGAATGATTCGATCACACCTCCGGGATCAGTCCGGCGCCGCGCGCCCACTTGTACTTCGCACCCAGCACCGCCACCGGAATCTCGGTCGAATAGGCATAAGCCGGGATTCCGTGCTGGTACAGATATTCGGCCGCTTCCTCCACCTCGACGTCCCCGGCGAGCGATGCAACCACGGGCTTCTCGAAGCCCTTCGCCCGCATCTCCGCCACGACCTCGACCATGAGACGCGCGAATACCATCGGCGGCGTGATGATGGTGTGCCAATATCCGAGAATCAGCGCATGGATGCGCGGATCCTCCAGACCCAGCCGCACCGTGTTCTGATACGTCGTCGGAGGTTCGCCGCCCGTGATGTCGACCGGATTGCCGGCGGCGCCGAATGGCGGAATGAACTTACGGAAGGCCGCATCGAGATCGGGAGGCATCGCCATCAGGGACAGGCCATTGTCGACGCAGGCATCCGATAGGAGCACGCCCGACCCGCCCGCGCCCGTGATGATCACCACGTTGTTGCCCTTCGGCGTTGGAAGCACCGGAATACCCCGCGCGAATTCGAGCAGATCGCGCAGCGAGCGGGCGCGGATGACACCGGATTGCTTGAAGACGTCTTCGTAAATCTTGTCGTTTCCGGCGAGCGCGCCGGTATGCGAGCTGGCCGCGCGCGCACCCATGCTGGTGCGCCCGGCCTTCAACACCACGATCGGCTTCTTCTTCGAAACGCGTTTGGCCACCTCGGCGAACGAGCGGCCATCCTTCAGGTCTTCGCAATGCTGCGCGATGATGGTCGTATTCGGATCCTGCTCGAAGAACGTGAGGAGATCGTCCTCGTCGATATCGGACTTGTTGCCGAGCCCGACGATCGCGGACACACCCATCTTGGCGGAACGTGAAAAGCCGATAATCGCCATTCCAATGCCGCCGGACTGCGACGACAGGGCTGCGTGGCCTTTCACGTCGTAGGCGGTGCAGAACGTCGCGCACAGATTGCTCGGAGTGTAGTAGAAGCCGTAGATGTTGGGCCCCATCAACCGCACGCCGTATTTGCGCCCGATGGCGATCAATTCGATCTGGCCCTCGACATTCCCGGTTTCCGCGAATCCGGAAGGGATGAGAATGGCGCCGGCGATTTTCTTTTCGCCCACCTCGACCAGAGCTTGCGCCACGAATTTCGCGGGA
>Ga0137410_10003057_pt1 | contig 11340 bp, 7 predicted proteins | sample CZODoug1_16funga_FD_108878 | JGI IMG/M metagenome (GOLD analysis project Ga0137410, IMG submission 108878) | Vadose zone soil fungal communities from Angelo Coast Range Reserve, California, USA - CZODoug1_16fungal (Illumina Assembly) | ecosystem: Environmental > Terrestrial > Soil > Vadose zone... | reverse complement strand
CCGGCCTGCTGAAGCTAATTTTTTCTCCCGCCGACAAGAAACTTCTTAACCTCAGCATCATCAGCGAATCCGCCACCAAACTCATCCACATTAGCATGATGATCCTCGACAACGGCCTCACCATTAACGAATTCATCGACCAGGTCTTCAACTATCCGACACTCAGTGAAATGTATAAATACGCGGCGTACGACGGCCTTGGCAACCTTTCCGGCCACAAACTCCGCGAAGGCTAGAAATATTTCTCCGGGCAGGTCGCGGTCGCCGTTTTTTGCGTTAAGCTGGAAAAGTCACGCCATGCGAACCATCGCTGCTCTTCTTCTGTTGCTTTTGTTCCTCCCCGGAGCCTGCTCGCCCAGTTCCGCGCCGGAAAAATTCTTTCTCGGTTTTGACCGCAACGATTATCCCGGTGACGACGCGATGAAGCTTTTTCGCAAAGAGTTTTCATTCGCCAGCTACTGGCTAGGCAAACCTCCCGGCGAAGAATCCAATTCCTGGTCCGGTAAACGCGAACTTCTCCGCTCGCAAGGTTGGGGATTTCTCCCGCTCTTCAACGGCCCTACTTCCCGCGAACTCCGCGACGAACCATACACGCTCAAGCGAGTCGCCGCCGACACACAGACCGCCATCGCTGCCGCACGCAAGGAAGGATTCTCTCCGGGCACTGTAATTTTTCTTGATATTGAAGAAGGAGGCCGCCTGCCGAGCACGTATTTCACATATCTCAAGCGCTGGGCCTCGGCGCTTTCCGAGGCCGGCTTTCGCGCGGGCGTCTACTGCTCAGGAATTCCCGTCGATGAAGGCGAAGGCCTTACGTTGATCACGGCCGATCTCATTCGCGAGAAAATCAAACCGATCGAACTAGTCTATTGGGTTTTCAATGACTCTTGTCCGCCGTCTCCCGGCTGCGTCACACCGCAAGACCTTCCTTCGCCCACAAAGAGCGGCGTCGCCTACGCGCAAGTCTGGCAATTCGTTCGGTCGCCTCGCGACAAAGAAACCGCCCGTCACTGCCGTGGCTACGCGAAAAATGGAAATTGTTACGCCGCCTTCGACACAGCGCACAAATACCATTTGGATATGAATGTAGCCCGTTCCGCCGATCCTTCCTTGGGCGCGCCACGCTGAATTTTAGTTGGTAGGATTTCTCGGAAACTTGAAATACGGCAACCGCACGCCTTCAATCAACACTTGATCCGCACGCATCGCATACGGTGCTTCGAATCCCTTTGTACCGGCACTCGTCACAAAATCATCTTGGTCCACGCCGTCGCCGCTCACTCCCAGCCCGCCGACGAGCACGCCATTCTTATAAAGGCCCGCGCTTCCTGGAAAAAACACAATACCGCTGTTGTTCCCGCTCGCAAGTCCGCCGCCCAATCCTTGCGAACAAGGAAACGCGGTGTCATGCAAATACAAATTGAAGAACGGCCCCGGCGAAATCGTCGAATCGTCAATCCCTGGCGGAAACAGCGGCTGCGAACCGAAACTGATCGTCCGGTTCGTCACTGCCGTCTCCATTGGCACGCCATTCAAATCTGCCGCTGACCGTGCGCTACTGTTGAAGTACACCATGTTCCGCGCTTTGCTCGCCGCCACATCGATACTAAAGACTGTCGAATCATCCATTCGCCTCAATCCGATAATTTTTCCATCCAGATCCGCGACGGCAATTGCCATTCGCGCGCGGGAACCTTCCGGCAAACGAATCGCCGCGCGCGTCAAATTCGCTTCAGCCTCCGCGTTGTCGAGAATTCCTTTCACATCCACTGCAGACAATCCTCCAAGCGGTCCGGCCGTTGGCGCCACCAAATCGCCAAACTCCGGCGCGCCCGTTCCATTTGTTGCTGCAATCACCCAGGTTCCGCCCGCAGCCGTGCCCGGTCCAATTCCATTCGGTGGCGTTGTGTTTGTTACCGCCGGCAACACCACTCCACCCAAGAAGACCGCGCCCGGCGGCGGCAACGCGCCGAAAAATCCGCCGAATCCGCTCGAAGTCGCGCCTACAAACGCCGCGTACTCGTTCACATCCATCGCGCCGCCGGTCACTCCGATCCCTCCGACGAGCACATTCCCGCGGTAAATTGGAATCCCGCCCGGATTCACCACCGTCGCGTCCGAATCGTTCGTATCTTTTTTGCCCGTGATGATTCCTAATGCCTTCGTTCCACTCACCGGATGCGATGGCAAAAATCCGTGCGTCTCCAATTCCGCTGAAAGCGTGCACCCGCGATTCGTGTTTTCAATGCCGTACAAATCCGCCGGCGGCTGATTCTGCACTCCCGGTGGCAAATGAATCCCGCTGATGAACCGCACCGTGCGCGAAGTCAGCGGCGCCTGATTGTTGCTGAAAAATGCTCCGGTTCGCGCAAGTTCCACGGCCACATCATCCGCATTTTCCATCACGGAAAAATTTCCCAGCGATAGCGCGCCAGTCGGAGCGCCCGCCTTGTGAAACACGCCTAGCGGTTTTCCCTGACGGTCCACGACCGCAATCACCAGCGTGTCCGTCGAAACCGAAGCCGCTGCTGCGGTCGCGATATTAGTCACTTCGGTCGCCGTTAAGGCTTGGAAGGTTACTGGGGGCGGAGGTGGTGGCGGCGTCGCCGAACTTCCTCCTCCGCAACCGGCCAGCAGGTACGCCAGCGCACCCGCAATCGCCAACGCCACGACGATTGCCACGGTGAGCACTCTCTTGCGCTGGGTAAGCGCGGTCGTGGATGCAACAGGCTTCCGGAGTCGGTGAACAGTCGCCATAGCAAAGGGGTACCAGTGTTGGTAACACACTCCCGCCGTGCGACTCAACGCTTTTGCTTCTTTGTTAATAGGCCAGTTTCCGGTATGGAGACTCTGAATCGTCCGCCCATTTGCGAAAGGCGATTAGCTTTTTGTATGGGCGCAGCGTGTCATCCGGTAGAAGTTCCATAAATCGCTTTCCCTCACGAATGTAGACGTCACCGCAGCGGCACTTATATGAATAAATGCCTTTCGTTTCGTATCCAAAAAGGGTGCCAATCCTCCAAACACAGTCTGTTCCTAGCCTGTAGCATTTCCCTCGTCGGCACAGCGGGAACGGGAAGAAAAACAACAGGCGATTCTTTAACGCAAGCCATGTAATAAATCCTCCTGCGATGAACCCGAAAATCCCAAAGAGCCACAGTCCCGGCATTCCCAACGGTCTCCGCAACACGAACCAGACAAGGGCTGCACTATCGGTCCAAAATACTGCAATCAAGAGCCTCGGGAGTGTTAGCGCATGAGGTGTGGGCAGGCTTTTGAACCCCACGAACTGAGTCGGTCTCATGTCGCAATCGTAGATGAGGGCGATTTAGCAGTCCAATTTCGGACAATGGAGGCGATGCGGATGAGTTACTGGCGCTCGGTCAACTTCTGATGAAGACGCTTATCGGAGAGTGGTCTGCGCTCCATTCACGCTCACCGCAGAGGTGAACCTGCCTCGCTGCCGCTCCGTGTTATGAACTGTCGCCACGCCGCGCGAAAATCATTGCCCATCCGTCGCCGATATTGTTAGCTAGTGGGCGACTCCTTGCTCCATCCCGGACACTTCCGGTCTCGATTCATGCGCAATCCGATCTCGCGGCATTCCCGACCCGCCCTTCGCGCAGCCCTCGCTGCCTGCGCCGTGTGTCTCTGCGCATCTGCCTCGAGTTATACCCGCAATCTTCATCAGTCGGCAGCGCAACAACCAGCCGCGCAGCAATCGCGCGAAACGACAGGGCAAATTCTTCGCGTCCCTCGTCAACAAGCCCAGAACTCCGCTGCACTCGATGGCATCATTCGCGACTCCGGTTTCTCGAACATCACCGTTCCTGTTCCGGGCGCAATTCTTACGTTACGGAATTTGCAGACTGGCGCAACGCTTTCCGACGCCGCCAATGGCGAAGGAATCTTTCGCATTTTTCCAATTCAGCCGGGCCACTATGAACTCCGCGTCACCGCTCCCGACTACGGTCCCTTCGTCATCGACGATCTCTCCTTTGAGCCCAACGACGTCGTCACGCTGGAAATTTCGCTCGTGACGATGGCCGCAATAGAAGCGCGTTCCCGCCTTCCCCGCCACCCTGAACTCGGCCCTGTTCTCACTGCGTCCGGCGCGGAATCTTTCGGCACCTACCGTGAATTCCGTCATCGCCTCGATGCCGATCCCGCTTATGTTCTCAATCCCGCCGCGGAAGTTCTTCCACCGGTCGCCGACGTTTTCAACAAAGTTCCTGACCGCTGGCAATTACAGCAGCCCGAATATTGCCGCTACGACGCAAAAGGCGAATATCTCTATACCAAACCGCGCTGGTATGACCCATTCAATCGCAATAAATTCAAGGCCGACGAACCCATCTGGCCGTCGAAACTCGGCCAGCAAACATTTCTCAATCTCACCGCGACATCGGAAACATTCTTCGATGGTCGCCGCGTTCCTTCGCCCAGCAACGTCAGCACTTCACAGCCAGGCAGCTCCGAATTTTTCGGCCGCGGCGAACAGGCCTTCCTCGACCAAACTTTTCGCGTTAGCTTCGACCTTTTCCACGGTGACGCTTCCTTCAAGCCCATCGACTGGCGCATTCGCATCACGCCCGAAGTCAGCCTCAACAATCTGAAAGTCCGCGAACTCGGCATCGTCGGCCCCAGCCCGCTCAACGGGACGAATCGTCTCGACTCACACCTCGGCCTGCAGGAAGCTTTCGTCGAGTACAAAATCCGCGATCTCAGTTCCAACTATGATTTCGTGTCCATCCGCGCCGGAATCCAAGAATTCAATGCCGACTTCCGCGGTTTCCTCTTTCAGGACGAACAGCCAGGCATCCGCATCTTCGGCAATCTTCACAACGATACAATCGAATACAACGTCGCTTACTTCGATTTCCTCGAAAAAAATACCAACAGCGGCCTGAACACATTCGAACGCCGCAGCCAGCAAGTCGCCGTCGCGAACACTTATCTGCAGGATTTCTTTTTTCCGGGCTACACCGCCGAATTTCTCGTCGCCTACAACAAAGACGACGGCGGCCTCCACTACGACGACAATGGCTTCCTCGTCCGTCCTTCGCCCGTCGGCAACGTCATCGACCAGAATCCCGGCATCGGCGCGATTCTTCACGGCATTCGTGTCGGCTATTTCGGCTGGCTCGGCAGCGGCCACATCAAGCGCATCAATTTGACGCACGCTTTCTTTCAAGCGGTCGGCGAAGACACCTTCAATCCCATCGCCGGAAAGCGTGTCACCATCAATGCACAAATGGCCGCCGCCGAATTTTCTTATGACCACAACTGGATTCGTTACCGCATCTCCGGCTTCTACGCTTCCGGCGATTCAAACGTTCGCGACGGCCGCGCCCGAGGTTTCGATTCGATCCTCGATCTGCCGTCCTTCGCCGGCGGCCTCTTCAGCTTCTGGAATCGTGAACAAATCCGCCTCACCGGCTCCGGCGTATCGCTCACGCCGCCGGGCAGCCTCCTCCCCTCGCTTCGTTCGAATAAAGAAGAGGGCCAGGCCAATTTCGTCAATCCTGGGATTTTTCTCGCCAATGCGGGCGCCGACTTTGACGTCACTCCCAAACTCCGCGCCTTCGCAAACTTTAATTATCTTCGTTTCGATCGCACCGAGCCGCTCGAGTTTATCCTGCTGCAGGGACGCATCCGCCACAGCATCGGCGAGGACTACGGCATCGGCGTAACTTACCGCCCGCCTCTTTCTGAAAACATCGTTCTCACCGGTGGCGCCTCCGCCCTCACTCCCGGCGATGGCTTCCGTGACATCTTCGGTGGCCACACGCTCTTTTCTCTGTTCACCTCCGTGAGGTTCACCTTCTGATGCGCAACGGTTTACACCAAAGCGCGGCGTCAGTTGTAGCGGCCGCCTTCCGAGGCCGGCGCTCACGTTGGCCACTCCTCGGCGCGACCATAGCCATCTGCGGTTTCTGTCTCCTCATCGCGATAAGAAATATCTCCGCGTCAGCGCAGCAACCCGCCGATCCCAGCTCGCCCCTCCGCGGCCAATCCGAGTCCGAAGCCTCCGCCAAATCCGCCGGCTGCATCTCTTGCCACGGCCCGACCGACGAACCAACCATGCATCCCACAAAAACCGTGCATCTCGGCTGCACCGACTGTCACGGCGGCAACTCTTCCGTATCGGCCATGAACGCCGATCCAAATTCCGCCGACTACAAATCCACAAAAGAGAAAGCTCATGTCCAGCCGCGCGATCCCATTTTCAAAAATCGCAGCGCCGTTCCCGAAAATGTTTACACAAAATGGCTGAAGGAACCCGCCGAGTACATCAAGTTCGTCAATCCAGGCGATCTTCGCGTTGCGCCCGAGACCTGCGGCGCCGCCGGATGTCACGCAACTGAAACGCGCGCCGTTTCAAACAGCATGATGACGCATACCGGAATGTTGTGGGGTGCCGCGCTCTACAACAACGGCGGCTATCCAACCAAAAACACTCGCTTCGGCGAAAGCTACGACCGCGACGGTAAGCCGCAGTCGCTGAAAACGATTCCCGCGCCAACGCCAGAGGAAACACGCGCCAAAGGAGTTCTTCCGCAGCTCGAACCCCTCCTCCGCTGGGAAATTTCGCAGCCTGGCAACGTTCTCCGCGTCTTCGAGCGCGGCGGCGAGAAAAAAGGCGAAATCGGCAATCCGAAAAAAGACGAGCCTCCAGGCAAGCCCGACGACAAGTTAAGCGATCGCGGCCTTGGAACCGAACTGCGCACCGATCCCGTTTTTCTGGGCCTTCAAAAAACGCGCCTCGTCGATCCCGTCATGTCGATGCCCGGCACCAACGATCATCCCGGTGACTACCGCGCGAGTGGCTGCACCGCGTGCCACGTCATCTACGCGAACGACCGCGACCCGCTGCATTCCGCGCAGTACGCGCCATACGGAAATCTCGGCCGCTCCGCCACAATCGATCCCACAATTCCCAAGAACGAATCCGGCCATCCGATCAAACACGTCTTTACGCGTTCCATTCCTTCCAGCCAATGCATGGTGTGCCACATTCATCCGGGCACGAACATGCTCACCACTTATTTCGGCCTTACCTGGTGGGACAACGAAATCGACGGCGAGTCGATGTATCCGAAACAACAGCACAACCCGAACGAAGAAGAACGCTACCAGGTCGCGCTCCGCAATCCAGAAGCAGCAGCCACCCGCGGCCTTTGGCGCGACCAAGAATTCCTGAACGAGATTGGTTCCCCCGAATTCAACAAACAGCTCAAGACGACGCAGTTCGCGGACTTTCACGGCCACGGCTGGGTTTTCCGCGGCGTTTACAAACACGATCGAAAAGGGAACTGGCTCGACGCCGACGATAAAATCATTCCCTTCGACGATCCCGATCGCTTCGGCAAAGCCGTTCACCTCGCCGACATTCATCTCGAAAAAGGCATGCAGTGCACCGATTGCCATTTCGGCCAGGACAACCACGGCAATACGAAGATTTACGGTGAGCCGCGCGCCGCCGTCGAAATCGATTGCGTCGACTGCCACGGCACCATCACAAAAAAAGCCGCGCTCACCACGTCGGGTCCCGCCGCCCCTGATCCTGCTATTCCCACTTGGCCGCGCGGCCATCGTCTCGATGCGCTTCGCACACCGTGGGGCCTCCGCCGCTTCGAATCCCGCGAAGGAAAAATCATTCAGCGCTCGATGACCGATCCCGCGAAGGAATGGGAAATCGTGCAGACCGTGGACAGCATCACTCCCGGCAATGTCCACTTCAACCCAAAATCCTTCCGCGCAAAGCTCATGGGCAAAGACGGCATGACGCTTGCCTCTGCTCCCGCTGACGAGAAATCTCTCGCCCATGCCAACTCCAGCATGACCTGCTACGCCTGCCATACGTCCTGGACGCCCACCTGTTTCGGTTGCCACCTGCAAATGACCGCCAACGTCCGCCGCCCCATGCTGCACAACGAAGGCCTCACGACGCGCAACTACACCAGCTACAACTTCCAAGTGCTGCGCGACGACATCTACATGCTCGGCGTCGACGGCACTGTCACCGGACATCGCATCGCTCCCGCCCGATCCAGTTGTGCCGTTGTCGTCAGCTCTCAAAACGCCAATCGCGAGTGGCTCTACTACCAGCAGCAAACCATCTCCGCGCCCGGATTTTCCGGCGAAGCTTACTCCACGTTCGTGCCCCACACCGTCCGCGCCAAAGAAACCAGGCAGTGCACCGATTGCCACGTCTCCGACAAAAATGACAACAACGCCTGGATGGCCCAGCTTCTTTTGCACGGCACCAACTTTATGAACTTCATGGGCCGCTACGTTTACGTCGCCACCGGCAAAAAAGGTTTCGAAGCGATCGCTGTCGCCGAACACGACGAGCCCGAAGCAATCTACGGCAGCGACTTGCACCGCATTGCCTATCCAGATGACTACAAAAAATTCGTCAAGTATGGCCGCGGACTTCACACGTCCTACGAACACGACGGCGACATCCTCGACATCCAGGCGCGCGGCGAATATGTGTACGCCGCCATGGGCAAGGGCGGCGTCCGTGTCTTCGATATCGCAAATATCGACAACAAAGGTTTTTCCGAACGCATCACGAGCGCGCCCGTCTCTCCGCTCGGCCAGAAATTCTACGTCCCCACGAAAAACGCCCAGGCCATCGCCTCACCGACAACTCTTGGCGTCGATCCGCTTCGCAAACAGCTCCCCGAAAATGAAGAACAGCCCATCCACTTGATGTACGGCTTTCTTTACGTCGCGGACAGCGAAGAAGGCCTCGTCGTTATCGGCGATCCCGATCTCAAATCCCCAGATAAACGGACAAAGTTGCCCGGCGTCGGCACCCTCCTTGACGGCAATCCCAGCAACAATTTCCTCAAGCGCGCCCTCGCCTTCAATCCCAACGGCATCCTCACCGGCGCCCGCCGCATCACCATCGCCGGAACCTTCGCCTACATCCTCACCGACAAAAATCTCGTCGTCGTCGATCTGGACAACCCACTCGCACCAAAAGTCACCGCCACCATCGGCGCTCCCCACCTCGAAAATCCGCGCGGCATCGCTGTCCAGTTCCGTTACGCGTTCGTCGTCGACAGCTACGGCCTAAAGACCCTCGACGTCACCGACCTCGCTCATCCAAAGCCCATTCCAACTGGCCGCGCCGCGCTCGACGACGCTCGCAACGTTTACGTCGCCCGCACTTATGCCTATGTCGCCGGCGGAAAAAACGGCCTCGCCATTTTTGACGTCGAAAACCCCCTAGCGCCTCGGCTCGATCAAGTCTTCAACGCGAACAACGCCATGCACGAAGTGAACGACGTAAAAATTGGAATGGTCGCCGGCAGCGCTTTCGCGTTCGTAGCCGATGGCTACAACGGCCTTCGCATCCTGCAAATTATTTCACCGTGGGACGATCCCGCGCACTTCTCTGGCTTCAGTCCGCGCCCGACTCCAAAATTGATCGCCACCGCCCGCACGCGCGGCACCGCTATTGCCATTTCGAAAGGCATCGACCGCGATCGCGCCGTCGATGAATCCGGCAATCAGCTTGCCGTCTTCGGCCGCCGCGGCGCTCGTCCGCTCAACGCCGCCGAAATGCGCGCACTGTACGTTCATCCTGGCTCGAGCGAACCATACAAAGTCTCCGATGACGCTCCCAATTCGGCCTCCGACAAGACCGCCCGGACCAGCCCTCGTGCCTGGCTCAATCGCATTCTCCGTTGGAATCTTGTTGGTAAATAGTTAGCCGTCGGGCAAACAAAAAGCGTATTCGCTATTTATTCGCCTGTACCCTCGTCTAGTTGCTCGTTTTTCGTTTCAGAGCTTTAACGATATAGTCCCCAACTTATTCAAATTTAACCCTTTGCGCGTCTACAGCATCTAACCTAGGGACAACATCCTATTTACGTTCCCTGCATAGAAATGATTAAAATAATTTGTTGGGAGTCCCCAGGGGGACACGCGTAAGGTGTCATTAGCGGGGGTGATTTGGTCCACAGGGTTGGACCCGGTTCGCCGAAGGCGGGCCACTTGAAAGAGAGGGTTTTACAATATGCAGCAATATCTATTAGCCAGTGACTTCGACCAGACGCTCAGCTTCAACGATTCGGGCGTGGTCCTTGCCGAACTGATCGGCATCAACAATTTCCACGACCGGGTAAAGGGGCTGTCTCAGATCAATCTTGTGCAACAGGGCGCGGAGCTTTCTTATCTCATCCTGCACGACCCGGAATTCCGCCGCGTCCGTCAGGAACACTTAATCGAAACCGGAAAACGCATCCGCCTCAAGCACAACGTGGCGATGTTCGCAAAGGCGCTCGATACGCTCTCAGACGACCTCAAGATTTCGTTCCACGTGATCTCCGCCGCGCCGCAGGAAATTATCCAGTCGGCGCTGGAAGGAATTGTTCCGCCGGAAAACATCTCCGGTACCCGCTTCCATTACGCTGAAAACGGCGAAGTTGCCGCCATCATTCGTGCGTCGGCGGGTTGGGGGAAAATCACCGTACTCGAAGAAATTCGCGCGACGCTGGGCATCAGCCACGACCACATCATTTACATGGGTGACGGCAGCTCCGATCTGCCCGTCATGATGCACGTCAATTCTTATGACGGCCTCACCATCGCCGTAAGCGAAGCTGAATTTATCACACGCGTCGCCAAGCGCACTGTGCTCAGCGACAACGCGATGAGCGTGCTTGTTCCCGTGATGGAAGACGTCCTTCGTTGGGATTCCGCCCGCATTCGGCGCTTCTTTGCCTTGCACGGCTTGATGCTGCGCGAGTGGGGCAAGTCACGCACCGACCAACTCCTCATTCAGGAATCGGCAGATCCCATTCCACCGGAGAATTCCGTGGCTTCCGCGCCCCCTATCGCCCAGAGCGCGTAATTTCCGGCTCCAGATTCCATTCGTATTCAACAACGGCGCCCCGATTTAGTCGGGGCGTTTTTGTTCTCACCTTACGGTTTCGCGCGGTTCCTCAATAACTTTGCAAGCTTCTCAATGCCTTCCGTCTGTTTGTACATGCTCACCGAAAAAACATCCGCGGTGTGCGTCCCGTCGAGTTGCGCGCGAAACTCCTGCACCTTGATCAAAAGCTGGTCGGTGGCTTCGCGCAACTCCTTTTCGTGCGCGACCAGCGCGGCGGGATCATTTGCATTGGGCTTGCGCTGTGCTCCTGTCGGCAGTTTCTGTGCAGGTTCCGGGTGCGCGGGCATCGGTTCTGCACGCGGTCGAATCGGAGTGGGCGGCTGCTGCTGCAGCGCGGCGACGATGCCGGTCGCAGCGAGCGAAGAGAGAAACGAACGGCGCGAATTCGGCATAGGCCCTCCTGGAAGAGAAAAATCTGGAGCGTT
>Ga0137410_10003054_pt1 | contig 11346 bp, 7 predicted proteins | sample CZODoug1_16funga_FD_108878 | JGI IMG/M metagenome (GOLD analysis project Ga0137410, IMG submission 108878) | Vadose zone soil fungal communities from Angelo Coast Range Reserve, California, USA - CZODoug1_16fungal (Illumina Assembly) | ecosystem: Environmental > Terrestrial > Soil > Vadose zone... | reverse complement strand
GGGAACACGCTGAGTTCCTTCTCGATCTCTATATGAAGTCCGACGATTGGGAAGATGCCACCAAACTTGCCCTTCGCGTCTTCGAAGCCGACGAAAAGAACTTCTCGCTCGCGCAAAAAGTCGCGGAAGCCGAACTCGAAGCAGGCCAGGCCGATCGCGCCATGGCTCTCGTCTCCAAGCTCCGCATCCCGATGATTGATGCTGGCGAGCATGACGTTATCTCTCACCTGCTCACAAGCCTCGCTTCTCACATGCCCGGCCGTCTCGAGCCGCGCGAATGGCTTGTCGACACTTACGGCCGCATTAGTGATTCCTTCCGCCTTCCTGACGCCCTCGCGCAACTTGGCGACGCTCTCGTCGCCGTAAAACAATATCCGCGCGCCAAGGAAATTTTCGAACAGCTTGTTAATCATCAGCCCGAATCCGAATCGGCAAAACATAAGCTTGACGGCGTCCTTCGCAAAATGGGACTCCTTCCGCCTGACCCGACCGCGCCGGAGCCGTTCGAAACGCTTCAGGCAGAACTCCAAAAACCTGATGGTCCTAAAATTCCCCGCGACCTTGCGCCGGGCCACGTCGAATCCGATTCGCGCGCCTTCGGCAGTGCCCCCATTTCCGCTTTCATGGAAGAGTCGATCGACGACGAGACACAAAAATTCATTTCGCAGTCGCTCACCGACGTTGACCTCTTCGCCAGCTATGGTCTTACTCAGAAAGCCATCGGCCTGCTCGAAGCCATTCTTCGCCGCGCCCCTGAGCACACGCCGACACTCGAAAAATTGTTGGATTTCGTTCTCGGCGCGGGCGATGACCGCCGCACCGCCGAACTCGCTGCCCAGCTCGAACGCATTCATACGGAGCGGGGTGACTCCGCTGGCGCGGACCGCTTCGGAGAACTTCGCCGCCGCTTTCAACGCGCTGCGGGCCTTTCCGACTCGGATCTTTTGGCGCCCCGTGCCGCCGTAACAGAGGATTCCGAGACCGAAACTTCGGTCGAACAGGAAGCTCTTGCGGCCTCCGAACCTCCGCCTCACGTCGTTGCTGCTTCTCCCGTTTCTCCTTCGGCGGGAGTTCAGGAAGTGGATCTTTCCGACGAATGGAGCGCCATGCTTCAGGAAGCGGCGCCCGCGCCTCCTGCCGCTGCAAGGGTTCCGCCTCCGCCGCGTCCGTCAACAGCCGCCGAGGACAGCTCCGCTGAATTTGAAATCCCCATCGTCATCGATGAACCGTCTCCAGCTACGACTTCGATGGAAGATTTGTCCGCTGAACTCGCGGCTGCCACCCCTCCGATGTCTGCTGAACCGCAGGACGAGCCGATCGCCATTTCCTTCGATGAAGCTCCGGCCGCTACGTTTTCGAAGCCTTCGAAATCCACTCCGCCACCGCCCCCTGCAACGCCGGAGCCTGAATTCGAATTGGAACAGGACTACGAACTCGTCATCACTCCGGAGCCACTCGTCCCTGCCTTCGAACAGAGGCCGCCGGAACCGCCGCCAGTCGCAGCAAAACCCGCTACGTCACTTTCTGCCGATCAGTTTCTGGCCGACATGGTCAGCGAAATCGACGAGCTCGGCATTGACCAACTCGCTCCCGCTTCGTCCAAGCCCAGAGCTCCCGCTCCGCCGCCTCGGCCACCAGTTCAGCCGCCGCCACCCAAGCCGTTAGCAGCACCATCGCCTTCGCAGCACTCGGAAGCTGGCCCGCTAAAGGAAGTCTTCGATGAATTCCGCGCCGAACTCGGCGAAATGGGCGGCGAAGACGAAGATCTCGAAACGCACTACAACCTCGGCATCGCCTTCCGCGAAATGGGTTTGCTCGAGGAAGCTATCAGTGAATTTCAGAAAGTCGCCAAGGCCACCGACAAGGGAAAAGCCTTCCAATACGCGATGCAGTGCTGCACACTTCTCGGTCTCGCGTTTATGGAAAAAGGTCAGCCTTCCATCGCCGCGATCTGGTACGAGCGCGCTCTCCATACTCCCGGCGTCGACTCGGAAAGCATTCTCGCCTTGCGGTATGATTTAGGCGTTGCTCAGGAATCGGCGGGCGACATTGAAGCGGCGCTGAAAAGTTTTTCTCAGGTCTATGCGGGTAACATTGACTACCGTGACGTCGCGGAGCGCATCGCCTCGCTTCAGAAGCCCACTCGCTGACCGCCGCTTCCTTGGGCCACACTGATCTTCGCTCATGAACAAAACGCTTCGCGTCATTTTGATTGTCCTCTGCCTGGAGATGGGCGCGTTCCTTCTCTATCTCCCGTGGTCTGACTATTGGGAACGCAACTATTTTCTCGCTCACCTTCCGCAGACCGTACGAGTGTTTCTTCTCCACGCTTCCTTTCGCGGCATCGTCAGCGGCCTCGGCGTCCTCGATATCCTGGTTGCCATCAGCTTGATTCAATCCAACTCAGGTCCATCTCGTGTCCCTCCCCGCTCAGCACCCTGAACCCATCGTTTGTTATGTAACGGATCGCCGCAGCCTTCCCCTCGCGGTCTCCTCGGATGCCGTTTCCATGCTCTTGCAAACTGTACAGGCCGCCGCCGCCGCTGGAGTGGACTGGATTCAATTGCGCGAAAAGGATTTGTGCGGCAGGGAATCGCTCGATCTCGCTCGCTCCGCGCTACACGCTATTCGCGCCCGCGCGCCGCACACGCGCATTCTTATCAACGACCGCGTCGACGTCGCTCTCGCCGCCGGAGCGGGCGGCGTTCACCTCAGTGAAAACGGTTTTTCCGTTCCGGACGCTCGCCGCCTTTGTGCCCGTTTCGAGCAGGATTCCGGCAAACGCCTCGATTTCCTCATCGGTGTTTCCTGTCACTCCCTTGGCTCGGCTCTCGGCGCTGCGCGCGACGGTGCGGATTATATTTACTTCAGTCCGATTTTTCACACGCCTTCGAAAGCTTTCTACGGCCCGCCGCAAGGTGTCGAACGCCTGCGCCAGGTTTGTCGCGCCGTTTCGATTCCCGTGATCGCCATCGGGGGCATCACGCTCGAAAATGTTGCCTCGTGCTACACCGCCGGAGCAGCGGGAGCGGCCGCCATTCGGCTCTTCCAGGAATCCGCCGATCTTCCCTCTGTGGTCCGCGCGATGCGCTCGCCGTCCTAGTCCGCCGCCTGCAGCCTCCGCAGCATCCGAATCTGTCCCGCGTGATAAATGTCGTGAAACGCCACGCCGAAAATCAGCCGCCCCACTTTCTTTACTGCTCCGCGCTTTAGCGTCTTCCGCACCGCTTCCCGCAGGCGTTCGTGCTCATTTTCCAAAATACCTTTGTCCGCTTTCCACGCCGCATCCGTGGCGCGCCCCGTCTCCGGCCGCGCGAAAAAATTGCTCCCCTTCAACACGAACGACCCGCGCTTCCCACCTTCCAGAATTCTTCGTACATCGTATTTCCAGTACGCCGCATGAAGCGTCTCTTCCCAAATGTTGTGTCGTCCAGTCGCGGGCCGCCAGGCTGCTTCTTTCGCGGTCACGCCCTTCAGTGCTTGCTTCAAATTCGGTCCGTGCCACGCTTTTTTCCAGTAACCCTCTTCCAGCAACTCCTGCAACAACTCATTCGCGTCCACAATTTCCTCCCCACGCTTCACCGGAGCGAAGCTTCGCTCTTCACTCCTCTGTATGTCAATGGAGGCTCAACTGAACGAAATGCCCATGCGCGATTCTATGGCTTGCAGACTGAAATCGCGTTAGCCCGCGGTCTGCAATTTCTTCCGCGGACTTTTCTTTTCTTGATACAGCCGGTGGTCTGCCGCCTCCAGCAGTTCCTGCCCCGTGCGCCCGTCGGCGGGGTACGATGCAATTCCAATGCTCACCCCTAGCACCGGCTCTTCCACTTCATTTCGCAGCCCTTCCTGAATCCGCTGCGCCACTTGTTCCGCCATTGCCGGGTCGGCATCAATCAGAACCAGCGCGAATTCATCCCCGCCATACCTCGCCGCAATATCAATCGACCGGCAATGCTCCCGCATCACATTCGCCAGCCTCTTCAACGCTCGATTTCCAGCCAGATGCCCGTTCCGGTCGTTGATCTGTTTCAGTCCGTCCAAATCAAGCAGCAGCATCGCAAACATGTTGTGCGACCGGTCCGCGCGCCTCACTTCGCGCTCCAATGTGTCCACAAATTCCCGGTAATTCGCCAATCCCGTCAGCGCGTCGTGCGTCGCTTGATACAACACCTGCTCTTCCGTACGCTTCCGGTCCGTGATGTCCAGCGCCACGCCCAGGCAGCCAATCGTTTCCCCTTCCGGCGAGCGCAACGGTTCCACTTGTATGTCGAGCACTCGGTCGTTTCGCGCGTACTCGAATCGCGATCCGATTCCTCGCAACGCATCAAAGTGCCGCATCACCGGCCCCGATCCGGATTCGACGCACCGCAGAAACTCCGGTATGGTCCTCCCGACTAGCTTTCCCGAATCAATCTGCGAGAGTTGAAATCCGGATCCCCAATTCGAGGTGATTCGCAATTGCCGGTCGGTCGTCCACAACATGATGGGCATTTGCACCACCAGCAAGCGCAGTTGCCGTTCCGCAGGTGAATCGGTATCGGTCGGCACCAGCGCTCGAGCGCTTTCGATCATTCCCGTCACTTGCCCGTCTTCGTCGCGGATCGCCGTCTTCCGCACGGAAACGCAAACGCAGCTCCCATCTTTCTTCATCCGCTCCGTTGTTTCGCTTCGCCGGACCTCTCCTCGCCGCAAATCTTCCAGCGCCGCTTCGAGCACCGGCACCTCATATATCGGAACCAGCTGCGCCAGCGAGTGCGCTCTCACTTCTTCTTCCGTGTAGCCGTAGAGCCGCGCCGCTCCCCGGCTCCACCTCACGATCTTTCCGTCGCGGCACACTTCCACCACTGCGTCTTCCGAAGACTCCAGATAGGCTCGTAGCAGGTGTTCTTCCCGCAGCGGGTCGGGCATGGGCCGTCCGTTTGCTCTGTAACGGGGAAGGCGTTCAGGCGTTCGATTTTTTTGCTCGCCGCGCGTGAGAGGGGAGCTGCGGGAGCTTTGCACTGGGCCAATTATCTCGCCCAATTTTCCTACTTTATCAGTAGTATTAGCTTAGGCAACTCAATTATTTGAATATACACCCTGCTGGTAACGAAGCGCTATGCGCTCAGCCATCTTCCAATCGGTTTCCACGATTCGGTGTGATCGCAAATCACGCGCAATGTTGCGGTAATCGGAATCGCCAGCACCAGCCCCATGCCGCCCCACACCCATCCCCAAAACAGCAGCGCAATCGTAATGGCCACCGCATTCAATCGCACTTTTCTTCCCACAATCTGCGGCGCAATCAAATTCAGCGCAAAGATATGAATTCCCGTCAGTCCGCCGGCAATCAGCACGAAGGGCCCAAGCGTCTGCCACTTTGGCAGCGCCAGAACGAACGCTGGCAGCCACGCCAGCACCGCCCCGATATACGGCACCATGTTCAGGATTCCCGAAACCGCTCCCGTCAACACCGGGTACTCCAGTCCCAGCGCCCAGAAGAACACGCTGCTCATCGCGACAACCAGCAGCGTTAGCACGCACATTCCCGCCAGGTAATCGCGCAGCACTTCGCGCAAATCGTCCAGCGTCTCTTTCACCTGCGTGCGTCGCGAAGCTGGAAACAGTTGTAGTGTTCCGTGCCACACTTCTCTCTTCTCCGCCAGCATAAAAAACACCAAGAAGGGCACGAACGTAATTTCCAGAACCGCTCCGTAGAGTGACGGGATCCCGCGCAGGATCAGCCCGTGCACGAATCCAGTATCCGCCGTCGTCACGCGCGTCACTCCCGGTGTCGGTGCTGGCCCAATTTCCGATACCTGCCCTTCAATCCGTGAAATTCTTCCTTCGACTGCCGTCGCCGCTTTTTTGATCACTTGCTCATACTTCGGCCAGCTGTCTGCAAAATCCGACGTTCGCATCCACATCGCATATCCAAGCGCCAACAGCACCGCGCAGAGCAACAGCACCGTCACCATTGCTCCGACGGTCCGCGGAATACTCACCCGCTCCAGTAGCTCGACAAGCGGGTCCAAGCAGTACGCCAGCAAAATCGACAGCACCAGCGTAATCACCACTCCCTGCCCGTAGTACGCGAAAAGGACCAGAATTCCCGCTGCAATTACCCGCAGGCTGAACGTCGATCCCTTCAGCCGCACAAATTCGCGCTCTCTGCTTGTCGTTTGTGTTTCGCTCACTTCCAGCCACACCCCGTTCGCTACACGTTAGCATACTCGCCGTGGCCCTCCGCGGCTCTCTCCCCGTCGCTGTGCTAAACTTTTTAGCAGTTGGCGCCTGGCGGCCTCTCACTCTATGCCTAGACAATTTTTTGGAACAGATGGTATCCGCGGCGTTCCTGGAACTCCCCCTCTCGACGACGCCACTCTCTTTGCCGTTGGCCTTTCCGTTGCCGAATATCTACACCGCGATCATTCCTCGCCTCACGCGCTCATTGGTACGGACACCCGCGAGTCCGGTCCCCACATAGCGGCCGTCGTGGCCGCTGGCCTCATCCAGGGCGGCGCTTCCGTTTCCTTCGCTGGCGTACTTACCACTCCCGGCGTCGCCTGCCTCGTTCGCCAGAATGATTTCCATGTCGGCGTTGTCGTCTCCGCCTCGCACAATCCTTACCAGGACAACGGCGTCAAACTGTTTTCCCACGAAGGGATGAAGTTTCCGGACTCGGTCGAGGAAGGAATAGAAGCGGGAATCCTGAAACATCGCGCGGAAAAGACGTCATTCACTTTGCCCGCTTTCCGTCCGGATGCTTCGCTTCATCATCAATACCTCGATTTTTTGCATAGCCGCGTTATCTCCGGCGCTCCGCTCAAGGGCCTCCGCATCGTTCTGGACTGTGCCAATGGCGCCGCCTATCAGCTTGGCCCTGAACTTTTCTCCGCTCTCGGTTGCGATATCGTTTGTATCGGCGCCGAACCCGACGGCCGCAACATCAACGCAGGCTGCGGTTCGCTCCATCTCGAAAAATTGCAGCAGCGCGTGCCTGCGGAACGTGCTGCATTCGGTGTTGCTTTCGATGGGGACGCCGATCGCGCTCTTTTCGTTTCGGCAAATGGCTCAGTCATCAACGGGGACGGCGTTCTTCTCGCCGTCGCGCGCTATCTTAGATCCCAGAATAAATTGCCCGGCAATCGCGTCGTTGCCACCTCCATGTCCAATCTCGGCCTCGAACGTATCCTTGCCCGCGAAAACATTTCGCTCGCTCGCACCAACGTCGGCGACCGCTACGTTCTCGAAGAAATGCTCAAGAGCGGCAACGTCCTTGGCGGCGAACAGTCCGGCCACGTAATCTTTCTCGACGATTCTCCCGCCGGCGACGGCCTCCTCACCGCCGTCAAAATCGCTTCGCTCATCGCTCTCCAGGGCAGTCTTGATTCCCTCGTTTCCGGCTTCAAGGACTATCCCCAAACCATCGTCAACGTGAAGGTAAAATCCAAACCGCCGCTTGACTCGATTCCCGAAGTCGTCCGCGCCCTCTCGGAAGCCAACGCTTCCCTCGGCGAAAACGGCCGCATCGTCCTCCGCTATTCCGGCACCGAACAGCTCGCCCGCGTCATGGTCGAAGCCGAGCACGATTCCGACGTCCAGCGCTTCTCCCACTCCATCGCCAGCGCTCTCCGCTCCTCCATCGGCGCCTGACCTTCCTCCGTCCGCCGCGTTGTCTAAATTGGCGCGCCTCCACTTTTTCCGCGCAGCAATATCACCGTCGCGCCAAAAAATCTTGTCATCCTGAGCGCATCCACGAAGATGCGCGAAGGACCTCAACTTCAACGCCGTCACCCAAAATAAACTACCGTCTCTTCAACGAATCCAAACGGGAATCTGCTTTTCTCTTCTTTAATTTTCTTACGCCGTTGTAGCGGCCGCCTTTTTACACCGAGTCAAGCCGAGGGGCCGGGGCGGGCGCTTTTCCCCATCAACCGTTCGCCCAAAATTCCCTTGCAAGAATTCCCCCCTCCATCGTTCTAACCCCAGCCCAAAAAGGAGGCCACACCCATGCAACGTCTCTGGCAATCGACCCTCGACTCTCTCAAATCTCTTTCCCGTTCGCGCCGTCAATTAGCATTCATTGCCGCCGTCGTTTTCGTGATCGGCTTGCTCACCGCTCTCACTTCCAACCGCCCTTCTTCTATCAGGGTGCTGCCCAAGGAGAATTCAACGGCCACACTGGCCTTCCCTGAAAACCAGACGCTGGCAATCCCGGTGCCGGGCTCCGAAGATGACTTGAGAACCAGAACAGAAGCCGCTCAATCTCTCGTCTCTGGCGGCACCCCGCGGGCCTCGTATTTCCCGGCGTCTCCATCCGACCCTCGCATCGCCTATTCCGCGGAACTCGCCGTCACCACAAAAAATTTCTCTCGCGCCCGCTCGTCCATGGAGGAAATTCTCGATCGTCATCGCGGTTACACTTCCCGTCTTCGTATGGTCGGCCGCGCTGGCTCCAGCACCCTTTCTGCAACGCTAAAAGTCCCCGCATCCGAATATCCCTCTGCTCTCGCCGACCTGAAATCCGTCGGCAACGTCGAACAGGATGAAGAAGCCGCGGACGAGATCGTTCAACAGCGCGGCGACATCGAAGCGCGCCTGCAGAACGCGCAAAACGAAGAACGCAAACTTCAATTGCTCCTCAAGGATCGCGACAGCAAAATCCTCGATCCCACCGCACTCGACCGCCGTCTCACTACTCTGCACACCGACATCGTCCAGATGGAATTGCAGCGCCACAGCTTCGACAGCCGCGCGGTCTTCTCTAATATCCATTTCTCTCTCCGCGAACAGCACGACGTACCCGTCGAATCCCTCTCTGCCCAATTTCGCGCCGCCGCAGGCTCCGGCCTTTCTGACGCCGTTCATAGCCTCTCCGCGTTTCTCCTCGTCCTCATCAACTACGGTCCTTCTCTCCTCCTTTGGTCCGCCGTCCTCTTTTTCCCAGCCCGCTACCTCTGGCGCCGTTCTCGCGTCTCCATCGCGCGCGAAACCGCTTAGCACAACCCAAAAAAAGTGTAGCTCATGGCGACCCGATTCTCGCGAAATCCTCCCTCGACACGGTCCGTCGCTGGAAATATCAGCCGACTCTCTCCAATGGCAAACCCGTCGAGGTCGAATCCGTCGTCGAAATCATTTTATGATCTATCCCTGAATACCTCGATTCTGAATTTTGAGTTGCCCCAGTCGACCTCCCGCTCCCAAAGACTGGAGCAATCCCCGCTCTTTCTGTGGGATTTTGTAGACCTAAGAATCCGCCATCCCGCGCAACCGCATGTAACATCTCTCTAACTCTCACGTTTTCAATTCAGTGGATGAATCTTTTGATTTCTCCGCGAACTGGCACACCAAATGCTCTCTTCCATGCAACTTATAAAATATTGGCTTCCCGGGGTGGCCGGAACCCAACCTCGACTGGGTCCGGTTTTGGGGGGTCGATTAAGAAAAGGGGGCTTGCACCAGCCCCCTTTTTATTTTTCCGCTCTGGTCTCTCGCGCAAATGTATCAATCCTAACTATCCGTGATTGTTATCACCATAGGCATCTGAACTAGGTCAGCGTACGTCCATGGAATGAACCGTTGGATCCGCTCGTCATCACTTGTCGCTACATAGGTCTTCACTTACAACTTAAAACTTCCAACTCATCACCAAAAAAAGTGAGCCGCCAGTGGGGGCACTGGCGGCTCGGGCGTGGGGGATGGAGGGCACTACACTGGAGTTCAATCTCTCGCGCGTCTACTCCGCACTTCCAGGCGCACAGGTTGCTCCGCCGCGTTCAACAGAGCCAGCACTGTGCAGATCGTAAGAATCGCCAGGACCATTTCAATCTCCAACCGCAGCTTCCTCGTACTCAATCAGTTTCCTTCCAGCGCATTTCCACGTCACTAGCCCGCCCGGTTCATTTTCACCGGTACTCGCTGCTCCCTCTCGTTCCCCTGGTCGTGGTACCTCTGTACCACCCGTGCCAATAAAGCCTTCCCGCGCTTTTGCCGATATTCCTTATGGCCCCCCAGGCGGCCATCTATGGCGGCTGTGCGCAGAAGCGGTCGCATTTCAAAACAAGTTCCCATCGTCCTCCTCGGCACGGACACCTGTGGCCGCGTCTTCTCCGAGGAAACGCACACTCTCGTCCTCAGCTTCCACGGCGCCGGTATTCGCTCTCGCAACAAATTCGCTCCCGACGAAGTCCTCACTATGCGCCTCGCCGATTCCGGCCGCGAAACCGACATCCGTCTCGTCGGCCGTCTTGGCGAAGACTCCCGCGGTAACGTCTTCGGCGTCACCTTCTGCGATCCGAATCTCGATTTCTGGCAGATCGAATTTCCTCCCCCGTCGGAGCCTCTCCCGCGTGCCCCCGGTGTCGATCTCGAATGTTGTTTTTGCAACGAACGAGTCCACGTCCAGCAAACCGAAATTGAATCGGACGTCCTTCTCACTAGCCAAACTGTCCTCCGTCTCTGTCAGTCCTGCGGCCAAACCACCGCCTGGAAAAAGTCCACTGGAGTGCCGCCTCCTCCGCGCGTCAAACCTTCACCAATTTCAACCCCTCCTCCGGAAGCCGGTCCATCTCTCGAACCGCTCGCGCCCTCAATGCTCGTTGCGCCTGCCGCTCCAATATCCGCCTACGCCGGCGCTTCCATCTCTCGCGACGAATTAGTTCCCACCGGCGCCTTACTGCTGGCTCCCGCAGCCACCACCGTCGCCGTCAAAGAATCTCCAACCCCTTCAGGCGTCGCTTCGCAGCCGAAATTTGCCGCTGGCGGCAAAGTCAATTTGCGTCGTCACGTCCGCACTCGCGTCAACTTCATCGCCTGCATCCGGCTCAGTCCCGCCGGCGAAGACATCGTCGAGTGCGACAACATTTCCAAAGGCGGCCTCTGTTTTCGCAGCCGCCATCGTTACGAAGCAAACTCTTCCATCGAAGTCGCCGTCCCCTATTACCCCGGCCAGCCCTCCATCTTCGTCCGCGCTCGCGTCGTCCGCGTCGAAGAACTTCCCGGCCTCAACCTCTTCCGATACGGCGTCTGCTACGCCTGACTTCCGGTTAGATTGTCATTCCGAAGTCGCTCGCGTTTTTTGCAAACGACTTTGCAATCTGCTTTTCTCTCCCTTCCGCTTCAACGCATGACTGACCGCCCGCTCCATTGCTCTATCTCCGCTCCTGATACACAATCTCCGCGCCTTGAACTTCTCTCCCCCATCCGAAAAACTTTCTCCCACTCTCTGGACTGTTCTCATCCTTCTCTTCCTCTCCCTTTTCTTCTCCTACATCCACCGCGGCGCCCTTTCCCTCGCTGCCCCCACCCTCGAGCGCGAATTCTCGAGCCCCGTTTCCCAACACGGCATCTTTTGCGCCGGGTGGT
>Ga0137410_10003053_pt1 | contig 11348 bp, 12 predicted proteins | sample CZODoug1_16funga_FD_108878 | JGI IMG/M metagenome (GOLD analysis project Ga0137410, IMG submission 108878) | Vadose zone soil fungal communities from Angelo Coast Range Reserve, California, USA - CZODoug1_16fungal (Illumina Assembly) | ecosystem: Environmental > Terrestrial > Soil > Vadose zone... | reverse complement strand
GTCGCGGACCTCTCCCGCGAGCACTTCGGCCGCAGCGAGCTCGAGGGCAAGGGGGGCGTCTTCGGCCTGACCAAGGGGCTGCAGCGTCGTTTCGGACCCGACCGGGTGAGCAACTCGCCGATCTCGGAGGCCTCCATCGTCGGCCGGGCCTCGGGCTGGGCGCTCCAGGGATACCGCCCCATCGTCGAGGTCCAGTTCCGCGACTACCTGAGTCCCGCCTGGCAGCAACTGGTGGACCAGGTGGCGACGCTTCGCTGGCGCTCCGACGGTCGCTACTCCAATCCGCTCGTAATCCGCATGGCCTACGGCGGCTATCTCGGCGGGGCCGGCGCGATTTGGCACAGCGAGTCGGCGAACGGGCCCATCCTCCATTATCCCGGCATCCGGCTCTGCGTCCCGTCGAACGCCGAAGATGCCGTCGGCCTTCTCCGGGCGGCCGCCTTCTGTGGAGACCCCGTCGCGTACTGCGAGTCCAAGTCCCGCTACCGCTTCCGCGACGAGTTCATGGAGCGGAAATATCCCGACTGGGATTTCGTCCTCTGGCCCGGCTCGTCCCGTCTCTACGGCGAGGGCAAGGACCTGGCGATCCTGACGTACGGAACCTCGACCACCCTTTGCTTCCGCGCGATGCAGATGCTCGAGGCCGACGGCATCCGCGCGCGGATGCTCGACCTCTGCTGGCTGAATCCGATGGACCAGAACGCCATCCGCGCCGCGGCGGACGACTGCGGCCAGGTGCTGATCGTCGACGAGGACCGCCGCACCTGCGGCGCGGGAGCCGCCATCGCCGACGTCATTTACCGCGACCGCGCGCTGAGGCGCCGCGTCGACGTCGAACGCATCGCCACGAAGGACTGCCGGGTGAGCTACGGCCCGGTGGGCGAGCGCGCGGTTCTTCCCCAGGCCGATGAGATCCTGCGCACCGCGCGCGACCTGGTCAAGTCCCGCCGCAAATCCTAGTTCCAGATCTTCAGCGCCGGGAGCGGACTTCCGTCCGCGCTCACGATCCGCAGCACGAACTCGAACTCGCCCCCGTGGTTCTCCACCTTGACGAGGACGCGGTGGACGCCCGCGTCGAGCAGAACGGCCCAGCGGTCTTCGTCGACCTTCAGCGCCCGCTTCTTATGGTTCTTGCCGACCGGCTTGCCGTCCACCCACAGGGCGGCCCCGTCGTCGCTCCCCACACGGAACTCCGCGGCGACGGTCGACGGGGCCTGGACCAGGCAGGCCGCGTAGACGACGACATTATCCTTGGGCTTCCGGATCCCCAGGTGCGCCACGCGGTAGAAGTCGATCTTCGCCTCGGGCGAGGCGTGCGCGGCCCACTTCAGATTCCCCACCGCCAGGTCGGCGACGGGATCGTGGGCCGCCTCGGGCTTGAGGAAGTCGGTGTCGATCCCCTTGTCCTTGTCGTTCGGGAACACACCCAGGACGAGCCAGTTCCGGACGAAGCCCTCCGCGTCCTCGGCGAAGGGTCCCCGGTGCTTCTCGCGGGGCGATTCGCGCCGCTCCTTTTCATAGTCCGCCTGGCGGCGCTCGATCTCCGCCGCGCGCGGGCCGGCGATCTCGCGCAGCGACTTGAAGCGTCGGAGGATTTCGTCGGATCGCTGGTAGCGCGGATCTTCGTCGATCAGCCTGCGCAGCGCATCCAGGTCGCGGGCCAGCTGCCCCTCCGTATCGCGGGACTTCCGCTGCTCCCGCGCGGCCGCCTCGATCTCGAGGAATCGCCGCTCCTGCGGGCTTCCCTTGAAGCGCGCGCGGAGCTCGTCGCAGCGCGCCAGGATCTTGTCGGCGGGGGCCAGCGACGCGAGCGATTCCAGTTCCTTGAGGAGACGTTCGGGTTCGGCGTTGTCGACGGGCTTCCCCGGCGGCTCTGGACGGACGGACCTCTCGACGACCGGGGTCGCGGGACCGCCGAAGCTCAGGACGACGCCCGCGGCGACGACGGCGGCGACCGCGAGGCAGGCGCCGATGATCAGCGCGCGCTGGGGGGATCCGGCGGCGCTTTCCCGCCTGGCCGTTCCGATCGTGATGCGGGGATGCTTGGCGGAGGATCCCTGCCGGCGCGAGCCGGCGGCGGGTGTTCCCGCGACGGGCGATTTGTCCGGCGGCTTGCACTCGGCGCACCAGGGGCGGTTGTCGAGAAACCGGGCCTGCCCGCGTGAAAAGTCGTCCTCGCGGAGGACCCTGCCGCAGCCCCCGCAATAGACGATCTCCATGATCCCTTTCCTCGTCCGCCCCTGAGATAGGAACGCCTGGGACCCGGCCTAGAAGAGTTCCTTCAGGCTTTGTTCCGCCGGGGCCGCGCCTCCGCGCGTCTGCTCGTCGACCCGGCGCATCGCCTCCATCAGGAGCGGCATCGTGGGAGACGTGATGTTGGGGGAGCCGCCCAGGGGAGACGAGAGGAACGCGAACGATGCGCTCCTCCACGTGGCGATCAGGTAGAAGGCCTCTTCGCCGGCCAGGTCGCCGACCCGGGCGAAGCGCACTTCGCCGCTCTCCAGGCCGATGTCGCCCTTCTTACCGCCGAGATCCAGCTCGAGATGCCCGGTCTTCCGGCCGACCTGCAGCAGCTGGAGGACGTCGGCGAAGGACATCGAGTTGAGGCTGCCGGAGAACTCGGTTTCCGGCCGGGCGACCGGCTTGTTGAGCATGCGGGAACGCCGCGCGACCAGCGCGCTCAGGTACTGGCTCATCCGCGGCTGGTGGCTGACCAGCTCGGCCAGCTTCTGCCGAGGCAGCGCGATCACCTGCGCCATTGAGTGGGCCCGCGCCGTCACCGGCGACGGCTCGCCCGACATGAACGCGAGCTCGCCGAACGCCTCGCCCTCCCGCGCGATCTCGGTCGCGCCGCCGTCGTGCGGGATCATTTCGACGTCGCCCAAGGTGACGACGTAGAGGGAGTCCACCGGTTCGCCGGCGCGGTAGATGACCGAGCCCGCGTCGTACATCGTCCGGGACGAGAGCTGGAGGAATTCCTTCATCAGGTGCGAGGGGAGCTGCATGAGGAACGGGAGCTCGGCCTCCGCCTCGGCGGTGGAGACGATCGAGCGAAGGAACTGCGAGGCCTCATGCGCCTTCTTGGCCTTGAGGCCCCCTTCGATGGCCTGCAACTTCTGCTTCGCGTCCCCGTCCCGGAACGGCCGCTCCAGCATCAGCGTGGCCCCGTGCCGGATCGACTCCGCCGCGAGCATGCGCTGGTTGGCATTGATGCAGAGCAGCACCGGGATCTTCCGGCCCTGCGGGCCGTCGGCCTTCAGGCGGTCGAGGAACGCATGGTTTTCCATGCCGGCCATGTCGAAGTCGGCGATGATGTAATCGAACTCGAACTTGGCGGCCTTGAGGTAGGCGATGGCCTCGATGGCGTCTCCGGCCTCCTGGATGTCGCCGGGGGCGTGCCCCATGCCCTCCAGGATGGTCCGGAACACCCGGCGCATGGTCCGGGAATCGTCGGCGACCAGGATCTTCATCGGCAGATCCCGTCCCCCGGGAATCTCATAAACCCATTATACATGGGGATAATCATTTTTTCATGCAGAAGCCGGTTTTCCGGCGGGCCCCCGGCGCCACCGCTCCGACTGGTATCCCACTTTTCCGTCCATCACCGTCGCCGCCACCTCGCTCGACATCACCGTTCCCGGCGAGGCCAGCCAGTCTTCCGACAGCACCGCCAGGTCCGCCGGCCTCCCCGGCGCGAGCACCCCGCCCTCCTGGAACCCGGCCCAGGCCGCCCCCGACGTCATCCCCGCCAGCGCGGCCTCCGGGCTCAGGCAGTGCTCCGGCCGCCACCCTTCCCGCGTCACCGCGCAGTGGAACGTCCACCGGGGGTCCAGCCGGTCCACCGGGGCGTCCGTGCCCAGCGCCAGGCGCCCCAGGGACTTCCAGGCGTAACATCCCTCATATCGGCCGGGACCCAGTCTTCTTTCAACCATTTCCCGATCCGCCACGCAATGCGAGGGCTGCACCGACGCGATCCAGCGCGCAAATCGGGGCAGGTCGTCGGCATGGACGTGCTGGGCGTGCTCGATCCGCCAGCGGGCCGAGTCCGGGGGATCGACGCGGTCGAAGACATCCAGCAGTTCCCGGATGGCCCGGTCGCCGATGGCATGGGCACAGACCTGCCAGCCTGTCTCCAGCGCGACCCGGCAGATCCGCTCCGCCTCCGCCGGCGGCAGGGTCGAGCGGCCGCAGGACTCCGTCCCGAGATAGGGCTGCGTCATCCACGCCGTCGACGACCCCAGCGACCCGTCCATGAACAACTTGATCGCCCGGACGGAGAGCCGGCCGGTCGACGGCTTCCGCGACCGCATGAAGTCGATCAGGCGCGCGGGATCCTCATGCCAGAACATCGCGTGCACGCGGAGCCGCAGCGAGCGGCCCTCGTCGAGCGACGTCAGGAGCCGCAGGTAGTCCTCGTCCACCCTTGCGTCGTGGACTGCCGTGATGCCGTATTGCATGGCGTCGCGCTGCGCAAGGAGGAAGGCCGCCGCGGGCGACTCCACCGGAACCAGCCGCGAGATCATCCCCTGCGCGGCTTCGAGAAACACGCCCTGGTCGCGCAACACCTGCCCCCCCGGAGGAACCGAGGAGAAGTCGGCCAGCGCCATCGCCCGGGCGTTCGCGAGCCCGGAATGCGCGTCCTTGCGGACCAGCCACACCGGGTGGTCGGGTGTCGACGCCGACAAGGCCGCATGATGCGGATGGACGGGAAGTTCGTATCCGGAGCCGGTGATCCAGTTCCCCGGGGGCTTCGCCCTGGCCCCATCCACCACCCTCCGAACCAGATCGTCGAAATTCGTGACGCCCGTCAGGTCGAGTTCCCGCTTCTGCCGGCCATAGGCCAGCAGGTGCGCGTGCGGGTCGATGATGCCCGGAATCGCCGTCCGGCCTTCGAGGTCCAGGATCCGGCGCGCGGGCGGGGTTTCATCGAGCGACTCGATCCGCCCTCCGGTGCAGGCCACCGAGCGGACCCGCGGCCGGGCCGGATCCTGCGTGCGGATGTTCCCGTTGATCAGCAGCAGATCGGTCATGTCGGAGGAGCCGCCGACGGCGGTATCGGGATCTGGATCTGGGCGACGCTGAGCTCGGCGGCGGCGGAGTATTCGTCGTTGATGAAAAGCTGGAACTGGTATTTTCCGGGCTTCTCCAGGGGCAGCAGGTGCGTCGGCAGTCCGACCTCGATCGCCTGCGCCGGATCCTTCACCTCCAGCTCGATGCCGTCGAAGAGTCCGACGCGGCGGTCGGAGGCGTCGCGGAACTCGACCCGCAGCCGGTACTTCCCCTGCGCGTCGCCCAGCCGCAGGTACAGCGCGACCGTGGGGTGAATGACCGGGAACGAGGGCGCCATGACGCGATCGAAGACGCCGATGATCGACCACTTGCCGGTCAGCCGGTCCTGGATGACCATGTCCGCGATGAGAAACGACTTGACGATGGGAGGGCGCGCCACGCGTGCATCATATCACAAAGAATGTTGTAGCCCCGCCGGGAGCGATTACCATAGGGAGGTTCCTGGAGACGCCCGATGACCCGCTACCTGGCGATCCCCGCCGCGATCCTTCTGCTGGCCGCCGGCGCCCAGGATTCGGGCGAGGCGCGCGAGTTCAAGAGCGCCGCGGGCAAGAAGCTCCTCTACCGCCTCTTCAAGCCGGCGGGCACCGACGGAAAGCAGAAGGTTCCCCTGGTTCTTTTTCTGCACGGCGCCGGCGAGCGCGGCAACGACAACCAGTCGCAGACGAAGAACGGGGTGAAGTTCTTCCTCCAAAACCAGGCCAAGTTCCCCTGCTTCATCGTCGCGCCCCAGTGCCCGGGTAACCTGCAGTGGGTCGACACCCCCTGGGGCAACCTGAAGCACACGATCCCCGCCCAGCCGACGGAGCCGATGCAGTCAACCCTGGAGCTGCTCGCCGCCGTCCAGAAAGAATTCCCCTCCGTCGACCCCAAGCGCCTGTATGTCACGGGGCTCTCGATGGGCGGCTTCGGGACCTGGGATCTGATCAGCCGCCTGCCCAAAACCTTCGCCGCCGCTGTCCCCATCTGCGGGGGCGCCGACGAAGCCCAGGCCGGCACGATCGCCCGCGTCCCCGTCTGGGTCTTCCACGGCGGGGCGGACGACGTCGTCAAGACCGTCCGCTCGAGAAACATCGTCGCGGCGCTGAAGGCCGCCGGCGGGCACCCCAAATACACGGAATATCCCGGGGTCGGCCACGGTTCCTGGGACCAGGCCTACGGGGAGGCGGAGCTCTTCCCCTGGCTCTTCAGCCAGAAGCTCCCTTGAGCCGACATAACGATCTATGAAAGCGGTCCGCGTCAGCAAACCCGGCGGCCTCGAGGCACTCGAGATCGCCGATGTCCCCGAACCGAAGCCGGGCCCCGGTGAGCTGACCCTCGATGTCCGGTCGGCCTCGATCAACCACCTGGATCTCTGGGTGCGCAAAGGCCTGCCCGGCCTCAAGTACCCGATCATCCTGGGCAGCGACGCGGCCGGCGTCATCCGGGAGACCGGGCGCCCCGCCCTTCTCTCCCCGTCCACCAGCTGCGGCACCTGCGAGTTCTGCGCCTCCGGCAGCAAGTCCCTCTGCCTCAAGTACGCGATCTTCGGGGAGCATCGCGACGGCACCCAGGCCGCCACGATCTGCGTGCCCGCGGAGAACCTGATTCCGATCCCGTCCTGGCTGTCCTTCGACGACGCGGCCGCGGCGCCGCTCGTCTATCTGACCGCCTGGCGGATGATGATCACCCGCGGCCGCCTGGCCCCCTCCGAGGACATCCTGATCTGGAGCGCCGGCGCCGGCGTCGGCATCGCCTGCCTCCAGCTCGCCCGCCTGGCCGGCGCCCGCGTCATCGCCACGGCCTCCACCGACGAGAAGTGCGCCCGGCTGCGCGACATCGGCGCCCACTTCGTGCTCAACCATACGCGTGAAGACGTGGTCAGGACCATCAAGGATCTGACGGGCAAGCGTGGCGTCGACATGGTGGTGGACTACGTCGGCAAGGACACCTGGGGCCGCAGCATCCAGATCGTGCGTCGCGGCGGCCGCATCGTCACGTGCGGGGCGACGTCGGGCTACGACCCGGCCGAGGACCTGCGCCAGATCTTCTACCGTCAAATCGAGATCATCGGCTGTACGATGGGCAACAACAAGGAGCTGAAGGACGCCCTGCGTCCCGTCTTCGAGGGCCGGATCCGGCCGATCATCGATTCCGTGCTGCCGATGAGCGAGGTCGCGGCGGCGCATCTACGCATTGAACAACGGGCCACATTTGGTAAGATGATCCTGAAACCATGACCGACTACAAGAACGAGTACCAGAAGTTCGCCGACGATGCGGTGCGCAGCCGGGCCAAGGAGGAAGGGTTCGGGCGGCTGCGCTTCGGCTTCTTCTGGGCGGTGGCCGGCCCCCTGGCGATCCTCGCGCTCCACATCCTCAAGTTCGAGCCCCAGAAGTGGATGGTGATGGCCATCATGGGCACGGCCCCGCTGGCAATCGTGCTGCTCGTCGTCAATTTCATCCGCCTGCCCAACGACTCCAAGGCCTCGGCGCCCGCCCTGCTGATCGCCCTGGGGACCATCCTCGGCGCGGGGGTCACCCTCGCCATGGCGAAGATCTTCGACCTCACCAAGTACCTGTAGTTCTCCGCCCTCTCCCTTCAATTTTCGCCCTCCACCGCCCCTGCCGTGTCGTAAAATATCCCTGAAGGCGGGTATCCCGGAGGCGCGCCATGATCCGGATGGAGCCGAATGTCGTCCTGAAGTATTTCGACCCCGTCGATTCCTTCGTCAAGATCCGGCACTTCACCGCCGACGAAGTCACCCAGCTGCTCCGCACCGCGAAGATCAGCGACCGGCGCAGCTATGTGGGCCTGGTGGTCAACGCCTGCGTCCTCGGTCTCACCGAACGGCACCACGAATACACGGAGGACCTCTACCAGCTGTGCATCGAGGTCAATCCGCCGCTGGAGATCCACCGGGTCGCGATCGAGGCCGCGGAACCGACCAGCCAGATCCACCTGCTCGACCAGGCCCCCGCCCCGCGCGACTTCCGGCAGATGCAGGACATGGAAGCCGAGCTCCGGAGCCGCGTGGTCGGCCAGGACAACGCGATCACCAACGTCACCCGCGCGGTGAAGAAGGCCATGACCGGCCTGCGCGATCCGGCGCGTCCCATCGCCACCTTCTTCTTCGTCGGCCAGACGGGCGTGGGCAAGACCGAGCTCGCCAAGGCGCTGACCCTGTACCTGTTCCAGGACTCCGGCCGCATGCTCCGCGTCGACGGCTCCGAGTACGCCCTTCCCCACGAGTACGCGAAGCTGATCGGCGCCCCCCCCGGCTACATCGGTCACGACCAGCGCGGCTTCCTGTCGGAAGCCGCGCGCATGGAAGGACCGATCACCCTGCTCTTCGACGAGATCGAAAAGTCCGATCCGAAGGTCCACAACCTGCTCCTCCAGGTCATGGACGAGGGATTCGTCACGGACAACAAGGGCGCGCGGCTGAACTTCGGCAACGCGATCCTCATCTTCACCTCGAACGTGGGCACGGAGGAGGCCGAGGCGCTCAAGAACCGCATCGGCTTCGGCGACCACCTTCCCAACCGGAAGGAGCTCCTCGAGGAGTTCTCCAAAGCGCTCAAGGCCAATTTCCGCCCCGAATTCGTGAACCGGCTCACCGACGTGATCTTCTTCAATCCGATCGGGCTGAAGGAATGCGAGCGCATCGCCGAGCTCTTCCTCGAGAAGGTCCGCGAGCATGCGGCCGGCGTCCCGCTGCGGCTGCAGTTCGACAAGCCCGTCCCCCGTTGGCTGGCGGAGAAGAGCTTCCGCCCCGAGTTCGGCGCCCGCGAACTCCGGCGCACCGTCGAACGCGAGATCGAAGGCGCCCTCTCCGACCTCCTCATCGAGGGCCGCGTCTCCCGCGGCGATTCCGTCCTCGTCAAGGTGACCCGCGACCGTCTGCACTTCCACCGGAACTAGCCGGTTCCAGCATTTCTTGACTCCCGCCCGTCCCGGGTTATCCTTCATCCAGGGGGTGGGCGATGGCGGACAACGACGCGAACGTCTCGAAAGCCAAGTGGGATATCAAGCAGGTGCTGGAGCGCGTCCGCGGCGCCATCCGGATGAAGGTGCACCCCCGGGACCAGGGCTTCCTGCTCGACGCCATCGACCGCATCCAGGACGAGGTCCTCAACGCCGCCACGCCCGACGCCAGCAAGCTTCAGGGAAGTTTCATCCGCGGCAAGGACCAGACCCGCAAGTCGATGAACAAGCGGCCCGCCGACATGGTCCAGATCCTCAATGAGTTCGACGGGCTCTCCGACGAAGTCGCCAAGCTGCTTCAGGAGATCAACAAGCACTAATCCTCGGCCTCCAGCGCCTTTTTCACCTCGGGCCGGGACTCGAGCTCCCCGACTCGCTTCCGCAGCCGCTCCCCCGTCGGCACCCACGCGAACTGGCGGGCGGCCGCGCGAGCGCGCAGAACCGCATCCTTGTACTTGCGCTCCGACACCGCGATTTCGACCTTGGCCAGCTCGATGAGCGCCGCGCCCTCGATCGATTTCAGCTTCGTCTTCGCCAGCCGCTCCACCTCGGGATTGTCGAGCAGGTCGATGCAGAGCAGCGACGCGTCCAGCCAGCGTCCGGCGCGCTGAAGCTCGTCGGCCTTGGGGAGATCGCCCCGCGGATGGATCCGGGGACCGAGTGCCGCAAGCACCGCGCCGGGAGCCGGCGGACCCTCGCGAAGGTCGACGTCGATGCCCGACTTCTTCATGATCATCGCGGCGACGGCGACCCTCGCGCGGTCAGAATCTCCGGCCTCGACAAAGATCGCGCAGGGCGGCGCTTTCTTGGGCGGGACAAAGGAGCGCGCGTTCCGGATGGCGCAGCCGGCGAACAGCTCGGGATGCGCCGAGGCCAGGGTCAGCGCCGCCGCGTTGCCGCGGATCACGACCCTTTCGGGATTCGCCCGATACCGTGTTTTCAGCTCCGTGAGGCAGGCCAGGACGAAGGCCTCGTCCCGGCGCCCCGCCGGCACGAGGACAAACGCGCCGGGTTCCTTCACGGGGTCCCGGGGATCAGCCAGGTCGACGACGACGGGCCACGACTTGCGATCGCTGTATCCCTCCGGCGGAACGAGGAGATACGACCCCTTGAACTCGGGCACGTCGACGGTCGTCTGGAGACAAAGCAGCAGAGCGAGGATCATCACTATCAAGACGCTCGCCGCCGTATAATCGTGCCATGGATCGACTGACCTGCGACCGCTGCGGCAACGGCCTCCTGCTGGACGCGCCGGTGCGCTACGAGGTCCGTATCGAGGTCAAGTCCGCGTACGACCCGCTGGAGATCACGGACGAGGACCTCGCCGGGGCCGCCGACGAACTCCGGAAGGCGGTCGAGCGCGCGCGGAAGCTCACGGAGCAGGAGGCGATGGACGAGGTCTATAAGGAGTTCCGCTTCGACCTCTGCCGCACCTGCCAGAAGCAGTTCATCCGGACGCCGCTCGGCCCGCCGAAGCCCGTCTAAACGCTGGCGGCGTCCCGGAGGTTGTGGTACCCTCCCGCCTCCTGAGGAGGATCCGACATGAAACAGCTCGTGCTCATCCGCCACGGCGAGAGCGTCTGGAACAAGGAAAACCGCTTCACCGGATGGGTCGACGTCGGACTCAGCGAGAAGGGCCTGCAGGAGGCGAAGGACGCCGGCCTCGCCCTGAAGAAGGCGGGGTTCGCGTTCGATCTCGCGTTCACGTCGGTGCTGCGCCGCGCGGTCACGACGCTGTGGAACGTGCTGGACGCCATGGACCTGTTCTGGATTCCCGTCTCGAAGAGCTGGCGCCTCAACGAACGGCACTATGGCGCGCTGCAGGGGCTCAACAAGGCCGAGACGGCCCAGAAGCACGGCGATGAGCAGGTGAAGATCTGGCGCCGCAGCTTCGACATTGCGCCGCCGCCGCTGGAGAAGTGGGATCCGTCCTGGCCCGGCAACGATGCGCGCTACAAGGCCGGCGAGATGCCGCCGACCGAGTCGCTCAAGGACACCATCGCGCGGGTCCTGCCTTACTGGCACGAGAAGATCGCCACTCCGCTGAGGGCGGGCCGGCGGGTCATCGTGGCCGCGCACGGCAACACCCTGCGGGCGCTGATCAAGCACCTCGACAAGATCTCGGACGAGGACATCGTCAGCCTCGAGCTCCCGACGGGGGCGCCCATCTACTACGAGCTCAACGACGACCTGACCCCCGCCAAGCCGCGCCAGGCGATCAAGTAGGCTTCCTACTTCGCGCCGGCGAAGACCGCGCGCGCGCCCAGCTCCTCCTCGATGCGGAGCAGCTGGTTGTACTTCGCGATGCGGTC
>Ga0137410_10003047_pt1 | contig 11356 bp, 11 predicted proteins | sample CZODoug1_16funga_FD_108878 | JGI IMG/M metagenome (GOLD analysis project Ga0137410, IMG submission 108878) | Vadose zone soil fungal communities from Angelo Coast Range Reserve, California, USA - CZODoug1_16fungal (Illumina Assembly) | ecosystem: Environmental > Terrestrial > Soil > Vadose zone... | reverse complement strand
GCTAGGATGGGCGATCGATGAGTTCCAGGGTGGTCTCCGGCGGCGTGGTCCATACCGTTCCTACGGACTTGAGATGCGTCTTGATTGCCACCCCAAAGGCCCTGGCGGCATGGGAAGACCTCACCCCCCTTGCCCGCAATGAGTGGATCTGCTGGGTGCTATGGCCGAAGAGAGCAGAAACGAGGAGCCAACACATCCAACGAGTGCGATCCGAACTGCTGGAAGGAAAGCGGCGGCCGTGTTGTTGGCTTGGCTGCACGCATCGAAAGGACAAGGAACTGAGCCCTTCGGTCCGCTGGGTGCTGAGCCGCCGCAGCAAAGCACCGGCATGAATGACGCATCCGCGTCTCAACAGATCGATGCCATCGTCCGGAAGACCACCGGCTGGAGGGGTGAGAGGCTGGCCCAGCTGCGGGCTCTGATCAGGGGTGCTGACCCCGGCCTAATCGAAGAGGTGAAGTGGAAGAAGCCCTCCCGCCCCGAGGGGGTGCCCGTCTGGTCCCACGACGGCATCGTCTGCGTAGGCGAGACCCTCAAGAACGCCGTGAGGCTGACGTTTCCAAAAGGGGCCCTGCTGAAGGACCCGAAAGGGCTCTTCAACACGCGTTTGGACAGCAAGACCGTTCGTGCCATCGATTTCCACGAGGGTGACGCCATCAACGCGTCCGCTCTGAAGGCACTCATTGTCCAAGGCGCCCGTCTCAATCGAAGCTGAGATCGGCTCGGCAAGCCCGCTGAGATCGTTCCGGATATCTTGCTCGGTCGAGCTCTGCGCGTTCTCAACAACCATGTCCGCGGGTCGTCATTTCCAGGGGATTAGGCGTGATCGTGAGCCCTGGCTGTGGGCTGATCTGGGCACGCGCCGGGGCATAGCCGGGGCACAGATCCCGGCACCAAGTCCGCCTACGGGACCGCCGCGCGCCTACCTACCGCCCGATCAGACGCTCCCGGGAGCAGTTGCCTATCCGCGGCCGGCGGGCCACCGTACAAACGCAGTATGCGAGATTCCCTCACTTGTACGGTGACGCTCGTCAGGCGATGCCCATACCTTGAGTTGTCTGCAGCGGATCGATCGGGGGGAGACGTCGTTGAGTGTGGTTGGCATATCGGCTTTCGTGGAAACCGGACCACTCGCGCCCATCGTCGAGCTGCCGCTTCCGGACGAAGGCGCTCCGAGCGATGCCGTGCAGATCAAGAACGCACTCGCACGTGAGTTGCACGACCAGGTGGCGCAGAACCTGACCGCCCTGTTGATGCAGACGCAGGTCTTCGCACGCGAGCAGCAGGGTCGCCGTGACGTTCTTGACGAGCTTGCATATGTGCAGACCTCAGTGCGAGAGGTGCTGAACAACGTACGCCAGATGCTGGGCGACCTGCGTGGAGGGTCCGCGCTGCCGGATGACTTGATCCAGGCCCTCAAAGAGGGGTTGCTCCCCAGCTTCCGCCGCCGGACGAGCCTGAAGGTAAGTCTTTGGGTTTCCCGTTCGTGGCCGCTGGCGCTCCCTCCCGAAACCTGTATCCACGTCTACCGCATCATCCAGGAAGCCTTGACCAACGCCCAAAAGCACGGCAGGGCAAGGAACATGCACGTAGCGCTCAAGGCGTCCTCCAACGAACGGTTCGTCATCAGCATCCGCGACGATGGGAATGGCATCTTCAACCCCGACGACGAGAGATCCATGGGCATGGGGATCCTGGGCATGCGGGAGCGCGCAGGTCTGTTGGGCGGGACGCTCACCGTTCGCAGCCGTCCTCTGGGCGGCACCACAGTCACCGCCGACATTCCGAAGGAGGCTTTGCATTGGTCACAGAAGCGCGCCCTGTCCGGGTTCTGATCGCCGACGACCAGACACTGTTTCGATCTGGTCTGGCGCGCCTCCTCGCGGAGGATCCGCGACTTACCCTGGTCGGCCAGGCGGCCGACGGCGTGGATGCAGTCAAGAAAGCAGCCGCCCTGAAGCCGGACATCGTGCTAATGGACTTGAAGATGCCGGGCCTTGACGGTGTTGAGGCCACGGCCCAGATCGTCGCCAGCCAGCCTGACGTCAAGGTGCTGGTCCTTACAACATTCGATGCGGATAGGTACGTCCTGCAGGCACTGCGGGCGGGCGCCACTGGCTACGTCCTGAAGGACTCAGAGCCCGCCGCCATCTCGTCGAGCATCATGGCCGTCTTGTCAGGAGAGCGAGTCATGGCCGGGGCGGTCGCCAATCGTGTGCTTGACATGCTCACCGGGGCCAGTACACCGAAGGCGTTCTACGACGGCTTGACCGCCCGAGAGGTCGAGATCTTGAAGCTCATGGCCACGGGTAAGCCGAACAAGCAGATCGCTTTCAGCCTGAAGATCAGCGAGAAGACAGTTCGCAATCACATCAGCCACATCTACGAGAAGCTGCAGATCTACGACCGGGCCCAGGCCGTCCTGTACGCGGTGAGGAAGAACCTGGTTGAGCTCTGAAGTGCGCGATGAAAGACCCCCGCCGGCATCGCCCTGATCGCAGGACGTACGCCCAGGCGAGCCCAGGTTCTAGGCGGCAGGCTGCCCCGATCCGACTTGCCCAGAAAGTTCTGGTAGCTGAGTCCGATCGCGGGCTGGGCGAGCTTTACCGCTCAGCGCTGGAGTCAGACGGATGGGCGGTTGATATTGTGAGCGACGGGCGTACGGCTCTGGCTCGCGCCGCAGCTTCCCCTCCTAGCGTTCTCTTGCTCAGCGCCGTGCCGGACCTTACGGCCACGACGGTGCTCGAGCGGCTACGGAACCACGAATCGACCCGCGATCTGGCGGTGATCGTGCTCACCAACTCCGGAGATGAGGCCGACCAGCAGCGGTGGCATCAGCTGGGTGCCATTGGCTGGTTGATCAAGAGCAGGCGGATGCGGGCAAACCTCTCTGAAACCATCACCGGTCTTTTGGAGCGTCGCGTTTCAGGGCACGACCGGCGCAAGTCCTGACCCGACCGGGACGATAGCCCTCAGAGGTATGACAGCGGGCGTGCCGGCTGGGCTCTCGAACGATTGAACTTCCGCACGCGGCCATTGGCTGCGGCGGGTCTCTTCAATAGCATCGGTCCATCGTGAGCAGGCGTAGCCCAGCAGTTTTGAGCCGCCGGACGCGACCGAACAGCGTCTGGTTAGCAGAGCAATGATCGCGCCCGACGTCGAGCTCGGTAAGAATGTCATCGTCCACCATCCGGACCAGGTGAATCTCTACGGTTGCAAGATTGGCGACGGTTGCAAGATCGCGTCGTTCGTGGAGATTCAAGCTGGGGCCGTGCTGGGGAAGAACGTCAAGGTCGAGGCGTTTGCCTTCATTCCCACCGGCGTCACCATCGAAGACGGCGTGTTCGTCGGTCCGCACGTTTGCTTCTCGAACGATCGCTATCCGACAGCGGTGGACGACGCCGGAAACTCCCTTCAGGCGGGTGACTGGCAGGTCGTGCCAACGCTCGTCAGGCGGCGTGCCAGCATAGGCGCCAACGCCACCATCGTCTGCGGCATCACCATCGGAGAGGCCTCGATGGTGGGAGCCGGCGCGACGGTCACGCATGACGTTCCACCCGACTCGCTTGTGCTGGGGACTCCCGCACGCGTGGTCGGACCCCGTCCGCGTTGGTGGAGCCGTCCGCCGGTTCGAGCGCGCAAACGGAGGATCAATATCGTTGAGCATTAGATTGCCGACCACGCGGAACCGGAACGATGCGTTTGTTGAAGCGGAGCGTCGCCGCACTCGGCCGGCGCCGGCGCCCGCGCGGGCTGAGGCTAAGAGTCCGTACAGCGTGTTCCGGCACCTGCAGCGAGGCAAGCCGAGCTCGGCGGTCGGCGTAGGCGTGATTGGCTGCGGGTATTGGGGACCCAACCTGGTCCGCAACTTCGCCGACCTGCCGAACGCCAGAGTTGTCGCGGTGAGCGACCTCTCCGTCGAGCGGTTGACCGACGTCCACGTTCGGTACCCCAAAGTGAAATTGACCACCGACTGCCAAGACCTTCTCTCCGACCCTGACGTGGATGCCATCATCGTGACGACTCCGGTCTCGTCCCACTTCGAGATTGCCATGCGGGCGCTGGAAGCGGGCAAGCATGTGCTCGTCACCAAGCCGATCACGGCCGACCCTGCACAGGCAGCGCTCCTCATCGAAGCCGCGGAGCAACGGGGGCTTGTCCTGATGGTCGACCATACCTTCGTCTACACGGGCGCTGTCCAGACCATCAAGCAAATGGTCGACAGCGGCAACCTGGGTCAGCTCTACTACTACGACTCTGTTCGCGTCAACCTGGGCCTGTTCCAGCGAGACGTCAATGTGCTGTGGGACCTCGCTGTGCATGACCTGGCGATCATGGACTTCGTCCTCGGACAGCAACCTTGTGCGGTGGCCGCGACAGGAGCCGCGCACGTCCCTGGGCACCACGTCAACCTGGCCTATCTGACGTGTTACTTCGACGGCAACCTGATCACCCACCACCAGGTCAACTGGCTGGCGCCACTGAAGGTCCGCCGAACACAGATCGGAGGGGCTCGTCAGATGATCGTGTACGACGACCTCGAGCCGAGCGAAAAGATAAAGATTTACGACAAGGGGATTACGGTCGGTGACGATCAACCCGGAGGGATGGAATCCAGGATCGGCTACCGCTCCGGCGACATGTGGGCGCCCAAAGTAAGCCTTACAGAGGGCCTTCGCGTCGAGGCCCAGCACTTCCTCGAATGCATCGAGCACCACCGCCAGCCGGTGACTGACGGCCACTGCGGCCTGCGCGTGACCAGGATCCTCGAGGCAGCGGCGAGGTCCCTGTCGCAGCGCGGTCAACCGATGGAGCTTCTCGTAGAAACTGGCAGTGCGAGGGAGGGCACCGTCGACTTGAGCCTGATGCAGCGGAGCGCCTGAACGCCTATTTCCGGCCGACCAACCGGCCCTTGGGCTTACCGCCAGGAGCCCACGATGGAATGGCCATAGAGAGTCTGCCCCCGCCCGGCGCAGCCCGCCGCCTGATGATGGTCAGCCAGCATAAGTACGACGGCCATCCGACGTTGAGCCGTAACCTCGCCGAATTGCTCACGCAGGGTGTGGTCATCGATCTCATCTGCATCAGCCCTCGTTTTTGGTACGGTCGCCGGCACCCAGAGCGCCCGGGGCTACGGGTGTACGGCCTCCCCATCACGCTCCGTCGCTCTCCCGCCTTCTGGTACCTGCTGCAGTACATCGCCTTCTTCGTCTGGGCGCTGGGCGTCGTTTCGGGCTTGGCGCTGCGTCACCGCTATGACGTCGTCCAGGTCGACACCACCCCGGACTTCCTCGCCTTTTCGGCCCTCGTGCCACGGCTGCGCCGGATCCGTGTCGTGCTGTTTTCCATGGAGCTCATGCCGGAGCTGACGGCGGCCCGCCTGAGGCTGGGACCGAGGGCGTTCCTGGTGCGTGTCACTACGTGGGTTGAGCGAGCCGCGACTTCATGGTCTGACCACGTGATCACCGTCAGCGATCGGTGCCGCCGCATCATGGCGGAGCGCGGGCTCGATGCCGGGAAGATGACCGTGGTTCCTAACTCTCACCCGGTCGCCGGCCTGCCTCCAGCATGTCCAGCCTCTCCGCCGTTCCTGGTAGTCCAGACGAGCCTGATCGAACGATATGGCGTCCACGTCGCCATCCGGGCACTTGCCGAGCTTCGCGACGAATGGCCCGAACTGACCATGCAGGTGCTGGGCGAAGGGGGAGCGCTGGTCAGTTTGGTAAACCTTGCCGATCAACTTGGCATCTCCGACCGGGTCACGTTTTCCAGAAGATACCTACCCTGGCAGGAAATGATCGATCGGGTTCGCCAGGCTACTGTCGGGATCGTTCCGATCCTAGCGGACGGATACGGGGATCTGCTGTTACCCAACAAGGTCCTCGAGCTGGCCAGCCTCGGTGTCCCCGCGGTCTGCTCGCGGCTGCCAAGCATCGAAGAGCACTTCCCTCCAGATAGCCTCGCCTACTTTGCGCCAGGTGACGCGGCTGGCCTCGCGGCGCAACTGCGCCATCTCCTTGGGGATCCACAGGCTGGCAGGCAGCAGGCACTTCGAGCCCGTGAAGCGATTGCGGACCTGGAATGGGCGTCGGCGTCGCGATCCTATCTTCGGGCGCTCGGGATCACAGCTGATGGCGAGCCCGCTATCGCGGTGCACTCGGCGAGCTCACCTCTGTTGTCTCGCGAATCGACCGAGGCGCCGGCTCCGGCCAGTGGTTCGAGTGCGCTTTATGAGGCGAACACGCCGGGCGTCTTCTGGCGCTTCCTTGCCCAGCCCGAGCCCTCAGCGGCCGATTGGAATGGTGCGATACAGACGGCGGCCATCCACCTCCCCGAAGCTGTGCGACAGCGAGCCGACGACATCGAGACACTCCCGTATCTCACCCTGGGCGAAGGTCAGTTCGGATCTGAGCACTGGCGGCTCAGCGAGGGGCTACGCATCTACTACGCCGTCAAGCCCCTCCTACCCCGGTGGACCACCCAACGCTTGCGCCGGCTGCGTGGCCCGTGGACCGGCCCGCGGGTCCGCCTGGGATGGCCGATCGAGGACCGATACGTGCGTTTTCAATGGGAGGTCGCGCGGCAGGTGATGGTGCAGCAAGAGCGAACCGACCTTCCCTTCATTCATTTCTGGCCTGAGGGCTGTCGGTATGCCTTTGTCTTGACACATGATGTCGATACGGCGGGCGGCCAGGACCGGGCTCTGGAGCTTGCCGAGCTGGATGCGAGCTACGGGTTCCGCTCGTCCTTCAATTTCGTGCCCGAACAATACCGGTTGGACCACGGAATCGTCGCGGAGCTACGCGCTCGCGGATTCGAAGTCGGCGTGCACGGCCTCCAGCACGACGGGAAGCTGTTCTCCTCGCACCCAGAGTTTCTGCGTCAAGCGCGACGCATCAATCGCTACCTCAAGGCTTTGCAGGCAACCGGTTTTCGCGCACCACTCACGCACCGCAATCCGGAATGGATGCAGGCACTTGACATCGACTACGACCTTTCGTTCTTCGACACGGATCCGCACGAGCCCATGCCGGGCGGGACGATGAGTATCTGGCCATTTACGATCGGCCGGTTCATCGAGCTTCCCTACACGCTGGTTCAGGATTACACGCTGACCTCCATCCTGCGGGAAACGACTCCGCGTTTATGGCTTCAGAAGGTCGACTTTATCCGCGATTACTGTGGCATGGCCCTGCTGAACACGCACCCGGATTATCTGGTCAGTCCCAGAACCCGGCACGTATATGTGGACTTCCTTCGCGCGATGCGTGACCGGGCGGATTACTGGCACGCGCTGCCCGGCGAGATCGCTGGGTGGTGGCGGGCCCGCGCGAAGGTCGCCTCGCCGGCAGCTTTGCAAGGGGCTGTCCAGGGCAGGGTCGAACTTTCGCAGGGCCGGGTTCGCATCGCCCCAGCGGCAGATATCGCAACTGCTTGCTAACCGGACAGGAGGGAGCGTGAACTCAAAAGCGGTCGTCGTGATTGGAGCGGGGCCGTACGGGCTGTCAGTGGCGGCTCATCTGCGGGGCCGCGGAATTCCCGCGCTGGTGTTCGGTGACCCGATGGCATTCTGGCGCGGGATGCCGACTGGAATGTTTTTGAAATCACCCTGGACTGCATCGAGTCTGTCCGACCCATCCGGGGCTTTCAGTCTCGACCGATTCGTCGAAGCCGGTCACGGACGTCGAATGGAACCGATTCCATTGCCCTACTTTCTGAAGTACACGCAGTGGTTCCAACGGAACCTGGTCGAAGGGATCGACTCCACCCTCGTTCAGTCGCTGAGCCTTGACGGTACGGACTTCCGACTCGGCCTCGTCGATGGGCGGACGCTCGAGGCCAGCCGAGTGGTCGTTGCGATCGGCATGCAGCCCTTCACCCACACCCCGGACTTCGCCCGCGATCTCCCTGCCGAGCTGGCATCGCACTCGGTGGCGCACTCGGACTTCTCGCGCTTTCGAGGCCGCTCGGTGGCGGTCGTCGGGGCGGGCCAGAGTGGGCTCGAGTGCGCAGCGCTGCTGCACGAGGCGGGAGCCCACGTCGAATTGATCGCCCGCCGGGAAATCATCTGGATCAACCGAACCCTCTACGAGCACGCCGGTCCAGCGAAATACGTGTTCTATCCGCCCACCGATGTCGGGCCTCCGGGCCTCAACTGGCTCATCGCGTTTCCGCTGCTCGTGCGCTACCTGCCTGAGAAAATGCGGCTTGCATTGCGGGGTCGCGCCATGCGTCCAGCGGGTGCCAAGTGGCTGCGTCCGCGCGTGGACGGACGGATCAAGACGACTCCGGACACGGCGGTTCGCCGCGCCACGAGCGAGAGCGGGCAAGTCCGACTCGAGCTGAGCGATGGCTCGGTACGTGTGGTGGACCACCTACTCCTCGGGACAGGTTTTCGGCCAGACCTTCAGAGGATCTCGTTTCTAGACGACTCGCTCCGAGTGCGGGTCGCGTCGCGTCGCGGCTTTCCAATTCTCAACGAATGGTTCGAGTCGTCGGTCCCGGGGCTCCATTTCGTCGGTGGCGTGGCGGGGTATGACTTCGGTCCGCTCTGCAACTTCGTCGCTGGAGCCAAGCTAACAGCCCGGCAGGTCGCCAGGCGCGCAGCAGCGGCGGCCTAGGGAAGTGATCGGCAGATGACTGATCTGGCTCCGGTGCCAGATGACCGGCCAGGAGTCGTTGTGCTCGGGAGCGATTTCAAGGCGCTGGGACTCATTCGAAGCCTCGCACGGCGCGGGATTCCGTCGGCCGTCGTCGACGCGCTGCCTCGGTCCGCCTGGTTCTCGAAGCACGTGCGAAAGCGGCTCCGGTGGCGGACGGAAATGTGGAATCCCGCCCTCGTCGACTTTCTCCTCGGGGTGGCTGCGGATCACCGGCTTAAGGGATGGGTGCTGATCCCGGTCCAGGACGATGCGGTGGAACTTGTCGCCCGCCACGCGGCGAGGCTGTCAGGCGCCTACCGGCTGGTCACGCCGGACTGGCACGTACTTCGCTGGGCCCACGAGAAGCACTTGCTCTATGAGGTGGCGCAGAAGTTTGGCATCAGCCACCCGAGGACCTGGTATCCCGTCGACGAAAGTGATCTCCGAAACCTGTCGATTGAGTACCCTGCCGTAATCAAGCCGTCCGTCTCAATCCAGTTGCAGTACGCGACCGGTCAAAAGGCGCTCGTGGCGCGAGACGGGCGGGAGCTGATCGCTCAATATCGCCGGGCCGCAGCAGTCGATTCAGGGACGCTGATGGTCCAGGAGGTGATCCCCGGAGACGGCCGGGCGCAGTACTCGGTGGCGACCTATTGGAAGGACGGCGGCCCGATCGTCGCGATGACCGCCCGCCGGACACGCCAATTCCCTGCGGACTATGGGCTGAGCAGCAGCTTTGTCGAAGCTATCGAGACCCCTGAGCTCATGGAGCCGACCCGCAAACTGCTAGAAGGCCTTCGGCTTTCGGGCATGATTGAGGTCGAGTTCAAACTCGACAGTCGTGATGGTCGGTACAAGCTCCTCGACGTCAACGTTCGGCCCTGGGCATGGCACACGCTCTGCATCGCCTGCGGGATCGATTTCGCCTACATCCAGTACTGTGACGCGCTCGGCCAGACCCTGCCGGCTGCGTCCGTGCGCTACGGCCCTTGTTGGCGAAGGTTCATCACGGATGTCCCGGCCGCTCTCCAGGAGATCCGCTCGGGGACGACCACACCGTGGGCGTACCTGAGGTCCCTGATCACCAGCAGGGCCGTCCCGTCCGTCTTCGACTTTCGCGATCCGGTGCCCGCACTAGGCGACATTGCACTTGCCCTCTGGCGCCTTAGCGGCCGACCAGGGCAGGCAGAACCGAGCCCATCACACGGTCGCTCCGAAGCTTCCGTAGAGCAACTCGCCCGTCGCCCGGCAGACGATGCGCGGTGAACGTTTGATCAGCTGAGAGAGAAGACGGCCCGGCAGGCCGCTCGATGCTCTCGGTGGCTTCGCTGAGATGCAGGAATAGGTCAGCGGGGTCTCCAGCGCATTCCAACGCCGCTTGAACTCACGCAGACCCTGGTTATTCAATTCCGTTTTGCCGAAATCGAGCAGGCGGTAGCCCCGTGCGCAGGCCCACTCGATAGCCGTCCACATGACGAGGTTGTTCGGGCGGAGCCCCCAGTACTGTGCATCGGACGCGCCGTACTTGTAGATCAGCTGACCGTTCCACGCCAGAAACATCGCCGCTGCAATGGGGCGGTCGTCCACGGCGGCGAGCACGACAAATCCCAGGTCGCGCTCGATCAGCCGCGCCCAGATGGCTTCAAAAAAGCGCTGTGGTTGGACGGGCACCCCCTGCCGCTGCCGAGTCTGCCAGTGAAGCCGGTAAAGCTCTGACAGGTCGTCCGGCGATTGGGTGATGCGCACGGCGACCCCCACACGCTTAGCCTTGAGCATGGCGCGGTGCGCTGGCGTGCGGCTCAGCTTCAGCAGGGCGATCGGACCGCCATCCAGAGACAAGACATGCCGCACCGCCAGCGTGGAGTGGTAGATGCCCGGCCTGGCTGGAAGCTCCGCTCGAACACCGAAGACCCGGCTGCCAATCTCCTGGCGCCACGCGACCAAACCGTCGACGAATGCCTCGAAACTGACGGCGTTCTGTGCCAGCGGGGGACAGTAATCGGTAAACGGCAACGACACCATGCTGGTTCCCCGCACGCCGGGGATGGCCACGACCGGTAGCCCAGCGACAACATTGCCGCGCGCGTCCGTCGTAGTGAGGGCAAACGCCCTGTATCCATACGTGTCCGCAATGATCCGAGTCCAGGTCGGGTGGTGAAAGATGGTCGCCTCCTGCTGGGAGGCAACGAACGCCGACCACGCTGGATCGTCCAGCGCTGCGATCGCAATCCTCGCTGGAGCCGTCAACCCTCCAGCTCTAGGCGTGATGGCCACGGCTGCCACTGGGCGTCATGCTAGGCGCGCCGCCGGGCTCAGAAAATGATCGATTTCGGCGCCCCGTCAGGCCGGTCCCGGGTGGATGCGGGACATAGTCCCGGTTCCGCCCAAACTGATGGCTCAGCAGTCGGACAGGCGTCCTATTGTGTCGGCGATCATGCGAGGTGGCCGCTTGCGCGCTGGCTGCGTGGTTAGAACAGTGGCAGGAGGTCCGTCAGGGTGTTCTTGGCCGGCCGACCAGGTGGTTCTTGTAACCCTGGCCGTAAGTTTGCGACGGGACGCCCGTGAAGTTGGTGTCCGAGCTCGCCAGCAGCGCCGGGTCAGCGGCGCAGCCGTAGGGTCCCCAGGTCCACGCGGTGTAACCCTGAGCGTCGTGGCTGTCCAGCCAGTTCATCACCTGATCGACGTAGCTGTGTCCGCAGTCGAACTCGCCGATT
>Ga0137410_10003044_pt1 | contig 11359 bp, 6 predicted proteins | sample CZODoug1_16funga_FD_108878 | JGI IMG/M metagenome (GOLD analysis project Ga0137410, IMG submission 108878) | Vadose zone soil fungal communities from Angelo Coast Range Reserve, California, USA - CZODoug1_16fungal (Illumina Assembly) | ecosystem: Environmental > Terrestrial > Soil > Vadose zone... | reverse complement strand
GCACGATCACCGTGAGCGTCGGCGCGCCAATCGAAACGCGGGGCCTGACGCCGGAGGAAATCAATCGCCGAGTCGAAGATTGGATCGAAAACGAGATGCGGCGGATCAGCGAGCCGGCGCGGGCATCGTGATAATATTCACGCAGCCTCGCCTTCCCACCATCATGCGCGCCGCGATTCGTCTGCTCGTCCTTGCCGTGCTGCTTTCGGGGTGCGGCTACAAAGGCCCGCTCTACCTCCCCAAGCCGAAGCCCGAGGCCCAGAAACCGGCGCCGGCACCGCAGCAGGAAGAAAAAAAACCGGATCCTTCGTGAACCCCTTCGAATACAAGAGCAAGGAACTGCACGCCGAGGGGGTTCCGCTCGCCCGGATCGCGGAGCAATACGGCACGCCGTGCTATGTCTATTCGCGCGCATCAATAACGGATGCGTATCGCGCCTTCGATACCGCTTTCGCGGGACGCGACCACCTGGTCTGCTACGCGGTGAAAGCGAATTCCTCGCTCGCCGTGCTCAACCTGCTTGCCCGATTCGGCAGCGGTTTCGATATCGTGTCCGCCGGCGAGCTGCAGCGGGTGCTCGCGGCCGGCGGCGACCCGCGCAAGGTTGTTTTCTCCGGCGTGGGGAAAACGGCCGAGGAAATGCGACAGGCGCTGACAGCGGACATCCTGTGCTTCAACGTCGAATCCGAGGGCGAGCTTACCCGCCTCGAGTCCGTGGCGGCGCGGGCCGGGAAGACCGCGTCGGTAAGCCTCCGCGTCAATCCCGATGTGGATCCGCGCACCCATCCCTACATCGCGACCGGGCTCAAGGAAAACAAGTTCGGCGTCGCCTACGAGGACGCGCCCGGGTTGTACCGGAAGGCGCACGCGATGCGCCATATCGCCATCGCCGGGATCGGCTGCCATATCGGGTCGCAACTCACGGACGTGTCCCCTTTCGTGGCCGCGCTCGACCGCATACTCGAACTCGCCGACCGGCTGCACGCCGAGGGCATTCCCCTCACCCACATCGATATCGGCGGCGGCCTCGGAATCCGCTACCGGGACGAGTCACCGCCCGCGGTCGCAGACTATGCCCGTGCGCTGACAGGCCGGCTCGGAAGCCGCGCCCTGAAGCTGCTGCTCGAGCCGGGGCGGGCGCTGGTCGGCCAGGCCGGCCTGCTGCTCACGCGCGTCGAATATCTCAAGCACGGACGCGAAAAGAACTTCGCGGTGGTGGACGCCGCCATGAACGACCTCATGCGCCCGGCGCTGTACGATGCCTGGCACGAAGTGCTGCCGGTGGCTGCCGTCGGTGGTGGAAACAGGACCTACGAGATCGTCGGCCCGGTGTGCGAGAGTGGCGACTTCCTCGCCCGTGCGCGCACGCTCGCCCTGCACGAAGGAGACCTGCTTGCAATCATGGCAGCCGGCGCCTACGGCATGAGCATGAGCTCCAACTACAACACCCGTCCACGCGTCGCGGAAGTCATGGTCGATGGCGCGCAGATTCATCTTGTCCGTGAGCGCGAGGCGGTTTCCGAGCTGATGGCGCGCGAGATGCTGCTTCCGTAAGCCGTATGCGGGATGCGCGTTGATGGCTTGACCGCGAGTTGAACGGCGCTGAAGCGTCCATTCGAACTCGCGGAGATAAACCGGCGCCGGGCGGCGTCCAGCTTTATCAGGGATTGAGCTGACGGTACACGGCCGTCGCGACGCGCAACAGGTCGGGCTTCTCCACTTCGCCCGAGAGCGCGTAACCGAGCTTGTGATCGAGCCAGTAAAAGACGCCCACACCGCGCTCCTGCGCAAAGCGAAACGCGGTCTCGCCGCTGGCGTCCGGATTGACGCGGACGTAGAGCGTCAGCCGCTGGCCTTTGCCGTCCTGATACATGAACTGCGCAACGGGACCGCGGTCGCCCGGCAGCAGCCTCCCCCCAACCAGCGTGTATCCCAGTTCGCCGAGATGCGGCACCTTGAGTTGCGTGCCGAGCCGCTTGGATAGCCAGGCCACGAGATGCGCCTCCTGGTCGGCCCCGACTTCGACCGGATGACGCACTTCGGGACTGTAAACGACGTGCGCGATCGCAGCGCGGCGTGCCCACGAAGAGGACTCGGCCTGTCTTTCGCTGCTATACGAATTCAGTTGCCAGCCCACGGCCATCCCGAGCGCGAACAAGATCGCCCCAGCCGCGTAACGCAGATACGGCCGCATTCCGGCGTTCCGCGATATTCCCAGGCGGCGTGGCAATGGCTCGTTCAGCGCCGGGTCGTATTCCCGGTGCAACTGCACGATCTGATCGCGATAGGCTGCGACGCGTCCCGCGTCCTCAGGGTGCTCCGCAAGATAAGCTTCCACCTCAACGGTGCGCGCCGGAGTCAGCGCGCCGTCGACATAGGCATGCAGTTCCGCGTCGGCGACCGGCAGCCTGCTCATTTCACCACCTTCAATGTCGCCGCCCCGGAATCCCCGGCGAGGAACTGGCGCAAACGCTCGCGCCCGCGCGACAGTCGTGACATCACGGTGCCCAGCGGTATGTCGAGCATCCGGGCGGCCTCCTCGTAAGTAAATTGCTCCAGTCCGACCAGCAGCAGCACCGCGCGCTGCTCGGCCGGCAGGCGCGCCAGTGCGGCGTCGATATCGCGCAGCTCGGCCCAATCGGGCTCGCGGGCCTGCAGCGCGTCGGCGGACGGCTCGTCAAGCGCCTCGACCAGGTGGCGCATCCGTGAGCGTGTCTGGTTGACGTAGACGTTGTGCATAATGGTAAAAAGCCACGCGCGCAGATCGCTGCCCGCGCGCCAGAGGTGAAAGCGCGAGAGCGCCCGCTCCAGCGTATCCTGCACCAGGTCATCTGCGGCATTGCGGTCCCCCGTGAGCGCGCGAGCGTAACGGCGCAGCCGCGGGATGTGCTGCGTGACCAGGCTCTCGTGATCACTCACGTTCGCCCCCCCGTCAGGTAAACAGCCCCGTATCCCATCCTATTCCCGTCTCAATTCTTCCCGTTCACGCTCGTTTCATACATCGACTGGCAGGCCTGTTCCAGATTGCGGACAAAACGCGGCGTATCGAATAGCGGACAGGAGTCCCTGCCGTCTTGTAACCGCTGCCGCACATCCCGCAGCCGGTCAGTCGAGGTCGCCAGCTCGACCACCAACCGCTCGTACGCTTCCAGACTGTCGGTCACCAGCTCCCGCATCCCTGCATTGATGAGTATGCTCCCCGCCACTCGCGAAGCGAAAGTTTCCCCGGCGCGGGACACCAGCGGGCATCCCGCCCACAACGCGTCGCTCGCTGTCGTGTGCGACCCGTACGGAAAGGTGTCCAGACAAAGATCGGCCAGCCGGTAGCGGGCCAGGTGCTCGGGCAGCGGCCTGGGGCGCGCAAAAACCAGCCGCTCGCCCGTCACGCCCTGGTCGCCCGCCGCGCGGCGGAGGTTGTCCATGGCCCAGCGGTTGGTCTCGAGCAGCCACAGCACGCTGCCGGGCACGGCCTTCATGATTCGCATCCATGCTGCAAATACGTCCGGAAGAATCTTGGCGGTCTGATTGAACGAGCAAAAGACGAAACCGGCGCCGGGTAGCCCGCACGCTTCCCGTGTCGGTGTCATTGCGGCAATTTCGCGCTTGCGGTCGTTGACCTGATAACAGTCGGGCAATCGCACCACTTTTTCGGAATAATGGCGTTCCGCGCCTTCCGGAATAATGAAGGAATCGGCAACGATGTAGTCGACGCACGCGGCGCCGAGGCTGCCGGGAAAGCCGAGCCAGTTCACCTGCACGGGCGCCGGCCGCAACGCGAGGATCTGGGGACGCGAGCCCATCGTATAGCCCTTGAGATCCACGAGGACGTCGATGCCGTCGCCGCGGATCCGCCGCGCGGTCTCGCTGTACGATTCTCCGGAAATATCCACAAAGTGTTCGCTGGCGCTGCGGATACGCGCGCGGATGGGGCTGCCATCGTCGGGGCCGAAGGAGTAAACGAAAATCTCGAAGCGGTCCCGGTCGTGCAGCTCGAAGAGTTCCGCCATCAGGTACGAGGTCGCGTGCTGATGAAAGTCCCAGGACAGGTAGCCGATCCGCAACCTGGGGTGCGGCTCCCGAACCAGGTCGCCGAAGCCGAGTTCCGCGCGCGCCGCGGCCAGGCGATCGAGCGTCAGGCGCGCCCACTCCTGCGCGCAGGCGAGCTGTTCCTGGGCCGAAAACGGCATATACAGGACGCTGAACGGCGACAGGGCCGAATCCGGCTTGCCCACCGCCTCCGTGCGCAGCCGCTCCCACAGGGGCGCGATGGCGTTCCAGTCACAGACGTGCTGGCGCAGGTAAGTCAGCCCCCCGAGTGCCCGGTAATAGTCCGGCTTCTGCTCCAGCGTGCGCTGGTAGGCCACAATCGCTTCGTCGAACCGCCCCATGACTTTGAAGGTCTCGGCGAGGTTGTAGTGCGTAGCCACGGACTGAGGGTCGATCTCGAGCGCTTTGCGGTAGGCCGCCAGCGCGGCGTCGAATTCACCGCAGTCGCGCAAGGTACTGGCGAGCTCCGCGTGCACCACCGCCTGCCCCGGCGCTGACTCGAGCGCCTTGCGGTAACAGTCCAACGCCTCTTTCATGCGGCCCTGGGTTCTGAACAACAAGCCGAGATTACGGTGCGCATCGGCGCTGCGCGGGTCTGCCTGCAGCGCTCGTTCGTAGAGCGCCTGCGCCTCACCCACGCGCATCTGCTCGACGCGGATGCTCCCCAGATTGAGTAGGGCATCGGCGAAATCCGGCCGGATTGCGAGCGCCCTCTCGCAGCACGCGGCCGCTTCGTCGAGCTGCCCTTGCGCCCGCAGGGCATTGCCGAGGTTGCTGAGGGCATGAATGTAATTGGGCGCGAGCGCCAGCGCCTTGCGGAAACAGCGAACCGCTTCATCACGCTGGCCGAGCTGCGCGTGCACCAACCCGAGACTGTTGTGGACATCGGGGTGCTCCGGCATCAGGGTGAGCAGGTGACGAAAGGCGGCAAGCGCCTCCTCGTAGCGCCCCATGTTGTTCAACAGCATCCCCAGGTTGTACTGAGCATCCGCATGTCGCGGCTGCAGCGCCACTGCTTTCCGGTAGCAGGCCAGCGCTTCTTCCGGCCGTCCCAGGCCAGTCAACGCGTTGCCCAGGTTGAGGTGCGTGTCCGGGTCACTGGGAGCACGCTCGGTCGCGGTGCGCAGGGCGGTCTCCGCCTCGGCCAGCCTGCCTTGCGAGCCGAGCGCCAGCCCCAGCCGCATGAAAATCATTCCGTGGGCGGCGCCTTGCTCGATCGCCCGGCGAAACAGGACTTCTGCCTGCTTGTAGTCTTTGGATGCAAGGTGCGCCAGGCCAAGATTCTCGATCACGGTCGGGTCCCGGGGATTGGCTTCCAGCGCCCGGCCGATCAGCGATACCGCCTCGTGCGGCTGGTCGCTAACCAGCCTAACCATGCCCAACAGGTGAAGCGCGCCGGCGTGGCCAGGCTCGCCGCCCAGGATCTCGCGGCAAAACCGCTCCGTCCCGACCAGGTTCTGGGCGTTGAAGCAGGCAAACGCCTGCTGCAGCTTGTCGGCCATTGAATTCGACATGAGGTTAATGCGCGCGATGTGTTAGGTGAATTGCGTTGGGTCCCGCGACACTGTCGCAGCCATCTTTTCGACCAGCGGCGTGTGCCCGGTCAGCCATCGCGCGGTCACGATCTCGACCGAAGGATACCAGAGTGAGCGGTGGCCTCCGCCGTGCGATCCAACGTGGAACATCGCGAGGTTCGCGAGACCCGGCAAGCCGTCTTCACGAAATCACCGGCACGGCATAATTTTGCGGCGACTCCGCGCGCTGAGCGCGTTCCCACATCGAGATGTAAGCCGCTTCAATGTGCCTGCGGAACCGGTCGGTATTGAACAAAGGATGCGTTGCCCTGTTCCGCGCCAGCCTGGATCTGAAATCCGCGAGCAGCTTGCTGTCAGTGGCCAGCTTCAACGCCAGCTTCTCATAATCGTCATGCGTTGCCGTGATCAATTCCGGCAGCCCGACCGCATTCAGGAGACTCGTCGCCACCCGTGAGGCGAAGGTATTGCCGGTGCAGGTCAGCAGCGGCAAACCCGCCCACAGCGCGTCGCTTGCGGTGACGTGTGCGTTGTACGGCAGCGTATCCAGGAACAGGTCCGCCTGGCGATGGCGCGCCAGGTGCTCTTCCATGGTTACGCGCGGCGCAAAAATCAGCCGCTCGGGCGCCACGCCTTTTCGCTCGGCCTCGCGCCGCAGGTTGCGCACAACAACGGTATTGTCCTCGAGCAACCATAACACGCTCCCCCTCACCTGACTCAGCAAGCGCATCCAGCGGCCGAACACCGCCGGTGAAATCTTGTAGTTATTGTTGAAGCAGCAGAAAACAAACCCCTCTTCGGGCAATGCCAGTTCGGCGCGGGTCGGAATGCGTTCGGCGATGGCGCGCCGCGAGTTCACTTGGTAGCAATCCGGGAGATAGACCACCCTTTCGGAGTAGTAAGGACGAGCATCCTCCGGGATCACGCATCGGTCCGCGATGATGTAGTCGACATAGTCGGCGCCGGTCGTTCCGGGATAACCGAAATAGTTCACTTGCACAGGCGCGGCGCGCTGCGCCAGGATCCCGGCGCGACAGCCCTTGGTGAAACCCTGCAGGTCGATCGCGATATCGATCTCCCATTCGCGCAGCAGCAGAGCGATTTCGCGGTCGCTCTTTGCCTGTACGTGAAGGAAACGATCGAACCCCTTCTCCAGGCGCTTCCTCATGCCGTCTTCATGGCCGACGCCGATGGATACGGCGGTGGTTTCGAATCTCGTCCGGTCGTGCGTTTCGACCAGTTCCACGATCAGATTGCCAACGGCATGATTGTGAAAATCGGCCGATAGGTACGCGAGCCTTATCCTGTCGTGACGATATCGTTCGCCCCGCCATACCGGATTCGAAGCTGCCGGGTACTTGTCGGCGATGAAAGCTCGCGCGCATTTCAATTGATCGGCTGGCGAGTCTGATACCGCGAGAAAATTGAATGGGGTATCCACGCGCCTGCCGGATCTGACGTCGCCCTGTATGCGCTCGACACTCTCGTCATACTCGGTCCACTCACAGCTATGCAACAGCGCGTTCAACAAGTAGCCACGCGCGTATTCGTGGTTGGGCTCGAGAGCAAGGAAGGACCGGCAGTGCTCGATGAATTCCTCGCGCCTGCCGAGCTGCAGCAGGACGATTCCGCGGGTATTCAGCGCGTTCGGATGACCGGGCTGGAGACCCAGCGCGCGCTCCACGCTCGCGAGCGCTTCGTTCGGTCGTCCCATCTCCAGCAGGGCAATAGCCCGGTTACAAAGGGCGTCTACATGATCCGGCGCGCTAGCCAGCGCCTGGTCGTAGCTGGTCAGCGCCTTCTCTGCGTCCCGCATTGCCATCAAGACGTTGCCGCGACTATTGAGCGCGTCGGCATGTCCAGGTTTGATTGCCAGCGCGCGCTCGTAGCTTGCCAGGGCCTCGTCCAGGCGGTTCAGTTCCTGCAATGCCCTGCCGCGATTGATATGTGCGAGTTCGTAATCGGGCCTGATCTTCAGTGCTTTTTCGTAGGAGAGCAGCGCCGCCTCTGCCGGCCCCGTCCTGATCTGGCAACTGCCCAGATTGACAAGGGCTATCTCGTCGTCCGGGTTGATTTTCAAGATCCTTTCACATAACGAGCGGGCGTCCGCGTGCTTGTGCCGCTCGATGTAAACGGTTGCCAGATTGTTCATGACGCTGGGCCGGTCCGGGGCCAGTTCCAGCGCTTTCTCATAAAGACGCTCGGCGCCGGTCAAGTCTCCCGCCTCCTGTAGCGCCAGCGCTTCCAGGAAAAGTTTTTCTGCTGTTTCCAGGGAATTCGGATTCATATGGCCATCGCCTGCCCGTGGACGCGCGCTTGCAGGAACTGCGTGCCTGCGTGTCCTCCTTGCGACAATCAAACGAGGAAAATCGTCGCAAGCCCCAAAAAAATGAAAAACCCGCCGCTGTCGGTGATGGCCGTGATCATCACGCTTGCCCCTTGCGCCGGATCGCGGCCGCGTTTCTGCATCGCAAGCGGAATCGTCGCTGCCATGGCGGCCGCGAGCATCAGAGAGAGCACCATCGCGCCGGTCAGCACCACACCCAGCTGCCAGTTGTGATAGATCAGGAATGCGAACAATCCCACCACGCTGCCCCAGATCAGGCCGTTCAACGCGCTCACGCCGATTTCCTTCGCGAACAGCTTGCGGGCATTGGCCGCGGTAATCTGCCCCAGAGCAAGCGCGCGCACGATCATGGTAATGGTCTGGTTGCCCGAGTTGCCGCTGATGCCGGCGACGATGGGCATCAGCGCCGCGAGCGCGACCAGTTTGGAGATGGAGCCCTCAAACAGGCCGATCACGCGTGAGGCAATGAACGCGGTGACGAGATTGATTGCGAGCCACGTCCAGCGGTTTCTCACGCTTCGCCATACCGAGGCGAACAGGTCCTCCTGCGCGAGCAACCCGCCTGCCGACAGCATGTCGTTGTCGGTTTCCTCGCGAATGTAGTCCATCACGGCGTTGACCGTGACGCGGCCGATCAGCCGGCCGCCGTCGTCCACCACCGGAGCGGAAACGAGATCGTAGCGCTCGAATGCGCTGGCCACGTCCTGTGCCTTTTCCTGGGGATGATGCTTGAAAAGTTCCGGCTGCATCACGGTCGCGACCAGGGTCTCGGGGGCCGTGACCAGCAGCCGGTTGACCGGCAGCAAGCCCTTGAGCTGTCCCGAGTAATTCACGACGAACAGCTGGTCGGTATGGTCCGGCATCTCATCGAGCCGCCGCAGGTAACGCAGCACGACCTCGACCGTGACGTCGTCGCGAATGCTGATCATGTCGAAATCCATCAGCGCGCCGACCGTGCCCTCGGGGTACGACATCGCCGATCGCAGCTGCTCGCGCTCCTCCGGCGACAGCGACTTGAACACGTCCTGCATCACCTCGCGCGGCAAATCGGGCGCCAGGTCGGCGATCTCGTCGGTGTCGAGCTGCTCGGTCGCCGCGACCAGCTCCTTCTCGTCCATGTGCTCGATCAGGGTCGCGCGCACCGCATCCGAGACTTCGAGCAGAATCTCGCCTTCACGGTCGGCCTTGACCAGGTCCCAGACGACGAGGCGCTGTTCGAGCGGCAGCGATTCCAGGAGGTAGGCGGCGTCGGCGGGGTGCTGCGCGTCGAGCAGCTTCTGCAGCTCGACGAGATGCAGCTTCTGCACCAGGTTCTCGACCAGCTCCTGCCGCGGGCCGTCCTGGCGGTGAACGAGGTTCTCCACCAGCCCGTGCCGGTGCAGGAGCTCGCTCACGCGGCGCAGGCTGTCGTGCACGTTGGGACGGATTTCGTCGAGGTCGGCCATGGTCAAATCACGCCATCAGCTGTCAATTACCAGCGGTCGGCTTGATCCTATGGACTAAGCAGCTTTGGAAAGACGGGGCGGGGGCTGATCTCGGAGAGCCGACAGCTCGCGTCCCGCCGGCGCGCCGGTGCCACATTCTAGGGAGATCGCGGCGGGCTGGCTAGAGTTTTATGGCCGATTGCATCCGGCGACCGGGTGCAATGCTGCCCGGCCGCTTACCGTTGTCTCCCGACAAACCCGGCAAGTTCTCGCGCGATTCGCTCCAGCGTATCCTGCCAGACCCCAAGGGTGCGCTGATTAAAGATGCGCATTGAGGGGTACCACGGACTGTCGTCCCTGTCCGAAAACCAGTACCACAATCTGCCCCGGCCCAGCGGGGCAAGCAGCCAGACCGGCTTTCCAAGCGCGCCAGCCACATGCGCGGTGACATTGCTCACGGTGATCACCAGGTCGCACGCGGCGCACAGCGCGGCGAGGCTTTCCAGATCGCTGTAGAGGTCGATTTCGCCGAGATGCTGGATTTCCAAGCCGTGCAGTTTCCGCAATTCGTCCCTGTCGTCCCCGGTATCCCCATATTGCAAGTCGACGAACCGGACGCCGGGCATCCGCAATATTTCAATCCAGTCGGTCAGTGCAGCGCTCTTGCGGTCGCCAAATTCCCTGTTGGTGCTCGCCCAGGAAATGCCGATCACTTTTTCTGCGCCGGGTGCCCTTAATCTCGCGGCCAGCGATTTCGTCTTACCGGCGTCGGCCTTCAGATACCCGCGGTGCCCGGGAAATGCGTCGAACGACGGGCGCAACCATCGTCCCAAGCTGGCCAGCGGCGCCTGGCCGGCATAAGCGGCCCGGTCGATCGAACGAGGATCTTGCGGCTGTAGCCATGCAATACGCGGAAACGACCTCTGAAACAGGGGCACGAGCCGCGGGTCGATTTCCACATCGATGTGCATCGGCGAGGCCGCGAGATCGGCGATCATGCTCGCGTAGAGAATTTGGTCGCCTATCCCCTGCTCGCCCCACAGCAATAGGCGGCGGGGTCGGGAAGTGTCCCCGTCCCACGGCGTGAAGTGGTGGCGTCTTTCCGGAGCACCGTGGCGGCGCCAGCGCCATTCATATTCCCGCCAACCTTCGGCGAACTGTCCGCTGCCAAGCAGCGCGATGCTGAGATCGGTGTGGGCATCGGCGTGGTCCGGTTGTATCTCGAGCGCACGGCGGAAGCGGGGAACGGCTTCGTCCCTGCGGCCGCAATGCTGCAGCGTCACCCCAAAATTAAAGTGCGCCTGGGCATCACCTGGTCCGGTTTCGACGGCGCGTTGATGCGCCCGGATCGCCTCGTCATAGCGACCGGCTGCGCGCAATGCGCCGCCGAGGTTGTTCCACGCCTCCGCAAGGTCTGGCGCGAGCCGCAGCGCCGTGTTGCAGGCCTCGATGGCCTCCTCGTGCCTGCCGCTGTCGTTCAGAGCGCTGCCAAGGTTGCTCCATGCCGCGGCAAAGCCGGGATCCAGTTCGGTTGCGTGCTTGCACGCTCGCACCGCTTCTTCGAGCGCGCCGGTTTCCCGCAGCGCATTACCCAGATTGGCCCACACCGGAGCGAGCCGCGGGTTGATCGCGATTGCGCGGCGATAAGCGTCGATTTCCTCAGACCTGCTGCCCTGCTCTCCCAGGACGCCGCCGAGATTGCTCCACGCCTCGGGATAATCGGGGTCGAGTTCGACGGCCTTACGATAGGCGTCAAGGGCTTGCTTCGAATCCCCTCGTGCTTCATGCGATGCGCCCAGGTTAAACCAGGCTGGCGCCAGCTCCGGCGCGAGTTCGATCGCTCGGGTTACCGCCGCCAGCGCCTCATCAAGGCTGCCCTGCCAACGCAGGACGTGCGCGAGCTCGTTCCACGCCTGCGCCTCGCCGGGTGCGAGATCGACCGCTTGGCGGCAGGCAGTGGCGGCTTCATCGAGTCTGCGTCCCTGTCTTAGCTTCAGGACATTCTCACG
>Ga0137410_10003042_pt1 | contig 11359 bp, 8 predicted proteins | sample CZODoug1_16funga_FD_108878 | JGI IMG/M metagenome (GOLD analysis project Ga0137410, IMG submission 108878) | Vadose zone soil fungal communities from Angelo Coast Range Reserve, California, USA - CZODoug1_16fungal (Illumina Assembly) | ecosystem: Environmental > Terrestrial > Soil > Vadose zone... | reverse complement strand
GAGCCGTCGCGCACGAGCACCGCGCCATCTTTCTCAATTCCAAGTTTCGAAAGGGACTCGCCGCGCCGCGGACCGCGCCCGCGTAGCGTAAGCAACTGACTCGCACCCGTGATGAGAAGGGAATCGCTCAAGGCAAAAGCATTATGACCAACAACGATGCGGTTTGACTACCCGCGAGGCGAAACCGCCTCAGGCGAACGCCGTCTTCGCGTTGTATACAGGCACAAAGACTTCCTTGGCCCATATCTCAATGGACGTCGGCGTCGTGGTCTTTTCGCTGCGCGGCTGCGTTGGATTTAACAACCCATCGTTCGCCGCGTCGGTCATTTCCGTCATCAGGGAAGCAGTCTTGCCCGGAACGCCCATCTGCTTCAACGCTTGCTCGACCATGAAATTCGGGAAATTCTGATAGGAAAGCTTTGGCTTACCGATTTCCGCGCCAATCGCGTGCGAAGCCTCGTCAAAGGAGATATCCCGCTGCCCGTGCAATTCGTGAATCTCCGTTCCCGCAAAATCGCCGGCAATGAGCGCGTTCGCTGCTGCTTCGCCGATGTCCCGCGCGGCGATCATCGGCATTTTCGCGGTGCCCTTGATCCCTCCAGCCAAGAATCCCATGGCCTTGATCAAACCGGTCAACATCAGAAAATTTTCCATGAACGCCGCCGGTCGCAGCACCAGAAAGTTCTTTCCCTCAACGGTTGCGAGTTTTTGCTCGAGATCGTGGAGTGCCAGAATCGGCCCGGTTCTCTTTTCGTGCTGTGCGCCTACGCTGCTGAGCGCCACCACGCGCTTTACCGGGGAAGCTTTCAGCGCCGCCGTGATCGCATCGCTCATCTTCGCTCCGGAAGCTAGTAGCTCTGCCTCCTTAACGCGTGGCGGAATCATCACATACGCGCCTTCCGTGCCTTCAAATGCCGCCGTCAGCGATGCCACATCATAAATGTCCGTCACAAACGGTTCGACTCCAATACCCAAAACTTGCTGAATCTTTGCTGCATCCCGTCCCACTGCACGAACCTTCGCGCCCTTTGCCAGCAGCGTTTTGACCACCGCCGCACCGGTATTTCCGGTCGATCCAAGAACTACAAACATAGCCTGATCTCCTAGAGTAGATTTTTTGTTTGTGATTTGGCGCGATCTGAATCACGACATCGGAATCTTCACGTTGTTCTTCTTGGCAAACTCAATCGCGTCCGGATACCCGGCATCCACATGACGTACAACGCCCATGCCCGGGTCGTTGGTCAGTACGCGTTCGATGCGCTCAGCCATCTCCTTGGTGCCGTCCGCCACGGTCACCTGTCCCGCGTGCTGTGAATATCCGATCCCGACTCCGCCGCCATTGTGGATTGAAACCCAGGATGCGCCGCTCGCCGTGTTTAGCAGCGCGTTCAGCAGCGGCCAGTCCGCAATCGCGTCCGAACCATCCTTCATGGATTCTGTCTCGCGATAAGGCGATGCAACAGAACCGCAATCCAGGTGGTCACGCCCAATCACAACCGGCGCCTTCAATTCACCCTTCGCCACCAAATCGTTCAGCGCCAGCCCAAACTTGTCGCGCTCGCCATATCCCAGCCAGCAAATCCTCGATGGCAGCCCCTGAAACTTCACCCGTTTCTGCGCCAGAGTAATCCAGCGCCGCAAATGCTCGTGCTCCGGAAACATTTCCAGCACCAGTTTGTCCGTGCGCGCAATGTCAGAAGCCTCGCCCGAAAGCGCAGCCCAGCGAAACGGTCCTTTGCCCTCACAAAACAGAGGGCGAATATATGCGGGCACAAATCCGGGGAACTTGTACGCGTCTGCAACTCCCTGCTGAAACGCAAACGTCCGAATGTTGTTTCCATAGTCGAACGTCACCGACCCAAGCTTTTGCAACGCCAACATCCCACGAACATGCTCCGCCATAGCCGCCATCGAGTGCTTCTTGTATTCGGCGGGATCTTTTTTACGAAGCTCCAGCGCCGCTTCGAAAGACATCCCGTTTGGCACATAACCGCCGATTGGATCGTGCGCGCTTGTTTGATCCGTCAATAAATCTGGCACGACGCCGCGTTTTGCCAGTTCCGGAATCACGTCCGCGCAATTTCCCACCAATCCAATGGAAGTCGCCTCGCCCTTGCGCACCGCGTTCTTCAAAATCCGCAGCGCTTCATCGAGCGAAGTCACCATCACATCGCAATAACCGGCCTTCAGCCGCTTCTTGATCCGATCGGGGTCAACATCAATCCCCAAGAACGCCGCGCCATTCATCGTCGCTGCCAGCGGTTGCGCGCCACCCATGCCGCCCATTCCGCCCGTCACAACAAGTTTTCCGGCCAGTGTCCCAGCAAAATGCTGCTTCGCCGCCGCAGCGAACGTCTCGTACGTCCCTTGCAAAATCCCCTGCGTCCCGATGTAAATCCAGCTTCCCGCTGTCATCTGGCCGTACATCATTAGGCCAGCGCGGTCGAACTCGTGAAATTGCTCCCAATTGTTCCAGTGCCCCACAAGATTCGAATTGCAGAGCAATACCCGCGGCGCATATTCATGAGTGCGAAATACCCCCACCGGCTTGCCTGATTGCACCAGCAGCGTTTCGTCATTCGCCAGTTCGCGCAGCGATTTCACAATCGCATGAAAACTCTCCCAATTCCTCGCGGCCTTGCCCGTTCCGCCATACACGACCAGATCTTCCGGCTTTTCCGCAACTTCGGGATCCAAATTGTTTAATAGCATCCGCAGCGCCGCTTCCTGCTGCCAGCCTTTGCAGGAAATCTGCGTCCCGCGCGGCGCGCGAAACGGCCCGCGCGAGAGCGTCGTGCCGCTCAAAATGTCCGTTGTTGCACTCATCAATTTCTCCGCCGCCAATCTTAGCCTACGCCCGTTCCGTTTGCACATAGGGCCCTGAGAACCGCACTCTCGGCCAGGATTGCGCTCCCTAGTCCGCTAAGTTACAGTTGCGATGTCACTCATGAGCTCCGGCACAATCCCCTCCAATGTTCTCCATGCCGTTGACACCTGGCCGACCCCGCGCGCCCAGATGTTTCGCACTTCCTCCGGCTGGCAAGAGATCTCTTCCGCAGAATTCCTGCGCCGCATCGCCGGCCTTTCCGGCGCATTCGTCGAACTTGGCGTAAAGCCCGGGGATCGCGTCGGACTTTTTGCTTCGAACCGCCCCGAATGGCACACAACGGACCTCGCCATCTCCGGCGCGGGCGGCGTCACCGTTCCGGTCTACTTCAACGAATCGCCCGACCGGATGGTCTACATCCTGAATCACTGCGAAGCGAAGATTGTCTTTGTCGTCGGCGTCGGTCCGCTCGAAAAACTACTCGCCCTCCGCTCCGAGCTCAAACATGTCGAGCACATTGTCGTTGCCGATGGAGCCGACAAAGCGCCTCCCGAATGTTTGGTCTACGAAACCCTAATCGCTTCCGCCGGCGGGGCCGAAATCGCCTCCTACCGCCTCCGCGCTTCGCAGGTGCTCTCCAGTCAGCTCGCATCCATCATTTACACGTCCGGCACGACCGGCGAGCCAAAGGGCGTGATGCTCACCCACTCGAATTTTTGTTCCAACGCTTCCGACGTTGGCGTCGACTTCAACCTCCGTTCCCACGAAGACATCGCCATCTCGTTTCTTCCGCTTGCCCACGTTTACGGCCGCACGCTCGACTACATCTATCTCTTCCAGGGCGTTCCCATCGCCTATGTCGAAGTCGTTGAGCAAGTTGCGCAAGCCTTGAAAGAAATCCGGCCGACCGTTATGGCCGCGGTACCCCGCGTCTTTGAAAAGATTTACGCCAAGCTCATGGAGCAGGGCAGTCGCGAGACAGGCCTCAAGCGAACTATTTTCGATTGGGCGATTCGCACCGCGGAACTCACCGCAGCATGGCGTTGCGGCGACGCAGAAGCGACTCCACTTCAGAAACTCAACTGGAACCTCGCGGACAAACTGGTTTATTCGAAAATTCGAGAGGGAACGGGCGGCCGTCTGCGAATCGTATCGTCCGGTGGCGCGCCTCTTTCCAAATCACTCGCGGAATTTTTCTGGGCCGTCGGCATTCCCATCTATCAGGGCTATGGCCTCACGGAGACTTCGCCCATCGTTTCCAGCAACTATCCGATGAATCGCGTCGGGAGCTCCGGGCTTCCCATTCCGCACTGCGAAGTTCGTATCGCGGCCGATGGCGAAATTCAAGTGCGCGGCCCGATGATCATGCAGGGCTATTACAAGCGTCCGGAAGCCACCCGCGAAGTTCTCGACGACGAAGGCTGGTTCTCGACCGGAGATATCGGCTATCTGGATAAGGACCAGTATCTCTTCATCACCGACCGCAAAAAAGATTTGATCAAAACCGCGGGTGGCAAATTCGTCGCGCCGCAGCCCATCGAAAACGCCCTGAAAACCAGCCCCTACATCCTCAACGCTATGGTCATCGGCGACAAACGCAAATTCATCGTTGCGCTCGTAGTTCCGAATCCGGTCACGGTCGCCGCAAAAATCGCCGAGCAGGGAATCTCCTTCAAGCACAACGCAGAGTTAGCCGCCCATCCCGCAGTGCGCGCTCTGCTCGAAGCCGAAATCCAGCGCCTTACTGTCCACCTCGCGCAATATGAATCCATCAAGCGCTTCGCGATTCTTCCCAACGACTTTACCTTCGATAGCGGCGCGCTCACCTTCACCATGAAGCTCAAGCGTCGCGTCGTCGAAGAACAGTTCCGTGGCGCCATCGAATCGCTCTATGCCGACGTCGCCGAACCCCGCCCCGTCATCCAACCGTAGCGCCTACGGCCCGCCAACACGCAGCACCCAAAAATGAAAATTCCCCGGACGATATGCCGGCTCCTCGCCATTGCGCCATCGCCCGGGCAATTGTTTAGCGTTTGCTTTGCCTACTGAATCGGTTTCCCTTGCGCATCGATCAGATGCAGCTCGCCCAAGTTCAGCTCGCGCACGCCCGCTTCAATCTTGGCGCGGTCGCCCACGATCACCCAAGTCATCTGGTCCGGCTTCACAATCTGATTCGCCGCTTCGGCAAGATCGCTCGTCTTCAGCGCGTGAACCTTGCCCGCATACGTTTCGTAGTAATCGTCCGGCAAACTGAATTGCACGAGATCCACAATCGAATTTCCAACCGCGTTCTGTGTCTCGCGCGATCCCGGCAAACTCAGGGTCTCGTTCGCTTGAATCTTCTCAAGTTCTTCTTGCGACAGAGGCCGGCTGCCAACGACATCGTGAAACTCCTTCGTCATCTCCAGCAGCGATTCCTTCGTCTTGTCCGTCTGCACCGGAGCAATCGCCAAATACGGCCGCTGCCCGCGTGCATCCCAGAAGCGCATGCTCGCGCCATAAGACCAGTGCTTGTCCTCGCGCAGATTCATGTTCAACCGCGCGCCGAAATTTCCGCCGAGTCCATCGTTCATCGCCTCAATCGCGATCTCCTTCGGATTGTTCTCCGGCGGTGCCAGCACTCCGGCGACGATCACCGATTGCTGCGCCCCCGGCTTGTCCACCAGGTATACCGTGGTCTTCGCTGGTAAGTTGACCGTCTTCAGTGTCTTCTTCGGCAGACTGCCCGTCTTCCATCCCGAAAACAGTTTCTCGAGCTTCGGCGTCACTTCCGCCAGCGTCGTATCGCCCACGATGATGAGCGTCGCGTTGTTCGGCTTGAACCACGCGTCATGGAACTTCACCAGGTCTTCGCGTGTCAGCTTTGAAACGCTTGCTACCGTTCCCGATCCCGTTAGCGGATTCCCATAGGCATGATCGCTACCGTACAAGAGTCCGGGCATCAAACGCAGCGCTGCCGCCACCGGCGAGTTTTCTTCCCGTTTGATTCCCGCCAGCGTCTGTTTTTTCTGCAGCTCAAAATCGCTTTGTGGAAACGATGGCGTCAAAATTACGTCCGCATACAGCGCGAGCGAATCGTCCAACTTCGATTTCAAAGCGGAAAGATGCACGCCTGACAAATCCAGATTCGAAAAGCCGCCAATCTGCGCCCCAAGCAGCTCTTCTTTATCGTTGATTTGCAGCGCATTCAGCGTCTTCGTTCCCGCCGTGAGCTGAGACATCGCCAAACTCGATGTACCCGGCGCCGCAAGCTGATCCGCTGCATAGCCCGCGTCAAACGTCATCGTGAAATTCACCAGGGGCACTTCATGCCGTTCCGCCAGAATCACTTTCAATCCATTCGTTAGCGTGCTGCGCTGCAATTTCGGCAGCTTCAATTCTGGAGGCGCGCCCGGCACCGGAGGCTTTGAACGATCCGCCCCACCTGCATCGGCCTTGTAGTCGGGGAAGGGAGTTACTTCCAAAATGTAAACGCCGTCCGCCAGCCACTTGTTCGCTACCGCTTTCAAATCTTCCGCCGTTGCATCGCGCACTCGCTTCAAAGAAGTCTTGTAAGCATCAGGGCTCCCGAGGAACACCTGGCTCTGCGCTAAACGATCCGACTTGCCGCCGAATCCTCCAATGCGTTCAATCCCACGAATAAAGTTCGCCTCATACTGCGCCTTCACGCGCGCTAGTTCATCCGCCGTCGGCCCCTCTTTCAAGAATTTCCAGAGTTCTTCATCCAGCTCCTTTTCGACCTGCTTCAAATCTTGCCCGGGCCTCGCTGTAGCCTGTGCGCGGAACTGCCCGCCGATCTCGGAAAGTTGCACGAACGCTCCGGCATCCGTCGCAATTTGGTCGTCATATACAAGCCGCTTGTAAAAGCGCGAGGACTTGCCGCTGCTCAAAACATCGCTCACCAAATCCAGATAGTCCGCTTCCGCGCTTCCGTACTGCGGCATGTTCCAAATTTTGTAAATTCGCGCCTGCGGAACCCGATCCTGAACCTTCTGCCGGTGCGCGCCCGCCATCTTCGCAATCCACACTTCGTGATGCGCCACCGGCGGCCCCGGGGGAATGTCGCCATAGTATTTCTGCACTTTTTCTTTCGCGGTTTTCAAATCAATGTCGCCGGCCAGAACCAGAACCACGTTCGAAGGCCCGTAGTACGTCCGGAACCATTCCTTCACATCGTCTATCGACGCCGCATCCAAATCCTTCATCTCGCCGATCGTCGTCCACGAATACGGATGCCCCGCCGGATACGTGTTCTGCGTAATCAGCTGCCGCGTCACGCCGTATGGCTGATTCTCGCCCTGCCGCTTTTCGTTCTGTACCACGCCGCGCTGCAGCGTCAGCGTCTTTTCGTCAAACGCTCCAAGCAAATGCCCCATGCGATCCGATTCCAGCCAAAGCGTCAAATCCAGCGCCGACGTCGGCACATTTTCAAAATAATTCGTCCGGTCGCTGTTCGTAGTCCCGTTTAAGTCTGTCGCGCCAATCCGCTCCATCGTCTCAATGTACCGTCCGGACGCGTGCTCACTTCCACCAAACATCAGATGCTCAAACAGGTGCGCGAATCCAGTCTTCCCTTGTTTCTCATTCTTCGAGCCGACGTGATACCACGTATTCACCGCAACGATCGGCGCCTTGTGATCTTCATGCACGATCACCGTCAGTCCATTGTCCAGAGTGAATTTTTGATAGGGAATATCCACTTCCTGCGCACGCACTCCAACCGCGCTAAGCAGAAAAATAGCGACCAGCATCAACCTGACTTTCATTCGAGGCCTCCACCACATTCTTGAGAAAGGAATTCGAGCAGAACCACCGCCTGCGAGTTAGACGTGTCCTTCCAATTCAGGTTACGTCTCATCCGGAGTTTGATTACAAATTGTCTCACCCCACTCGCGGCCCAAAAGTGTACACCGCCGCCCTCCGCGTTCTACAATCTTCTTTCGTAGTCTTTGGGAGCCCCCTCGTGTCGGACCAACTCATCATCGCAGGCCACGCTTTTAATTCTCGCCTCATCGTCGGAACAGGGAGGTACCGCAGCTTTCCGGAAATGGCTCGCGCTCACGCCGCCAGTGGCGCGGACATGGTCACGGTCGCCGTCCGCCGCGTCAATCTCACGGATAAATCCAAGGAATCCCTGCTCGACTACATTCCGCGCGACAAAATGTTCATCCTGCCCAACACCGCCGCTTGCTACACCGCCGAGGAAGCCATTCGCACCGCGCGCCTCGGCAGGGAAGTCGGCCTTTCCAACTGGGTCAAACTCGAAGTCATCGGCGACCAGCAAACGCTTTTCCCTGACACTGAACAATTGATCGAAGCCACGCGCGTCTTGGTGAAGGAGGGTTTTGTCGTTCTGCCATACACAAACGACGACCTGATCGCCGCCCGCAAACTGATTGACGCAGGCGCCGCCGCCATCATGCCGCTCGCCGCGCCCATCGGCTCCGGCCTCGGCATACAAAATCCCGCCGCGCTGCGCATCTTGCGCGAACGCATCACAGAAGTACCCATGATTGTTGACGCGGGAGTTGGCACCGCCAGTGACGCTGCCGTAGCCATGGAACTCGGCGCCGACGGTATCCTCATGAACACCGCCATCGCCGAAGCCGCCGATGCCGTCCTCATGGCCGAAGCCATGCGAGACGCCACCATCGCCGGTCGCAAAGCCTTCCTCGCCGGACGCATGCCCAAGCGTCTTTACGCCTCGGCCTCATCCCCGCTCACCGGAGTCGTCGGCTAGCCCTTGCTTCAAACCTAAATTGTTGCGGTTAGTTGTTGGTTGGCTTTGTAGCCGGTTTGGACGCGGGTCCCGTTTCTTTCATCATTGCTGCTATTTCCTGCTGCATTCTTTCCTGCATCGCTTCCATATGCCTTCGCAGCATGGGCATCATCGTCTGCATGGCTTCCGCCATAATTTGCGGCATTTCCTTCAGAAGCTTCTGTCCCGTAGGCGTCGAATAGAATGCCGCCATCGCATTCACGTCGCCTTTCGTCAAATGCTTTTGATAAACGGGAATCATGCTCTGGATCATGTCATCCCAAGGGAACGATCGCATGGTATCGTCCATCATCTTGGTCATTCGCGTTTCGAAATCGGCGGGCAGTTTGTCTTTGTCCTTCTCAAATTGTTCGTGGACCATCTGGTGCATTGGTTTCATCATCGCTTCCACCATCTGCCCCATCATCTGCCGCGAATGAGTGACTTCCAGATATCTTTGGATATCCTCCTTCGTTGCCGCGGCATCGTCCGGGTTTTGCTGGGCAACTGCTCTCAAGCCGAATCCCAAGCAAATCGCCAGGATAATAAGAGTCCGCTTCATGGAACACCTCCTCTAGGCTCTTCAAACTTAGCTTACATGGAGTGATGGATCCTTAACGGGAGATTGTTCCTGTCCCGTTGTTTGATAGGAAACCAGAAAGCGTGATTTGGCAGGACTAGCGTTTCGATTTGGATTTCGAGGGCTTGAATCCCTTGCACTTGCACCCCGGAAAATTGCACGATTGCGGCAGCTTCGTGTTTTCGTACATCGGTCCGTACATCCGGACGTGAATGCTCTTCGCGTGACCGCAACTGCACCGTTGAATCCGGGTGTTGTGCATGTATCGTTCGCCTCGCCTCGGTCTCTAGCTGCTCGGCCCCTGCCCTGAGCTCCCGGGACGAAACGGCTCACGGCACAACTGAATTCTGTGACGGAAGGGCGAACCGGGCGGTTCGTCTTCCGTTTGCGGCATGTACTCTACAGTATCTTTAAGTTAGTTGTAAACTCCGTGTTTACCCTCGTTCTGGAAGGGAAGCGCCGCGAAGCACAGCGCGAGTTCCTATTTCCAGCTCATAATCCAGAATCCCACCGCCGTACTGATGAACCACGCCACAAGCGTCAACTTGAACGACCTCGAAAACGCCTTCAGGCTGTCGAGCTTCGCTCTCGCGATTTGCGCCAGTTCAAAAATCTGATCCGTCACGTTGCGAAGCAGTTGCTCCGGATCAGCATGTTTCACTGCCTCAAAATACTCGTCGCTGCTCGCGAATTTTGTCACATGCCCGAAGAAAAGCAGATTTGCGCCGGGCTTCGGCTCCGTATGCTGCTTCTTCGCCCGCGGCGTCATCACATGCGAAATCAAATACATGGACCACACGAAACCGATCACCGAAAGCGCATAACTTGCGCCATACGCCCCGCTCGCGATGGCGCCTGAACCTTCCCAGCGAAGCTTGGGAAACACTTCGCGCCCCAGCGGAATCGTGCTCGCCCCAAAAAAAAGTAGAAACGTGACCAGGTATCCCGCCTTCAAATCCGCCGCGCGGATAATCGCCTGCTGATCCTCAAAATTTTTCCAGGCAAACTGCAGTCGTTCTTCGCTGGCGTCCGCCAATTCTCTAGCCTCCCGCCGCTTTTTTCGCTGCCGCGCTGTCGTAGCTCTCGCCGTAGATCGCCGGTACCTTCGACCCCATCGCCCGCAAATACGCCGACAGCTGTCCGCGATGATGGATCGAATGGTTCGACGCAAATTCCAGGTACATCACCGCCGGCAGTTGGACCAACCCACGGAAGTCCACCATCTTCGTCAATTGTTCCGGCGTTAGCGCCATCAATTTCTGGAGCTTGTCCACTGTGCTCTGTTCGTACCAAGCCGCAAGCTCCGCTGGCGTCTTGACGTTTTCCGGAATCGGGGAAGGCCCGCTCGGATCGAATTTCCCTTCCAGAGGAATCGAAGTCAGCCTCGCTTCCGCCGCCGCAATGTGCCGCGCCAGTTCCAGCGAACACTTCGAGTATTCATCCGGCTTGTATTCACCCTTGTCCACAGGAATCGCTGCAATCACATTCTTCGTCGCCACGCTCTCTTGTTTGATCGTGCCCATGAAAATTCCCAGCAAAAATGTCGCTTGATCGCCCGTCATCTCACCCATGTTTATCCTCCCCGTCCAATCCAATTCTGCGGCCCGAATTATACTCCCAGCCCAACTACAGCGTTCTAAACAAAAAGTGCCAAAGAAGGTCTACCGCCCCGTGCACCAGCGCCGAAGCAAAAATCGAATTGGTCCGCCGCCACGTCCAGCCGTAAAAAAATCCCGCAATCGAAGCCAGTAGCACATATCTCCAATTTGGGAATCCGCCGTTTGTGATGTGCGAAAATCCAAACAGCACCGACGCGGCAATCCATCCAAACAAATCGCTGCTCGTCGCCCGCGACAAACAGTTCTGCAACAGGCCTCGAAACAGCAACTCCTCCGGCCACGCAATAAACAGTAAAATCCCAATCGCATTTAGCGGCAGCGTATTCCATGCCTGAGGATGCAAATCAAACGCAATGAACCGCAGCTTTGCTCCCACCGGAATCGCAATGCACGCAAACGCCAGCAAACTTGCCAAAATCGAAAATGTCCATTCGCCGCCCCAGCCGACGCTGTACCCAACTCCCTTGATCCGTCGCATCAGCAAAAATCCTGCAATCGCCAGATTCACCGAAAGCAGCATCGTCAAAATGTACGCAAGCTTTCCGGAAGGGAACGGCCAGATCCAGTGCGCT
>Ga0137410_10003038_pt1 | contig 11370 bp, 4 predicted proteins | sample CZODoug1_16funga_FD_108878 | JGI IMG/M metagenome (GOLD analysis project Ga0137410, IMG submission 108878) | Vadose zone soil fungal communities from Angelo Coast Range Reserve, California, USA - CZODoug1_16fungal (Illumina Assembly) | ecosystem: Environmental > Terrestrial > Soil > Vadose zone... | reverse complement strand
GCGGCTGGAGGAGCTGGGGAAGCGCAAGCCGATCGTGGCCGCGATCCATGGCCCCGCCCTGGGCGGCGGCCTGGAGGTGGCGCTCGCGTGCACGTACCGCGTCGCCAGCGACGACCGGAAGACCCAGCTCGGACAGCCCGAGGTGCAGCTGGGGCTCATCCCCGGGGCGGGCGGGACGCAGCGGCTGCCGCGGCTGATCGGGATCGCCGAGGCGCTGGACCTCATCCTGACCGGCAAGTCGGTGCGGCCGTCCAAGGCGCGGCGGCTCGGCCTGGTCGACGAGGTGGTGCCCAGGCCCATCCTGCTGGAGGTGGCGCGCAGGCGCGCCGCCGAGCTGGCCTCGGGCGCGCTCCGCCCGGACCGATCCCGCGTGCATCTGAGACAGATCGCCGGCCGCGAGATGCTGCAGGTGGTCGCGCTGGAGGAGAACCCCATCGGGCGCCGCATCCTCTTCCAGCAGGCGCGCAAGGCGCTCTTGAAGAAGACGCGCGGCCACTACCCGGCGCCCGAGAAGGCGCTGGAGGCGGTGCGGATCGGCATCGAGGACGGGATGGAAGCAGGGCTTCGCGCCGAGGCGGGACGCTTCGGCGAGCTGGTGGTCAGCGAGGTTTGCCGGAACCTGGTGCAGATCTTCTTCGCCACCACCGCCCTCAAGAAGGACACCGGCGTGGACGATCCCTCGGTGAAGCCTTTGCGCGTCTCCAAGGTCGGGATGGTCGGCGCGGGGCTGATGGGCGCGGGCATCGCCGCGGTGACCGCGGATGCCGGCATCGCGGTGCGGCTGCGCGACAAGGACGACGCGGCGCTGGGCCGCGGGCTGCGGCAGATCGCCGGCATCTTCGACGAGCGCGTGAAGCGGCGCCGCCTCACGCGGGCGGAGCGCGACGAGAAGATGGCGCTCGTCACCGCGACTACCGACTGGTCCGGGTTCAAGACCTGCGACCTGGTCGTCGAGGCGGTGTTCGAGGACCTGAAGCTCAAGCAGGACACGCTGCGCGACGCCGAGCGCGAGGCGCCGGCCGCGCTCTTCGCCTCGAACACCTCGTCCATCCCGATCGGCCGGATCGCCGAGCCGGCCGCCCGTCCCGAGGGCGTGGTCGGCATGCACTTCTTCTCGCCGGTCGACAAGATGCCGCTGCTGGAGGTGGTCCGCGCGCCGAGGACGGGCCCGCAGGCCGTCGCGACCGCGGTCGCGCTGGGGAAGCGCATCGGCAAGACGGTGATCGTGGTCAACGACGGCGTGGGCTTCTACACCAGCCGGATCCTGGCGCCCTACATGAACGAGGCCTCCTGGCTCCTCCTGGAGGGAGCCGCGGTCGAGGACATCGACGCGGCGCTGGTCGACTTCGGCTTCCCGGTCGGTCCCATGCAGTTGCTCGACGAGGTCGGGATCGACGTCGGCGGCAAGGTGGCCCACATCATGTCCGAGGCCTTCGGCGAGCGGATGAAGCCGCCGGAGGGATTCGAGCGGGTGGCGGAGGGCGGCCGCCTGGGCCGCAAGGCGAGGAAGGGCTTCTACCTGTACGGGGACGAGAAGGAGAAGGGGCACAAGGAGGTCGACCGCAGCGTCTACGACCTGCTCCCCGGAGGGCAGAAGCGCAGCTCGCCGCCGCGCGAGGAGATCGCCGAGCGCTGCGTCCTGCAGATGGTCAACGAGGCGGCGCACTGCCTGGGCGAGAAGATCCTGCGCTCGGCGCGCGACGGCGACGTGGGCGCCGTCTTCGGCCTCGGCTGGCCTCCCTTCCGCGGCGGCCCGTTCCGCTACGCGGACTCGCTCGGCGCGCAGCAGGTGGTGCACCGCCTCTCGGCGTACCGGGACGGCTTCGGCGCACGCTTCACCCCGGCCCCGCTGCTGGTCGAGCTGTCCCGCAGCGGCGGGAAGTTCTTCCCGCCGAAGTAAGGCGGCTCACCTGCCGAGGCGGGCGCGCAGCTCGGCGAGCGTCGGGAGCGCGGCGTCTTTCTCGGAGAGCAGCGGATCGCGGATCGGCCAGGCGATGCCGACGTCAGGGTCGTTCCAGCGCAGGCCGATCTCGTCGTCGCGGTCATAGAAATCGGTGCATTTGTAGGCGACCTCCGCGAAGTCGCTGAGCACGCAAAAGCCGTGTGCAAGCCCGGGCGGGACGAACATCTGGCGGAAGTCGTCCGCCGAGAGCGTGGCGCCGGTCCATTTGCCGAAGGTGGGCGAGCCAGGGCGGATGTCCACCGCCACGTCGAAGATCTCGCCTTGCAGGGCGCGGATCAGCTTGCCCTGCGGCTGGAGGAGCTGCGCGTGCAGGCCGCGCAGCGTCCCGCGCAACGAGCGGGACTGGTTGTCCTGCACGAACCTGTGCGGGATGCCCGCCTCGCGGTATTTGCGCTCGTGGAAGGTCTCGAGGAAATGCCCCCGGGCGTCGCGGAACACGTCGGGCTCGATGAGCAAGACTCCCGGCAGGTCGGTATTCAGTAGACGCATGGCGGACGGTCACCTTCCGGAGCGGGCGGGAGTCATCGTTCGAATCGGTAGCCGTGGCCGCGGACGGTGAGGAAATGGCGCGGCTGCTCGGGGTCGCGCTCCAGCTTCACGCGCAGCGAGCGGACGAAGTTGTCGACCGTGCGCGGCGTCCCCTCGTACTCGGCGCCCCAGCAGCGGGCCAGGATGTCGTCGCGGCTCAGGGCCCGGCCGCCCGACTGGAGGAACAGCCGCAGCACCTTGAACTCCTGCGGGGTCACCTCGACCGGCTCTCCGTTGCGCGCCACCGTCTGCGCGCCCAGGTCCGCCTCGATCTCCCCGAACTTGATGCGGTCCGCGGCGCGGTCGTCGCGCGGCGGCCGGCGGCGGAGCAGGGCCTCGACCCGCGCGAGCAGCTCGCCCAGGCCGAACGGCTTGGCGAGGTAGTCGTCGGCGCCCAGCTTGAGCCCCAGGATCTTGTCGCCCTCCATCCCCTTGGCGGTCAGCATCAGGACGGGCGTCTGCACCGCCCGCCGGCGCAGCTCCTTGAGCAGCTCGTAGCCGTTCCGGCCGGGGAGCATCACGTCGAGGACGACGAGGTCCACGTCGGGCTTCTGCGCCTCCGCGAGACCCATCTCGCCGTCGTGGGCCAGCACCACCTCGTGCCCTTCCCGGCGCAGGTTGAGGCGCAGCCCGAGGGCGATGGCGCGATCGTCCTCGATGACCAGTACCCGGGCCACGGCGGCTATGTACCGCACATCAACTCGTCACGCCCGCGCATCTAACGCGGTGCGTCCCGCCCCGGGACGGCGCGCGGTGCGTCAAAGGGTGCACGGGTGGCCTGGATTCCTGGAGCCGGACGAGCTCTACGCGGTCCCGGGGAGCTGGACCCGGAAGACCGAGCCGCTGCCCGCACGGGCCTCCACGTCGATGCGGCCGCCGTGCGCCTCGACGAGCCGCTTGGCGATGGCGAGGCCCAGGCCGGTGCCCTCGGTCTGGCGGGAGAGCAGGTCGTCGGCGCGGTAGAACCGTTCGAAGATCCGCTTGCGGTCCTTCTCGCGCACGCCGATGCCGTTGTCCTCCACCTCGATGGCGATGCCGCCGTCCCTGCGCCGCGCGCGCAGCCGGATCTGCTTGTCGGGGCCGGTGAACTTGACCGCGTTGTGCAGCAGATTCAGCACCACCTGGGCCATGGCGTCGCGATCGAGCGAAACCTTGGGCAGGTCCGGCTCGATCTGGGTCTCGTAGGTGGCGCCGAGCTGCTGCGCGCGGAAGACGTCCGCCACGTGCGCCAGCAGCTCGGGCACCTCGGTGGGCTCGGGCCGCAGGAGCTTGCGGCCGCTCTCCAGGCGGGACCAGTCGAGCAGCTTCTCCACCAAACTCGAGAGGCGCTGGGTCTCCTTGGTCAGGAGATCCAGGCACTCCTGCACCTCCCGCGGTCCCTGGGCGCGGCCCTGCTTGAGCGTCTCCGCGAACAGCCGCACGCTGGTGAGCGGGGTGCGCAGCTCGTGGGAGATGTTGGCCACGAAGTCGGTCTTGAGGCGCGACAGCTTGTAGGCTCGGCGCATCTCGCGGATGGTGAGGCCGAACCCCACGCCGATGCCGGTGTAGAGGAGCGCGAGCAGCGCGATGTACCAGGTGCGGTTGCGGAAGGCGAGGCTGGCCGCCGGGTCGTCGCCGGAGATCTCGGCCGCCAGCGTGAACCCGTCCAGCGGGGGCTGGAGCGGGAGCCGGGCGACGATGGTGGTGTGGCCGGGAGGCGCGACCTCGCTGAGCAGCCGCCGCAGCGTGGCGATGTTCGCGCTGCCGCGCTCGGCGGGCGGCAGCAGCCGGAATGCGGCGGACTCGCGCGGGAAGCGCGTGGCCGCCAATCGGGGCACCTCGGCCGCGAGGCCCACCAGGTCGAGCTGCGCCGCGAGCACACCCGGTTCCGGCTGTCCCGGCACCCGCACCAGCGCGAACAAATGGCGATCTCCGCCCGCATCGCTGGCGGCGAGCAGGTGCCCGCCCGGCGGCAGCGCCTGCGCGCGGCGCACCGCGTCGGCGAAGACGGGGTCTGAGCTCTGCGCCTGCGCGGGGGCGACGGCGAGGAGCAGCGGCTCGGGCCGGGGCGGCGCGACGGCGACGCGCTGCTCGCGGACGCGCCGATCTTCCTGGGCCCGCGCCAGAGCGTCCACGGCGGCGGCATCGGCGGCGGCTTGCAGGCGGGCGCGCAGATCGGAGTCCAGCGTCCGGAGCCGCGCCCCGTACTCGATCTCCAGCCGGCGCTCGACCGCGGCGCGCTCGTTCATCACGGCGACCACGCCGAACGCGATCAGCGCGACGCTGGGCAGCAGCATGCCGCACAGGAGCCACACGAACGCGCGGCGGAAATCGATCAGCTCGGATTTCCCAGCCATCCCTGGACGTCTTTATACCGGCCGCGCTGCGCGATTGCCCCTTGGTGTAGTGTCCCCGTGCCGTGGCGAAAGGGCACACCAGGAGCGGGCGGGCAGCCAGGCAGGCGGACGCGCATTCCAGCCCCGCGCCCAATCCGGCCGGCAACGCGCCATCGCTGCCGGGGACTAGCGATTCTCGCCCGCTGCGCGAATCCGCCCCGGATCCGGTGGCGCTGCTCCTCGCGGCGACGGTTCTGGTCGCGATCGCGCTGGCCGCCTGGCTCGCGCTGTTCAGGCACTAGCCCGCCGCCGCATTCACGCCTACGTGCCGGAGGAGCGGGCCATCTTCGCCACGCTCACGGTCACCTCGGGATGGCAGCGGCGGAAGAAGCCGCACTCCAGCTCGCGGCAGCGGGCCGGCTCCACCTTGGGCCAGGCTCCCGTCCGGCGGCCCGATTCGACCGTCCGCGCCGCCGAGAGAAGGCCGCGGCGGATCTCCTCCACATGGGCGGCGCCGGGCGCCTCGCGGGCGGCGAAGGGGGCCCCGGGTGAGCGCAGGAATACCAGCCCGCTGCGGACCGGGACCGCGGAACCGGTCAGCGCCTGCGCGGCCACCGCATACGCGTCGAGCTGGAATTCGTACCTCCCGGCGGCGGCCGCGCGCGACAGCTTGTAGTCGACGACCGTCGCCTCCTCGCCGTCGAGCAACAGCGCGTCGAGCTGGCCGCGCACGACGAGGTCGGGCCCGGCCGGCTCTCCCTCGCGGGCCTCGAGGCGAAGCGCGAAGGGCAGCTCGCGGAAGAGCTGCCGCGCGCCCGCACGCGCCATGCGCCGGGCCAACGCGGAATCGAGGAAGGCGGCGACTGCGTCCATCACGTCCGCGATCTCCGGAGAGTCGGGGTCCTCGCCCTCCAGCTCGACCAGGCGGCGCAGCTCGCGGCGCCGCGCCGCGCCGTCGGCCAGATCGAGCGGGACGAGCTCCAGCAGGCGATGCGCGAGCGTCCCGCGCTCCGCGGCGCCGCCGGCGCCAGCGCTCGCCTCGCCGGCGCCGTGCGGCCTTTCCTCCAGTCCGAGCTCGTGCAGCAGCTGGTACCTCCGCGCGCAGGCGCTCGCATCGGCCAGCTGGGTAACCGGCGCGAGGACCGTCCCACGCGGCCGCGCACCGGCGTGGCCCGCGGTCCGGGCGACCAGCTCGGCCGCCCGCAGCGCGGCGGCCGCGCCGTCCGGACCCGCCCCGGCTGGAGCCTCCGCGCGCAAGACCGCGCGCAGCAGCCCGGCGTCGCCGTCGACCAGCGCCGCGCCGCCCGCGGAGACGGGCTCGGCCTGCCCGGTCGCGCCGTCCGGAAGGACGCGAACCAGGCCGGCGCAGTCCGGCATGGCCCGGTCGATCCACTGCCGCCAGGTCTCGACCCTCGGCGCCGCCCGGCCGGACAGGAGCAGCAGGTCCCGCGCGCGCGTCGCCGCGACGTAGAAGAGCCGCCGGCCCTGGGCTGCCTCGCGCTCCTTGCGCAGGTCACGCACCGCGAGCCCGTGCGAGCCCCAGCGCTTCCACCCGGCGCCGCGTACCTTGAGCGCGAGCCCCAGGTCGGGATCGAGCAGGACGCCCTCCGGCCCGCCCCGGGGCTGCGCGGCACACTCCGGCACCACCACCACCGGGAACTCGAGCCCCTTCGCCGCATGGACGGTGAGCAGGCGCACGGCGTGCGGATCGCTCTCCTCGACCACGCCGGCGTCGGCCTCGCCCGCGTCGTCGTCGGCGAGCCGCCGTACCTGGGCGACGAAGGCGCGCACGTTCCCCCCGTGGAGCTCGTGCTGGCGCGCGAAGCCCACCAGCTTTTCGACGTTCGCGGCCGCCTGCTCGCCGTACAGGCCCCCGGCGATGGCGGCCAGGAAGTCGCTCTCCGCCAGCACCGCCTCGAGGAGCGCGGCCGGTCCGAGCCGGTCGCATTCGCGCTGCACGCGGGAGATGAGCCCCAGGACGCGATCGAGCGCCTCGGCGTCGTCGGACGCCAGAGCCTCGCGGGCCGCCGGCTCGCGCGCGGCGCGAAGACTCAGGCCACGGCCGCCGTGGCGCGCGAGGAGCACCAGCGCGTCGTCGGAGAGCGGTCCCAGCGGCGACCGCAAGACCGAGAGCAGCGCCAGGTCGTCGTCGGGGTCGACCGCCAGCGCGAGCAGCTGGGTGAGGTCCAGCACCTCGCGCGCCTGGTAGAAGCCGCGGCCCTTGAAGACCAGGTGGGGGATGCGGCGCTTGAGCAGCGCGCGACGGAAGACGTCCACGTTGGTGAACCGGCGCAGGAGGATGGCGACGTCGCCGCCTCGCACCGGCCGCGGGCCGCCCTGGTCCTGGACCCGCTCCGGAGCGCCCGGCGCGAGCAGCAGCGCGATCCGCCTGCTGACCACCTCCGCCTCGGCCTCCACTCCGGCTCCGAGCACGTCGAGCAGCTCGGCGCAGGGGCCGGGGACTCCGGCGCGGTGCGCGGAGAGGGCGTCGTCGTCCAGGAACGGAGTGTCGAACGGCCGGTCCGCCGCGCCGAGCGCGGTGCGGAAGAGGCGGTTTGCGAAGTCGACCAGCGGCGGCAGGGAGCGGCGAGAGGTGCGCAGCACGAACCGCCGCGCTCCGTCCTGCAGGGCGCGCGCGGCGAAGGCCTGGGCGGAAGCGACGTCCGCCCCGCGGAACTCGTAGATGGACTGCTTCCGGTCGCCGACGACGACCAGCTTCCCCCGCGCGACCGGCCGTGCACCGGGCAGGCCCGAGCCGGCCGGGGCGGTGCCCTCGCCGTCCTCGACCAGCCACCCGAACAGCTCCAGCTGCGGCCGGCTGGTGTCCTGGAACTCGTCGACCAGCAGCACCCCGAGCCGTGCCTTCTCCAGCCGCCGGACCGCCAGGTCGCGCGCGAGCAGATCGCGGGTGAGCCTGGTCAGGTCGTCGAAATCGAGCGCCGAGGCGCGGGACTTCTCGGCCCGATACCGGCGCTGCGCCTCGGCGGCCATGAGCGCGAGCTCGCGGGAAAGCCTGGCCGAGCGCACCTGGGCGTCGGCCTCGAGGAGCGTCTCCAGCCCCTCGCGGGCGGCGCGCATCAGCTCGCCGGCGCGGCCTGCCAAAGACCGCGGGAGCGAGCCTCGCAGCCCGCGGAGCTGCCTCCAGGCCTGCGCCAGCTCACCCGGAGGCGCGGCGGCGACCGCGGCGGCGCCTCGCGCGCGGTAATCCTCGATCCCGGAGAGGGCCTTGATGGCGGTCGGGCTCGGCGCGCGGCGCAGGCGGGCGGCGCGCAGCTCCGACTCGAGATCGTCGAGCGCGGCGGCGAACGCGCGGCGCGCCTCGCCTTCGCCCGCGACCGCGTTGGCCGCGTGGAGCGCGGGCGTGGAGTCCACCACCTCCGAGACCTCCCGCCCGCTCTCGCCCAGCGCGGCGAGCAGGAAGGACAGCTCGTCAGCCAGGCCGCGGCCGAACCGGCCGGCGCCGCGGAAGCCCAGCTCCGCGCACAGCCTGCGCGCCGCGTCTCGGAGAGGGCCCGTCCCTTCCAGCGCCTCCAGCGCCGCGGCGAGGCAGGCGTCGGCTCGAAGCTGGCGGGCGTCGACCTCGTCGAGCACGGCGAAGTCGGGATCGAGGCCCGCCGCAGCAGCGTGCCTGCGCAGGATCTGGCTGCAGAGGCCATGGATGGTGCCCACCTGGGCCGCCCCGAGATCGCGGCGCACGCGCCGCCACAGCTCCGGCGGCGGCGCGCCGGACGCGGCCAGCTCCTGCTCGATGCGGGCCACCTCCTCGGGCGGGCGCTCCGCCAGCGCGTCGACCCGCTCGCGGATGCGCCCTTTCAGCTCCGCGGCGGCCTTCTCGGTGAAGGTGACCGCCCACAGGCGCGCGGCGGGAAGCGGTTCGGCCCTCCCGACCCCGCCGAGCAGGTGCAGGCAGAGCGTGACCAGGCTGTGCGTCTTGCCGGTCCCGGCGCCGGCCTGCACGACCGCGCTTTCCGCCAGCGCGAACAGGGGCTGTAGCTCAGACACGCCGCACCTCGTTCGCCCCCGGGGTCGCGGCGCCGGCCGCCCCGCCGTTCTCTTCCGGGTCCGGGGGCAGCGCGACGATGCGGCAGGCCGGTTTCAGCTCGCAGAAGTCGCAGCTCAGCGGCTGCACCGGGAACAGGCCCTGCCGCATCTTGCCCACCCGCGCCCAGACCTCGTCCGCGAGGTTCAGCGGCGGGCCGGGGAGGCGGCGCAGCTCGGCGCGCCGCCCGGGGTCCATCTCGAGCAGCGCGTCGAAGTCGACGGCCTTGGCGGTGGCCTCTCGCAGCGTGGCGGACCGCTCCGCATCGCGGAGGCTGATGTAGCCGGCATCGACGTCGCTTCTGGGCTCCCGCTGGCGCAGCAGGGCGGCGTACAGGGCGAGCTGGAACTCCGGCGCGAGCAGCCCGGCGGGCTGCAGCTTGCGCGACAGCGTCTGCCGGCTGCTCGATTTGTAGTCGATGACGAGCAACGCTCCGCCGTCGCCGCGGTCGATGCGGTCGATGGCGCCGCGGACGAAGGCGATCTCGGCCCCCGCGGGATCGGGGATGCGCAGCGCCTCCCAGGAGTCGGCATACCCGAACCTGCGCTCGAACTCGGTGGGACGCCCGCGCTCCGAAGTCTCGGACTCGACGATGTCCTGCAGGGTCCGCAAAAGCTCGCCGCGGCGGAGCTCCCAGAGCGCGCGCCGCCCGACGTGCTCCTCGGCGGCGAACGCCTCCATCTCCTCCGCCGCGACCTCGGTGAGGGTCCGCAGCTCGGCCGGGTCGCCCCGCAGCGGCAGTCGGCCCTCCTCGTCGAGCCTGCGGAAGAACGAATCGAGGCAGCGGTGGAGCAGCGAGCCGCGCTCGCGCGCCGCCAGGTCGTCCTCCCCGGGCTCCTCCCGCTCGACGCCGAGCAGCTTGTGCGCCAGGGTGCGAAAGCCGCAGGTGGCGTGCTCCTCGAGCTGGTGGGCCGAGAGCGGCGCGTCGGGGCCGAAGCTGATCCTTTGTTCGATCGCCTGGAGCGCCGCGCCGGAGAGCTTCCCGGAGAAGCGGCCGGGTTCGATCTCCCCCACGAAGGCGCGCAGCCGCTCCCGCTCGGCGGCCGCCGCGCGAGCCACCCGCGCCAACCGCTTCCCGAGAGGCGAGCCCGCGACCGCGCCGGTCAGCGCCCAAGCCTCCCGCCTGGGCAGCGGCGCGGATACCCGCCAGGCCGGATCCGCGAACGCCTCCAACGCGGTGCGAGCCAGCAGATCGGCGGAGGATCGGCAGGCGTCCAGGCCAGCCACGGGCGAGAGGGGCGCGGCCGCGGCGCGGTCCTCCTCGGGAGTCAGGCCCAGGGCGCGCACCGACTCGTCCACGAACGGAGACCGCAGCGTCTGGCGGCCCCGCGCGTCGGTCCGCGGCCAGAACAGCCATGCTCCGCGCTGCGCCGCGCAGAGGCCGAGCTGGAAGAGGAGGGGCTCCTCTGCCTTTCGCGGCGGCAAGAGGACCGCCTCTCCTTCGGCCGGCGGCGCGCGGAAGACGCCCCGCCCGGCGGCCCGGTTCACCGCGCGGCGGTCGTCGTCCGGGAGCAGCGGGTCGACCGCCGGAGCAGCGGGGAGCTCGCCGTCGACGAGTCCCACCACCAGCACGTGATCGAACCTCCGCCCCGGCAGCTCGCGCAGCTCGGCGAGCTGCACCGCGCCTCCGCGCGCGCCGCCGGAGGGCAGCGAGGCGCCCGCCAGAGCCGAGGCGAGCAGCTGCGCCCAATCGGCGCGCGAGAAGGCGCGCTCGGCGTCGCCGAGCGTCGCCGCCGCCCGGGCCACCGCATCGCAGGCTTCCTCCAGGGCGCGCAGCGCGGCCTGATCGCGCGCCAGCGCCGTGGCCGCGGCGCGGGTGAACGGTCCGGGTTCGTCGTTGCCCGGCTCGTGCTCGCCACGCCTGAGCCGCCTGGGCATGCCCCAGCGGTCGAGCAGCTGGAGCAGCGCCGTCCCGTGCTCGCGCAACGGAGCCCGCTCGGGCAAGGAACGCACGTCCCGGAGGATGGACTGGACCCGCGCGGAGACCTCCTCGACGTCGGCGGCCGCCCGCGCGGCCTCGGCAAGGGCGGAAGCGGCGGCGGCCGGGTCGGTCGCGCCTTCCGCACGCGACCGGGCGCGCGTCTGGAGGCGGGCGCCGAGCGCGCGCAGCCGCTCCGCATAGCCGCCGTCGAGCGCGTCGTCCCGCACGTGCGCCTCGCGCAGCCAGCGCACCGCCGCCTGGGGCGGCAGAGGGCGTCCGTGGTCGGACAGCCACAGCAGGCGCGAGCTGAGGACCTGCTCCAGCTCCTCGCGCGGGAACTGGCGCGCGGGCAAGTCCAGGACCCGCAGCGCCAGCTGGAGCGGAGGCGCGGGCAGGGCCGGGCGCCCACGCCGCTCGCGCCAGGGAATCCCCAGGCGATCGAGAGCGGCAGCCAGCTCCTCGGCCACTCCGCCCGCCAGGCTGCGCGCGGCGATGGCGATGGAGTCGGGAGGGGTGCCCGCGGCGATCAGGTCGGCGCAAGTCCGCGCCACCTCGCGCGCCTGCGCGGCCGGCGACGCGCAGGCCCGCAAGGTGACCGGTGCGG
>Ga0137410_10003034_pt1 | contig 11381 bp, 8 predicted proteins | sample CZODoug1_16funga_FD_108878 | JGI IMG/M metagenome (GOLD analysis project Ga0137410, IMG submission 108878) | Vadose zone soil fungal communities from Angelo Coast Range Reserve, California, USA - CZODoug1_16fungal (Illumina Assembly) | ecosystem: Environmental > Terrestrial > Soil > Vadose zone... | reverse complement strand
CGGCGCGACTGAATGCGTGATGGCGATGAGCCATCGCGGACGACTGAACGTGATGGTGCACACGGCGTGCAAGACGCCGCATGAAGTTGTGGCGGGATTCGAAGATGTGGATCCGCGCAGCGTGCTGGGCGCGGGCGACGTGAAGTATCACGTTGGTGCGACGGGCGTTTATAAAACGACTACGGGGAAAGAGATTGAGATTCACCTGGTTTCGAATCCCAGCCACCTTGAAGCAGTGGACCCGGTGGCGATGGGGCGCGTGCGAGCGAAACTGACGCGATTCGAAGGCGGATTCGACCGGGACGTGACGAATAGAGTTGTGCCCATCATCATGCATGGCGACGCGGCGTTTGCGGGGCAGGGTATTTGGGCGGAGACGATGAACCTGGCCGACCTGGATGCGTATACCGTGGGCGGCAGCATTCACATCATCGTAAATAATTTGATTGGCTTTACGACGCGGCCGATTCAGGAACATTCTTCGCGGTTTGCAGCGGATTTGGCCAAGCGGCAGAACATTCCGATTTTTCACGTGAACGCGGAAGATCCGGACGCAGTGGTGCGCGTGGGACGGATGGCGGCCGAATATCGTGCGACGTTCGGCAGCGAAGTTGTGGTGGACTTGATTGGTTACCGGAGGCACGGGCATAGCGAAGTGGACGATCCGACCATCACGCAGCCGCTGCTTTACGAGCGGATCAAGAATCACCCTCAGCTTTGGAAGATTTACGCCGAACGGACAGGAATTGACGCGACAGCGACGCTCGGGGCGGTGCGCGCGGAATATGAAACCGAGCAGGTGAAAGCGGGGCGGCTCAAGAAAACTCCGCACTTGCGACAATTGCCGAAATATTGGGCGGCGTTTCATCGCGGCGCATTCAAGCCGGAATACGAGGTAGAGACCGGGCTGTCCCTGGAACAACTCTCAGAACTTACGAGCGAACTCGTGCACGTGCCGGAAGGATTTCACACGCATCCGAAGATCGTGAAACTGCTCGAGCAACGTTCGGAGATGGGAAATGGCAAGCGAGCGGTGGACTACGGTTTTGCCGAAGCGTTGGCGTTCGGATCGCTCTTGCAGGAAGGCACGCCGCTGCGGCTGACGGGACAAGATTCACAGCGCGGAACGTTCAATCAACGGCATGCAGTGCTCGTTGATACCGTGAATGAGTGGGAGCATGTACCGCTCGCCGCGATTGCGAAGTCGGCGCCGGGCACGCCGTTCTGCGAGATTCACAACTCCTCGCTTTCCGAGGCGGGTTGCCTGGGCTTTGAATACGGGTTCAGCCGCGATTTTCCCGAAGCGCTGGTTTTGTGGGAAGCGCAATTCGGGGATTTTGCGAACGGCGCGCAAGTGATCATCGATCAATTTATCAGCGCGGGCGAGGACAAATGGGACCTGCCGGCCGGCATCGTGATGTTGCTGCCCCACGGATATGAAGGGCAGGGACCGGAGCATTCGAGCGCGCGGCTGGAGCGCTATTTGCAACTTGCCGCGGAAGAAAATATTCAAGTGTGCCAGCCTTCGACGGCGGCGCAGTATTTCCACATGTTGCGGCGGCAAGCGCGGCGGCCCTGGCGCAAGCCGCTGGTCGTATTTACGCCGAAAAGTATGCTGCGGCATCCCGATGCGAGTTCACGGATTGAAGAATTTACGCAGCCGAGATTTTTGCAAGTTGTGCCAGACCGCGAAGTGAGCGACGCAAAGCGCATCCTGATCGCGAGCGGCAAAGTCGGGCATGAACTGAAAGCGGAACGCCGCCGGCGCAAGGACACCAGCACGGCGATACTGTTCCTTGACCAGTTGTATCCGCTGCCGCGGCCGGAAATTAATGCGGCGTTGGATGCGCATCCGAACGCGCGCGAAATCATCTGGGTACAGGAAGAGCCGCGCAACATGGGGGCGTTCTCCTACGTGATGCCGCGACTGTCGCAAATTGGCCATGCGCGCGGATTGAGCGTGCGCTCGGTAAAGCGGTCGGCCAGCGCGAGTCCGGCGACGGGCTCAGCCAAAGCGCACGAGTTGGAGCAGAAAACCCTGCTTTCACTGGCATTTACGACCACCGCGGCGCATTAATTCCAAGGAAATCAAAGGACGATTGGATGCGGCGCGGCGCGCGAATCCGGTAATTTTGTTCATCATCCATTCACATTGATGTAAATCCATTGTTATCGAAGGTTTGTAATACTTTCCCTGTGTTAAAGAACGTTCATGGCACGACCGGAAATCCAACTGCCTACCGGAACTCTCATGCCTGGGATACACTGACGCCAAGCCGGCAGGCGGTGCGCCCTGCTTCACTTCCGGGTGACCGTAAAGCGGTTCAAATGAAAAAAATTCTGATCATTGAAGACGACCGCGATATCGTCGAGCTTGTCCGCTATAACCTCGCGAACGAAGGGTTTCAAGTCAGTTCAGCGCACGACGGCGCGACTGGCTTGAGCACTTTGAAAAAAACGCCTCCCGATTTGCTGCTGCTCGATCTAATGCTCCCGAAACTTTCCGGCTTGGATATTTGCCGGGAAGTGCGGAAGGACGAGTCGCTGAATCGCTTGCCGATTCTGATGCTCACCGCGCGTGGAGAAGAAGCCGACCGCGTGGTAGGCCTTGAGATGGGCGCGGACGATTACGTGACGAAGCCTTTCAGCCCGCGCGAATTGATTGCGCGCGTCAAGGCGCTGCTGCGTCGCGCCGAGCCGCCCACGGATGCGCCGCGCACAATCGAGATCGGCAAACTGGCAATTGATCCGGCGTCGTATCGTGTGAGCCATTCGGGCAAGCCGGTGCCGCTAAGTACGTTAGAATTCCGACTGCTGTATTATCTTGCTTCGCGTCCGAACCGTGTTTTCACGCGAGACCAGCTTCTGGATGCAGTCTGGGGCACCGACCGATTCGTTACACCGCGGAGCGTGGACGTTTACGTCCGCCGCTTGCGCGAGAAGATCGAATCCGATCCGGAAAATCCCGTTCACTTGAAGACGGTTCGCGGCGCGGGCTATTTGTTCGAAACTCGTGCGGCTTAATCTTTTCTGGAAACTCGCGCTTGCCTTTCTGACGCTGCTGCTCGTGGCGTTGCTCGGTGCCGACTATTCGGCCGAACGAGCGCTGAGGCGCGACTACGAGCGAGCCGGACTCGAACAGCTCGAAGCGATCGCTCGGATCGGTCAAAGTCACGCGCCAGTTTTGTCAGCAGTTCCTCCCACACAAACCGCGGAAATGAACGGCCTCCAAACGTGGGTGAGCGAAATGGCTTCGAGCGGAGCGCGCATCACCGTCGTCACCGCGCAGGGGCTTGTGCTTGCCGATTCCCAATCGGATCCGCAGACGATGGAAAACCACGCGGGCCGCCCGGAGCTGAAAGATGCGCTTGCCAATGGAAGCGGCCACTCGATTCGGCACAGCGTCACGATAAACCGCGATCTGCTTTACTACGCTGTGCGGCAGCCGACTGCAGCTGGCCAGCCGGTGTTGCTACGATTCGCACTGCCGCTGTCCACGGTGACGTCCGTCCTGATGCAATTCCGCGAGAGCCTGTGGCTGGCATCCCTTCTTATTTTGGCAGTCGTCGGTGGCGCGACACTTTTGGTTTCGCGGGGGTTCACGAATCGAGTGGATCGCCTGACGGCCTTCTCGAGAAGAGTCGCGGAAGGCGATTTTCACGCCGAGCCGAGCGGAAGTTCGGGTGACGCGCTCGACTCGCTTGGATCGTCGCTGAATCAGACGGCGGCACGCCTCGATCAAACAATTCGGACGTTGACGGAAGAACGAAATCTCTCGTCGGCGATTTTGGGAAGCATGGTGGAAGGCGTTGCGGTTGTAAACGCTTCGGAGCGAGTTCTATTCTCCAATCCAAGTTTTGCGTCCGTTCTTGGTTTAGGTTCACCGCCGCAGCCGGGAAGCGGACTGGTGGAAGTTGTTCGCCAGACGGAATTGATCGAGGCCGTCCGCAAAGTTCTCGCGGGTGAGGCGCGAGTCGAATCGGAAATTGTGACCGGAACTCTGCGCCAACATTTTTTTGCCGCCACGGTAGCCGCGGTTCGCACGACGCAAGCGAATGGCGCAGTGGTCGTGCTGCATGACATCACCGACCTTCGTAAGCTCGAACGGGTACGGCGCGACTTTGTGGCGAATGTATCGCACGAATTTCGCACGCCGCTGACCGCAATTCAGGGTTTCTCCGAAACGCTTCTTGGCGGCGCCATGAACGATCCTCAGAACCGGGATCGTTTCCTGGGAATTATTCTGGAGCACGCGCGGCGGCTGGCGCGCTTGACGGACGACCTGCTGATGCTTTCGAAAATGGATGCGGACCGCCTTGAGTTGGAATTGCGCCGGCTGCCGGTGGAACAACTTGTGGCAGGCTGCGTCGAAACGGCACAACCGCGGGCGGTCGAAAAAGATTTACGGCTCTCCGTGAACCTGGGCAAGAAGCTTCCGGACATAGCGGGTGACCGCAGGCGATTGACCGAGGTTTTGCAAAACTTGCTCGACAATGCGATGCAGTACACTCCGGCCGGCGGTCAAATCATGGTCAGCGCGGAAAGGCATGACGGGGAAGTAGTTTTCACGGTCTCCGACACCGGTATAGGCATTCCTCAAGCGGACCAGCCGCGAATCTTCGAACGTTTCTACCGGGTGGACGTCGCGCGCTCGCGTGAGGTTGGTGGCACTGGCCTGGGGCTCTCTATCGCGAAACACTTGATGGAAGCGCACGGTGGACGACTTTGGGTCGAAAGCGAAGTCGGCCAGGGTTCGCAATTCCACTTTTCCGTTCCTATCTTCGATTCGGAACGTTTAGCAGCTCGCAATCGCGGCACCGTTGGCCGCTGAATTATTGCCTCTCATTCATCTCCGGTTCAATTCTGTGTAACGAATGGCCTCCACACTGGCGAGTATCTGGTGTGGTGTAACTCTCCGCCGGATTGACGAGGAGAATTGATGGCCGCCACTGCATCGCTCACCGAGGCTGTGCTGTACGACGCGCTGGTCAATTACCTGATTTCGATGGCGCGCACCGTGGAAAGCGCCATGAACCGCGCGTTGGACGCGATCGTGAGCCTCGAAAGTCCTCGGACGGCGGCATTGCCCGGAGAAGTGTTCCTGCTTGAGCCGCGCATTAACGAAATGGAAATCGTAATTGACGAGCATGCCGTCCGCTTGCTCAGGCGCGGGTCTTATTCGGAGGACGAACTGCGCATGATCGTGTCTGCGCTGAAAATCACCAATGACCTCGAACGCATCGGCGATCTGGCTGTGAACCTTGCGCAGCGTGTGATTACTTTGCGCGAAATGCCCGGGGCGCAGTCGCCGGACGAGTTGGCTCCGATGGCCGCCGCGGTGCGCGCTATGGTCAGCAAAAGCCTGGGTGCACTGATTTTTCGGAATGCGGACATGGCGGCACTCGTTTTGGAGAGCGACGACGTCGTGGACAAATATCGCGACACGATATTCGAAAAGCTTATGGAGAACATGACGCAGCAGGCGTCGCTCGTCAGCTCGGGAATGCAGTTTGTGCTGGCCACGCGCCACCTCGAGCGCATCGCGGATCACGCGACGAATATCGCCGAAGACATCATTTTCTGGGTACGAGGCCTGGATGTTCGGCACGGACGTGGGTTGGTTGTTAGCTCCGCAATGCAGGCCGGCGATACCGAGGAGGTCGTGCGGATAACCGACAATTCACATCCGCTTCATCCTGGCGTGAACGTTATCGGAGATTCTCAGCCAGCGTAAGCTTCAGTGTTATGCCCCACCTTGGGGATCGCCGCTCCCCTGGCAGCGATCCCCATCTTCTCCTGTGCTGTCATAAGCCGTAAATAATTGAAACCAATGTGTTTAGACGATCGTTTTATGTCCTAAATCGGCCAGCGGATTCACTCAACTATGAATGTTCTGTAACACGACTGTAACAACTTGCGCCCACACTGAACCAGGTCAATCATCAAAAAATTCGTGTACGGAGGCGGTTTAATGAAGCGACTTGCAGGATTGCTCATGGTCGTTCTAGCGCTCGGCGGAATTGTCGTGGCGCAGAACGCTCTCCTGATTAACGGCGCGGGGGCTACCTTCCCCAATCCGATTTATTCAAAATGGTTCGATGAATTTCACAAGGCCAACGGCAATATTCAGATTAACTACCAGTCCGTTGGTTCTGGAGCAGGAATCAAGCAGGCAACGGATGGCACGGTCGATTTCGGCGCATCCGACGGCCCGATGACTGAGGAACAACTGAAGGCGTACAGCGACAAGCATGGCAGCGGCATTCTGCACTTTCCGACTGTTCTCGGCGCCGTCGTTCCGACGTACAACATCGCCGGGGTGAGCACCAGCCTCAACTTTACTCCCGAAGCGCTTGCGGGAATTTTCCTGGGCCGCATAACGAAATGGAATGATCCGGCAATCGCTGGAGCCAATAAGGGCGTGAGTCTACCTGCAGAGGATATCGTCGTCGTCCACCGGGCAGACGGCAGCGGCACGAGCTACGTATTCACCGATTACCTGTCCAAAGTGAGTTCAGACTGGAAAGACAAGGTCGGTAAGGGCACGTCGGTGAACTGGCCTGCCGGGCTTGGCGGCAAGGGCAACGAAGGTGTGACCGGGTTGATCAAGCAGACGCCGAATTCGATCGGCTACGTTGAGCTGATTTACGCCGCAAAGAACAATATTGCGTACGGCGCGGTGAAAAATGCTTCTGGAGCTTTTGTGAAGGCCGATCTCGTCGGCGTAAGCGAAGCGGCCGCGGGCGCCGTAAAAGATATGCCGGATGACTTCCGGGTTTCCATTACCAACGCACCAGGCAAAAAGGCGTATCCGATCGCGAGCTTCACCTGGCTGTTGATTCCGGCCAAGTTCGAGGATGCAGCGAAGCGCGACGCGATGAAAAACTTCCTGAAGTGGGCGATCACCGACGGCCAGAAATTTGCCGAAGATCTCGACTACGCCAAGCTGCCCAAAGAAGTCGTCGCGAAAGAGATGAAGGCGATCAGTTCGGTTCAATAAACGACTGTGGCGACCTCCACAACAACCGTGCCGGACGCGGGCCCTTCAACGGGCTCGCGTTCGTTTCTATCGCGGCTGAAGAGCGGCGATGAAATCGCGCGCATCATCACATTCATTTTTGCCGCTACCGTTGTGCTCATCACTGTACTTCTCGTCTTGCAGCTCTGGCATGACTCAACCCTCGCGCGACACAAATTCGGGGTGAATTTTTTTCTCACGCGCGTTTGGGATCCGATCGCGGAAGAATTCGGCGCTTTACCATTCATCTACGGCACACTCGTCACCGCGGGAGTCGCCCTCTTGCTTGCTGTTCCCCTTGGCCTGGGTGCCGCGATTTTTTTGGCCGAACTGGCGCCGCAAAAGATTTCAGATGCACTTCAATTCTTCATTGATCTGCTTGCGGCCGTGCCCAGTGTAATTTACGGTCTACTCGGCATTTTCATTGTCGTTCCCATCATGCGGCAGCACGTTCAGCCCGCGCTCAAGAGCGCACTCGGATTCACGCCGTTTTTCTCAGGGCCCGCATTCGGAGTTGGGTTCCTGACAGCAGGAATTGTCCTGGCCATCATGGTGATCCCCTACATTATTTCCGTGTCGCGCGAGGTATTACTCTCTGTTCCCCGCAATCAGCGTGAAGCGGCGCTCGCACTCGGTTCCACCCGCTGGGAGTCCACGTGGAAAGTAGTGGTACCTTTCGCCCGCAGTGGCATCATGGGTTCGATCTTCCTTGCATTAGCCCGCGGGTTGGGCGAGACGATGGCCGTCACCATGGTCGTCGGCAACACTCCGATAATCAGCCCCTCGCTTCTTTCGCCAGGCTACTCGATCGCGTCGGTGATTGCGAATGAGCTGCCGGAGGCGTCGGGAGTTTATTTGCAGGCGCTCGTTGAGCTAGGCCTCGTCCTATTCCTATTCACATTCATTCTGAATGGCCTCGCCCGTCTATTGCTGGTGCTCACGACGCAAAAGGGCAGTGGAATGGGGCACGTATGAATACCCACCTTCGCTGGCGGAAGCTTGTCAGTAATTTCATGTTAGGTTTGACCGGCGTCTGCGCCCTCGTCGCGGTCTCAGTACTCTTTTTTATTCTTGGCTATCTCGTCTACCACGGCAGCGCGTCGATTAACTGGAATTTCTTCACGAAATTGCCCGCCCCTGTTGGCGAAACTGGCGGTGGGATGGCTAATGCCATCGTTGGCAGCGCAAAACTCCTGTTTCTCGCTTCCGTTTTCGGCGTGCCCATCGGTTTTTTTGGCGGCATCTACATGGCCGAGTTCAGCAACTCATCGATTGCGTTTGTCGTACGCTACGCGGCGGATTTGCTCAACGGCGTACCTTCCATCGTGATCGGAATCTTTGCTTACGCGCTTGCGGTGTTGCCGTTCAAACATTTTTCTACCTGGGCTGGCGCTTTTGCTCTCGGCGTCATGATGATTCCGATTACGCTGCGGAGCACCGAAGAGTTCTTACATGCAGTACCACGACCTCTCCGAGAAGGCTCCATGGCTCTGGGAGCGAGCAAGTGGCGAACAATCATGTCCGTGGTTGTGCCCGCTGCCTATCGTGGCATCATGACGGCAATCTTGCTGGCGCTGGCCCGCGTGGCCGGAGAGACGGCCCCGCTGCTCTTCACTGCGCTTGGGAATCGCTACTGGAGTCCGGGATTCAATCAGCCGACGGCTTCTCTGCCAGCCATGATTTACAGTTATGCCTTGTCGCCATATGAAGATTGGCACCGGCAGGCGTGGGCGGCCGGCTTGGTCCTGTTGGCGCTGATTCTGATCGTAAATATTTTTGCCCGGGCGATCGTGTCCCGTGGCGGGACGATTCTGAGGTAGCACCAATGCATGCATCCGTGAGGCAGGCCGTGTCTGTAAACATAAATCCACCCACCGTAAACCCGTCGCGCGAAACGGCAGCGCCGGCGAGCATGCGGATGAGTATAAACAAAGTTAATTTTTTCTATGGTTCGAAACATACTCTCTTCGACATCAGCCTGGGAATTGCCGCCAATAAAGTGACTGCGCTGATCGGCCCGTCTGGCTGCGGTAAATCCACGCTGCTCCGCACCTTCAATCGCATGCACGAAACCGTGCGAGGCGCGAGACTCGCCGGCGAAATACTTCTCGACGGAAAAAACATTTTGGCGCAAGACGTGACGCAGCTTCGGCGCCGCGTCGGAATGGTTTTTCAGCGTCCCAACCCTTTCCCGAAATCGATTTTCGATAACGTCGCTTACGGTCTGCGGATCAACGGATCGAAATTGCCTATTGCGGATGCGGTTGAGAAAAGCCTGCGCCACGCGGCGCTTTGGGATGAAGTGAAAGATCATCTGCACAAGTCGGCCTACGAGCTGTCCGGCGGACAGCAGCAGCGGCTTTGTATCGCGAGAGGACTGGCCGTCGAGCCGGAAGTCTTGCTTCTGGACGAACCGTGCTCGGCCCTGGACCCGATAAGTACGGCGAAGATCGAGGAACTGCTCGTTCAATTGAAAGACCTTTGCACGATTTGTATCGTCACGCATAACATGCAGCAGGCGGCGCGCGTCAGCGACTACACGGCGTTTCTGCTGATGGGCCAACTGGTGGAGTTCAGCCCGACGCCACACATGTTCACAACACCGAGCGATCCGCGCACGGAAGCGTATATTACGGGCCGGTTTGGATGAGTTTTCGCCCAGCAAATTGGACCACGCAGGCTTTTTGATTAGGGGTGAGGTCGTAAATGGAACGCCACTTCGAACGGGATTTGAACGAGCTAAAAGAGCGCTTGCTCTGGATGGGAAGCTTGGCCGAACGGGCTGTGCATCAGGCGGTGCATTCCGTGCTGGATTCCGACGAGCAGCTCGCCAAGCGCGTGCTCGACGAAGAAGATGCCATCAATGAATTGCAGCTGGAAGTTGACGATCGTGTTGTGCAGTTGCTGGCGCTGCACCAACTCATGGCCATGGACCTGCGCTTCGTCCTCGCTGTATCGCGCATCAACAACGACCTGGAGCGCATCGGCGACCAGGCTGTGAACATCGCACAGGGCTCGTTGCGCATCTTGCGGCATCCGCGCGTGAAACCGTATGTCGATTTGCCGCGCATGAGCGAAGTCGCCGAAGAGATGGTTCGCGACGCGCTCAACGCAGTCGTGCGCCGCGATGTCGAACTCGCGCGCAAAGTCCTTGCCAGCGACGACAAGGTGGACCACTATCGCGATCAAATTTTTCGGGAGTTGCTGACTTACATGATGGGTGATTCGAGCGTTGTGTTTCCCGCGTTTGAATTAATCCTGGTCGCAAAAAATCTCGAACGCATTGGCGACCACGCCACGAACATTGCCGAAGACGTGATTTACCTCGTGCAAGGCGAAGACGTTCGCCACCCCACTGTCGACCGCCGTTGATGGTCATGCCTCGCGGCGTTTCGACGTCCACAACAACATTCCCGCGGCCAGGCCGCTGACGAGCGAAATACAGCCGCCAATTGTGCGATCCAAAGTACGCGTGAATCGCGCTTCGATCCGCGATTCGCCGGACGGCACCGCGACGACCACCGCGTCGTATGACACGGTTCGATGCAATGGCACGGCCTTGCCGTTGACGCTCACCACCCACGCCGGATACTGAAGCAGCTTGAGTCGAATTCGAGCGGGTGCCGCCAACCTCACCGTGACGACACGTTCTTCTGCTGTCCATCGGAGGACTCGAACTTCCGGCTTTTGCGCCGGTTCGGGCTCGCCCTTCTCTACGCTTACCTTCGTCTCAGGCTGTTTTTGAGGAACGTCGGTATGGTCGTCGCCGAGTGGATCGTATTCATCCGTGCCTTCGAAGCCGGCCTTGCTATCCATGGCCTCTTTCACTGCGTTGACGTCCTCTGTGTCCCACCACGTGCGTTTTACCAGGTACGCGCCCGTCAGTGAAAGCGCCAGTGCCAACGCAATCGACGAAAACGCAAACGCACGCCGACCGGCGACCGCAACAAAAAATGCGAACACCACTGCCAGCACCATCATCAGTCGCCAGGGGAATTGTACAAATCGCAATTTAGGCAGCAGCATCCATAGAAGATTCGTAACCCGGACCATCATCACGCTAGACACAACCCCGAGCGCGATCATGGCTCCAAATACCTTTCGACTGTCGTCAGTCTGTGTTTTCGCTGAATTCCATCGCCATTCGCTTGCCGCCGCAACGAAGATGCAGGCGATCAGCAGTATCGCAATGTACGACGCGATTCGATTGAACGCGTCATGTTCAGAATCCTGCGTAACCGCGAATAGGAAATTTTCGTTCGGCGTGAGTCCGCCAGCGAGCGCTCCCGAAATATTCACCCATCGTTGTTCGTACGCCGCCGGCGCTATATAAAAGGCCGCGAGTCCAAGGCCCAGGACGAGG
>Ga0137410_10003022_pt1 | contig 11406 bp, 9 predicted proteins | sample CZODoug1_16funga_FD_108878 | JGI IMG/M metagenome (GOLD analysis project Ga0137410, IMG submission 108878) | Vadose zone soil fungal communities from Angelo Coast Range Reserve, California, USA - CZODoug1_16fungal (Illumina Assembly) | ecosystem: Environmental > Terrestrial > Soil > Vadose zone... | reverse complement strand
GAGGAGCTCCTGCGCCTGCTGCTTGAGCTGCGCCTTGAGCTCTTTCTCCTTCTGCTTGGCGAGCAGGGCTGCTTCCTTGGCCTTCGCTTTTTCGAGCGCGGCGAGCTCCTTGGCCTTCGCTTTTTCGCGCGCGATGCGCTCGCGCTCTTTCTGCTTTTCCTTGGCGGCCTTCAGGCGTGCTTTTTCCTTCGCCGCCCGCTCGCGCGCCTTCTGCAGGGCGAGCGCCTTGCGCGCGCGTTCCTTGTCCTTCGCGATCTTGAGCTTCGCCCTTTCCTTGTCCTTCGCCGCCTTGTTCCGGGCTGCCTCGAGCGCCCTGCGGGTCTTTTCCTTGTCCCGTGCCGCCTTGGCCCTGGCTGCTTCCTTCAATTTCATCCTGCGAACCCTTTCCTTTTCCTTCGCCGCGCGCTTGCGCGCCATCTCCAGCGCCGTGCGTGCCTTGAGGCGCTGTTTCTGCAGGCGCAGCTTCTCCGCCGCTCGGGCCTTCTGGGCCTTGAGCCGGGCTGAGGCTTTTGCTCGCGCTGCCTTACTAAGCTTCTGATTTGCCATGTTTCTCCGCCCTCCGAGGCGTCGAACGGAAACCTTAAATTATAGCATTTTTGGGGCCCACATCACTCTGGTCCCGACCTTCGCCCAGTTGAGCAACCAGATTCCGGATCTCGACTTTTTCGGCCGGGGTCTGCTCGGCTTTTGCGGCCAAGGCTTTGAGCCTGACTTGCCTCTGCTCATGCTGCCAGTTGGCGACTTCGCCACGGAATTCAGGTTCCATATGGTCCGCTTCCAGCTTATTTTCAAGTAGTTCGGCCTGGGCGTTCGCGATCCTTTCTGCGAACTCGGTGTCCTTGAAATGCTCTATGAACTCTCCTCCCTGCGCCTGGGAGTTACGTCGGCAAAACTCGGCGACGGCAGCCAACGTACGTCCATCGAGGGAACCGGCGTCAAGCATTTCCTCAGGCAATTCACCAGCCCACGCCGGCTTGGCAAGCAAGCATCGGAGCAGCCTTTGTTCTCGCCTTAGCGGCGGAAGCTGCGCTCCTCGAGGCGCACCCTGTGCAGGAGCGGGCCTGGGTGCAATGCGGATCTCCGTCAGGCGCGCGGCGTCCTCGTGACTCACCTCCGCCGCATCGGCGAGCGCCTTCAAGAGCTGCAGGCGCAGCGCCGGTGCTGACAGCTTCTGCAGCAGGGGTTTCGCCTCGTGCACGAGCCGCGAGCGGCCTTCCGCGGTGCCCGGCTCCACCCGCCCCTTCAGCTCGTCGAGAAAGAACTCCGACAGGGGCCGCGCTTCACCCAGCTTTTTCTCGAAAGCCTCGCTCCCCTCTTCCCGCACGAAGCTGTCTGGGTCATGCTTGGGGGAAAGAAAGAGAAACCGCACCGTCTTGTTGTCCGCGAGGTAAGGCAGGCTCACCTCCAGCGCGTGCCACGCGGCCTTGCGGCCCGCGGCGTCGCCGTCGAAGCAGAACACCACCTCATCGGTCTGGCGCAGCAGCTTTTGAACGTGAACGGGCGAGGTCGCGGTGCCCAGGGTCGCAACCGCGTACTCGATCCCGTGCTGGGCAAGGGCCACCACGTCCATGTAGCCCTCGACGACGACGACGCGGCTTGCGGCCCTGATTGCGGGCCGCGCCTGCGAGAGGCCGTAGAGCTCCTGCCCTTTTTCGAACAACGGTGTTTCCGGCGAGTTGAGGTACTTGGGCTCCCCTTCACCGAGCACACGGCCCCCGAAAGCGATCACCGAACCGCGCTGATTGAGGATGGGAAACAGGATGCGGTCGCGGAAGCGGTCGTAGCGGCGCCCGCCCTCGGCGTCGATCACCAGGCCGGCGTCCTTCAGTGCCTTGTCCGCGTAGTTCGGGAATACCCGCTCGAGGTTCTGCCAGCCCTCCGGGGCATAGCCGATGCCGAAGCGCGCCGCGATTTTTCCGGTGAGCCCGCGGCCCTTGAGGTACTCGATGGCGCGCGGCGAGGTCTTGAGCTGCTCGCGGTAGTAGTCGCAGGCCTGCTCCATGATTGCGTAGAGATCGGGACCCGACTCGGCTTTCTTCTCGCGCGGCTCGAATTCCGGCAGCTTCATCCCAACCGATTCGGCGAGATCCTTCACCGCCTCCACGTAGCCGAGACCCTGGTACTCCATCAGGAAGGAGATGGCATTGCCGTGCACGCCGCAGCCGAAGCAGTGATAGAACTGCTTGGTCGGGCTGACGGTGAACGAGGGCGTCTTCTCGGAGTGGAAAGGGCAGCAGGCAATATAGTTCGAGCCGCCCTTCTTCAGCGGCACATAGCGCTCGATCACATCGACGACATCGACGCGATGGAGCAGTTCTTGCTTGAAAGAATCGGGAATCACGTCAGGAATGCGTACGAAGCGTCGCTCCAGCAAGCGCGCCATGCAAAATGGGCAGCCCGGGCCCGCCCCTCCTCACCATCTTCTCTTTATAAGCGAAATTTCCCGAAACGCAAGTCGCAACACGGACTACCCCGCGAGTTTCGCCTTCACCATCGCCGATACCTTTCCCAGGTCGGCTCGTCCCGCCAGTTTGCTCTTCAGCACCCCCATCACTTTACCCATGTCCGGTACGCCCTTCGCGCCCGTCTGCGCAACCGCTGCCGAAACCTCGGCCGCGATTTCGGCGTCCGTCAGTTGCTTGGGCAGATACCCCGACAAGAGGTTCAACTCGAAGGTCTCGACGTCGACCAGGTCCTGACGATTGGCCGCCTGGAACTGGGAAATGGAGTCGCGGCGCTGCTTGATCATTTTCTCGATCACCGCGGTGATTTCGCCGTCGGTGAGATCTTTTCGCTCGTCGACCTCGCGCTGCTTGATCGCGGCGAGCAGGAGGCGAATCGCGGAAAGGCGTTGCGGTTCTTTCGCCTTCATCGCAACTTTCATGTCTTCGGTGATCTTGGGCTTCAGGGACATGGGAGGGAGGGCGGTAGGGTTCAGGGCATCACAGAAGTGGCAAGGGCTGGACGGGATTCCCCGGTCCAGCCCTCGATTCTTGTCTGTCGATCCTAGTAGAGTTTCGGAGGCAGTGTCTGGTTACGCAGGCGCTTGTAATGGCGCTTCACGGCTGCGGCGAGCTTTCTCTTGCGGTAGGCCGTGGGCTTCTCGTAGAACTCCCGGGCGCGCAACTCGGTGAGCAGTCCGGTTTTTTCCACGGTCCGCTTGAAGCGGCGCAACGCCACCTCGAAAGGCTCGTTTTCCTTGACGCGTACGGTCGGCATGCCGGTCGTTTCTACGATGAAAGGACGCGGATTGTAGCAGAAACATGTCGTCCAGGTCATTACGACCGGGCGGTTCGCGGCCAGCGCGGGCCGTTGAGGCGCTGAAACACGAGGTACAACGTCGGCAGCACCACCAGGGTGAGCAGCGTGGCGGTGACCAGGCCCCCGATCACCACCACCGCGAGGGGTTTCTGGGTCTCCGAGCCGATCCCCGTCGAGATGGCCATCGGGAGAAGGCCGAGCGCGGCAAGCAGCCCGGTCATCAGCACCGTGCGCATGCGGGCCAGCGACCCGCGCATCACCGCTTCCTCGGGGGAGGCGCCCGCGTCCCGCAACTGGTTGAAATACGCGACCATGACCACCCCGTTCAGCACGGCCTGCCCGAACAGCGCGATGAAGCCGATGGCGGCCGATACCGAGAGAGGGATGCCGGTGATGAGCAGGGCGAAGATTCCTCCGATCAGCGCGAACGGGATGTTGAGCAGGATTAGGAGCGCGCTGCGGATCGAGGCGAACGCGTCGAAGAGCAGTATGAAGATGAGCAGCACCGATACCGGCACGATGATGGCGAGCCGCGCCATCGCGCGTTCCTGGTTCTCGAACTCTCCGGACCAGGTCACGCTGTAGCCCGGGGGGAGCTTCACCGCCCTCGCAACCCGGTCCTTCATATCAGCGACCACGCTGCCCATGTCGCGGTCGGCGATGAAGATGCCGATCGAGTACACCCGTGTGCCGTTCTCGCGGGCGATATTCATCGCGCCGCCGATGGTGCTGAACTCCGCCACCTGGGAGAGCGGTACGTAGGCGCCGGAAAGTGTGCTGACCGTGATCGAGCGCAGGTTCGCGATGTTGCGCTCGGACTCCTTGAGCCGCACGGTCACCGCGAAATGGCGCTCTCCCTCCCACAGCTGAGTGGCGGGCTTGCCCCCGAGTACCATCTCGATCACATCCTGGATGTCGGCGACGTTCAGGCCGTAGCGCGCCGCCGCCTCGCGGTCCACCCGGATGAGCAGTTGCGGCAGCTCCCCCAGGCGGTCGATGAAGGCGCGCTTCACGCCTTGCACATCCTTCACGGCCGCGAGCACTTGCTGCGACTGCTCCCGCAGGACCTCGAGGTCCTCGCCGAACACCTTGATCACGATCTGCCCGTCGATCTGCGAAATCGACTCGAGCACATTGTCGCGTATAGGCTGCGAGAAGCTCGGCTCGATTCCCGGGAAGCGCGACATCGCCCGGTCCATTTCATCGATGATGCGCCGCTTGCCCACGCCCTGCCGCCACTGCGACTCGGGCTTCAGGGTCACCAAGATCTCGCACATGTTGATGAGCTTCGGGTCGGTTCCGTCTTCGGGCCTGCCGGACTTCGAGATGACGCTGTCCACCTCCGGCACGCTGGCAATGGCAGCGCGGAACTTACCCGTCATGGACTGCGCTTCGCTGACCGAGACCGAGGAAGGCAGCGTCACGTTGATCCAGATCGAGCCTTCGTTCAACTCCGGAAGGAATTCGGTACCGAGCTTGGGCACGACGGCGAGGCTCGCGGCCAGCACCGCGAGGGCGATTCCGACAACCATCTTCTTGCTGTGGATCGCCCACGCTAGGACCGGCTCGTATACGCTCTTGCAGGCGTGCACCAGGGCATTCTCGCCCTCCGGCAGGTTCTTGCGCAGCATCCACAGGCACAGCAAGGGCACCACCGTCAGCGACATGATGAGCGAGCCCACCAGCGCGGAAGTCACCGACCAGGCCATGGGAGCGAAGATCCGTCCCTCGTGCCGCTGCAAGGTAAAGATCGGAATGTGAGCCGCAATGATGATGAGCATGGAGAAGAGCGTGGGCCGGCCGACCTCCACGGCAGCGTCGAGGATCTTCTGCAGCCTCGGCGTGCGGTCGTGCGCTTCCTCCGTGAGCCTGCGGAACACGTTTTCCACCACGATCACGGCGCCGTCGACGATGATTCCGAAGTCCATCGCGCCCAGAGACAGCAGATTCGCCGGTATCCCGACCCAGGTCAGCCCCAGGAACGTCGCGAGCAACGACAGCGGAATCACGAGCGCCACGATGAAAGCCGCGCGCAGGTTGCCGAGAAACAGCAGCAGCACCAAAGTCACCAGCGACGCGCCTTCGAGCAGGTTGGTGAAGACCGTTTTCAGCGTTCGATCGATCAGCCAGGTGCGATCGTAGAAAGGGGCGATCGTCACGCCTCGCGGAAGCACCGAGGCGTTCAGGGACTCGACTTTTTCCTTCACGGCCTTGAGCACCTGCGACGGGTTCTCGCCCTTGCGCATCAGCACGATCCCGGTGACGACGTCGTCCTCGTCGTCCTGGCCGACGATGCCCTGGCGGGGAACCGAGCCCACGGTCACCTGGGCGACGTGCTTGACGAGGATCGGCACGCCGTTTCGCTCGGCGACCACGATGCTGCCGATCTCGTCGGACGTGCGCAGCAGTCCGATGCCTCTGATCAGGTACTGCTGCCGGCCCTGCTCGAGGTAGCTTCCTCCCACGTTGGCGTTGCCGCGTTGCAGGGACGAAAAGAGCTGCTGCAGCGTCACCTTGTAGTCGCGAAGCTTGCCGAGGTCGGGATTGATCTCGTACTGCTTGATCAGTCCGCCGAAGCTGACGATGTCCGCGACCCCGGGTATGAGGCGCAGCTGCCGCTCGACGACCCAGTCCTCGATCGAGCGCAGCTCCCTCGCGCCGAGGGAGTCGGATTTCAGGCGATAGCGGTAGATCTCTCCGATCGGGGTCGAAAGCGGAGCGAGCGCGGGCTGCGCCCCGTCGGGCAAGTCGACTTCGCGCAAGCGCTCGACTACCTGCTGTCGCGCAAAGTAGGCGTTGGCACGATCGTCGAAGGTGATGATGATGAAGGACAGACCGAACTGGGTGTGCGAGAACAGGCGTACCGCGTTCGGCAGTCCCGATAGCGTCACCTCGAGGGGGATCGTGACCTGTTTTTCGACCTCCTCGGGAGCGCGGCCCGGGTAGAGCGTGATGACGTTGACCTGCGTGTCGGTCACGTCGGGAAACGCTTCGATCGGCAGCGCCTTGAACGCCGCGAACCCGCCCGCGACGAACAGAATGGTCCCCAGGACGATGAACAGCGGTTTCTGCAGCGCAAACGCGACGATGCGTCTGATCATCGGACCTGCCGTTCCCTACGCAGGGGCGCCGCCGCTCAGCTGCCGATGCAGACGATGCAGGAACAGATTGCCTTCGACGACCACTTTCTGGCCGAGTTTCACGCCCGAGGCCACGCTCGCGACGCCATCCCTTACGGCGTCGACCTTCACTTCCTGGCGCGAGTAGCGGCCCGGCTTTTCCTCGACGAAAACGTAGTAGTTGTCTCCGACGAGCAGCAGGGCCTTTTCCGGTATCTGCAGGTCGGCCCCGGGGGACTCCTGGAGTTCGGCGGTGACGAACATCTCGCCTTTCAGCCTGCGCTCACGGTTCTCGACCGAGCCGCGCACCTTCACGGTTCGGCTGACCGGATCGATAAAGTCCGAAATATTCTCCAGGGTCGCCGTGAACGTCTGATCAGGCCACGCCGCAGAACGCAGCTGCACTTTCTTGCCGGGTCTGAGGCTTGCAAGCTGATTTTCGGCCGCATCGAGCTGCACCCACAAGCGCCCGGGGTCGGTGATGACGAACATCGCCGGCGTGTTGGCGAGCTGCAGGTCGGTCCGCAATTCCTGGCCCGGATTGATGTTCCGTTCGACCACCACACCATCGATCGGACTCGCCAGCGAGAAATTCTGGTCCACCGAGTCGTTGCCGGCGCCGTAGAGCTTGACCTTGCCCATCGCGCGCGCGAGCTCGGCATCCGCGCGCGCATAGTCCGCCTCCGCAGCGGCGAGATCCTTGCGCGACGAAACCCCGGCCGCGTGCAGCTCGCGCAGGCGATTCAGGTTCTTTTCCGCGAGCGCAAAGTCGGATTGCGCCCGCCGCGCATCGGCTTGCGCCTGTCCGAAATCGGGGGAAGCGAGCTTGGCGAGCGCCTGACCCCGGCTAACGTGCTCGCCGGTTTTCACGAGAATCTGCAGCACGCGGCCCGCAAACGGAGGAAAGAGACGCACGGTGCGGTTCTCGTCCCAGACGAGCCGTCCCGTCAGGCGCAGCCGCAAAGGTCCGCTTTCCTTCACGGCATCGGTCGCGAACAACGCCACCTGGGGACTGCCCTCGGGGAATACGACCTGGGCGTTTTCCAGCCGCGGCCGGGCGATATCGGGCTTGGCGTCTCCGTCGCCGCATGCCGATACCCATGCCGCCGCGCCAAGGGCGACTGCCGGCAGCGCCGCCCGCCATTGAACGAACTTCATGCCCTCTCCCATGTCGTCTCGCGGCGCCGCATCGCTATTTGGCGTCTCCGTCCAAACGGCCGACCCCCGCCTGCCAGGCAGCCAGCGCCTTGGAATGATCGTTTCTCGACGACGCCGCGTCGAACTGGATCGCGCGCAGGGTCCGGCGCGCATCGAGCAGGTCCATGACGCCGATAGCGCCGTTCTTGTAGGCGAATTCCGCGGAATCTGCGGCCCTCTTCGCTTCGACCAGAAGGGACTCGTCGTACCTCTGCAGGCGCTCCGCTGCCGCTTGCAGATCCGAGAACGCCCGCGCGATCTCGGTGCGCGCCTGGGCGCGCACCTTGTCGAGCCCCTCCATCGCGGCGCTATAGTCGACCTCGGAGCGCCGGATTTCGCCTTCGTAGTAATAGCCCGCGAACAGCGGCACGCTCACGAATACGCCGTAGCTGTTTCCGGTGCCGAAGGTATTGGCGGGAGCGGTGCCGATCGGATAGTGGTCGTATTGCGCGCCTACGGTCACGTCACGGGTGCGCAGGCTCCTCGCTAGATCGCGGCCGTTCTGCGCCGCCTCGAGCCGGATTCTCGCGGCGCGTACGTCCGGGCGCCCTTCGATCAGCTCGTCGACCCCGCCGCCCGGACGCCCGGCATACAGCGAAGGCCACGGATCGACCGCTCGAATTCCGATCGCCCTTCCCTCGGCGCCGATCATGTAGGCGAGCGCCAGCTGTGCGCGGCGTTGATCCGCCTCGACGGCGCGCGCGTCGTTCTGCGCGCGCAACGCGTCGACGCGCAGGCGCGCGACGTCGGCCATGGCGATGTCGCCGGCCTTGAGACGCAGCTCGGCGGCGCGCACTGAGCCTTCGAACAGGGCAATGGTGTCGCGCGCGATGTCCACCTTGTCTTGCGCGAGAAGCAGGTCGTAATATGCGTATCTGAGAGCAAGGCGCTGCTGGCGCTGCGCCTCCGACAGGTCCTCGGCGCTCGCGGACTCCAGGTTTTTTGCGCTGGCTAGGCGCAGCTCGCGGCGATCGCCGCGCTCGATCACCTGGTCGATGCGCACCGAGCTGTCCACGGTCTTGTCGCGCAGGGAGCCCGCGCCCACGCCAGCGCTGAGGTTGATCGCACCCACACCCAGGCTGAGTGTCGGGTTCGGGCGCGCGCCGGCGGCAAGCGTGTTGGCTCCGGCAGCCTCGACCGCGCGCCGGGCGGCCTGAAGCTCGCGATTGCGGGTTTGCAGGAGCTCCTCGGCCTGCGCCAGCGTCAGCGCCGTGAGATCGACCGATTGGCCGAGTGTGGCGAGCGGCTGTGCGAACGCAAGACCCATCAGCATCCTGCCCACCAGTTGGATGGGGAGCCTGGACATTGGGAGCGGAATTCTATTTAAGTGCGCCTGACAACGGACTGACGGAAATCAAGAAAAGTCCACAAAAATCATGTTGGTGCTGGGTATCGAGACCTCTTGCGACGAAACCGGGGTGGCCGTCTACGACAGCCGCCGCGGCCTGCTTGCCCACGCCCTGCACTCGCAGGCGGCGCTGCACGATCAGTACGGCGGCGTGGTGCCCGAGCTGGCGTCGCGGGATCACATTCGGCGAGTGCTCCCCCTGGTGCGCTCGGTGCTGCACCGGTCCGGCGTCCGGGAGTCGGAGCTGGATGCCGTCGCGTTCACTCAAGGTCCGGGACTCGCCGGGGCGCTCCTCGTCGGCGCGTCGTTCGCGAACAGCTTCGCCTTTGGCCTAGGTATCCCTGCGATAGGCGTGCACCACCTCGAGGGTCACCTGCTTTCGCCTTTGCTCGAGGGAGATCCGCCGCGATTTCCGTTCGTCGCGCTCCTCGTTTCCGGCGGCCACACCCAACTGATGCGCGTCGGCGGAGTAGGCGACTACGCGATGCTCGGGGAAACGCTCGACGATGCCGCGGGAGAGGCTTTCGACAAGACCGCAAAGCTGCTCGGCCTGGGGTACCCGGGCGGGCCCGCGCTGTCGAGGCTGGCCGAACGCGGCAGGCGCGACCGATTCGCGCTTCCGCGCCCCATGCTCGACCAGCTCGAAAAAAGCGGCGATCTCGATTTCAGCTTCAGCGGGCTGAAGACCGCGGTCGTGACCCTGCTGCGCAAGCAGGCTCCGGAAAACAACCCGGAGACGGCGGAACGCTGGCGCGCCGACGTCGCTGCCGCTTTTCAGGAAGCCGTCGTCGACGTGCTCGTCGCAAAATCGCGAGCGGCCATCGAGCACACCGGTATGGACCGGCTCGTGGTCGCAGGTGGAGTCGGCGCCAACCTGCGGCTGCGCGCCCTTCTCAACGACGCCGCGGCGCGCGACGGATTCAGCGTGTTCTATCCCGCGTTGGAATTTTGCACCGACAACGGCGCGATGATCGCGCTCGCCGGAGCGATGCGGCTCCAGACCAAGGGGCCGCCGGAAAAAAGCTATCGCTTCGCGATCCATCCGCGATGGGATCTCGCAGATGCCGATTCAGTGGAGCGCTAGCCCTTTTCGGCGTCCAAGGGCTTCGAGTTCCCGGCCTCCGCTCCGGATCCCGACGAATCCTTCTCCCCGATCTTGCGCTCCCTGCCGGAAGCCAGATTGCGGATATTGCCCTGGTGCCGCCAGACGATCAGGGCCCCGATCAGGATCAGCGCCGGCACGGCGCCCGGCTGCAACGGCATAAAAAAAGCGTAGGCCGGCGCGCAGACGGCGGCGACAACCGACGCGAGAGAGGCGTAGCGCGAGAGCAGCGCCACGACGATCCAGGTCGCTAGCGCCGCGAGACCCAGCCATGGATCGAGCGCGAGGAGCACTCCACCCGCCGTAGCCACCCCTTTCCCTCCCTTGAACCCGAGGAACAGCGGAAATACGTGGCCCAGGAATACCGCGACCGCGCATGCCGCGACCACGTGCCCGCCCGCGCCGTATTCGGCGGCGTAGCGCGCCGCGAGAAGCACCGCCAGCCAGCCTTTTCCGCCGTCGCCCGCGAGCGTGAGGAGCGCGGCGAGCTTCTTGCCCGTGCGCAGCACGTTGGTCGCTCCGGGATTCCCCGAGCCGTACGAGCGCGGGTCCGGCAGGCCAAGCACGCGGCTAACGATGACCGCGAATGGCAGCGAACCGATCAAGTAGGCAATCGAAATAAATGCTGCGGTGGCCATGGCCTTCCACTAGAATCGCGACGAGAGTTTAGCAGCGCCTCCGATTCGGGGAAGGCGCACCCGGCTTTTCGATCCCAGACGCGAAAATACAGCCTTGGACGCCGTTTTCATCCGCCAGTTGCGACTCCAAGCCTGGATCGGGCTGTACCGCCACGAGAAGATCGCCCCGCAGACGATCGAGATCGATCTCGAGATCGCCCTTCCCGGCGACAGCGCCGTGTTCAAGACGGGGAAAGTCGCGGATACGACCGACTACGGCGTGGTTGTCGAGCATATCCGCGCCCTCGTCGCGAAAGAACGCTTCGGTCTGGTCGAGAGCCTGGCCGAGCGCATTGCGGATTCGATTCTCCGGGAATTCAATCCGCCCCGCATCAAGCTGAGCATCGCCAAGCTCGGCGTCCTGCGCGACGCGCAACGCGTTGGCGTGACGATAGAACGCAGCAGGAAATAGACGAATACATCCCGCGCTCTACGCCCTGGGGTGGTGCTTCTGGTGCAGCGCTTTCAGCCGCTCGCGCGCCACGTGCGTGTAGATCTGCGTGGTCGAGATGTCGGCGTGGCCGAGCAGGAGTTGCACCACACGCAGGTCGGCCCCGTGGTTCAGCAGATGCGTCGCGAACGCGTGACGCAGCGTGTGCGGTGAGAGCGACTTGCCCGGCAGGGCGGCGCCCGCGCGCCGCTTGATCAGGTGCCAGAAGGCCTGGCGGGTCATCGGTCCGCCGCGCGCAGTGACGAACACGT
>Ga0137410_10003021_pt1 | contig 11410 bp, 7 predicted proteins | sample CZODoug1_16funga_FD_108878 | JGI IMG/M metagenome (GOLD analysis project Ga0137410, IMG submission 108878) | Vadose zone soil fungal communities from Angelo Coast Range Reserve, California, USA - CZODoug1_16fungal (Illumina Assembly) | ecosystem: Environmental > Terrestrial > Soil > Vadose zone... | reverse complement strand
GGGCGCGTCGACGAATACGGGCTTGCGCGCGCGGAGGGCAGCCTGAGCCCGTTCCGTCCCAAGTCCTTTCTCGACCTGAGCGTAGTTTTCCGCAATGTCGAGATGCCGCCGCTTTCGGCTTACACCGCCACGTTCGCGGGAAGGCGCATCGCCTCCGGGCGCCTCGCGCTCGACCTGCGCTACAAGATCGACAACGGCATGCTGGCTGGAGAAAATCGCGTCGCGCTCGAAAAATTCGTGCTGGGCGAGCGCGTGGAGGCGCCCGGCGCGCTGAACCTGCCCCTCGACCTTGCCGTCGCGCTGCTCACCGACAGCAACGGCCGGATCGATCTCGCGGTCCCGGTCCACGGCAACGTGGACGATCCCCAGTTCAGCTACGGTCACCTGGTGTGGCAGGCGGTCGTCACCGTCCTCAAGAACATCGTGACGGCGCCGTTCCGGGCGCTGGGCGCGCTCTTCGGCGGCAGTGGCGCTGAGAACCTCGAGAGCATTGCGTTCGACCCCGGGCGTGCGGTGCTGCTGCCGCCGGAGCGGGAAAAACTGAAGCGCGTGGCCGAGGGGCTCGGCAAGCGCCCGCAGATCCGGCTCGTGGCCGAGGGCCAGCATGGCGCCGCCGACCGGAGGGCGTTGCGTCAGCGGAATGTCGAACTCGCGGTCGCCGCCAGGCTCGGACGCGTGCCGGCCGCCGGAGGGGCGACCGAGCCGGTCAGCGTGATGGATGCCAGGGCCCAGCGCGCGCTCGAGGCGATTTTCGTCGAGCGCCACTCGGAGCAGGCCCTGTCACAGCTCGCGGCGGAGACCGGAAAGTCACGGGGCAAGGACGTGCAGCGCGTGAACGCGGCGCTTGCGCTCGTCGGCCGCGGCAGCGCGGACCGGGAGTTCTACGAAACCTTGCTGAAACGCCTGAACGACACTGCACCCGTACCGGACGAGCTGCTCGCGCAACTCGCCAGCACTCGCGCTCGCGCCGTCACGGACCATTTGTCGAGCGCGCTTGCCGTGCCCGCCGAGCGCGCCGAGGCGCGGACCGCCGCGGCGCCGGGAGAGGCGCCACAGGTCAAGCTTTCATTCGACCTTGCGCGCTCCGCGGCTGCGGACAAGGCCGGCGGCAGGGAATGACGGCCGCGGCTTAGCGGACGATGATGGTGATGTTGAAGTCGCCGCGCAGCAGGGCGACCGCGTAACCGCCCTGGGCCGCGCGCGCGACGGCCTGGAATTCGGCGATCGTCTGCACGCGCCGGCGGTTGACCGAATGGATGATATCGCCCGCGCGGAACCCCGCCTGGTGCGCGCGGCTGCCGGTCTCCACCGCGGAGACCACCAGACCGCCGCCGCGCAAACGCTGGAACAACGGGCTGCCGCGCTCGATCTCGACGACGCTCAGGCCGGGCAGTTGGGGCAGGGCCTGCCCGTCGGCGCCGGACGGTTCCGGCGGCGCGGCAATGCGGGTGCGGATCGAACGCGTCTCGGCCCCGCGCTGAACGCGCAGATCCACTTCTTCTCCTACCGGCGTCAGGCCGAGCCGCGCACGCAATTCCGCGGCGGTGCGCACGGCGCGGCCGTTCAATGCGACTACCACGTCCTTCTCGCGTAGCCCCGCTTTCTCCGCGGGCGACCCGGTCTGAACGGCGGCGATCACTGCACCTTCCTGCGCCGGCACGCCGAGCTTCTTCGCCAGTGCCGGCGTCAGGTCCACCATCTCGATTCCGAGGTGGCCGCGCCGTACCTCGCCGAAGCGCGCGATCTGCCCGGCTACCGTGCGTGCCATGTTGGAGGGCACCGCGAAACCGATACCGATGTTGCCGCCGCCACCGGCGCCGAGAATCGCTGAATTGATACCGACCAGCTCGCCGCGCAGGTTGACGAGCGCGCCGCCCGAATTGCCGGGATTGATGGAGGCGTCGGTCTGGATGAAGTCCTCGAAGCCCTCGGGGGAGAGGCCGCTGCGGCCCAGCGCGCTGATGATGCCGGAGGTGACGGTCTGGCCGATGCCGAACGGGTTGCCGATCGCGATGACGTAATCGCCGACCTGCAGCGTGTCGGAATCCCCGATACGGATCGCCGTGAGGTTCTGCGCCTCGATTTGCAGCACCGCGATATCGGTGCCAGGGTCGGTCCCCACGACCTTCGCCGGGAACTGGCGACGGTCCTTCAGCGTCACGTTGACCTGCTCGGCATTGCGGATCACGTGGTGGTTGGTGATCACGTGGCCGCGCGCGGCGTCGATGATCACGCCCGAGCCGGCGGCCTGCTCCTGGCGCTGCGGCTTGTCGGGCAGGTTGAAGAAACGGCGGAAGAACGGGTCGCGAAAGAGCGGGTTGTCCTCGAGGGGGGAGCGCGTGACGACCGAGATGTTGACCACGGCCGGCGTCACCTCGTTGACCAGCGGCGCCAGTGTCGGTATCCCGCGCGGATCCGCTTGCAACTGCGCCATCGCAATAGGCGCTGCCAGCAATGCGGCAGCGAATGCGCAGCGAAGAAGGAAAGTCATCTTGTGACTCACGGCTGTTAAGTTACACCAGTTGCCGGTCACTAGAGGCTGTCTCAAAAATATCCCTCACCCTATCCCTCTCCCAAAGGGAGAGGGGTTTTCTCCCTTCTCCCCCTGGGAGAAGGGCGGGGATGAGGGCAATCAGATCACAAACCTGTTTTTGAGACATGCTCTAGTCGCCGATTCCGAAATGGCTATTTCAGTATCTGAAAGAGGTTGTTGAAATCGTCCGTCCACACCCGCAGTCCGCGAATCTCGTCGATCGCGCTGACGTACTGGACGATGTCGGGCCGTTCCAGCAGGCCCTTGTCGCGCGTAACCATCACCCAGTCGGTGCGGGCAAGATCACTGTCCTCGGCGTCGTCCGAGATCAGCGCCGTGTGCAGCTGGTATTCGTCGGCGATGCGCTTCACGACCGGGGCGAGGTTCAGGAAGCGGTTGGTGACGTGAAACGCGACCACGCCGCCGGGCTTCATGTTCCTGAGATAGACGGCCATCGCCTCGCGCGTGAGCAGGTGCACGGGAATGGAATCGCTCGAGAACGCGTCGATCACCAGCACGTCGTAGTTCTGCGGCGGCTCGCGCTCCATGCCGAGTCGCGCGTCGCCGAGCACGGTCTCGATGACGGCGCCGCTGCCGCCGAGGAAGCCGAATTCCCGATGCGCGAGATCCAGCACCTGGGGATTGATTTCGTAGAAGCGGTAGACGTCGCCCTTGCGTCCATAGGCTGCGAGCGTGCCGGTGCCCAGCCCCACGACGCCGACCCGAAGCGGGGATTTCTCGAGCGCCTTGATCACGCGCCCGATGCCTGAAGTGGCGCCATAGTAGGTAGTCGGCTCGTTGCGCCGGCCCTCGGCGAGATACTCCTCGCCGTGCATGATCACGCCGTGCATCAGCCGCCGCACGGCCTCGTCGCCGGAGCCGGTGTCCTTCACGCGCAGGGTGCCGTAGAAATTACGCGTCATCACGCGCGCGTTGCTGGTCAGCGACTCGATGTATTGATAGATGTGGAAGCCGCTGAAGCCGATCGCGGCGAGCGCCAGCATCGGCACCAGCGCGTGCATGAAGCGCGTGAGGTAGGCCGCGATCACCAGCGTCACGACCAGCCCGACACCGAATTCATAATAGGTGTTGAAGAGCTTCACCGCGACCATGCCGACCACGAGGCCGCCCAGCGCGCCGCCCAGCGAAACCATCAGGTAGAAGCGCGTGAGATAGCGCGGCGCGGGCTTTCCCGCCGCGAGCTCGCCGTGGAAGAACATGCACATCACGAACAAGCCGACGAGGTTGAGCGGCACCGCTTCCTTGATCTCCATGATGCCGCGTTCCCCGTGCAGCGCCCACGCCATCGCGCAAACGACCACGAGCAGCGGACCGAGGAAGATCGGGCGCCGGTACCAGCCGCGGCCCTCGAAGCAGAAGATGAAGGTCAGCAGGTAGATCGTGAGCGGCAGGATCCACAGGAACGGCACCGAGGCGACGTCGTGCGTGATGTAGTTGGTTACGGCGAGGAGCATGAACGAGCCCATCGCCGAGAGCAGCAGCCACGCGGCGTAATCGCGCAGCGCGGGCGGCGGCCCGGCATCCGGCTCCGGTGCCGCTGTCTGACCGACGGCCTGCGCCCGCGAGCGCGCGCTGTAGATCGCCGAAGCAGTGCATAGCGCGACGAACAGCGTATAGCCCGCGCTCCAGCCCCACGACTGGTGCACGGTCGAGATCCACGGCTCGACCGCGAACGGGTAGGCGATCAGCGCCAGCAGCGAGCCGAAATTGGACAGGGCAAAAGGCGGTAGACGGTACCCGCGGGAAAGGAGCGCGCGAACCACGCCTGCACCAACGGGCCGGTGGTCGAAAGCAGGAAATACGGCAATCCAATGGTGACGGCGAGCAGCCCCAGGATGCGCCAGGCCGGGTCCTCGCCGCCCGCGGGCTTCCAGCTGGCGTCGGGGATGATGGGGAGCACGGCCAGGCTGGCGACGAGCAGCACGATATGGAGCACGACCTGTTTGCGCGCGTCGAGCCTGCGCGTGGTCCAGTCCGAGTAGGCGTAGCCGGCCAGCAGCAGGAACTGGAAGAACACGAGGCAGGTGGTCCACACCGCCGCGGAGCCGCCGAACCACGGCAGGATCTGCTTTGCCATGATGGGCTGGACCAGGAACAGCAGGAACGCGCTCGTGAAGATCGTGAGTGCGTAAAGCGGCATTATTCTTGTCGGGCGCGCGGGCGGCGAATTTTTGGAATCGCGTATTATACGGGGCCGCGGCGCGGCCCGGTGATAGGTGATAAGTGATAGGTGATAGGTGATAGGTGATAGGTGATAGGTGATAGGTGATAAGTAATGTGTCCGGATTGAGGGTCCGATCCACAGGCCGCGATCCACGATCCACGCAATTGACGTTGTGCCTGCTTGCGCTTGCGGCTGTGCTGTCGTGGATTGGCGACGCGGGCGCGGCGTGTCCGAGCCGCGAGCGGGTCAATACCTTGCTGCGCTTCATGGATGCGAAAGAGCCGGTGCGCGGCTTGCGCGCGGACCTTTCCATGAGCGATGGCGAGTGCGGACGCCAGCGGCTGGTCGAGCGCATCGAGGCCAGCGACAATCCCATCGTCGGCTACAAAGCGGGACTGACGAACCGGGACGTGCAGGCGCGCTTCGGCATTGCGAGCCCGGTGCGCGGTGTCCTGCTCGAGAAGATGCTGCTGGCCGACGGCGCGGACGTGCCGGCGGATTACGGCGCGCGCCCGATGTTCGAAGCCGACCTGCTGGTGGTGGTGAAGGATTCCGCGATCCATCAGGCGAAGACACACCTCGACGTAGTGCGCTCGCTGTCCCTGGTGATTCCGTTCATCGAATTGCCGGACCTCCTGGTGGCGGAGGGCGAGAAGCTCTCGGCGCCGCTCATCGTTTCGCTCAACGTCGGCGCGCGACTTGGCGTGGTGGGGAAGGGCATTCCGGTTCGGGCGACGCCGGAATTTGTTGGGGCACTCGCGGCGATGCGCGTTGTCGTGACCGATCAGGGCGGCAAGGAACTCGCGAGCGGCAAGGGCGCGGCGATCCTCGATCATCCGCTCAACGCTGTCTTGTGGCTGGTGCAGGATCTGGAGAAATCCCGCATTCGGCTGAAGGCAGGCGACATGCTGAGCCTCGGCACCTTTATCCAGCCGCTGGCGCCGCGGCCGGGGCTGGCAGTTACCGTGCGATATGAGGGGTTGCCGGGGAATCCGGCGGTGTCGGTGCGCTTCCGCTAGCACGGGATGGGCGTGATAAGTGACGAGTGATAAGTGATAAGACTCCCGCGCAGCGGACTGGGGATCCTGTCACCTATCACTTATCACTTATCACCTATCACCGGGTTAATGCGCTGCTCGGCGGCTCTCAGGGGACCCAAAAGCAGGAGCCCCCTTTGGTTGGACGCAGGTTGCCGACCGGCGTAACGTATCTGACGAGACCAATGTGTAGGGGCGGGGGTAGTGTTAGTACGGTTGATGTCAACTAATCTTGTCACCTAATTTGTCAACTAACGGCGGGGCACGCCGATTTAGCTCTGGGAAAGTGTCAACTAATATGTCACCTAATTTCTTGGCAACCAATTCACGTTAGGGCACATGACAAAGGATGAGCTTGAGTTCAGGCAGTTGCGCGACAAGGTCGTAGAACGACTTTCGCGACTGGGACAGCTATACCAACGCGGCGAGAGAGATAGAGGAATTCGCTTCCTGACGATTCCCCACTCTTCCGATCACACGATGGGAAGGCATGCCGGGCTTAGAATGCCAAGTAATTGCCCACCAGAGGCAATTAAGCAGGGGAGATGGCGATGAATAAAACGGCCGTTATCAGCATTGCTGTTGTGGCTGGAGCCATTGCGATTGCAGCGCCCATCGCAGCGTCGCTGTATTGGGCTGAAAAACAAACGCTCGACGAACAATTCGTAAACGCAGAAACGATGGCAGCCGAATTGGCGCATCGCACCGGCCTGATAGTTGAGCAGTTGGCGAAAGCTCGCCGATCGCTCGACGCTGCCAGTGCCACAGATCCATGCTCCGAAGCAAACATGAGGTTAATGCGACAGCTCACCGTGGACCTGGAGCAGCTGAGAGTCGTCGGATACGTCGTCAACGATCACATGGTTTGCAGCGGCTTTGGCCGTCACGACTCCGGCCGGCCGGGAATTCCGATGGGCCCTGTAACGTATCGCAGCAATGTAGGGACTCTTGTCCGCAGTTCGCTGGAAATGACATTGATTCCAGGGAAAACATTCATAGCATCCACTGACGAGAAAACCGGGTACACCTCCATAGTGCATAAAGAGACGTTTACACAAGTCTTCGTGGACAGATCCGACATCTCCCTCGGTGTCTTCTCCGGCATACGTAATGTCCGTCTCGCGGGCCGTGGACACTTCGATCCCGCCTGGATGGACCATCTGGGTAATTCCTCCTCGGTCCGTTTCTATGACCACCGTTACCTGATCGTCATCAAACGAATATCCCGCACTGCGGACACTATCGCGTACGTCGCGATTGAAAGAGCGAGCGTCGAAAAAAGACTCCGTCGGACAGCCATGCTGATGGTGCCGGTGGGGCTGGCTGCGGGACTCGTCCTTGCTTTTGTTGTCTTTTATGTGACGAGGCGCCAAATGTCGATGCGTGCCTTGATCAGGGGGGCGCTCAAACGCAAGGAGTTCTTCCTCGTCTATCAGCCGATTATTGAGCTGCGTGGCGGCCAATGCGTCGGCGCAGAAGCGTTGATTCGCTGGCGACGCTCTAATGGCCAGATGGTGCGCCCTGACCTTTTCATTCCGGTCGCGGAGGAAATTGGCCTTATCCACGAGATCACGAAAGAAGTCATGGAAATCGTGGCTCGCGACACCTCACAATTTCTCAGGGCGCACCCCGAACTTCACATCGGCATCAACCTCTCGTCTCAGGATCTATTGATGGCGGAAACCGGACGCCTTGTTGGGGAGCTTATACGCGGTATGGGCGTCAAGCCGAACAACATCCTGGTGGAGGCGACGGAACGCGGCTTTATGCAAGCGGATGTGGCCCGACGGATTATGGATGATATTCACGCGCTCGACGTGAAGATCGCGATAGATGATTTCGGCACGGGATACTCCAGCCTCTCATATCTGGAGAAGTTCAAGCTCGACTATCTGAAGATCGACAAGTCGTTTGTCGATACCATGGGTGGAGAAACGGTCACCAGCCAGGTCGCACCACACATCATCGAGATGGCGAAGTCGCTCAAGCTGGAAATGATCGCGGAGGGGGTCGAGTCTGAAGCGCAGGTGAAATTCCTCCGGGAGCACGGCGTTCAATACGCACAGGGCTACTTCTACGCCAAGCCGATGCCTTTCACGGAATTCGTGGCGTATGTAACGAAGGCTGAAAAGCGGGTCGCGTGACCGACCGGCTGTGCCTGTTGCCACCCTAACAACCGGTGACGCGGCCCAGATAGACCGGGGTCGGACCAGCGCAACACATTGATTCGGTGGCAAGACATGCTGAGGCAGCAATGCGGCGAATGCTTAGAAGTGCTTTTTTGAGACCGAAACTCGCGTTCTAAGAGGTGATAACGATCGTGAAAATCACTCCGGCCCCATTCCTGGATGATGCGGATGAACCTATTAGCGGCATGACTTCGCCGTGCGTTCGTAATTGCTGCCGGAACTAGAATGGTGTTTGCCTGGGTCGCCATCGTTCCCTCGCGGAAATTCTTCGTTGGAGCGAAGCGCCCGAAGAGGAAAAAAGGGCGATCTTGACCAGGTGCCGGCTTCGATCGGACAAGCTGAAGGGCCGGGCTTGATCCTTCTGATTGTCCCGAAGCCTGGTAGCGTGAACTCCAATGATTGCGCGGTGTTCAGCGCGCGAGTTGGAAGCGCTCGAAGCGGTGCAGTGCTTCTTCGATCTGCTTCTTGCGCGACCGGCGTTCGCCTTTGCCGATCCAGGTCCATTGCTGCACCAGCAGCTTCTGCCGCTCGCGATCCGTCTTGAGATCCACGGCGGCGACGATTTCGTCCCCGATCAGCACGGGCAGGGCAAAGTAGCCGAACAGGCGCTTTTCCCTGGGGACGTAAGCCTCGAAGCGGTGTTCGTAGTCGAAGAAGAGAAGCAGCCGCTTGCGCTGATGGATGAGCGGGTCGAAGGGGGACAGGATATGAACCCTCGCTTCGACGGGGCCGAGGGTGGCATCGAGCGTCTCGGGTTGTGCCCAATGCTCCAGCTTTCCCGCCCCCTCGAGCTCGACCAGCACCAACTCTTTGCGGCGCATCCTTGTTTCGATCAATCGCCGCATGGCCTGCTTGCGCGCGGGGTCAAGATAGCAGACCGAATCGAGGCTGACGATACCCTGCGATCGCAGTGCGCGGTCGAGCAAGTAGTTCAGGATTGCTCTCTCCGATGCGGGCTGCGGCGGCCTTTCCCACCCGAAGTGCCGGCTCGTCAGCTCGTAGGTTTTCAGCATGCCGGTGCGCTGGCTGACGGTCAGCGTACCCCTGTAGAAGGCCAGTTGCAGCGCCCGCTTCGATGGCTTGCGGCTCGCCCACGCATGGTCTTTTTCCACCAGCACGTCATCGTCGATATCACGAATCGTGAGGGCGCCGTGCTTTCTGACGAGAGCCAGCACCTTGCGCAAGTCCCGGTGCTTGACCGGGGCGAACCAAGCGCTTCGGCGTTCCCAGTGTCGCTTCATGGCGCTGATGTAGAACCGCATGTCCCGGGTCGGCAGGTACGACAGCGCATGCGTCCAGTATTCGAAGACCGTCTTGTCGACGGTTTGCGCCTGGCGCAGATGGTCACGGCGGTATTCCGGGATACGCGTATAGAGGATATGGTGGTGACAGCGCTCGATTACATTGATGGTGTCGATCTGCACATAGCCCAGGTGCTCCACCGCCGCGCGCGTTGCCTCAGGCCCGCCGCCAAACGGCGCGTACGCGTCGAGCTTTTGCGCACGCAGCCAGATGCGTTTGGCACGGGATTTGGTGAGCGCGAATGATTTTCCGGTCGCGTGGGACATGAGCAGAATTTAGCCGGACTCAGGGCTGGGTAAGTAAATGGAGGCAGTATAAGATTTCTATCAGGGGGAGAATTCACGCCGTAGAAAAGTTACACTTACCCCATTCCAACCTTCCAACCCCATTCCATTGTTGAACCGCCGGTGAACATGATCTTAAACGACCGACTGCCGCCCAACCCGCTGCTGCAGCCGACGCCCGGAAGCGGACGCGGCTGAACGCAACGTTAATTGCAGGCAGGTTGCTGAACCGAAATCTTGCGTTGGGGGAATGACATGAAGATTTGTTCATTGATCCGCGCGGTGCGTCCCGTGCTCATACTGTTGCTTGCGGGCAGCGCCGCGGCCCAAGCCGCCGAAGTAAAGGTCATGGCCGGGGGTCCACTGACAGCGGTGTTTAAGGAACTGGGGCCGCAATTCGAAAGCGATACCGGGCACAAGATCGTTGCCAAGTTCAGCGGGACCGCGGTAATAAAGCGCGAGATCGACGCAGGAGAGACTTTCGACTTGGTCATTACAGACGCGTCCGCAGTCGACGATTGGATCAAACAGGGCAAGATCGCCGCCGCCACCCGCGTGCCCGTGGCCTATGCCGGGCTGGGTGTAGGCGTCCGATCAGGCACGCCCAAGCCCGATGTAAGTTCGATCGACGCATCTAGGCAGGCGCTGCTGAAAGCGACATCGGTTGGTCATGGCGCGGAAAGCGCAAGCGCCACTTCTTTCAAAACCTTGCTTGAGCGCCTCGGAATTGCGGAGCAGATGAAGCCGAAACTCAGGCCGATGGGCCTTGGCGGTACTTATAAGAGTCTGGCTGCCGGTGAAATAGAAATCATAGTCGCCGTCGTTCCGGGGATCGTTGCTGCGCCCGGGGTTGATTTAGCAGGTTCATTCCCCGGGGAACTGCAGACTTACATCAGTTTCGCTGCGGGCCTGAGCACTGGCGCCAAGGAACCAGAGGCCGCTCAGGCGTTGGGCAAGTTTCTTACTTCGCCATCTGCTATTGCAGTGATCAAAGCGAAAGGAATGGAACCTGGTACTCCACGATAATTCCTGTGCCGCATTGCAAGCTAACCGCCCGATGCAGCCGACCACAGGAAGCGGCGGCTGATCGCACACGTTAATTGCAGGCAGGTTGCTGAACCGAAATCTTGCGTTGGGGGAATGACATGAAGAGTCGTTCATTGATCCGCGCGGTGCGTCCCGTGCTCATCCTGCTGCTGGCGGGCAGCGCCGCGGCCCAAGCCGCCGAAATCAGGGTGCTGGTATCCCCCGGATTTGTCCCGATCATGCGAGACATCGGTCCGACATTCGAGCGCGTGACCGGGCACAAGCTTGCGGCCTCGGGCGACACGCTGGGCGCAATCGTCAAGCGCGTCCAGGGTGGCGAGGTAATCGATGTCGTCTTGAGCCCCCGGTCCGCGATCGACGGCTTCGTGAAAGACGGCAAGGTGGCTGCAGACAGCGTGACCGTGGTCGCGAGCGCCGGCATGGGGGCGGCCGTGCGCCAGGGTGCCCCGAAGCCCGATATCTCTTCGCCCGAAGCCTTCAAGCGCGCATTGCTCGCTGCAAAGTCGATTACCTATCCCGACCCGAACAACCTGGCGGGCAACCCGGCGCTCGGCGTTCACTTCACGGGAATGCTCGATCGCCTGGGAATTGCCGAAGAGGTGAAATCAAAGACGATTTTTCCCGGCCCGCGCGATATTGGGAAGCTGGTGGCGAGCGGCGAGGTCGAGTTCGGCGTTGCGCAACTCCAGAATCTCGCCCGGACGACGGGCATCGAGATTGTCGGCCCGCTACCCGCCGATCTGCAGGATCCCGTTGTCTTCGCGGCGGCAATCCTGGTCGGCGCTGGGGATATCGAAGCGTCGAAAGTGCTGATCGATTTCCTGAGCTCACCG
>Ga0137410_10003019_pt1 | contig 11412 bp, 9 predicted proteins | sample CZODoug1_16funga_FD_108878 | JGI IMG/M metagenome (GOLD analysis project Ga0137410, IMG submission 108878) | Vadose zone soil fungal communities from Angelo Coast Range Reserve, California, USA - CZODoug1_16fungal (Illumina Assembly) | ecosystem: Environmental > Terrestrial > Soil > Vadose zone... | reverse complement strand
TGGCTACTCCCAAGGCGTCTACGGCGTTTCTGCCGCAGGACCGCAGATGAACACCACGGCGGACGGAATGCACTTTCTGTCCCAGCCACTCTCCGGCAATGGAACTATCGTCGCGCGAGTGTTAAATGTCCTCGACACGCAGAGTGGAGTAAGTGCGTACGCCGGCGTAATGATTCGTGAATCTCTTACGTCGAATTCCGGGCATGCCTTCACCGCTTATCGCACATCGCCTACCGTCGTTTCCTTCGTAGCGCGTTCCACTGTCGGCGCAAGCCCTTCGATTACCAACTCCACCAACGCACCATCTCCTTATTGGGTGAAACTTGTTAGAAATAGCAGCCTATTCACTGCGTATTTTTCTCCAGACGGCGTCGCGTGGACGCAAGTCGGTGCCACGCAATCGATCGCCATGGGCACGAATGCCTATATCGGATTGGCTGTAAGCAGCGGAAACACCAACAACAATGCCCTGGTAAGCGCGCTGTTCGACAACGTGTCGGTCACGACTGCAGCAACGCCGGCGCCAACAATCTCTTCGCTGTCAACGTCGACGGGGCTGCCAGGAAACAGCGTGACCATCACCGGCACGGGGTTCGGTGCCACGCAGGGCAACAGCGAAGTGCGCCTAAATGGATTGCCAACGCAGATTGACTCGTGGAGCGACACTTCAGTTGGCGTGACCATTCCCCCGGGCGCAACTTCCGGTCCTATGACAGTCGCAGTTGCGCCCAGCATGAACAGCAGCAATCCAGCAACGTTTAAAGTGCTGCCATATCCTATGCAGGACGGTGACGTCGGAGCAGTCGGTTTGAAGGGAAATGCGACGTATGCCAACGGCGCATTCACGATTTCCGCAGCCGGTCCATCCATTTACGGCACCGCCGATGGCATGCATTTCGTCTATAAACCACTCTCGGGCAACGGAACTGTCATCGCGCGAGTCGTTAACGTGACTGGAATGAGGACCGGAACGAGCGGTCGCGCTGGCGTGATGATTCGAGAATCGTTGAATGCGAATTCGCGTGAGGGCACCTCTGCATACTCTACCTGGGATAATCTGACGGGCGCTCCCATCGGGATCTATCTCTATCGTACATCCACAGGCGGAAGCACCTCCTTCGCAAATTCTGGCGCTATCAACGCGCCTTACTGGGTAAAGCTTGTTCGAAACGGAAGTATCTTCAGCGCCTTCATTTCGCCAAATGGCGCGTCCTGGACCCAAGTTGGCGGCAATCAGACCATCAGCATGGCCACCAGCATCTATGTAGGCTTGGCCGTGAGCAGCAACGATGGCAACAACAACAGCCTGATCACAGCTACCTTCGACAATTTTTCCGTACAATAACGAACGCGGGAATACACCAACCTAAGCGCCAGACACCTTTGGTTTCTTTTTTCGAACCGAATAGATATTGCCGGTAGCCGTCAATTCCGGCTACCATTTTTCGCGAGTTTGGAGAGTGCGTTCGAATGCTCAGTTTCACACTAATTCATGAATTTGTTTCCGTTCGAAGCTGCACTAAGAAAATCTACGCCGGGCCCCGGCGAGCTGCATGAGCAACGCGCAACTCACTGTAATTCAAAGCGCCGTACTGAATCGCTTGCCCGCCCTCGGTCTCGCACCAAAATCGAAAGTGCTCGATGCGCCGTGCGGCGGTACAGCCGCCCTGACCCTTGGTCTGCGGGAACGCGGCTTTGACGCCATCGGCGCGGACATTGATCCTGAAGCTGCAATAGCTCTTGGCAGCAACTTCGTGAAGGCTAACCTTGATGGAGCTCTTCCGTGGCCAGACCAAACGTTCGATCTAGTAATTTCTACCGAAGGGATCGAGCATTTGGAAAATCATTATTCGTTTCTCCGCGAGGTCAACCGCGTGCTAAAACCCGGCGGCACGTTGATACTGACCACGCCAAACATCACGGCCTTGAGGTCTCGCGTTCGATTCCTTGGCAGTGGCTTCTTCGGCCGCGATGCACGCCCACTTAACGAAACGCAGCGCCACCCCCTTCACCACATTGGTCTCGCAACTTTCTCCGAACTGCGGTACGAACTGCACGTCTCGGGATTCCAGCTCAAAGAAGCGCGCCATACGCATATCAAACCGATCAGCTATCTCTATTCCATTTATGTGCCGTGGATTTGGCTTTACACTTTATTGGCATTCCGAAGAGAAAAGGATCCCAAACAAAGAGAGCGGAATATGGAGATACGCGCGGCCCTTCTGTCCTTTTCTCTTCTTTTCGGCGAATGTCTAATGCTGGTCGCCAGAAACTCAGGCGCGCGGAATGAGTAGAGAACCAGGGCGTGCGCTTTCACTCTGTGCAGGTACGTTTCGGGCACTTGGTTTGCTGCTTCGATTGAGAGTGGCTTATGCTGTCTCTACAATTAAATGAGAGACTCAGGTCGGCGGGGAAAGCACTGCCGGCTGGATCTCCGCTCGATGCCAGAAAAACGCAAGCCCGATCAGCCGAAACAAGGCGGCGAATCCGCCGGCTCGACGAAACACGTTAGTCTCTCGTCTCGGCTCGAACAATTCGAGAAACGACAGGCCGATCTCTGGCGACTCATCTATTTGATTCTCGTTGTCGTCGTCGCCGCTTTTATCTGGACCTCTTGGCCGACGCTGCGCGGTTTTGTCTACCGGCTTGAGGGCGCCGCATTTGGTCTCGTCGCGATGGTGATCCTCCTTGGCGTTTACGTCTGGCGCCGCATGCGAGAGATCTCCGAACTTCGCGGCCTCGTTCGCGGCCTGGAGCAACGCGAAGTCACTCCCGAGAACGACAAACAACTCGAACAGCTTTTCGGAATGATCAGCCGGTCGCAGCAGGGATATCGCGACTTGATCGATTCGTTCGACGATATCCTGATCGCGCTTTCGCTCGACGGAGAAATTCGTGCCGCCAATCGCCGCTTCACCGAACTCGTCGGCTTGAGCTTTCAGCAAATCATCGGGAGAAAGCTCAACGAATTTCTGGACGAAACCGGCGGCCAAAGCACCGCCGACGCTACGGAAGTCATGCCGCGCTTTCTTGAACGGCGCAACTGGTCCGGTATCGTGCAAGTTCGTTTGAAGAGCCGCAACGCGGTTTTTTATTTCGACTGCGTCGCTCATGCGATGGTCCGCGATGACGCCGTGCACGGAATCACCATTCTTGCGCGTGATGTGACCGCGCTGCGCCGCAACGAGGCGCGTTTTACCGAACTTTTCGAGTCGCTGCAGGAAGGCATTTATATCGTTACGCCGGAAGACCGGATCGTGGACGCCAATCCCGCGCTCGTCCGCATCCTTGGCTACGAATCGAAGGACGAGTTGCTCGCGCGAAAAGTCACGGACGTTTTTACCGACGAAGCGCTGCGAAATATTGTGCGCGCCGAAGTGGATCGCCAGCCGGTTGTCGAAGGCCGCGAAATCACATTGATTCGCAAGGACGGCCAGCCCATCACGTGTTTGAATACGGCCGCGGCGGTGCGCGACAACACCGGCAAAATCGTGCGCTACCAGGGCGCGCTGATGGACGTAACGGCGCGGCGCGAAATTGAGAGGCAGTTACACAAGGAACAGGAATTTGCGCGACGCCTCGTGGACAGTTTCCCCGACCTGATTCTGGTGATCGACACGCAGGGCAACTACACTTTCGTCAGCCCGCGTTGCCGTGAAGTTCTCGGATACGAACTCGACGATACGCGCGAGATGCAATTTGGCGGCCGCACGCATCCAGACGATCTTCCGTCCCTGCTTGCGCTGTACGCCGATATTCTTAAGGGCAAACAAAATTTCAGCTCCCTGGAAGTTCGCGTGCGGCACAAACTTGGCGAATGGCGCCGCATCCTTTTCAACTTCAGCCCGCTGTTCGACGAAAGCGGAAAGATCGAAGGCGTGGTTCTTTCCGGGCGCGACATTACCGAACTGAAGCGGCTGGGCGAGCAGCTTATCCAATCCGAAAAGCTCGCTGCGATCGGGCAGATGCTTGCCGGCGTCGCGCACGAGTTGAACAATCCGCTGACGGCGATTCTCGGCGTAACGGAACTGGTGCGCGAGCGCGAGGGCCTGGACGATTCGATGAAGCGCCAACTGGACTTGACGCACCGCCAAGCGCGGCGGGCGGCGAGGATCGTGCAGAACCTGCTCGAATTTTCACGTCCTTCGCAGACACCGAAAAAACCGGTGGACATCAACACCATCCTGGAGCGCACGCTGCAACTGCACGAGCACTCGTTGCGGCGGAACGCGGTGGAAGCCAGCTTCCAGCCAGCGGAAGGTTTGCCGAGCGTGGTCGGCGATCCGAGCCAGTTGATACAGGTGTTCCTGAATTTGATCATCAATGCGGAGCAAGCGATTCGCGAAGTGCGGGAATCCGGCCGCATTCAGATTCGCGCCGCAAGCCTGAGCAACAAAGTGATCATCACGATTCAGGACGATGGCAGCGGCATCGCGCCGGAAGCGCTGGCAAAAATTTTCGATCCTTTCTATACGACCAAGCGGCCGGGCGGCGGCACGGGACTTGGGCTGAGCATTTGCACGGCGATTTTGCGCGAGCACGGTGGAACGATCGAAGCGCAATCGTTGCCGGCGGGTGGCAGCGCGTTTACCGTAGTGTTGCCGGCAGTATCGGCGGAGCAAGAGATGGCAGCCGCCGATCCTCCCGCGCCAGCGGACGCAGTGCCGGCAGCGCCGACGCGGGCGCCTGCGACGATCGAGGGGCGACGGGTGCTGGTGCTCGACGACGAAGAGAGCATCCGCTCCTTGCTGGAAGAGGGGCTGAGCCTGCACGGATTGCGCGTGACTTGCGCGGCGTCATCGGACGAGGCTGCGCAACTGGCAGTGAAGGAAAATTTTGACGCACTGCTGTGCGATTTGAATCTTGGCGGAATGGGTGGAGCCGGTTCGGGGCGCGCAGCCGCCGCGAATGTGATCAAGGCATCGGGAGTGACCAAGCCGCTGGTGATTTTCATGACGGGCGAACTTGCCGCGACGATGGAAGGTGGCAACGGATTTGAAGGCAGCGCGTTTTTGCAGAAGCCGTTCCGGGTTGCGGATGTGCTGAATCTTTTGCGTGAATCGTTTACCGTTGTTCCCACGGTGAAGTCCTAAGCTTTCTTTCCGTTGAAGATACGAATGCGGTCGTGATGGGTCACGAGGGCTTTTGGCTCGGGTCTGGCTCCGGCATGGGCGGGAGCTTTGGCTTCGGTTTGGTTGGATCGACGATGTTGAGTTCGCGGTCGTAATCGATCGCGGCGTGGGTGCGGAGGAGCAGGCCGCCGATGTGTGCGAGGACGGCGGCGCGACGCGGAGAGATGCGGTTTTTGGCGACGAGTTCAAAGAGATTGGCGAGGGCGTGATTGACGCCTTGCGCGGTTTGGAAACTTTGGCAGGACTTGAAGAGGAATTTGGAATGGTCTGCCTCGGCCGCGAGGGATTGGGCGAGCTTGGCGTGATGCGGACAGAGGGGCGAGTCGGCGGAGGAGGGCAGACGGCATTGCTTGAGTTGGCAAAGCGGTGCTGGCAGCGCGGGGCGGAATTGGCGATGTTGTTGATGGGGCTTGGGTTAGTGCTCATGGCGGACCTCGAAGGTGGAGTTTTGGAATTTGGACATAGGCAATCCAGATGGTTATCAAAAGAAAGGAGTTGCGGGAGAGGCAAAAGGGATGGTTGTGAAAAGAAGGGGGTTAGCCAGAATTGATTTTGAGAGGGCAGGGAAGCAGGGAAATGTTTTGGGGAGGGGGAGCGAGGCTGGATTGCGAAGTTCACACGGAAGTGTAGCATCGATTTTGGTGGCTGTCAATACTTTTTTGTCATAGTACTAGTTTCGCAACAAGTACTGGCGCGGAAGTGGTTGGAAGGGTTGGAGATGGAGGGGAAAAGTGAAAATGGAACACGGAAAATGGCCGTGGAAAGCTCGAGTTCCCGAGAAGGGGTCTTCTACCGTCGGTCTTCTGTCACCGGTCAAAAGAGGTCCAGTGGGCGATGGTGTATCCGGCACCAGATGGAAGGAAGGAGATTGGTGTTTCGTTGTGCAAACGGTTTCTCCTACGGCCATTTCTGGGCGCCCTGAAGTATGCGAAGGATTTCCACGGCGGCGGACTTGACCCGATAGATTGCAAGGTAGGGCGAGTTTGAAAAGACTAATTCGCGCGTGCCGGTTTTGCGTCCCGCGCGCCCGCGCTGTGGGAATTGAGTGAGCAATGCGAGTGATTCGAAAATAGATATTGCGACACGGCGGGCCGTCGCTGGATCCGCTCTGTCAGAGATGAAGTCACAGATTTGGGTGAGGTCGTGGACCGCCGGAGATGTCCAGCGAAGGAGCATTAGCCGGGGTAGCGGCGGTCGATGAGCTTGCGCACTTCGTCGTGTCCAACGAATTCACCACGGTCGGCTGCGGAGATGCCTTTTTCGACTTCGCGCAGAAACCAGTTCTCATAGCTCAGCATGCGCTCGACGGCTTCGATGACGAGGGACTCGCTTTCCCGCCCTTGTTCGGCCGCAGCGCGTGCCAGCTTTTCTTCGAGTTGGCGATCAAAATTAACTTCCATGAAGTCAGATTAGAGAGTCGGAAGTTCGGTGTCAACATCGGGTGCGGCCCCACGCGCTGAAGATGAAGGAGCGAAGACGGGAAGTCAACTGGATCGAAAACAGGGGCGAGATGATGACATGTAGGAAGAGCTGCAGCCATGGTTGCGGAGTTGGGAGCGCGAGGGGAACGGAGCGCCGGCTGGAAGCCCTTCCAGGACAAGCCGGCGTTACAAATAGGTGCAGAAGCCGCCGCGGTTGGTGAGCGAGCGAGACGAGTGGCTCGATGATGCAAGTTCGTGCGGTCGCCTCGCGAAGAGGGCACGATATATCGTGCCCCTACATGCGCGGGTGGAAGGCAAAAGGCGCGTCGCATGAAGGGCAGAGCCACGTCGCCGGTGCCTCGGCATTTCAAGAATAGGGACGGAAGGCATGGGAATGACAGAGGGATGGCAGGAAGCGTAGTCTGGGGATGAGAAAACGACTTCGCAAGGGTTAGCATCAGAGGAATAAGACGGGGAAACATGGGGCGGACGATTCGAACAATTTTGGCAGTGCTGATTGCGGGGATGTGCTGTTTGCTGGGAGCGCCTTCCGCGACGTTCACCGCTCAGGGTAAACAGGCGCCGCCGGGGCCGGATACGAGTAAGCCGGTGGAACAGAGTGCGGGGCAAGAGAAGAGCAAACCTGGTTTGCCGGGTGGGGCGCCGAACGGGAAGAAGTTGATTTTGAAGGACGGGAATTTTCAGCTGGTGCGAGAGTACACGCGGAATGGAGAGCGGGTGCGGTACTTTAGCCTGGAGCGCGGGGCTTGGGAAGAGATTCCAGCGTCGATGATTGACTGGGCGGCGACGCAGAAGGTGGAAGCGGCGACCGCAGCACGGGATAAAGCGGAGCTGGAAAAGCTGAAGAAACAGGAAGAGGCGACGCGAACGGATATGGCGTTGGATGTGGATGCGAGTCTGCAGACGGCGTCTGGGTTATTTTTGCCGTCGGGCGAGGGAATGTTTGCGGTGGAAGGGAAGAAGGCGACGTTGCTGGAGCAGGCTGAGACGGAAGCGAAGCGCGACAAGAAACAGTTTTTGAAGCAGATTGCGAGCCCGATACCGATTGTGCCGAGCAAGACGAACATCGAATTGCCGACGGCACATGCGAGGACGCGGCTGGATCCGTCCCAACTGGAGTTTTATTTGCGGGAAGCGCCGCCGGACCCGGATTCGACGTCGGTGATACAGAAAAGCAGCCGGCCGGGAGAGTCCGGGCCGGAGGTGGAGTTGGTGCGGGCGACGGTGAAAGGGAATAAGCGGGTGCTGGAGCAGGTGAAGGCATTGTTTGGTGAAAAACTGGATGAAGCGCGGAATACGGTGCTGCTGCAGAGATGGGAAGTGGCGCCGAATGTGTACCGGTTCACGTTGGGGGAACCGCTGCTGCCGGGAGAGTACGCGCTGGCGGAGATTTTGCCGGGCGGAATTAATTTGTATGTGTGGGATTTTGGGGTGGATGGGTCGGTGGACAAGGTGACGAGGAAGAAGTAAGGATCGAAGAGAGATTCCTCCGGTGGGTAGCTTTCCTCAGGGTCATCCCAATTTTGTCAATCGAAGGGCAGAGAGATTTCTCTCTCCGCAAGCCAACCGATTCATCAGAATGAATCGGAAGTGCAAAAGCGTTGGCTTGCTCCTTTCGAAATGACGGAATGGCGGCTTCAGCCGGGCTACTCCGTTCGAAATGACGGCCGCGTTGTTTGCGACGAACTAGTTGGAGGCGGAGGTTGCGGCCGGGGTGATTTCCATGCCGGCTTGAGAGACGAGGTTGCGGAGGGCGGCTTCGCCGCCGGCGCCGCGCTGTTCGTCGGAGATGTTGCCGTCTTTATCAATCACAACGTAGATGGGGTAGACCGTGGCTTCGTACATGGCGGCGAGATTGGTGTCTTCCATGAGTACGATGCGGCAAGAGCGGGGATGGGCTTCGAGATATTTTTTGACGAGCTTTTTAGATTCGCCGACGTTGATGGCGAGGACGATTAAACCTTTGTCGCGATATTCCTTGTCGAGTTTGTCCACGTAGTCGGCTTCCGCGACGCAGTATTTGCACCAGGTGGTCCAGAATTCGAGGAGGACGACTTTGCCTTTGATGCTGGCGTTGTTGAATTTTTCGCCGGTCAGGGTGACAGCGTTGAAACGAGGGGCGGGTTCGTTTGCGGCTGTGGCGGGAAAGAGAAGGATCGCGGAAAGAAGGACGGCAACGAACAGAGGGCGCCGCGACGTGGCCGGGGTAAACATGGGGCCAATGTACCACAAGGCGAAGTGCAGGAATCAAGAGGGAAAAGGGGCTTACGCGGAGAACACAGAGAGCACGGAGGGCGCGCGGAGAACACGGAGAGGCGGAGACCAAGTCGGTGAGAGTTGACAACAAAAAAGCTCTCACGACGGGTGAGAGCATCCGGAAAAACACGATTCAGGGCCAGACGGCGCGCTGGCCGTCAGAGCGTGAACCCACTTAGTGCGTGCACTTGGGGAAGAGCGTAACCAGCACCATTGGATCGGACAGGGTGAAGAGCCAATTGTCGGCTTTGCCGGCGGCTTCGGCGGCGCGAGCGATGAAGCCCAGGTGGCGCGTCTTGGCGAACTTGTGAATGTGGTCGATGCAGATGCCGGTCAAAGTGGCAACTTCCGAATCGGTGAAGATTTTCTGGCTCGATTTGACGGTAACCATGGCCTTGCTCCTGAACTACTACTACTAACCCCTAAATCGTCCGAAAGTCTCGACGGCTTTAAGTGCTTCCAGCTCCGTGAGATGCTGATTGGAGCTTAGAAGATGCATAAATTCCCTGCAATAGTCGTTCCGTTCTGTAAGGGAATAAACGCGAGGGCTAGTACTTTTAGGAAGGCATGCGAAAAAGGGGCATTTTTGCTTGCTTTTCAGGTGTTTTGTGTAATGCGGGGGAGTGGCGCAACTTTTTTTGCGAGGAGAAAAAATATCCTACTTCCGCGAAGTTACTACGTGTTTTGGAATAAGTGTGGCGATTTCATGAACTTGTTTGGCATGGCGAAGCTGGTGGGAGGCGACGAGTTCGAGCCAAGCGTAGAGATTGAACATGCCGAGGAAGGGATGCGGGAAGCAATAGGGCGCGAGATTTCGCGATTTTGTTTCGTCGAGGAACGCGAGAGTTCGTTCGCGAACAGTGCAGAGAGCGGCAAGCATGGGGTCTTTTTCGGCGAGGAGAGAGGGGTCGATGGGAAGCGGAGATTGGAAGCGGCGGACGCGATATTCGGCCAGGAAAAGCGGGAGTCGAAAGCGATTCAGAAGGGGAACTGGGCGAGGGGGATGGCGAAGGATGCGATCCGAGTTGGAGATGATGCTGGATTCGATTTGGCAGAGATGAGCGACGATTTCGGCGGTGGACCAGGCGGTTGGGGAGGGAGAAGTTTGCCAAAGATCAAACGGGATGGTGTCGGCGGCAGTGAGGAAGCGGGATTGGGCGCTGAAGAGTTTCGAGCGGAGCGAGTCGAGCCTTGGCATTTGAGATCCACAACCGAAGAGGACCTAAGATTAACACAGATGTTAAGGCGAAGAATAGAGGCGAAAAAGCCGCTGCCGCGACGGACGCAGCCTAAAGGCTACGCTACAAGGAGGCGCCGCCGGCCTGCTCGAAGGCGTGGGCTAGTTGGAGGACGCGGGCTTCGCCGAACGCGGGGCCAAAGATTTGGAGGCCGACGGGGAGGTTTTCCTGGGGCGTTTTGCCGCAGGGGACGGAGATCCCGGGGACACCGGCGAGGGAGCCGGTGACGGTGTAGATGTCGGCGAGGTACATCTGGAGCGGATCGTTGGTCTTTTCGCCGAGCTTGAAGGCGGGGATGGGGGAGGTCGGCGTGACGATGGCGTCGACCTTGGTGAAGGCGTCGCGGAAATCCTGGGCGATGAGGGCGCGGACTTTCTGGCCCTTGAGGTAGTAGGCGTCGTAATAGCCGGCGGACAGGACGTATGTGCCAAGAACGATGCGGCGTTTCACTTCGGGGCCGAAACCGGCGCCGCGGGTTTTGCGGTACATGCCGAGGAGGGTGGGGTCGTCGGCGCGGAGGCCGTAGCGGACACCGTCGTAGCGGGCGAGGTTGGAGGATGCTTCGGCGGTGGCGATGATGTAGTAGGTGGCGATGGCGCAGTCGGTGTGGGGCATGCGGATGTCGATGAGTTCGCAGCCGAGGGATTTGAGGAGGGCGATGCCGGCTTCGACTTTGGCGCGGACGCCGGAGTGCATGCCTTCGGCGAAGTAGTCTTTGGGAATGCCGATGCGGAGACCTTTGACGGGCTTCGTGATTTCGGATGCGTAGTCCGGGACTTGTGCCGTCGTGGAGGTGGAGTCGCGAGGGTCGCGGCCGGCGATGGTTTGGAGGATGGCGGCGACATCGTAAACGTTGGTGGCGAAAGGGCCGATGCGGTCGAGGGATGAGGCGAAGGCGATGAGGCCGTAGCGGGAGACGCGGCCGTAGCTGCCCATCATGGCGGGAATGCCGCAGAGCGCACCGGGCTGGCGAATAGAGCCGCCGGTGTCCGTGCCGAGAGAAGCGACGGCGAGGCCCGCGGCGACGACGGCCGCAGAACCGCCGCTGGAGCCGCCGGGAACGCGGTCGAGCGCGACGGGATTTTTTACCGGGCCGTAGGCGGAGTTTTCGTTGGAACTGCCCATGGCGAATTCGTCGCAGTTAGTTTTGCCGAGGAGGACGGCGCCGGCGGATTCGAGGCGTTCGACGGCGGTGGCATCGTAAGCGGGGAAATAATTTTCGAGAATCTTGGAGCCGCAGGTGGTGCGGATGCCTCGGGTGGAGAGGACGTCTTTGATAGCGATGGGGACGCCGGCGAGTGGGGGGAGCGGTTTGTTGGATGCGATGAGGGCGTCGATTTTGTC
>Ga0137410_10003016_pt1 | contig 11421 bp, 8 predicted proteins | sample CZODoug1_16funga_FD_108878 | JGI IMG/M metagenome (GOLD analysis project Ga0137410, IMG submission 108878) | Vadose zone soil fungal communities from Angelo Coast Range Reserve, California, USA - CZODoug1_16fungal (Illumina Assembly) | ecosystem: Environmental > Terrestrial > Soil > Vadose zone... | reverse complement strand
TCGAATCGGTTCGCCCGGCGGCGGAAGCCAAAGGGGCGCATTTGCAAACGGAACTGGATCCCATGGCGGATCTGTTCCGGCTCGACCGCAACAGATTCCAGCAGGTGATCTGGAATCTGGTCCACAACGCCGTCAAGTTCACCCCTTCCGGAGGCGCGGTGAAAGTTCGCCTCAGGTATCTCAACGGGCAGGCTGTAATCGGGGTGATTGACACCGGCATCGGAATCGCGCCCGAATTCCTGCCCTTTGTCTTCGATCGATTTCGACAGGCCGACGGCAGTATCACCAGGAGGCACGGCGGGTTGGGACTGGGTCTGGCCATTGTGCGGAGCCTGGTGGAGATGCATGGCGGGACTGTGGATGTCGAGAGCGCCGGCCTGGGCCAGGGCGCGATTTTCAGAATCACGCTTCCGGCGCCGCCGCCGGAAGGGTTTTCGTATGAGGCGTCCCTGACGGCTGCGACAAATCATCAGATCTCCGTGCCGGATTCGGCGCCTAAGCTTTCCGGGTTGCGCGCACTGGTGGTGGACGACGAGTCCGACCAGCGAGAGTTGCTGGCCGCCGTCCTCTCCATGAAAGAGGCCGAAGTCCGAACCGCCGGCGGCATAGCCGAGGCGATGAGGATCGTGACCGCCTGGCGCCCTGAAATCGTGATCGCCGACATCGCGATGCCCGGCGGCGGCGGTTACGAGTTGATCCGGCGCATGCGGAGCGAAGGGATCAAGGCGCCCGCCATAGCGATAACCGCCTACGCCGGCGACGAAGATCGCCTCCGCGCCCTCGCCTCCGGCTTTCAGATGCATATGCCCAAACCGGTCGAGCTTTATGAACTGGTGGTGAGTATCGCCAGCTTGACCGAAAGATTGACCTGAATCAGACCAATAAACTTTAGGACGGAAGAGATGGCCACAGAGACACAGAGACACCGAAGAAGAGAGGAAAAGAGATTGTCGGGAAAACCTCTTTTCTCTTTCCGCTCTGTGTCTCCGTGGCTCTGTGGCTAACAAGATGTCCGAATGTTGTTCACTCCGATTTAGTTTTGGGGCAGTGGAGGAGAAGGCTTGTGATCTATCAATGGCGCATAAAGAGTAACCGAATCAGTCGCCTGCGCGCCGCCGCCGCCTTGCTCGGTTATACGCTGCCCGCGTCGGGCTTCAGCCGCGACGACTGGATCGAGTTAATCCATCATGAGGACCGGGCAAAAGTGCAGGAGCGCGTCTCGGCGGCGCTGGAGGCAGGCGCTGAAAGTTATCTGGTTGAGTACCGTCTACGCCGTCACAGTGGCGCCTATCAGATGGTCTGCGAAGCGGGATGGATCGAGCGCGATGAAGACGGGCAGGCGCGTCATGCATTGTGCCGGGTCACTGAATTCGCCGAGCATAGTGACGAGCACGTGCGCCAGATTCTGGAGGCCTTGTCGCGCGAACAGGCCGCGCGGGCCGAGGCTGAAGCGAACGCGCGGGCGAAAGACGAATTTCTCGCCATCGTCTCGCACGAACTGCGCACGCCACTGAGCGCCATGCTCGGTTGGGCCGAAGTGTTGCGGTCGCGGCGTCCCGGCGATCCGATCTACGAACGCGCGCTTCAGACCATCGAGCGCAACGCCGAGCTTCAGAGCAAATTGATCGAAGATTTGCTCGACACGACGCGCATTTTGAGCGGCAAGCTGAGCATCGAAGCGCGGCCGCTCTACCTCGACGAACTGCTCGAAGAATCGCTCGATGTCGTGCGACCGACGGCCGAGACCAAAGACATCGCGTTGCGCGTGACTTTCGACTCGGCGCCGGGGCTGATCCTGGGCGACGCGAATCGGCTGCAACAGGTCTTCTGGAACCTGCTCTCCAACGCGATCAAATTCACCGAGCCCGGCGGGCGCGTGGAGGCGCGGCTGGAGCGCGGCAAGACGGAAGCCAGGATCTTCGTGAGCGACACGGGCAAAGGCATCACCCCTGATTTTCTGCCTTACGTCTTTGACCCCTTCCGCCAGGCTGATTCATCGAGCGCGCGGCGCCAGGGAGGGCTCGGCCTCGGCCTGGCGCTTGCTAAGCGATTAGTCGAGATGCATGGCGGCGCAATCAAAGCCGAGAGCGCGGGCGAAGGGCGGGGCGCCACCTTCACCGTCACTCTACCTACGCTGTTAGGAAACCGAGCGGTCTCGGAAATGAATGCGGTCGAACTCGGCGCCTCGCTTGACGCGAGTGACCAACCCAACCTCGCCGGTTTGCGCATCCTTGTGGTGGATGATGAAGCTGATGCACGTGATTTGCTTGCGATCAGATTGCAGCAATACGGAGCCGACGTCATCGCGGCGGCCTCGGCGGAAGCGGCCCTGGAAGCGCTGGCTCAACAGAATCTCCGGCCCGATCTGATCGTGTCGGACATCGCCATGCCCGGAGAAGACGGTTACAGCCTGATACGCCGGGTGCGGGCGATGGAGCCGGAACAGGGCGGACGGATTCCGGCGATTGCGCTGACGGCCTACAGCCGAACCAAAGATCGCGTGCAGGCCCTGGCCGCGGGCTTCCAGATGCACATGCCCAAGCCGGTGAACGCCGCCGAACTGGCGATCGCGATCACCAGCATCATCGGACGGTTCGACCCTTAATTACGGATTGCGAATCAACCGCCAAGACGCCAAGGTCGCCAAGAAGTAAAGACTGTTAAGAAGGCCGCAAGAGATAATGAAAATCCTGCGATTTGAGACACTCTTGGCGTTCTTGGCGTTCTTGGCGGTTAATCCACAATCCGCAACCCCTTATGCTACGATATGATTTATGGTAGGTGAACACTCAATGGACGCGCAAAACGCCAGAAATATTCGGGCGCTAATCGTCGAGGACAGCGATGATATGCGTGACCTGATGAAACTGCTGCTGGAGGAGGCGGGCTACGAAACGCTCACGGCGGCGGACGGTCGCGCGGCGCTTAAGCAAATCGAGAACGACCGCGAGTTTATTGACCTGGTCATCACCGACGTGCAGATGCCGGAGGTGACGGGACATGAGATTCTGGCCGCCGTCCGCGAGCGGCGCGGCGAAACCCCTGTGATTGTTATCACGGCTTTCGGCTCCGTCGAGCAGGCGGTCGGCATGGTGAAGGCCGGCGCCTTTCAGTACCTGACCAAACCCTTCAACAAGGAGAAGCTGCTGGGACTTGTGGCGAAGGCGCTGGAGCACAGCGCGCCGCGGCGCGAACAGGCGCGGTTGCGACGGGAATTGCCTTTAACGCCGTCGCGCATTATCGGCGTGTCGAAACCGATGCGCGAACTATTTGAACAGATCGCCAAGGCGGCCCGCAGCGCGAGCACCGTGCTCATCACCGGCGAATCAGGCACGGGCAAGGAACTCGTCGCCCGCGCTACTCACGACGCGTCGGGGCGCGGCGGGGCTTTTGTGCCGGTCAATTGCGCGGCGATTCCGGCGGAGCTGATCGAATCGGAATTATTCGGACACACTGACGGCGCCTTTACCGGCGCCAAGGGTTCGCGGCCCGGGTTATTTGAAACGGCCGACGGCGGCACGATCTTTCTCGATGAAATCGGCGACCTGCCGCTGCAAATGCAGCCGAAACTGCTGCGCGTTTTGCAGGACGGCGCAATGCGCCGAATCGGTTCCGACCGCGAACGCCAGGTGAAGGCGCGCGTTGTGGCGGCGACCAATCGCGATCTGGAAAACGAAATGCGGGCAGGCAAATTCCGCGAAGATCTTTACTGGCGCTTGAACGTGATCCAGTTGAATCTCCCCCCGCTGCGCAAGCGCCCGTTCGATATTCCACTACTGATCGAACACTTTATCTCCAGGTACGCCGAAGCCTCCGGCGAGCCGCCGCTTGAAGTCTCGGCTGAGGCCCTGGCGCTTCTCACGGCTTACTCCTGGCCGGGCAACGTGCGAGAACTGGAAAACGTGATTGAGCGCGCGGCGGCAATGGCCCAAGGAGCGGCGTTGCTGCCGTACGATTTGCCGGAGCGGCTGCGCTCCGGCGCTCACGCGACTTCGGTCTTGAGCCAGGCGCGGGAAACCCAGATGACGCTCCGCCAGTTGGAGCAGACATACGTGGCCGAAACGCTGCGCCGCGCGGGAGGCAACAAATCACGCGCGGCGGAGATGCTCGGCCTGGATCGCAAGACGCTTTATCGTAAACTCGAAGAATGCCGTGAAGCGGGATTGATAGATGAAGCAGGTTAGCCACGAATGAACACGAATGAACACGAATATTATTTCCGGTCTGGTAAATTGTCTGGCCGCCATTTTCCTGCTTCTATTCGTGAATATTCGTGTTCATTCGTGGCTAAATTTCTTTTAGCGCCGCCGAAAACGCCCGTGAAGTTTTGATGATGCGCATACAGAGCAATCGCAAATCGGTATATTTCTTCATCGCGCTCGGCGCCTGCCTGGTCCTGTTGGCGATGGCGCTCAACGGCGTCTGGGTGGTTTTTCACTGGCGGCAGGTGGCGATGCTCGTCTTCGGCGTCATCTTCTTCGTCCTGATCATCGCGGGGCTGGTTTTGAACACGATCTTCCTGGTGCGCGAAATCCGCCGCAACGAACAGCACAACAGCTTCATCAACGCCGTTACGCACGAGTTGAAGACCCCGATCGCTTCGATCCGGCTCTATCTGGAGACGCTGCAGACGCGGCAGGTGGACGACGCGAAGCGCCAGGAGTTCTACCAGATCATGCTCGACGACTGCGACCGCCTGCTCCACACCGTCGAACAGGTGCTGCGCGCGAGTCGCACGGGCCACCGCCGCCGCCACATCCATAAGACCGTGATCGACCTGAGCGAATTGACGCGGGAGTGTCTGGAGCTGGCGCGCAAGCGGACGCATCTGAACGATAAGGCGCTGCGGTTCGTTGTATCCTTAGACAGGGGCGCCGAGCGAGCGATGGTTTTGGGCGATGCGGACGAGTTGCGCGCGGCCATATCGAATTTGATCGACAATGCGATCAAATATTCCGACGGAAAGATCGACGTGTCGGTCGAGGTCGCGGCCGTGGGGGACGAACGGGTCGCGGTGCGCGTGACCGACTGCGGCATGGGCGTTCCCCAGGGCGAGTTGAAGCGGATATTCAAACGTTTCTACCGCGCGCCCCGCCGAGTTGCGACGCGGGTCAAAGGCGCCGGGCTGGGACTCTTCATCGTCCGTTCCATCGTCGGCAAACACGGCGGCAAGACTTTCGCCGAGAGCGAGGGCGAGGGAATGGGCAGCGTCTTCACAATCGAGCTGCCGCGCGTCAAAAACGGCGCCGCGGAACGTCAGCGACCTGAGTCTCACGGAGAAGGCGCCCTGACGAGGCGGGAAGCCACTGACGCTCCCCGTGCGGCGTCGAAGAATTGAAAGAACGATGAATGTTGTTTTGATCGTTGAGGACGAGCAGCATCTGGCCGGCGGTCTGAAATTCAACCTCGAGGCTGAGGGCTATGAGGTCGAGATAATCGGCGATGGCGAGACTGCGGTCGAGCTGTTGATGCGAAACCCGAAGCGGTATGACGTCGTGGCGCTCGACGTCATGTTGCCCGGCAAAGACGGCTTCGAGATCGCTCGCGAATTGCGCGAGGCCGGCCAATACGTCCCGATCCTGATGCTGACCGCGCGCAGCCGGCCCGAAGACATTCTGCGCGGCTTCGAAGCCGGCGCCGATGATTACCTGTCGAAGCCCTTCGAGTTGGCGATCCTGCTCGCGCGTTTGCGCGGATTGTTGCGGCGGCGCGAATGGCTACGCCTGTCCTCGACTCCGGCGCAAGGCGCGGGCGTCGAGGTCTTCAACTTTTCAGATAAAACGATTGATTTTTCAAAACTCGAACTCAGGGCGGGCGGTCGCACGGTGCAATTGACATTGATGGAGGCCGAACTGTTACGCTACCTGATCAAACACGAAGGTCAGGCGGTCTCTCGACAAAAACTACTCGAAGACGTCTGGGGGCTGCGCGAAGACACGGACACTCGCGCGATAGACAATTTTATCGTCCGGCTGAGACGTTACATCGAAGACGACCCGTCAACCCCAAGCCATTTGCTGACCGTGCGCGGCGTGGGGTACCGGTTTGTGGCTGAACCTGACGATTAAGCCGGAGGGAGAAGGAAGACATATATCATATGACATATGATATATGTCATATGATATATGGTTTTCCGTCTGTCTATTCCTCTATCTCCTCATCCTTCTCCTTGAACCGCTTCAATTTCATATTGAGGGTCTGGACTCGCAATCCGAGGAGCGCGGCGGCTTTAGTCTGGTTGTTGCTGGTCTGGCGGAGCGCGGTATCGATCAGGCCGCGTTCGAAATCATCAACCATCTTCGGCAGTTCGATCCCACTCGACGGGATCGATTTCAACGCGGCGTAGCGGATGCGCGAGGGGAGCAATGACTCGTCGACCAGTTGCGGCTGGGTCGCGCTGATGGCGCTTTCCAACGCGGCTTCGAGTTCGTCAAGGTTTCCCTCCCACGAATAATCCGAAAGCATCTTCAACGCCCCGGGAGTGATCTCGTGCGAGCCTTTGCCCAGGCGCTTGGAGATTCTTTCCGCCAGACGCCTGGCCAGATAAGGAATGTCTTCGCTACGTTCGCGCAGCGGTTTGATCGTGAAGCCGGACGGACGCAACATTTCGACCAGGCCGTATGCGATTCTATTCTCGGCCTTGATCTCGGACGGATTACATTCTGTCGCGAAGATCAGACGCGGCCCCTGATGTCTGCCCGAATTGGCGCGCCAGCGCTGCTCTTCGATGTGAGCGGCGAAGCGCTGCTGCAACAGCGCCGGCAGGTGTGTCAATTCGTTGACATAGATCGTGCCGCGCCCGCAGGTCTCGATCATCCCGCGGGTCCCGAACAAAAGGTTGTGCAGCGCGTCACTGTCCAGGCTGTGCGCGTTAACGGCGAAAAAGGGCTGCGCCGAATTCTCACTCGCGTTGTGCAGCGCCCGAGCGACCTGCTCTTGCCTCAGCCCCCGCTCGCTGATGATTAACGTCGGAGTGTGGGCCATCGCCTGCACGCTGATGAACTGCTTGAGCGCCGCGACATTCACGCTCACTCCGATAAAACAGTCATAATTATCCAAAGACAGCACGCGCGGAGAATCAGCCAGGGTTAACGCCGGGCGTGGCTTCAATGATGGGCGATCAAGCGCCTTTTCTACAGCTTCAGTGGCCATTTTTTTCCTACCTCCCTCAGTTTTCTACCTGAGTTTCGCTTACTTAGTTGAGTTGATGTTTTCAACTACCAAAAATTTAATATTTGATTCACCTTCGAATCTGATCTTGCTAAGAACAATCGCTGTGCCAGCTCTGGCCAACAACTTAAGTGTTGCAAATGATGGATTTGATCAAGTGGTGTCGATCAAGAGGAACCATTGGGGTGTCCGTTTCCGGGATTATCGAGTTTCAAAACCGAAACAGGGTGATTTCAATCGTCGAGTCTGATCAGGTGAATCTATGTCTCTTTGGAGTATCAATCTCATACTCATATCAATCTCATATCAATCTCGCGCAACAACATCTTTACGCAAAAGTGTTTTGGTGTTCGACACCGCTAGTTACGAGTCGGCAAAGGTAAAGTTCCAGCAAATGTATAGGTATATAGGGGCGTACGATATAAAGAACGCCGGAATAAATACGCCTTGCAATCCTAAATCGGAACGATTGATAGTGGGACACACTTTTAGTCTGTCCCACTATGACAGTCGCCAATTTATCCCCAGCTATTTATAGACTGCGCGAGGTCCAAAAAGTTCCAGAAAAAAATGGAGATTCGTGGCGGAGCCCAGTCAATTTCTTCGCAGCGCGACTCCGCCGTTGACGCTGGTGATGGTGATGGGCGGGCCTCCATCGCCAACGCGTCCACGCAACTGGCCATGTTTCATCTCGCCGAGGACGGTGATCGGCAGGTCGGAATCGATGCCGCCGTTGACGCTGTGGACGTCAATCTCGGCGTTGGTCTCGGACGGCAAGCCTATTTTGACGCCGCCGTTGACGCTGCTCACGCGCAACCCACCTTCGCCCAAACGCAGGAGCGAGACCGAAATGCCGCCATTGATGCTGCTCAATTGCGTGGCCGTTCCCGCCTGTGCGACTATGACTCCGCCATTGACGCTGTTGACGTCTACCTGGCCCTTGATCTCTCCGACGTCAACCTTGCCGTTTATCGAAGATACTTTCAGGTTGATACTCTTCGGCAGCTTCAATCGCGCCTCATGGCTCACCCATCCGCGATCCTCTCCCCGCCTACGGCCTTCCTTGTCTTCCTGAACGCGAATTGTCAGGCTGTTGGGCGTGTCCTCGATGATTATTGGGCGGCGCTCCATCGCCGCAGTATCCGAAGCCCGGACAGTGATGCTTATCTCGGCCCGGTCGCCGTCCCAGGTCTCGATTGAGACGAGCCCGTTGATGCTCTGAATCTTGACGTTAGCCTCGGGCGCGAGCGTGACCGTTTTGTTGATCTGATTGGTGACGTCGCCGGAATAGGTCGCCTTCGTCAGATTGTAATCCGGCGCCAAGACCAGGGCAGATCCGAGCGACAGGCTCAGAAAAAACGCTAATGGAATTTGCATGGTTCGTCCTCCTCGGAAAATCAGTTCGTAGTCCCGCCTTTAGGCGGAAAGGTCAGCCACAGATCCATTCCGTGATACCAAACGCTTCCGCCTAAAGGCGGGACTACGAACTGCGATTTTCATTCTTTCATGGCGTCGCATCGCGACATGAAGGCTCCTCGGAAAATAACTTCGCAGTAAGCGCTTTAGTCCTTACTACGAGGTGTCTATTGTGTGGCCTTTTTTATATGAACGGCGCCGTTGGCGCTGATGGCGCGCACTTCCGCCCCACCTTTGCCGACCACGCCGACGATCGGCCCGCGACCGCCGAGTTGCGCTCCGGGTTCAAGTTTCAGCGGGAATTCGGTATTGATGGATCCGTTGTCGCTCTTGATCGTCAAGTTGAAATTGCTTTCGGGCGGCAGGGTCAAAACGACGTTGCCGTTGGCGCTGAAAAACAGGTAGCGCCCGCTTTCGTAAAATCCGCCCGTGAAAAGCACCCCGCCGTTGGCGGATTTCGCCGACACGTCTTTGCCATCAATGTTGTTCAGCAAGATCGAGCCATTGGTGGCGTCCGCTTCTATGCGGCCTTTGGAGTCGCTGATTTCGACGGAGCCGCCGACGGAGCTGGCGCGCGCGCCTTCGCCGGCGCCGCGAACGATGACATTGCCGTTGAGCGCATCCGCCGCGACAAACCCTCGCGCGTTCGTGACCGTGATCGAATTGGAGTAGCTTTTGGCGATCACGTCTCCGCCCACGTCATTGATCCTGATCCGTCCGTTGTTGGTCTCTGCGTTGACTCGTCCGCCGATGCGATCGAGCTCGATCGAGCCGTTGGCGGTTCGAACCGTCGCGTCATTGCGAAGTCCCCGCGCACTGACGTTGCAATTGTTGCAGCGCGCGTTGAGCGCCCGCGTCACTTCACCGATCACCAGATTGCCGCTCGTGGCCGAGACGGTCAACGAACCTCCGACGCGGCCGGCGGTGATCTGTCCGTTGGTGGATGAGATTACCGCGTCGCCGGCGACCTCGCGCACGGTGATGGGGCCGCTGGTCGAATTGGCCGTTACGCGGGCGACCTGGTCATAGACCGCGATCTCTCCGCTGGTCGTCGTCAGAGCGTTCAACACCGCTCCGCGGGGGACTTTCAGATCGTAATCGACCGAAATGCGGCTGTCCTCATTTCGCGGGTAGATTGTGCGAATATCAATTCGATCTGGGCTTCCGGGACGGGGCGTAACTTGAATCTCGACCTGGCCGGCGTCTTCATCGCGCCGTCCGCGTTTGACGGCGTCCACCTTGACGCGGTCCTCGCTCCAGCTCGTGACATGGATGTAGCCGCTTGTGTTGCTGACCGAGATGACGCCGCCCGGCGCCAGGTCGTATGTCTCGTGCAATTCGCGCGACTGCTCGGCCGATTGCGCGGCGACGCCTTTGAGGGAAGGCGAAGAAGAAACAAAGAAGGCAAAAAGGGCAAAAAGGAGGCATAATCGTTTTCCATATTTCATACGGCATATACCATATGAAATATGGTATATGCCATATGCCATATGCCATATGCTTGATCGCTTAGCTAGCAATCTGGGTCTGCAGGGTCTCATCTGTCCGTCATCTCTCTTCATTGATCGTCTTTTCACTTCATCGCGATGTCTTGCATCAGGTCGAGCTTCTTCGCGTAAGCCGCCAGCAGGAACTGACCGGCGGTTGGATCGTCGGGGCGCTCGCGAAGCGCGCGGCGGCTGACGTTGATCGAGTCATCGATCAACGCCAGGCTCGATTCGTATTGTTTGATCAGCGCCGGATCGAGCCGATCGCGCTGTTTGGCGATGGCCTGGTCCAGCAACCTGATCGCTTTTTGATATTCGCGTTCGGCGCGCGCGATCTGCCGGTTCACCAACTCCTGATCGGCCAGCTCCTGATTGATAGGCTGGCGCGGCGGAGTGGCGTGATTGACCTGTGGCCGCGCGCCCTTCGGCGTCGGAGCGCCCTTGTTCGACTTGGCGACGGCGACGGCGATAGAAGGTGAAGGCGAGGGCGGCGCGGGGCCCGGGTCGGTCTTCCCGCCCTTGTCAGCAAGTTTATCCACGCCGTTCCCCCCGAGCTTCAGGTATATCATGGTCCCGGCCACCGACAGGACGACGAGCAGCGCGGCGAAAGCCGCTTGCCGCAGCGTCGCGGGCGCGAGCAATCCTTTAGACGCCCTGGCGCGCAGTCTCTCCAACCAACTGAATTCCCGCGTCCCTAAGGCCGGACTCGAAGCGCTTCCCTCGATTTGCGTCCGGCCCCTGGATTCGCTGTTGATGCGGGCGCGGATCGCCTCCCACATCTCGGCGGCGGGCTCTATCGAGGTCTGCTCGTAAAACTGTCCGAAGATTTCGTTCTCGCGGTCGATCTCGTCGCGCAGGGCGGCGCAGAAGGCGCAATTACCGAGATGGGCGCGCATTTCGACTGCGCGCGCCTCGCCAAGTTCGCCGTAAAGAAAATCTTCAAGCTCATTTTTGCAATGTTCGCAATTCATAATCGCTCCACTAACAGTGTGGCGCGAGTTGTTTACTCGCGCCGCTTCGGCGGAAGACGGCGTGAGTAAACAACTCGCGCCACACTCGTTGCGTTTATTTATTAAACCCCATTACGGCGTCGCTCCCATCGAAAGATATGGCGCGATGCGTTTTCGCATCTCCAACCTGGCGCGGTGCAAATCGGTCTTCAATTTGCCGATCGAATGGCCGGTGATCGCGCTGATCTCTTCATAGCTTTTTTCGTGAAAAATCTTCAGGCTGAAAACGATCCGCTTGTCCTCGTCGAGCGCGACGAGGGCTTTCCGAATCGTCTCGGTCAACTCGCGGTCGAGCAGCGCGCCATCGGGCAGTAGGCCTTTCGATTCCAGCCACAAAC
>Ga0137410_10003015_pt1 | contig 11422 bp, 10 predicted proteins | sample CZODoug1_16funga_FD_108878 | JGI IMG/M metagenome (GOLD analysis project Ga0137410, IMG submission 108878) | Vadose zone soil fungal communities from Angelo Coast Range Reserve, California, USA - CZODoug1_16fungal (Illumina Assembly) | ecosystem: Environmental > Terrestrial > Soil > Vadose zone... | reverse complement strand
GGTTGTGCTTCGTTTATGGGAGTAGCGCGCCTCGATGTCATAAGGAGAGCTGATCCGAAGCGTCGATGGCGGAATATTATCTTTCGTTCTCAGACTGACATTCCCATCTTCTACAAGATAATTGGCGACCCACACACGTCTGAGCGTTTCTATTGCTGGAATTGAGCGCATCCACAGTGGCGTGTCTGCCGACCAAATTGCGTCTATTTTCGGACCAAGGAAGCCCGTCAATCCGGCTCTCTGGATACGCGGATCGGAGTCTCCTCAAGCGCTGCCTTCAACAACACAATCTTGTCCGACGCCAACTGCCGAGCTGATGCGTCATTTCTGAAAGTAGCGGGATCGCCGGGCGCCTCTGGTTCGAGAGCAGGATTAATTCCTCACGCGCAGCTTGACAGGCGCGGCAAACCTGCGTACCTTCTCCCATACCTTGTCTATGGGAAGATAATCTATGGAAAATGACGCAAAGAAAGCCGAGTTGGTTCCGGGAACGCTGGAGATGCTCATCCTCAAGACGCTGGAACGCAACGCGGGGCCGATGCACGGCTACGGGATCGCCCGCTACATCAAGCAGATTTCGGGCGACGTGCTGCAGGTCGAGGAAGGCTCGCTCTACCCGGCGCTGCAACGCCTGGCGATCAAAGGCTGGGTTAAAGCGGAGTGGGGGCAATCTGAAAATAACCGCCGCGCCCGCTACTACAAGTTGACGCCCGCCGGGCGGAAGCAACTCAAGCAGGAGGTTGCCGACTTCGAGCGCGTGCTGGAAGCGATCCTGCGCGTGGTGCAGCCTACGTGAGTCGAAGCCCCTTGATACAAATGATGGACAAGCTATCACAACTCTGGCGCAGGTTGCTCTTCTACGCGCGGCGAGATCGATTCGACCGCGAACTGGAAGAGGAAATGCGGTTCCACATGGAGATGAAGGCGCTAGAGAACGCTGAAGCCGGGATGGAGCCACTGGAAGCGCGGTATGCGGCGCAGCGGCAATTCGGCAATCTAACACTACTTCAGGAGGTGAGTCGCGAGATGTGGGGAGTCAGATCCATCGAGACGCTTTTTCAGGATTTGCGCTTCGGCATTCGAATGTTACTGAAGAATCCCGGCTTCACAACCGTGATAGTGATCACGCTCGCGCTCGGCATTGGGGCCAATACGGCCATCTTCAGCCTGACTAATACGGCGCTACTCAAGACGCTGCCGGTCAAAGATCCGCAGCAATTGGTCTTTTTTATGGTCGCCGGGCCGCAAGGAATGGGTACCGGCTTCAGCTATCCGCTCCTCCAGCAATTCAACCAGAACAATCATTCTTTCACAGGCATCATCGCCGCCAACACGCCGGGCCGGATGCGCCTGGCTGAGCCAGGGACGGGCGGACAGGTCGAGTTGGCACAAGCCGGGCGTGTTTCTGGCAATTTCTTTTCAGAGCTAGGCGTGGGGGCGGTCGCCGGTCGGACGCTGACGGAAGATGATGACAGTCCGACCGGGGGGCAGCCCGTCGCCGTCATCAGCTATAACTATTGGAAGCGACGCTTCGGCCTCGATCCAGGCGTAATAGGCCGCAAGATCACGCTCGATGATTTCCCCTTCACCATTGTTGGCGTCGCGCCGCCTGGCTTCTTTGGCATCGAAGTGGGCGGCAACACAGACCTCTGGTGGCCGATTCGGATGACGCCGCAGGTGATCCCCGGCGCCCAGAGCTTGAACGATAGCGGCCATCGGTGGCTGTACTTGATGGCGCGGCTCAAACCTGGCGTGGACTTAGAGCAGGCGCAGGCCGAGATGAACGCGGTCTTCCGCCAGCAACTCAATGAGATCGCCCCTGAGCGGTTGGCCAGCTTAACGGCGGCCCAGCGGCGTAATTACTTCGCGCAGAACATCAAGTTGGTAGCGGGCGGCGCCGGCTTCACCTGGTTGCGCGAGCAGGTCAAACAGCCTCTGCTAATCTTGCTGATCGTTGTCGGCCTGGTGTTGCTGATTGCTTGCGCCAACGTAGCCAACCTCCTGCTGGCGCGGGCGGCGACGCGCCGCAAAGAGTTCGCCGTGCGCCGGGCGTTGGGCGCCGGGCGCTTCAGGTTAATCCGCCAACTGCTAACCGAAAGCTTGTTGCTCGCCGCATTGAGCGGGGCGCTGGGCCTGCTCCTCGCACAGTGGGGCGCACGGCTGCTGCTCGCTTACTTGCCGCAGGAACAAACGACCACCTTCGACCTCGCGCCCGACACACGAGTGCTCGCCTTTACGCTGGCGGTCTCGTTACTGACCAGCCTCCTGTTTGGGCTGGCGCCGGCGCTCGGCGCAACGCGGCTCGACCTTAGCTCTGCGCTGAAAGACGCGGTCGGCGGGGGCGCGGGGCGCTCGCAGCTGACGCCGCACAAGCTGCTCATCGTGACCCAGGTCGCGCTCTCGCTCTTCCTGTTGGTCGGTGCGGGACTGTTCGTCCGCAGCCTGCGGAACCTGAAAAACCTGGACACGGGATTTGACCGGGAGAACGTTGTGCTCTTCTCGCTCGATACCCCCGGCGGCTACACGCTCGCGCAGCGCGTGAATCTTTACCAGCAGACATTGGAGCGACTGGAGTCCTTGCCCGGCGCGCGCGCGGCAAGCCTTGCCAGCTTCAGCCTGTTGAGCGGTTCGGGGATGAACAGCAATATCGTGGTCGAAGGCTACGCCAACCGTCCGGATGAGGATATGGATTGTCATCGCCTCTTGGTGGGGCCGAACTACTTCGCGACGATGGGCATTCCGCTGCTGCAAGGGCGCGACTTCGGCCCGCAGGAATTGCAGCCGCAGGGCGGGCTGCCCGCCGATCAGCCGACCGCGAACCAAACGCCGCAGCCGAGCCCCACACCGAGCGCGCCGCTAGCAGCGGTCATCAACCAGACGATGGCTCGGTACTTCTTTAGCAATGAAAACCCGCTAGGCCGGCGCTTCCGCCTTCGGAATGGGCCGCTTCAGGGCATCCCCATCGAGGTCATCGGAGTCATCAAAGACGCCAAGTATTACAACTTGCGCGAGCAAACGCCGCGCACCTACTACCTGTCGTTCTTCCAACGTCCGCGCGAAGAGCAGGCCGGGACAATGCTGCTGCGCAGCTTCGCCGACCTTGCGAGCGCGACTACGGCCATCCAGCGCGCCGTGCGGGAGATCGACCCGCAATCTCAAGTGGTGAATTTGCGGACTATGAACGAGGTGGTCGACAGGTCGCTGATGCAGGAGCGTTTTGTCGCGCAACTCGGCAGTTTCTTCAGCCTCTTCGCGTTGTTGCTCGCCGCGATTGGGCTATACGGCGTGATGTCTTACGCCACTGCCCGGCGCACGCAGGAGATCGGCATCCGTATGGCGCTCGGCGCCTGCACGGCGGATGTCATCCGGCTGGTGTTGCGCGAAGCGATGCCGATGGTCAGCGTTGGAGTAGTCATCGGTTTGGGCGCGGCCCTTGCCGCCACCCGCTTAGTCGAGAGCATGCTGTTTGGACTCGGTCCCAACGACCTGCTGACGATTGCACTGGCGGCGCTATTAATGTTGATAGTGGCCGCGCTGGCGTGTTGGATCCCGGCGCGGCGGGCTGCGAAAGTTGATCCGATGACGGCGCTGAGATTCGAGTGAGGGCGCTCTTGTTCGACAAGCTATCACAACTCTGGCGCAGATTGCTCTTCTACTTGTGGCGAGATCAATTCGACCGCGAACTGGAAGAGGAGATGCGGTTCCACCTTGAGATGAAGGCGGAAGAAAACCTCGCTGCAGGAACATCGCCGGAGGAAGCGCGGTATGCGGCGCGGCGGCAATTTGGCAATCAAACACTACTTCAGGAGGCGAGTCACGATATGTGGAGCTTCAGGTCTTTGGAGGCGCTCGCGCAAGATTTACGCTATGGCTTGCGAATGATGGTCAAGAACCCCGGCTTTACCACGGTGACTGTTCTCACGCTCATGCTTGGAATCGGAGCATGCACGGCCGTTTTCAGTGTGGTCTATGCAGTAATGCTGAAGCCGCTTCCATACAGCAGTCCGGATCGGTTATGCGTTCTCTGGAAATCCGTTCCGAAGAAAGGTCTGGAGCGCGATTGGACTTCTTACCCGGCATTCAAGGACTGGAAGGATCACAATCACGCCTTCGAGGATATGGCGCTCTTCGGCCGGCCGGAGCAGGGGGAGGTGACCATGCACAGCGGCGATCAAACAGATCTGTAAAAGGTTCTATTGCCCCGTCACGTCCTCGTCATACGCGCGACTCGCAATGACCCTGATGGGAACAAACTCGACTTCTGTACGCGGTTGAACTCTTGAATAACTGCGTAGAGTCGGCGTCATTATTGGCCGATCCTGGGTCAAATGACGTCTGGTTTGAAATTCTCGAAGCCCCCGAATGTTCCTGCGACCATTCAGCGATTCATGTCACTAACTTCCATCACTTCAACACGACAATCGAAAAGGAGAAGGTCGAACAACGGAGAATGAATATGATCGGAGACCTATGGCAAGACCTGCGCTACAGCCTTCGGATGTTGCGCAAGCATCCCGGCCTGACCGTCGTGGCCGCGCTTTCGCTCGCGCTGGGGATCGGCGGCAACGCCGCTATGTTCAGCCTCATCAACGGCGCGTTCATCCGCCCACTTCCTTACGCCGAGCCTGACCGGCTCGCCCAGATTACGGAACCGTATCCCAAGGCCGGCGTCGTGGCCATGCAGGAGCGGAGCCGAACGATGGAAGTGGCTGTCTACCAGGCCGACCAGGGGGGCAACTTCACCGGAGAAGGAGAGGCGGTACATCTGTTGGGCAGCGCCGTCTCCGCAAATCTTTTCTCTCTGCTCGGCGCGCCGGCCGAAGTAGGGCGCGCGTTTGCGCCTGGTGAAGATCGGCCCGGGCGCGATCGCCTCGTCCTTCTCAGCCATGCGCTGTGGCAGAGCAAATTCGCCGGCGATCGGGGCGTCGTTGGCCGTTCGATCGTGATTGACGGAGCGGCGCGGGAAGTGGTCGGCGTGATGCCGCCCGAATTCAATTTTCCCTCGATCAGGACGCAGTTCTGGATACCTGTTTGCTTTGATCCGGCCAACAAGGACGAGTATTGGGCGTACTGCTTCACGATTGCGCGCCTACGTCCAGGAGCGACCTTGTCACAAGCGCAGAGCGAATTGCCCATGCTGATTTCACAGATCAAAGCTTTGGCGCCCTGGCGGATGGCCGACAATTGGAACGCGAACTCCAGGGTCGTCCCCTTGCAGGAGGCTCTGGCTGGCGGACTGCGTGACAAGTTGTTACTGCTTCCGGACCCTCCGCATTCCGCTGCTCGCGGGAAGGGAGTTTACCGAAGCCGATGGAGAGAAGTCCGCCAAGGTCGCGCTGGTCAGCGAGTCTACGGCCAGGAAGTTCTGGCCCGGCGAAAATCCCCTAGGCAAATACATCAGAGACGTCTGGGGGCAAGAGCGAAGAATAGTGGTGGGCGTTGTGGGAGATGTCCGCCAATTCGATTTGGCCGGCAAGACGCCGAGTTATATCAATGGCGCCTTTTATATGCCTTACCCGCAGTCAATCGGACTGGATCGGAAATTGCCCACGGCCATGACTCTGATCTTGCGCACGGCTGCGAACGCGCCGCAACTCGCCGGCGATCTGCGGAGCCTTGTGGCGAGCGTGAACCCCAACGCGCCGATCAGCGAAATCCTCGCGTATGTGTCCGTTTCCGGGATGGCTTTTTCCCAAAACTGCAAAGCTTCATTGCCTGGCCGGCGCGATGAACACCTGCTTCAACAACGCCTACAGGTTGAGCGTCCGGTCCGCAGGAACCAACTCGACACTACTTCTTCCACATTTCCGTATCAGCCGTCCGCGACTAATCAACATTTCATTCCTCTTTTTTACAGCGCCGGGGGCTTTCTTTTGACGCATGATAGCTTGTTACGTAATATGTTGTTATGTCAACTATCAATTCTCAAAAATTCGACCGAGAGTTGAAGAAGGGCGGCGCTGAATTGCTCGTCCTATCTTTGTTGGAGGCCCGCCCGCGCCATGGTTACGAAGTCCGCAAGTTGATCGAGGCGCGCTCGGACGGCGTGCCGAAGTTCAACGCCGCATCGCTTTATCTCCTACTATACAGGCTGGAAAAGCGCGGCTGGATCGAGGGCCGCTGGGTGGAGAAAGCCGGGCAACGGCGGCGACGTTATTACAAATTGACGAAAGACGGCAAGAAGGCGCTGGCCGCGCAACGCAGCGTCTGGGAGTCATTTGTGGCCTCCATCAATCGCGTGACGAGACCGGGAAATGCCTGACTGGAAGTGTGAAATCAGAAGGCGGCTGGCAGGCTTGCAGCTTACGCCGACGCGCGAGAACGCCATCGTCGAGGAACTTTCGCAGTATCTCGATGACTGCTACGCCGAATCGCTCGCGGGCGGCGCGACGGAGGCGGAAGCCTACCGCCGAACGCTCGCGGAATTGAGCGGCTGTGAATTACTGCGGCGTGAGTTGCGACGCGTCGAACGCCAACCCAATCCCGAACCCGTAGTTTTCGGAACTACCAAAAGGAGCAATATGATCGCAGACCTTTGGCAAGATTTACGTTATGGCGCGCGAACGTTGCTGAAGCGCAAAGGATTCACTTTTGTGGCCGCGCTTTCGCTGGCGCTTGGCATTGGCGCGAACACGGCGATTTTCAGTCTGCTCGATGCCCTGCTGCTCAAGCCACTGCCGGTCAAACAACCCGATCAGTTAGTGGTCGTGAACATTGCCACGCCCAGCCAGCCCGGGCGGAGATATTCTTCTTTTTCTTACCCGGTCTTTCGCGAATTGCGCGAGAAGAATTCGGTCTTCTCCGGCATGTTTGCACGCTCCGGTTTGCAAATGAGCATGAGCGCCGGCGATCAAACAGAACGCGTGCAGGGCGAAGTGGTGTCGGGCAATTTCTTTTCCGTGCTTGGCGTGAACCCGCTGCATGGGCGTTTGTTGACGGAATCGGATGATCAGACGCCGGGCGCGCATCCGGTCGCGGTGATCAGTTTCAACTTCTGGCAGCGCCGCTTCGGCGCAGACCCAAACATTGTCGGCAAGACAATCAACATCAACAGCTATCCTTTCACGATCATCGGCGTTGCGCCGCAAGGCTTTCACGGTGTAGAGGTCGGCGTCGCGCCCGATGTGCGCATCCCGATGATGATGGATAGACAGGTGCGGGCCAGGCCCGGCGCGCCGATTTTCGAGCAACGCGGAAGTATGTGGCTCAGCGTGATTGCGCGATTGAAACCCGGCGTCAGTATTGAACAAGCCCAGGCTGGCGCAGACACCGTCTTCCAAATTGCGCGCGAGCCGGACGTGCGCCGCGTCACCGGCGAGACGACCGATGATCGAAACTTCAGGTCGCTTCGCATTCATCTCGATTCAGCCGAAACCGGAGCCTCGAACTTAAGCCGCCAATTCTCACAACCGCTGATAGTCCTGATGTGTCTGGTAGGCGTTGTGCTGCTGATCGCCTGCCTCAACGTCGCCAATCTGCTGCTGGCGCGCGCCACGACGCGCCAAAAAGAGATCGCCGTTCGGTTGGCCTTGGGCGCGGGGCGCTTCCGGCTGGTGCGGCAATTGTTGACCGAAGGGGCGCTGCTCTCCGCTCTGGGTGGTTTGCTGGGGCTGCTGTTCGCTCGCTGGGGAACAGACATGTTGCTGGGCTTTTTGCCTCCGGGGCGCGTTCTCGAAATCAAACCTGACTTGCGAATGATCGGATTCACGCTGGGAGCAACGCTGTTATCCGCGTTGCTCTTTGGCCTTGCGCCCGCTTTGCAGGCGACGCGCCCGAATCTAACTTCTTCGCTCAAAAATGACGCCGTTGTGGTGGTTGGCGGCGGTCGCCGCTGGGAACTTGGCCGCTTGCTGGTGATCCTGCAAGTCGCTCTATCTCTCGTGCTGTTGGTCGGCGCGGGATTATTTGCGCGCAGCCTGTGGAATTTGAAGACGGTGGATATCGGGTACAACACGGATCAAGTCATCACGATGGCGCTCGATCCGGCGCAAAACGGTTACAAGATCGAACGGCTGCGCAATTTTTACAATCAACTGAGCGCGCGGTTGGCGGCATTGCCGGGCGTGAAGACCACCACCTTCACGCGCAACGCTCCGATGAGCGGCTCTTATTCGCGCTTCGGCATAGAGGTTCCGGGCTACCAGCCGCGCCCGGGTGAAGAGATGGCCGTCCTGTTCAACCAGATTGACCCGCAGTTTTTTGCCACCTTCGGAACGCCTTTGCCGCTGGGACGTGAATTCTCCACCCAAGACACGCCGGAATCACCCAAAGTTGTGATCGTCAATCACAGTCTGGCGCGCCGTTTCTTCGGCGCTGAAAACCCCTTGGGCAAACGCATCACATTGGAAAACTACAAAGACCTGGAAATCGTCGGCGTGGTCGCCGACGCCAAATACCGAGACCTGAAAGAAGCCGCGCCGCTAACGGCATACATTCCTTATTCGCAATACGATCAACTGGGGCAGCGGATTCTGTGCGTGCGCGCAACGGGCGCCGCAGGCGCGCTTGTGGCGGCGATTCGACAAGAGGTCCGCAATCTCGATCCGAACCTGCCGGTCTTCAACGTCAAGACCTTTGCCGAGCAGATCAACGAATCAGTCAGCCAGGAACGCCTAGTGGCGTTACTTTCCAGCTTCTTCGGTCTCTTCGCGCTGCTGCTGGCCAGCCTGGGACTTTACGGAGTAATGGCCTACAGCATCGCGCGACGGACGAATGAGATAGGCGTCCGAATGGCGCTCGGCGCAGAGCGCAGAGATGTCATTTGGCTGGTGATGCGCGAGTCGCTGCTGTTGGTCGCGGTCAGCGTCGGCATCGGTTTGGCGACCGCGCTGGCGACGACGCGGCTGGTTTCGACGCTGCTGTTCGGGCTGACGCCGACCGACCCGCTGACGATCGCGCTGGCGACGTTGTTGATGATTGGGGTAGCGGCGATTGCGGCTTATTTGCCCGCGCGCCGGGCGTCACGCGTAGACCCGCTAGTCGCGCTACGTTGTGAGTAATCCGCTTCGGGTTCACGCAGGAAGAACACTGTTTTGAATCCGCAGCCCGCAATCTGAATCCATAATCGAAATATGCCCGACTGAAGACATGAAATCAGACAGCGGTTCGCCCCGTTACGATTGGAACCAACACGCGAAGCCGCCATTGTCGAAGAACTTTCGCAGTATCTCGATGACGCTACGCCGAGTCGCTCGCGGGTGGCGCGACGGAAGCGGAAGCCTATCGTCAGACGCTGTTTGAATTGAGTGACAGTGAAATGCTTCAGCGTGAATTACACCGTGTCGAGCGGCGGATCAATCCGGAACCAATCGTGCTCGGAACGAATCGGAGGACAAATATGATCGCAGACCTGTGGCAAGACCGGCGCTTCGGCGCGCGAATGTTGCTCAAGACGCCAGGCTTTACCGCCTTGGCAGCGCTCTCGCTGGCGCTCGGCATCGGCGCCAACACGGCCATCTTCAGTCTGGTTGATAAGGCGCTGATCAGGAAGCTGCCGGTCGAGGAACCGGAACGGCTCGTTGTCGTCAACGCAAGTCGCGGGCCGGGCGTCAGCACAAACCTCCAACTACCCTGACTTTGTTGACTATCGTGACCGGAATGAGGTCTTTGAAGGTCTCGTGTGCTACTACCAGCGCGCTTTGACGCTCAGCGAGCGCGGTCAGGCCGAGCGGATTCAGGGGATGATCGTTTCGGGCAATTACTTCACTTCACCGCGCTGCGCGTGCAGCCTGCGCTAGGGCGTGGCTTCCTGCCGAAGGAAGATAAAACGCCTGGCGCCCATCCGGTCGTCGTCCTTAGTTATGGGTTGTGGCAGCGGGGGTTCTGGCACGGACGCCAGGATCCCCTACTGCTGCTGGCCAAGAGCCACAAAGAAAACTGACCATGACCCCGATTTTGCGTTACGGACAAACTGACTTCGGCCGCTGGAGGTTCGCCAGCAAGCGCTGCAGCACAGCCGTGTTACTGGGCAATGCGAAATGATCCACTCCCACGTTGTCTGTGAACTCAAAACGGAAGCAGGGCATGTTTCCCCATACCTGGATGGCGTCGTTAGTGATGTCCTCCTGGTTGAAGTCACCATCCCTCGTAAAGGAGACATCAGTGGAAGGGTCGAACACCTGCCCCACGGAGAGGTCCTGTAGCGCCAGGCCCACCGGCGTCGCGATCCCAGATCCCTTCTCGGCATACACATCAACCATCGGGAAGAACGCGGGCTTAGCGAACTTGACGAAGCCAACGTAGAAGGCTGCCAGCTCCTGCGCAAGGCTGAGGCCGGCATCCCGGAACAGCTCCCTGTTGTCCTTCGGCGTGTACGTTTTGCTCGGCTGCACGGTCTGCACCACCACCTCCTGCTTGCGGAAGACGGCGGGGTCGGAAGAGCTCATGTAGCTGGAGGGGTGGGTCTGGAACATGGTGGCGCTGCTGGCCGCGTTCGCGGCGTTCTTCGGAAAGTTGAAGTCAATGATATTGAAGCCCGTGAAACACACTGGGTAGAAGATGCCCTGCCCTGGCCAGTTGCCAGCAATAGGCGTGAAGCCGTGGATGAACTGGTTCTTCCACGCCTGTGTGGTGTGGGTGAGCAGGAACTGCGCGTAGAGCGGCCCGTTCGAGTGGCCCACCAGGTGGACAGGGGTGTTTCCGTTCTCGTAGTACGTCTCCTCGATCAGTGCAATGGTGCGCTCAAGGAAGCCATCCATATCCGGGGTCAGACGGGAATCATAACCAGCAACGCGGATGTTCCGGTTGCGTACGTAGCCGTTCGCCTCCAGGAAAACGTACAAGGGATCGTAGAAGGGCGCGCTCTGGGTCTTGCCAAAGTATTTCAGCTTGACGGTGACCCCTGGCTGGTTGGAGAAGCGCTCTGGCATGGGCTTGGAGGCGTCCGGGTCGACCACCAGGGTCAGCAGCTTGTCCTGGCACACCTGGCTGAACTTGGCGCTGGGACTATCGTTGAGGAACCAGTCCTCGAACGTGCCGGACGTGGGGCATTCTGGGGCCACGGTCTGGTTTTGCGCCTTCACCTTAAGCTTGGTGAAATGGAAAGCAGGGAACACGACGACCGGGGTGAGTGGATCGGTCAGGGCAGGGCCAGGGTAGCTGCCTGCAATGTTGCTCAAAGTACTAGAACCGGCCGCTGAATCTTGCGCCATCGCAGAACCGCCGCCCAGAATCAAGATCGCTAGAAAGCTTGCCATGAATGTCTTAAAAATCATGTGTTGAAGCTTCAATTGTTACTCCTTTTGTTGACCATAAATGGATACGGGCTTTACACTCTTGTAAATTCAAAAACCGAAAGCCCAAGATTTGGTTGAAGCATGGTCGCGCATTTCCATTCTTCATTACGCGCGGATAATAGCCGGTGTCACAAAATGGAGTCATAAACAATCGGTGAAGTTGCGGTGAAGTTATGGTGAAGGCGGCG
>Ga0137410_10003014_pt1 | contig 11426 bp, 8 predicted proteins | sample CZODoug1_16funga_FD_108878 | JGI IMG/M metagenome (GOLD analysis project Ga0137410, IMG submission 108878) | Vadose zone soil fungal communities from Angelo Coast Range Reserve, California, USA - CZODoug1_16fungal (Illumina Assembly) | ecosystem: Environmental > Terrestrial > Soil > Vadose zone... | reverse complement strand
TCTCGTTCGCGATCCTGATCTCGCTCGTCGTCTCGCTGACGCTGACGCCGATGATGTGCGCCTACCTGCTGCGCCAGGAGCGCGGCGGGCCGCGATTGCTGCGCAAGCGCCGCGCCTTCAAGTGGCTGCGCAACGGCTATGCGCGCAGCCTCGGCTGGGCGCTGGCGCATCCGCGACTGCTGATGCTGCTCCTCGCCGCCACCGTCGGCCTCAACGTATACCTCTACATCGCCATCCCGAAGGGCTTCTTCCCCCAGCAGGACACCGGGCGCGCGGTGGCCTTCATCCGCGCCGACCAGGCGACGTCGTTCCAGGCGATGCAGGAAAAGATGTCGCAGGTGGTCGACGTGATCCGCTCCGACCCGGCGGTGGACCAGGTCACCGCGGTGACCGGCGGCGGTTTCGGCGCGCGCAACTCGGGCTTCATGTTCATCTCCTTCAAGGGGCTCTCCGAGCGCGAAGGCGCCCCTGCGATCGTCACCCGGCTCCGGCCGCGGCTCGCCAAGATCCCCGGCACCGGCGTCTTCATCGTCACGGTGCAGGACGTACGCGTCGGCGGCAGGCAGGGCACCGGCGCCTACCAGTTCACGCTGCAAAGCGACGACCTGGACGCGCTGCGCCTCTGGAGCGTGCGGTTGCAGAACGCGCTCATGACCGTGCCGCAGGTCGCGGACGTGGCGAGCGACCAGGAGACGCGCGGCCTGCAGGCGAGCCTGGTCATCGACCGCGCCACCGCGGCGCGGATGGGCGTGACCACCGACCTGATCGACAGCACGCTCGGCAACGCCTTCGGCCAGTCGATCGTCTCGACCATCTACACCGAGCGCAACCAGTACCGCGTGATCATGGAGGTCGATCCACGCTACTCGCAGGGGCCCGAGGCGCTGAAGGACGTTTTCCTGCGCACGCCCGCCGGCGCGCAGGTGCCGCTCGCGACGGTGGCGCGCTACGAATACACCAACACGCCGCTCTCGGTGAACCACCAGGGCCAGTTCGCTGCGTCGACGATTTCCTTCAACCTGCCCGAGGGCGTGGCGCTCTCCGACGCGGTCGCGGCGATCCAGGACACGATGGCGCGCATCGGCGTGCCGGTGTCGGTCAGCGGCACCATGCAGGGCACGGCGCGCTCGTTCCAGACCACGATGGGCCGGCAACCGTGGCTGATCCTCGCCGCGATCCTCGCCATGTACATCGTGCTCGGCATGCTCTACGAGAGCACCATCCACCCGCTCACCATCCTCTCGACGCTTCCGTCGGCCGGCGTCGGCGCGCTGCTCGCCCTGATGGCTTTCCAGGCGGAGTTCACCGTCATCGCGCTGATCGGCGTGTTCCTGCTGATCGGCATCGTCAAGAAGAACGCCATCATGATGGTCGACTTCGCCCTCGATCAGCAGCGCAGGTTCAACAAGCCGCCGGAGGAAGCGATCTACGAGGCCTGCCTCCTGCGCTTCCGGCCGATCATGATGACGACGATGGCGGCGCTGCTCGGCGCGCTGCCGCTCGTGCTGCGCCGGGGCGACGGCGCGGAGCTGCGCCAGCCGCTCGGCATCGCCATCGTCGGCGGCCTGATCCTGAGCCAGATGCTGACCCTGTACACGACGCCGGTCGTGTATCTGTATCTCGACCGTTTCCGTCTCTGGCTGCGCCGCAAGCGTCCAGAGCTGAAAGCCGCATGAAGCGCTTTTCAATAATTCTTCTCTTTACTCTGGCGGGCTGCGCGGTCGGCCCCGATTACAAGCGCCCCGACGCTCCCGTTTCCGCCACTTTCAAGGAGCTCGAGGGCTGGAGTTCCGCTCGCCCGCGCGACGACGCGCCGCGCGGCGAGTGGTGGTCGGTGTTCGACGATGCCGAGCTCGACCGGCTGCTGCAGAAGGTCGATGTCTCGAACCAGAACGTGCGTGCCGCCGAGGCGCGCCTGCGCCAGGCGAGGTCGCTGTCCGACCAGGCGCGCGCCGGCCTGTTCCCGTCGATCGGCGCCAATGCCTCGGGGGTGCGCAGCAAGGCGCCCTCGCTCTCCAACGACCCTTCCTTCGCCAACGGCGCGGTGAACACCTTCAACGCCAACGTCGGCGCGAGCTGGGAGCTCGACCTGTGGGGCAAGGTGCGCCGCTCGGTCGAAGCGGGAGATGCTTCCTGGCAGGCGAGCACGGCCCAGCTCGAGGCGGCGCGGCTTTCCGCGCGCGCGGCCCTCGCCCAGGCGTACTTCTCGCTGCGTGTCACCGACGCGACGCGGCAGCTCCTGCAGAACACGGTAGGGGCCTACGACAAGAATTACGAGCTGACGCAGAACCGCTACAAGGCCGGCGTCGCCGCGCGCGTCGAGGTGGTGGCGGCTGAGGTGCAGCTGAAGAGCGCGCAGGCGCAGTTCATCGACCTCGCCGTCGACCGCGCGCAGTTCGAGCACGCCATCGCCATCCTGATCGGCGAGCCGCCGGCAAACTTCTCCATCGCGCCGGCGCCGCTCGCGCTGGCGATGCCGAAGATTCCGGTCGGCCTGCCCTCGACGCTGCTCGAGCGCCGGCCGGACGTGGCCGCCGCCGAGCGCGTCGTCGCCGCGGCCAACGCGCGCATCGGTGTCGCCAAGGCGGCGATGTACCCGACCCTCGACCTCACCGGCACGTTCGGCTCGCGCAGCGCCACGCTCGGCGATCTCTTCACCGCGCCCAGCCGGCTGTGGTCGATCGGCGCCGCCGCCGCGCTGCCGGTGTTCGACGCGGGCCTGCGCCGCTCGCAGACCGACCAGGCGATCGCCGCCTACGACGAGGACGTCGCGCTCTACCGGCAGTCGGTGCTGACCGCGTTCCAGGAGGTCGAGGACAACCTCGCTACGCTGCGCATCCTCGAGCAGGAGGCAGCCGTCCAGGAAGAAGTCGTGGCCGCGGCGCGGCGCACGGTGGAGCTGACCAACAACCAGTACCAGCAGGGCGTGGTGAGCTACATCAACGTCATCGTCGCGCAGACCACGCTCCTCGCCAACGAGCGCAGCGCCGCCAACGTGCTCGGCCGCCGACTGACTGCGAGCGTGCAGCTCGTCAAGGCCCTCGGCGGCGGCTGGAGCGGAGAGCAGCCGGCGCGCTAGACTGTCCGGCGTGTCAAAGACCTTCCTCGAGCGGCTCGACGGCGAAGCGCGCGATCTCCTGCTCGCCGTCGCGCGTCCGGTCTCGCACAAGAAGGGCGAGCGCCTGGTGCGGCACGGCGACCCCTCGCGCGGCGCCTACGTCGTGCGCGAAGGTGCGGCCGAAGCGACCGTCACCCTGCCGGGCGGCGAGAAACTGAGCGTTGCCAAGTTCGGACAAGGCGGCGTCTTCGGCGAGATGGCCCTCATCGAGCGCGGCACCTGCACCGCCACCGTCACCGCCACCGAAAACCTTGCCGGCTGGTTCATCGAGCGCGATGACTTTAGGTCGCTGGTGGCCCAGCGCGTCCCCGGCGCACTGCGCGTGCAGCACGCCCTGACCCTCGTCCTCTCCGACAAGCTGCGCCAGCTCAACCTCAAGGTGCTCGACGTCGCCGCTTCCGAAGACAAGCCCGCGCGGAAATCGAACGGCGCCGACCCGCTCGCCGATGCGAAGCGCCTGAAGAAAGCTTCCTTCGACTTCAAGCCCTTCCTGCCGCACCTGCCGATCTTCGAAGGCTTCGACGCCGCCGAGATCGACGAGATCCTCGCCGTCGCCAACGTCCTGGAGATTCCCCGCGGTCAGAAAATCTTCGCCTCCGGCCAACCCTCGACCGCCTGCTTCATCGTCGTGCGCGGCGCCGTGAAAATCCGCGCCCAGCACGCCGAGCGCGAGCGCCGCATGGCCATCCTCGGCCCCGGCCAGCTCCTCGGCTACATGAGTGCCCTCGAGAAAAGCGTGCACGGCTCCGATGCCGTCGTGCGCGAGGATGCGCTGCTACTCGAGATCTCTGCAAAGGCTTTCGAATCACTCTACTTCGGCAGCAGCTCCGCCTCGACCAAACTGCAGCGCGCTATTCAGAAGAGCTTGCTGCTGTCTCTTGGACAGACCAACCGCCACCTGACCCGGCTGATCAGCCAAGCGAAGCTTCGGGGTGCGGAGAAGGAGGGGATGGAGTTGGAGAAGGCTTACGGCGGGCAGATCACCGCCACGGCTGTCATTGGCTAGTTCTTTGTTGGATCGAAGCTCTTAGAACCGCTTAGCAACAACGTCCCGCTCGCTCTATACTCCGCTCGCTCCCGTGGCTTGGATAGCTTCTAGCGGAGCATCACTAGAAGAGGCAGCGGTATTGCATGGCGATCGATCCTGCGCAGCTTGCGGACGCTCTATCGCGGCTGACGCCCACTCAGCTCCGTTGGGTTCAAGGTGTGCTCCGGCAGTTTCAATTGCCCTATGACTTCAAAAGGAACCCCGCCTCTGACTGGCTGACGGACGATGTGCTGAAGGAGGTTGGCGATGCACTGCGCATCCACCATGCATTCAGTCGACAGCCGCTTAGCAAGGACAGGTTCGAATATGCGTTCGAGCGAGCACTGAATCAGGCTGGGATCAGAGCGAGTCTGGTGGCCAGCAGGACTAACCGGGGCCATGACATTACAATTGCGGGAGTACCGGTCAGCCTCAAGTCGGAAGCGGCAGCGAACATCCGGGCGGACTACATCCATGTCAGCAAGTGGATGGAGCTAGGGAAGGGTGAATGGGTCCTTGAAACCCTCCGTACCAGCTTCCTCGAGCATATGAAGAGCTACGAACGGATCTTCACGTTGAGATGTCTGACTGCCGGCGCGACTTCATATGAATACGAACTTGTAGAGATTCCCAAGGCCCTCCTACTAGAAGCTCGGACTTGTCGCCTTGAGGTCCAAGAGAAAAGCAGGCAGACACCAAAGCCCGGCTATGGACGTGTCAACGACGAACACGGCAACCTAAAATTTGCTTTGTATTTCGATGGTGGAACAGAGCGAAAGCTCCAAATCAAGCAGATCAGGAAGAGGCTGTGCATCGTCCACGCTACGTGGGCCTTCGAATCACTGCCGCTTCAGTAGGCGCTCGCGCGCAAGTTCCGCGTATTCAGGCTTCAGTTCGATCCCGGTGCTTTGCCGGCCCAATTCGTTGCATACCACGCCAGTTGTTCCAGAGCCGAAGAACGGATCGAGGACCCGGTCACCGGCCTTCGAGCCAGCGAGGACACACATGCGGGCCAAGGCTCGTGGAAATACCGCAAAGTGGCTTCCGGGGTAAGGCTCCGTATTGATGTTCCATACGGTGCGGCGGTTTTTCGCCCGCTGGTTTCGGGCTAGTGCTGGTTCGGCGATCGCTTCCCAATCGTAGTAATAACGCTCAGATTTTGAAAACAGGAACACAAACTCATGTGAACGGGTGGGTCGATCTTTCACGCTCTCGGGCTGACAGTTTGGTTTGTTCCAGACGATGTCCGTGCGCAGGTACCAACCGTCTGCCTGGAGAGCAAAGGCCAATTTCCAAGGGACGCCGATCAGATCTTTCGGCTTTAAGCCTTCCGGTGTTGGAGCACGGTAGGACATCCCACGGCCTTTGTTCTTTGCGTCATCGTCTCGCCAAGTACGTCCGCCGGAGGTGTAGCTATCACCAATGTTCAGCCAGAGCGTTCCGTCATCAGCTAGAACGCGTCGAACCTCTGCGAACAGCAGCACAAGATCCGCGATGTAGTGCTCGACACTTTCCTCAGCGCCGATCTGTCCCTGAATACCGTAGTCGCGGAGCCCCCAATATGGTGGCGACGTAACCGCGCATCGAAAAATCTGGTCAGGAAATCCCTTGAGGATGTTCCTGGCATCGCCAACAAGGACTTCGCATAGGTTGCGAGGATCTGTGAGGGGCTGACTTTTGTCTGGTCCATCATCCTGAGGAAAAAGGTCCAACACATTGTCCGACTTGCTCACGTTTCCCCTTTTATTTCGCTTCTGCCAATACTGTACACCTCTACAGTAGCGGTGTCATGCGGCTCAGTCCCCGTTCACTACATTCCAACAGGACGCCGCGGTCGGGCTAGACGAAGCAGAAAGTGAGCGACTTCGACCATCGCCCAAGTGTCTTGGCGGCAGTATGTTCGAAGACGGGATTCAATCTCAGCCTTCCGTTCCTTGCCTGTGCCTGCATCGCGGGTCGCGTAAAGATAGGCGACTTGTGCTGCTGTTCCTTCTTGCACTTCCTCGAGGTCTTCATACCTTAGATCAGGTGCAATCGCCGCAAGCACCCTTTTGATTGAAAACGACCCGCGCATAAGGGGATCGTAAAAGTGGTCCCTAACGATAGGCTCAAGATCGAATAGCCGAGATGCGTAGTTGCCAAGGATCTCGGCATGCTCGGGATGGCGAATTGCGAGCTGTTCGAGTCTCTGGCGCTCGTACGTCTCGTTGTAGACGATTAAGGGTCCACGATCCCCGGCCCCGATGACTTTTTGAAGTTCTTGGATACAAGGGAGCGACGGATCGTTTCCAGAAAGGTCTAGAAACTCAGCATGCTCGAACTCACCGGGTCTGCGCTCGATATGGCAAGACCATTGAAACGGGACATGCTCATACGGACGCAGTCCAGGCCATTGTGGAACGGGGAAATCGATGGCTTCGAAATCAAAGTAGTAACGTGGATACGTCAGCGAATCGATTGCTGCGCCGCTACCTTCCTCAAGAATTGGCTTGCCAACGCGGTGGGCCGATTGAATGCGTCGGTAGAGCGAAGCTTGTCTGCCCGTTAGCTCGTCTGGCTTCGGATCAAGAATGGATGTGTAGCCCTTCGTTTCTTTGAGCTTTCTTGCCAAAGCTTTGCCTGATCCGGGAAGCAGTTCGATGGGATGAGGTGGGCCGGGTGGGTCGCGGAGTTCGCAGTATTTTTGGAAAGCGCAATCGTAAGGCTCTGAGCAATGTTTACCGGTTGCAATATCTGGCATCGGACCGGTGAGCGTTTCCTTAGCTTGCGCAAGCCAAATCGGTACTCGCGTCTTGCGCTCAACTACGTCTTTAGTTACATCGAGCTGCCTAAACAATCCCGAATAGTCTCCGCCACCGGGGTACCGCCACCGATTGTTGAGCAGGTTTAGCTCAATCCCGGCTATGGGCAATCCCCAGCCTTCCATCACCCACGCCTGAATTGCCACGTCAGTGAGGTAGTGATCTTTGGGCGGTCCGGGCGTTACGCCATCGCTTTTTAACGGGAAAGTGGAAGTCTTCGTTTCTCGAAGAATGTACGCAGTCGCCTGAGGCACCAAGGCGTCCGCTCGAGCATAGAGGTCAGCGTGAGCCATCGGAACTTCTACGGCGGAAATGCCCGGTGACTTAAGCAACTGCGCTTTCGCGCTTTCCGCTGCCGCTTGACTTACTTCCTTGCTCTCCGGACTTATCAGCTTGGTGCCGAGGTCCAGGCGCGCTCTCTCACCGACAATCACCCCGTCCATGGATCGGCGATTGAGGCCGGAGCTTTCTCTTGGTAGCAACTCTAGCTTGTGATGTTCGAGCCAGAGTTTGCGACGACACTGAACCAACGACTGAATATCCGACTTCGTTAGCATCAACCCTCCCCCGAGGCGCAATGCTTACGTGGCGCTAGGCCAGCGTACTCGGTACAGTCTCCGTCTTCTTATCCGCTAGTCCAAATCTCGGATCGCAATGCTCGGGCGGTCTTTCTTGATCGTCGCGTGAAGCATTGAGTACTCCGGCACTTCGACCCACGCCGCTGTATCCCGGGTTAGCGGTTCTGACGCGACCAATATGGATGTCGCGTTCTCGGAGCCGCCGGTCATCTGCCACTCGCCATCGTGAAGGCCGTAGTTGCGGCCGGCGGTGTACCAGAGGCTTAGATAGGACATGTTGGCTTCGTGCAGGCGCGTGGCGTCCTCGGTGGGGAAGCAGCCGAAGTCGAAGCAATAGCGCACCGCGGCGAGCTGGGTGCCATCGGCGATGAAGAGGTTGAGCGAGGAGCTGATGGCGATGCCGAGCTTCTTGCGCGCATCGCGAATGATGTCGAGGCTGCGCTCGACGGCCTTGCCGAGCTCGTCGGCGCTCGGATGACGGTGCGGGTCGGGGAGCTGGGAGACGATCAGGGCGTAGACCCACTCGCTGTCGGTGGTGCCGTGGACCTGTGAGGCGATGCCGGGCTTCAGGTGTGGGGCGAGGAGGGGCTTCATCTCGGAGAACCGAGCCAGGTCGCCGTTGTGCGCCATCACCAGCGGCACGTCCTTGAAGTGGAACGGGTGGCAGTTCTGCAGGGAGATCTCGACGCGCGTGTGATAGGCGACGCCGCGCACGTGGGCGAGGAGGCAGCCGGTGCGGATTTTCTCGGCGAGGTTCTTGAGGTTGCGGTCGAAGACCGGGAGCTGCTGCGAGTAGTAGGAGAAGGCGCGGTCGGGCTCGTGGCTCGCCGGATCCCAGGCTCTCATTCCAAAGCCGGCGAGGTTGAGCATGTTCAACATGCGGGGCATGGTGCTCTGCCGCACCAGCGCCGAGTCGGGCTGGTAGAGGAAGTTGTCCAGCAGCACCGGCTCGCCGAGGTAGAGGAGAGCGCGGCACATGGGATCAGCCCTTCTTCTGCTCTTCCAGTCGGTCGGTGGCGGGCGGCGGGGTGCGCGACAGCGCGGCCATCTCGTTCCACAGCGCCGCGCTCATCTCGATCTTCGTCGAGTCGAGGGAAGCCTGGAGCTGCTGCACGCTGCGCGCGCCGATGATCGGCGCGGTCACCGCGGGATGCGCGCCAACCCAGGCCACCGCGGCGCTCACCGGATGCATGCCGCGCTGTTTGCAGAAGGCGACGAACTTATCCGCGACTTCGTGCGCCCACTCCTCGCCGTAGCGAGCGGTATACATCTTGTTGGCGACCAGGCGGCCCTGGCCGGACTTGCCGCTGTACTTGCCCGAGAGCAGTCCGGCGGCAGCCGGGCTGTAGGGGAAGACCGAGACGCCGTTGGCCGCCGCCATCGGCAGGATCTCGACCTCGGCCTGGCGCTTCACCAGGTTGTACATCGGCTGGATCGCCTGGATGCGCGCCCAGAGGTGCGCTTCCTGCACGCCGAGCGCCTGCTGGACCTGCCACGCCGCCCAATTGCTGAGCGCGGGGTAGAGCACCTTGCCCGCGCGCACCGCGTCCTCGAGCGCACGCATCGCCTCGTCCACCGGCACGAGCGGGTCATGCATGTGCAGGTAAAGAATCTCGACGCGATCGGTCTGCAGGCGCTTCAGGCTCGCCTCGAGTGCGCGGGTGAGGTGGCGGCGCGAGTTCCCCTTGGCGTTGAGCTCGGTGCCGGTCGGGTTGAAGGTCTTGGTCGCGATCACCAGGTCCTCGCGCGAGCCGCGCATCAGCTTGCCGAGGATCTCCTCGGACTTGCCCTTGTTGTACTGGTCGGCGGTGTCGAAGAAGTTGATGCCGGCGTCGCGAACCGCGTTGAACATCTCCGACGACGTGGCCTCGTCGGCATCGCCGCCGAAGGACATGGTGCCGAAGCAGAGCTGGGAGACCTGGACGCCGGTACGGCCGAGAAGTTTGTATTTCATAGGAGTTCGCGCAAGCGTAACACCGCGCTGGTGGGGCTGGTGATGACCGGGCAGCGGACGACCGCCGCGACCGCGTCGTGCGCCCTCGCGGTCGAGAACTGGGCGAGCATGATCGCGTCGCACTCGCCGAGCTGCGGCGCCACGCGCGCGAGCAGCCGGTCGTGCGTCTCGCCGTCGCCGGCGTCGAGCGCCTTCATCGCCTCGGGCACGCACACGCTCTTCACGCTGACTTTGCCGTCGAGCTCGCGCAGCTCGGCCTCGAGCGCGCCGACGGTCGGCCCGAAGCTCGCCAGCATGCCGAGCCGCTTCCCGTGCTTGAGCGCCTCGTCGAACATCGCCTCGTTCGGCCGCAGCACCGGCACCTTCTGCGCACGCTTCACCGCCTCGATCGCTTCGCCGAACGCCGAGCAGGTATAGAGGACCGCCTGCGCGCCGGCGCCGATGCCGTACTCGGCGAGCGCGGCGATGCGCTGTTTGAGTGCAGGCGTCAGATCGCGCTCGCGGTTGCGGTCGCGGGAAAGCGAATCGTCGAGCAGGTTGATGAGCTCGGCCTCGGGCCAGTGACGGCGGAACGCGTCCTCGACCGGCGCGATCGCCACTTTCACGGCATGGACAAGCGCGATGCGAACGCCCATGAACCAAGTATAAGGGCTTGACCGCAGTCAAGAATCTGCGTCCATGGCTGGCCGATAATAGCGCTCTGCATGGCACGCAAAGCGCGCTCGACTCCCAAGGGAAGACAGGTCGATCCGCGCGCACTCGAAGAAGTGCGCGCGCTGCTCGGCGACGAGTCGCGGCAGCGCGACCTGCTGATCGAGCACCTGCACAAGATCAACGACCGCTACGGCCATCTTTCGGCGCGGCACCTCGCCGCCCTGGCGCAGGAGATGAGCCTCTCGCTGGCGGAGGTCTACGAGGTCGCGACCTTCTACCACCACTTCGAGGTGGTGAAGGAAGGCGAGACGGCGCCGCCGATGCTGACGGTCCGGGTGTGCGACTCGATCGCCTGCGAGCTGGCGGGTTCGGAAGAACTGCTCAAGAAGCTTCCTTCGGTGCTTGGGAAAGACGTGCGCGTTCTTCACGCGCCGTGCGTGGGGCGCTGCGAAGTCGCGCCTTGCGTGGTGGTGGGACAAAACCCTGTGGGCAACGCCACGACCCAGGCCGTTCAGAAAGCGGTTTCCTCACGGGATATTTCGTGTGAGGAAACCAAGTACATCGACTTCGCTGCCTACAAGAAGGCGGGCGGCTACAAGCTGATCGCCGACTGCCTCGCCGGCAAGCACACGCGCGAGGGGATGACCAGGATCATGGAGGACTCGGGGCTGCGCGGCCTGGGCGGCGCCGGCTTCCCGATCGGCCGCAAGTGGAAGAGCGTCGCCGCCGAGCCGGAGCCGCGCCTGATGGCGGTGAATATCGACGAGGGCGAGCCGGGCACCTTCAAGGACCGCTGGTATCTCGAGCGCGACCCGCACCGTTTTCTCGAAGGCATGCTGATCGCCGCGTGGGCGGTGGGGATTTCCGAGATCTACGTCTACCTGCGCGACGAATATGCGGGCTGCAGGAAGATTTTGGAAGATGAACTAAGAAAACTAAAAGCTAATCCGCCCTGCGCGCTGCCGCCGATCCATCTGCGGCGCGGCGCCGGGGCGTACATCTGCGGCGAAGAGTCGGCGATGATCGAATCGATCGAGGGCAAGCGCGGCATGCCGCGGCTGCGCCCGCCGTACGTCGCGCAGGTCGGCCTGTTCGGCCGCCCGACGCTCGAGCACAACATGGAGTCGGTGTACTGGGTGCGCGAGATCGTCGAGAAGGGCGCGGCCTGGTTCGCCGGCCACGGGCGGAACGGTCGAAAGGGACTCCGGTCATTGTCCGTATCGGGGCGGGTGAAGAAGCCCGGAATGCATCTCGCGCCGGCGGGAATCACGGTGAAAGAGCTGATCGACGAATA
>Ga0137410_10003013_pt1 | contig 11428 bp, 11 predicted proteins | sample CZODoug1_16funga_FD_108878 | JGI IMG/M metagenome (GOLD analysis project Ga0137410, IMG submission 108878) | Vadose zone soil fungal communities from Angelo Coast Range Reserve, California, USA - CZODoug1_16fungal (Illumina Assembly) | ecosystem: Environmental > Terrestrial > Soil > Vadose zone... | reverse complement strand
CGGCCCGAGCGGGCCGAAACCTGGAATGTTCTTGCTGGTCCAGAAGCGCGAGCCCGACGCCACCTCGCGCTTCTGCAGGTCGCGGCAGGTCAGATCGTTGAGAATGGTGACACCGGCGACGTGATCCAGAGCATCGGTCTTCTTCGCAGCGAGCGCGCGCTTGCCGATGACGAACACCAACTCCGGCTCGTAGTCGAGGCTGACGATGCCCTCGGGCCGCGCGACCCGGGAATTGTGTCCGCTCAAGGACGAGTTCAGCTTGACGAAGGCGGTGGGCTCCTGCGGCATCTCGGTGATCAGGTCGTTCCGCTTCAGCTCTTCGAGGTGAGTGCGGTAGTTCTTGCCGACGCACAGGAACTTGTCGGCGTCGGGGACGGGCGGCAGGAAACGGATCTCGCGCTCGTCGAGCAGCGCCGCGCCGAAACCGTCGCGGTCGGCCTGCGCCTGCTCGAACAACTTCCGCACCTGCTTCATCGCCGGCTTGCCGGCGGCGAGCAGGTCCCTCATGCGCGAGGGCGGCGGTGCTTCGCCGGCGACGCCCGCAGCGGCGGCGAAATCGAGCACCTGGCGGGAAAGCCGCGCGCCGATCCGCGGGGCTTCCACCCCGCGCAGCCTGAACGTAAGGAGTCGCATGCCGTACTTCCGAGGCGGCGGAATCTCTCCGAGCTATTTTCGAGCCGCCAGCTTCTCAGCGGTGATCTCGGGCTCGATCCCCTGCGCTTCGGCGGCGTCGAAGTTCAGCTCGACCTTGATGCCGTTGGGGTCGTACATGAAGAGCTGGTAGAGCGCCTGGCCGTTGGCGCGCCGCTCGTTGAATTCCACCTTGTGCTTGCGCAGATGCACCATCGTCTGCTTCAAGCCCCTGGCGCGGAATGCGATATGGTCGATCGCGCCGGTTCCCGCTCCCGAGTCCTGCGCCAGCCGCCCCAGATAGGCTTTCTGGTTGTCGCTGGCGTGCCGGGCGCTCTTGCCGATGTGCACGACGTCCTTCCCGTCCAGATACATCCAGTAGACCGGAAAGCCGAAATCCGGATGCCATCCCTCCTGCATGCCCAGGATGTCGCGATACCAGTCGCGCGTGCGTTCCATGTCGTCGGCGGAGACGAGGTAATGCTCGATGTGGGAGAGGGGCACGGTCTTTCCTTCGCTAATACTTCTTCATGTCGGCGTGGGCCACGATCACCATGTAAGCCAGCAGGAACGAGAACAGCGTCGCGGTCCACAGTGAGAAGATCGAGAAGCCGCGGTGCAGATCGAGAAGCGCCACGCAGGCGAAAAACAGGAACACGTCGATCAGCGTCACGTCGAGCACCAGCACCACCATCTTCGCGGGCCGGTTGTTCAGCAGGCTCTGAAACTGCGAGACCGGGCCGCTGGCGGGAAACTTCCTCACCAGCATGCGCATCGTCCACCACAGGACCGCGAGCACTGCTTTCAGCAGGGCCGCGATCACCACCGCGTCCTTGAAGGCCTGCGGCGAAAGGCTCCACTGGCTGATGATGAAATTGAAAATGGTGACCAGGTTCGAATACATGGGACCGGCTTCTCCTTTTTTTGCGCTCCCCTGCCCGGCGGCCGTCTCCCGCCCGTCCCTGCAACGTCTGTGCGTCAGTGTAAGCTCTCTCCCTCAGTGGTGTAAATGCAGAGGAGCAATCGGTCCATGAAAAACGAAACTTCCGCTCTGGCCCAGCCGACCCTGCGGACAGGGGCTTACTGGATGCCCTTCACCCACAATCGGTATTTCAAGAAAAATCCCCGCTCGAGGATTCTCGCGCGCGCCGAAGGCGCCTACTACACCACCGCCGAGGGGCGCCGCCTGTTCGACTGTCTCTCGGGGCTGTGGTGCTGCCCGCTCGGGCACGCCCACCCGAAAATTGCCGAAGCCGTCGCGCATCAGGTGAAGGAGCTCGACTACAGCCCGGCGTTCCAGATGGGGCATCCGAAAATTTTTTCGCTCGCCGAGCGCCTGGTCGAAATGGCGCCGCCGGGAATGGGCCAGGTGTTCTTCGGCAACTCGGGTTCCGAAGCCGTCGATACCGCGCTCAAGATCGCCGTCGCCTATCACCGCGCGAAGGGCGAGGCCTCGCGCACGCGCCTCATCGGCCGCGAGCGCGGCTATCACGGCGTGGGCCTGGGTGGCATCTCGGTCGGCGGCATGGCGCCCAACCGCAAGATGTTCGCCCCGCTCATCCTGCAGGGCGTCGATCATCTGCCCCACACCTACAACGCAGCGGAAATGGGCTTCTCGCGCGGCCAGCCGAAATGGGGCGCGCATCTCGCCGACGAGCTCGAGCGCCTGGTCGCGCTGCACGACGCATCGACCATCGCCGCGGTGATCGTCGAGCCGATGCAGGGCTCGGCGGGGGTGCTGGTGCCGCCGCTCGGCTACCTCGAACGCCTGCGCACGATCTGCGACAAATACGGCATCCTGCTCGTGTTCGATGAGGTGATCACCGGCTTCGGGCGCCTGGGCGAGGCTTTCGGCGCGCAGCGGTTCGGTGTCACCCCCGACATGATCTGTTTCGCCAAGATCGTCACCAACGGGGTCATCCCGATGGGCGGAGTGATCGTGAAGCCCGCGATCTACGACGCGTTCATGACCGGACCCGATACCGCGGTCGAGCTGTTTCACGGCTACACCTACTCGGGTCATCCGGTCGCCGCGGCCGCAGCTCACGCCACGCTCGACGCGCTCGAGAAGGAAGACGCGTTCAAGCGGGCCCGCGAGCTGGAGCCCGTGCTTGAACTAGGCATGCATTCCCTCAAGGGCGAGCCCGCCGTCGCCGACATCCGCAACATCGGCCTGGCCGCTGCGGTGGAGCTGGAAGCGATCGCCGGGAAGCCCGGCATCCGCGCGCTGAAGGTGTTCGAGCGCGGCATGGAGGAAGGGATGCTCTACCGTTTCACCGGCGAAACTATCGCCGTGGCGCCGCCCTACATCTCGACCAAAGCGGAAGTCGAGGAGATGATCGAGAAGCTGCGCGTCGCGATCCGGGCGGCGGCCTGAGTCACCTGGCCTGGTAGACGACCTTGCCGCCGACCATCGTCAGCACCGGCTTGATGTCCTTGATCTGCGCCGCCGGCACCGAGAAGTAATCGCGATCCAGCACCAGCAGATCGGCGTACTTGCCGGCCTGAATCGAGCCGAGGTTGCTTTCCTGGAAGATGAAGTGCGCGTTGCTGCGCGTGTGCGCGATGAGCGCCTGTTCGCGGCTGATGGTCTGGCGGTTCACCTTGCGGCCGCCGATCATGCGGCCGGTGACCGCGAACCACAGCGTGTAGAACGGATTGGAAGTCGTCACCGCGGTGGCGTCCGAGCCCAGCCCCCAGACGATGCCGCTGTCCTGGACGCGCTTGAAGGGCGGCATGTCCCAGGCGCGCTCGCCGTGCACCACGTGCATCCGGGCGCCCTGGATGAGCGGGCGGCTGTGCAGGCCGGCGTAGAGGCCGAGCCGCTTCATGCGCTCGAGCTGCGCATCGGTGACCTGATCCAGGTGCGAGAGCGCCCAGCGCAGCCCCTTGATCGGTTCGACCTTGTTCAGCGCCTCCATTTCCGTAAGGTAGGCATCGATCGCGTTCTCCATCTCGACGTGGGCGTTCAGGAACATGCCGCCTTCGGCGACCGCGTGCAGGATGCGCTGCACCTGGCGCATGTCCTCGGGCTTCACCGCAAAATTGTTCTGCAGCAGCTGCGTGGTCGCGGGCTGATAGACCGACTCGCCCCAGCCGATGTTCTCGAAGTGGTCGCTACCCTGGAACGGCGTCGCCTGCTGGATCTCGGCGAGCACCTTGTCGACCTGTTCCGGCGTCGCCGGCTGCCTGATCGTGGTCCAGAATGCGCGGGCGTTCAGTTCCCCCCGCTCGGCGAGAGTCCGGTAGGGCTCGTAGTGGCGCTCGCTCATGCCTCGCCCGCCGGCATCGTACCAGGCGGTGATTCCCATGGCGTTCAGCCCGGCGACATACTTGCGCACGTTGGCGAGCCATTGCTCCTTGTCGGGGAGCGGGATCTTCGCGGCGACGAAAGCGACGCCGCCCGCGCCGCTCACCACGCCCGTCGGCCTGCCGGCGGAGTCCTTCTCGATCGCGCCGCCGCGTGGATCGGGCGTAGCCGGGTCTATTCCCGCCGCCTTCAGCGCGGCACTGTTCAGATAGCTGCGGATGTAGACCGCCTGGAGCACGACCGGGTTGTCGGGGGCGATGCGGTCGAGTTCTTCCATGGAAAATCCGCGCGGATCGTCGACGAACTGATCCTCCGACCAGCCGCCCAGAGTCGTGATCCATTCTCCGGGACGCGCCGCGTGCACCCGCTCGGCGAGCATCGCCAGGGCCCTGCTGCGTGAGGTGACGCCGTCTAGGCGCAGCTCGTCGTGCTCGGGGGCGCGGATGAAGTGGGCGTGATTGTCGATCAGGCCCGGGATCACCGTCTGCTTCTTGAGATCGATCACCTTCGTGCCCGGCCCCTGATGCTCGAGCACGTCCGCATTCCTGCCGACGGCGAGGATGCGCTGCCCCCGGACCGCCACGCCCTGGGCGAGGCTGAAGCGCTGATCGACCGTGATGACCTTGCCGTTGAGAAGGATGGTATCGGCGCGCTCGGCCGCAAAGGCGCCTGGAAACATCGACGCGGTAATGAGGATCGCGGCCGAGACACATTTCATCATGGGGCTTCTCCTTGGCGCCGCATGATAACTCAGCGCGGTGCGGCATCGCGCGCGGCGCGAATCGCGCGCCACACGCGCTCGGGGGTGGCAGGCAGCTCGACGTGCTCCACCCCGAGCCCGGCGAGCGCGTCGACGATCGCGTTGGCGACCGCGGCAAGCGCGGGCGTGGTGCCGCCTTCGCCTCCGGCGCGGATGCCGAGCGGATGGGTGGGGGACGGGACCTCGCTCAGTTCGGTCGCAAGCTCGGGAAAGTGGTCCGCGCGGGGCATGGCGTAGTCCATGAAGGAAGCCGACAGCATCTGTCCGGACTCCGGGTCGTAGCAACACTCTTCGAGCAGGGCCTGGCCCGCGCCCTGCGCGAATCCGCCGTGCGTCTGTCCGTGCAGGATGGGCGGGTTGACCGCGCGGCCGACGTCGTCCACCGCCGCCAGGCGCGCGATGGTCACCACGCCCGTGTCCGGATCGACCTCCACCTCGCACACCTGGCAGCCGTAGGGAAATCCGGCGACGCGCAGGGTTTCGGTGTGCGCTGCGGCGAGCGGCGCGGCGGCCGCAGCCTCGAACAGCCCGATCGAGCGGTCGGTGCCCTTCACCGAGAAGCGCCCTCCGCGAAACTCGATATCCGCCGGCGCGACCTCGAGAAGCTGCGCGGCGATTCCCGTCCCCTTTGCCACGATGGCCTGCGACACCTTGCCGAGAACGATGCTGGCGAAGCGCATCGAGCGGCCCGAATGCGAGCCGCCGCCCTCGGAGACGAGGTCGGTGTCGCCGGTGATCAGGTTCACGCTCTCGAAAGGCACGCCCAGCCATTCGACCAGCAGCTGCGCGAAGCTGGTCTCGTGACCCTGCCCGCTCGAGAGCGTGCCGATGACGGCATCGACCCGGCCCTCGCGTACCGTGACCTCCGCGCGCTCGGTCGGAAATCCCGAAGTCACCTCAACGTAGTTGGCGAGCCCGATGCCGCGCAGCCGGCCGCGCCGGCGCGCCTCTTCCCGCCGGGCCGCGAATCCGTTCCACTCGCCCAATGCGAGCGCGGAAGCCATCGCGCGGCCGTAGTCGCCGCTGTCGTAGCTGAGCCCGAAGGGATTGCGGAAGGGCATCGCCGATTGCGGGATGAGGTTGCGGCGCCGCAGCTCGACGCGGTCGAATCCGTGCCGGCGCGCGGCAAGATCGATCAGCCGTTCGATGACGAAAATCGCCTCGGGCCTGCCCGCGCTGCGGTAAGGCGTCGTGGGTGGGGTGTTGCTCAGGACGGCGCGCGCCCGGACGTAGGCCGTGGGAAAGCGGTAGACGCTGGTGATGATCGACGCGCCTTTCGAGAGCGGCACGTGAGAGACCGAGTGCGCGCCGGCGTTGCTCAGGTTGGAGGAGTGCAGCGCCAGAAAATTGCCTTCGGCGTCCAGCGCGAGCTCGGCCTCGACGGTGAGATCGCGGCCCTGATAGTCGGAGAGAAACGCCTCGCCGCGCTCGCAGGTCCATTTCACCGGGCGCCCGAGGCGCCGCGATGCCCACGCGACCAGAGCGAACTCGGGGAAGAAGCTGTTCTTCGTTCCGAAATTGCCGCCGGTATCGCGCGCCACCACCCGGACCGCGCCGTCCTCGACGCCGAGCATGGCGGCGAGCTCGCGCTTCTGGCGCACCACGCCGCCGCTCCCGGCGTAGAGCGTGTAGCGCTTCGCGGCCACGTCGTAGACGCCCAGCGCGGCGCGCGGCTCCAGCGGCACCCCGGTGACACGCTGTACCCAGGTATCCAGGCGCACCACATGCGCGGCGCGCGCGAACGCCGCATCCGTCGCCTGCGCGTCGCCCAGGTCCGCGTCTAGGGTCACGTTGGAGTCCCGCTCTTCCCACAGGAGCGGCGCGCGCAGCCTGGCCGCGTCGGCGGCCCGCACCACGGCGGCAAGCGGCTCGTAGTCGACCCGCACGCACTCGGCGGCGGCGCGAGCGACATCGAGCGACTTCGCGATCACCATCGCCACGGCTTCGCCGACGAAGCGCGCCTTGTCTGCCGGCAACGGATAATGCGGGGCGATGAAGATCGGCGAGCCGTCGCGGTTTTGCAGGCTGACGTCGGGCGGGCTGGTCGAGAACGGGCGGTGAGGAATCGGCTTCAGGCCGTCCCTCAGGTAGTCCGCGCCGGTAAGCACCGCGAGCACGCCCGGCATGCCGATCGCTTCGGCCGCGTCGATCCGCCCGATGCGCGCGTGCGCGTGCGGCGAGCGCACCATCACCGCGTATGCTTGCCCGGGGAGATCGAGGTCGTCGCTGTAGCTCCCCTTGCCGGTGAGGAAGCGCGCATCCTCCTTGCGCAAGACCGGCGCCCCGATGCCCGCAAGACTTTGCTTCGATTGAGGCAAGGCCGGCGTTCCTCCGTTTTGAACCGCGGTATCATGGCATGGTCCGCGAGTTAACCGTCAAGCCATGAGTCCACTCCTCAGAATTGCGTTCCTCGTTTCGTCCATCGCGCTGTTGTCGCCGCCGCATCTCGTTGCGGAAGCACAGGACTATCCGTCGAAGCCGGTCCATGTCTACGTTCCGTCCAGTCCGGGCGGCGCCTCCGACATCGCGGCGCGGCTGGTGAGTCCGAAGCTCGCCGAGGCCCTGGGTCAGCCCTTCGTGGTGGAGAACCGCGTCGCCTCCGGTGGCATCGTCGGCACGGCGCAGCTGGCGAAAGCGCCCGCCGACGGCTACGCGATCATGATGACCTTCGACACCTTCGCCTCCAATCCGCACCTGTACAAAGAGCTGCCGTACGACGTGGTGAAGGACTTCGCGCCGATCATGCTGATGGTGCGCTACCCGCAGATCCTGGTCGTGCACCCCAGCCTCGGCGTGAAGACCGTTCCGGAATTCGTCGCGTACGCCAGGAAAAACGCGGGCAAGCTGAACTACGGCTCCGCCGGTCCGGCTTCGTCCAGCCGGCTCGCGTTCGAGCTCTTCAAGGACGCGGCGGGAATCCAGGTCGATGCGGTCCACTACAAGGGTGGCGGCCCGGCGATCAACGACCTGGTCGCGGGCACCGTCCAGGTGATGCTGATCCAGGCGGGCGGGGCGATAGGGCAGAACGTGAAGTCCGGGAAGCTCGTCGGCCTCGCCACCAGCGGCCGGCAACGCTCGGCGCACTTCCCGGACCTGCCGACGATCGGCGACTTCTACCCGGGATTCGAGACGATCTCCTGGGTAGGGGCCATCGCCCCCGCCGGCGCGCCGCGCGCCGTCATCGAAAAGCTCAACGGCACCCTCGTCAAGATCCTGTCTTCACCCGACGTGAAGACGAGGTTCGATGTGCAGAGCGCCGAGATCGTCGCGAGCACCCCGGAGCAGTTCGGAGAACTCATCAAGGCCGAATCGGCGAAGTGGGGCCAGGTGATCCGCGAGAAAGACATCCGGATCGACTGACATGATCGCGCAGGAGTCTGTCATCACCTGTCCGGAATGCGGGCACCGCAAGGCCGAACGCATGCCGACCGACGCCTGCCAGTGGTTCTACGAATGCGGCGCCTGCCGCGCGCTGCTCAAGCCAAAGCCAGGCGGCTGCTGCGTGTTCTGCTCGTACGGGTCGGTTCCCTGCCCGCCGGTCCAGTCCGCTGGGCAATAGGCCGTCGCCGGACTACGGACCGAGCATTTCCTCGCGCGCCTTCCACACGCGCGTCGGCCACTTGCTCTCGATATAGGCGAGCACAGCGGCGATGTCCTCGTCGCGCAGCACCGATGCGAAACCGGGCATGTCGCTCTTGTAGCCGGCGGGCGCGTACGGCGGGACCAGGCCGTGCTTGACGATTCCGAACAGCACCGCGTCCGGATGGTGCCAGGTGTGGCCCGAGTCGTCGTGTGGCGGCGCCGGCAACCGTCCGTCAGGCCGGCGAGTCCGCCAATCGGGCTGCCCTTCGAGCTTCTGCCCGTGACAGGCGGCGCAATGCTGCTCGTAAATCGCGTGTCCGCGCAAGAGCTGCGTCTCGTCGCGGACATCTACCCGGATCGCCGAACCCTGCGACCCGCTTTCCGCGAAATACATCCAAGACACCGCCGCGACTGGAGCAATCGCCGCGGCTGCCGCAAGCAAATACTTGCCTGAGGTCATTGGCAGGATCGCTTGACGAACCCGCTGATCTCACCCGGCGCGGCGAAGACGATGGACACGCGATCGCCCTGCATGCCTGCGCCCACCATGACCGGTTTCCCCGGCTGCGGACCCAGCCGGCTCGTGTCGGTCTTGAAGCGGAGGTTGAACTCCCATATTTTCTGCGTCTTGTCGTCGGCGGTGCTGACCGTATAGGTGTCGCCGCAGTGAGAGATCGACGTGACCTGCGCCTCGGCGGGCGCCTTGCGCAGGTCGAGTCTGGTGTTTCGCATCATCATTCCGCTGCCGCCCTGCTCCACCTTCGGTGCCTTGTTCTCGGACACCGAGCGCAAGTAAGCGATCAGGGCCAGTCGGTCCTGGCTCGCTTTCATTCCGGCAAAACTCATGCTTGTGCCCGGGAGGAAGCCCTCGGGGTTGCTCAACCACTTGTCGAGTGCGCCCTCCGTCCACGTGATATCGGAATGCTTCATAGCGTCCGAATATCGCGCAAACCCGGAGACGGTTCCAGCCTTGCGATTCCAAATACCCGCAAGGCTCGGCCCGGTCAGGTGCTCGCCGGGCTCAACCGAGTGGCAGGCTGCGCAGGCACGAAACACCGCCGCGCCCTTGGCAGGATCGCCCGCGGCGAGAGAGCCGGCGCTGGCGAGCACGAGCGACAGCGCGGCCAAGAGGGCTGTAGACGGCGCGTGCGCCATGAGTGAAAACCGAAAGAAACAAAACATGAAACCTCCGTAGACGATGGTGAAACGCACCGCCGCGGCGCGAGCGCTGCAGCGAACTCGGGCTTGGGTCTGGGAGGCTAGGTTCGGAGGCAGCAGTTCCGCACCGAGAGAGGCGGTGCGGTCACGCGCGCGAGAAGCGCGTGAGAATAACTTTGCAGTGCGCTGGAGAACATGTCGAGCTGGTAGGGCGGCTCGATGTAATAGACGAGAGCGGCAACGAAACCTGGCGAAGGCAACTGATGATGATCGAGCGTCTGCTGGCTGTCCTGGCAGTGGCGGAAGCACAGGTTGTGCTGCCCGACGCCCATCGGGTCGCAGGGGGCCGCCTCGTGCGAGGCGTGCATCGCGACCGCGACGCCCGGCGCTTCCATCGTCGCTGCGCAGGCGTGCGCCGCCACAGCGACCTGCGCGAACAACAATACTCCCGCGCAGTACACCGCGACGAGCTTGCGTATATGCGATGAATGGATCATGCGGATCGACCGGTCACGCGCGTTTTCTCAGCCCCAGCTCCTCGCCGATGGGCTTGCCCGGATAGTGGAACGCGATCGGCCCGTCGGGCTTCGCGTGCATGAACTGATACACGTAGGGGTCCTCCGAAGCGAGCACCTGGTCGGGCGTGCCTTCGCCCGCCACCACGCCGTCGGCGATCACGTAGACGTAGTCGACCAGCTTCACCGCCTCGCTCACGTCGTAGCTCACCACGATCGAAGTCGAGCCCAGCGAATCGTTCAGCTGCCGGATGAGGTTCGCGATGACGTTGATCGAGATCGGGTCGAGGCCTCCGAAGGGCTCGTCGTACATCGCGAGCATCGGGTCCGCCGCGATCGCGCGTGCCAGCGCCACGCGGCGCGCCATCCCCCCGGAGAGCTCGTTCGGCAGGAGCGCGTGCGTGCCGCGCAGGCCCACCGCCTGCAGCTTCATGAGCACGATGCGGCGCAGCACGCTCTCGGGCAGGTCCGCGTGGTGCTCGCGCATCGGGAAGGCGATGTTCTCGTACACGCTCATGTCCGTGAACAGACCGCCCGCCTGGAACATCATCCCCATCTTGCGGCGCAGAGCGTAGAGCGCGCGCGTGCCGAGCTCGTGCACCACCTGCCCGTCAACCTTGACTGCGCCGCGGTCCGGACTGGCCTGCCCGCCGATCAGGCGAAGCAGCGTCGATTTCCCCGACCCGCTCGCGCCGAGAATCGCCACGACCTTGCCGCGAGGAATCTTCAGGCTCAGGCCCTTCAGCAGTTTTCGCGGGCCGTAGGAAAACTCCAGATCCGAGATTTCGACGAGATTGTCGTTCGCGACCGCCACGAGCTACTCCGCCTGCAACAGAGCCACGGTGCCCAAACCCCCGTCGGCGCAGATGCTGACCACCGCGCGGCTCCCCTTGGACATCCCCGCGAGCTCTTTCACCGCCTGCGACAGGATGCGCGCCCCGGTCGCGCCGAAGGGATGACCGAGCGCGACCGACCCGCCGTGCGGGTTGAGCCGCTCCCAGGGAAGGCTGCCCAGGTCGGCGTCCACGCCGGCCTTGTCGCGCCTGAAGCTCGGGCTCTGCAGCGCGGCGACGTTGCACAGCACCTGCGCCGAGAAGGCCTCGTGGATTTCCCACAGGGCGACGTCGGCGTAGCCCAGGCGGTTGCGCGCGAGCATGCGCGGAATCGCGTAGGCGGGCGCCATCAGCAGCCCCTCGTGGAAGATGTCCACCGCCGCGATCTCCCAATCGACGAGCCGGGCGCGCGGGGTCGATCCGGGCAGGCGCTTCAGGCCCGCCCCGGTCGCCACCCACAACCCGGCGGCGCCGTCGGTGAGCGGCGAGGCGTTTCCGGCGGTGATGCTACCTCGGCCGCTGGTCCTGTCGAAAGCCGGCTGCAGCTTCGCCAGCCGCTCGAGGCTGGTATCGGCGCGCGGAAAGCCGTCGCGCGATGCGTCCGCTACGGGCACGATCAGGTCGTCGAAGAACCCCGCCT
>Ga0137410_10003011_pt1 | contig 11431 bp, 7 predicted proteins | sample CZODoug1_16funga_FD_108878 | JGI IMG/M metagenome (GOLD analysis project Ga0137410, IMG submission 108878) | Vadose zone soil fungal communities from Angelo Coast Range Reserve, California, USA - CZODoug1_16fungal (Illumina Assembly) | ecosystem: Environmental > Terrestrial > Soil > Vadose zone... | reverse complement strand
TGTCGCGGCCGGAGGCGAGGATGTCACCTTCGCTGCGGTCGAGCAACCCGGCCAGCACCTTCACCAGCGTCGTCTTGCCGCTGCCCGAGGGGCCGACGATCGCCACTGTCTCGCCGGGTTTCACGGAAAAATCGACGTGGCGAAACGCGAAGCCTTCGACGCCATAGGCAAACCCTAGTTTGTTGGCGACGATCGCCAGCGTGCCGGCCGGCGGCGCCGCGCCCGTAGTGCGCGATGCTTCCGGTTCGGCGAGCGCGATGTCGGCGATGCGGTCGGCATGCAGATCGAGCATGCGGAACTCGATGCCCTTGTCGACCAGGTTGTTGACGCGATTCAGAAACAGCAGCTTGAACGCGAGAAAGCCGAACAGCATGCCAACCGAGAAACGGCCATCGATCACGAGCAGCGCCGCGAGCCAGATCACGGCCACGTTTTCCAGGCCGAAGATCGCGCCGTTGGCAGCCTTGTGCAGCAACGCGATCGTCTGGCCGCGCACGCCGGCGTTGGTCTGATCGACCACCAGGTTCTGGTAAGCGGAGCGGCGCTCGCCCTCGCGCAAATTGAGCTTGATCGCCATCATCCCGCGCAAGGTTTCGATGAAGTGGGTTGCGCTCTTGGCTTCGTGCACGATCTTTTCGTCCTCGGCGCGCCGCTGCGGACCGTAAAACAGCCAGCGCACGATGCCATAGCAGATGGCGGCGAACACGACCACGAGTGTGAGCTGCGCGCTGTACCAGAACATCATCGCCAGCGTCAGCAGCACCATCGCGCCATCGATGATCGTTTCCAGGAAGGTCAGCGTCAGCGTGCGTTGGATCGCATCGACGCTGCGAAAGCGCGACACGATGTCGCCGATGTGGCGCTTCTCGAACCAGGCGAGCGGCAATCGCAACAGCTGCGCGAACAAGGTATCGAGCAGGCGCAGGTTCAGTTGCGTCGACAGGTACACGCCGAGCCAGGCGCGCACCGCGGTGACCGCAACCTGCAGCAGCACGAGCAAGCCGAAGCCGAGCCCGAGCACCGTCAGCAGATCGATGTCGCGGCTGACCACGACACGATCGAGCGCGAGCTGCACGAAAAACGGTGTCGCCACCGCGAACACTTCCAGCACCAGCGACAGCAGCAGCACCTGCGCGATTGCGCCGCGCATGGCACCCGCCGCGGCGAGCAGTTGCCACGCGGTGATCTGCTCGCGCTCGTCGCGCTGCTGAAAACCCGCCGCCGGCTGCAGCTCCATCGCCACGCCGGTGACGTGTTTGGACGCCTGTTCGAGCGTGAACACGCGCCGGCCGACAGCAGGGTCGTGCACGGCAATCTTGTTGCCAGCAACGCGGGTCAAGACTACGAAGTGATTCATGTCCCAATGCAGGATCGCCGGCAGGCGCAGCTGACCGAGCGCGGCGAGCGGCGTCTGCACGCCGCGCGCCGACAGCTTCATGCTGTCAGCGATCATCTGGATGTGGCGCAGCGTGACGCCGCGCATCGACGGCGCCAGACGCAGCCGCATCGACGCCAGGTCGGTGCGAAGTCCGTGATAGCTCGCGATCATTGCCACGCAGGCGATGCCGCACTCCGGCGCCTCCGACTGCAGGATGATCGGAACGCTACGGCCAAACAAGGCCATTACCCGGTGCCTCCGGTCAGGCGCGCGCGCAGTTCCAGCACCGGCGCGAAGATCCACTCGAACACGGTGCGCCGCTCGAGCAGGATGTCGGCGCCAACCATCATCCCCGGGCGCAGCGGAATGTCCTGGCCGGCAACAGTCACCGACTGCCGGTCGAGCTTGACATCGATCCGGTAGACGGGTTCACGCGCCGCCATCGGGCCGATTTTTTCGCCGGGCGACCAGACCGTGCGGCTTACGGTGTCGACCACGCCGCGATATTGGCCGAAGCGCTGGAACGGAAACGCCTCGTAGCGCAGAATCACTTCGTTGCCCGGCTGCACGAAACCGATCGCGCGTGTGGGCACCAGAAGTTGCGCGCGCAGGCCGCTGCCCTTGGGCAATACGGTCGCGAGCGGCGCATCGGCCGCCACCGAATCGCCGCGCGCCACCGCGATGTTGGTCACGGTGCCGGCAATCGGTGCGCGGATGATGACTTCGCGCCGTGCTTCTTCCTGCGCCAGGCTTTGCTGCAATTCGCTCTGCTGGCGCGCGATCTGATCCTGTTGCGTGCGCATCTTGATGTTGATCGACGGCATCTCGGCCTGCGCCGTGCGCAGCTCACGTTCGAGCGCGGCGCGGCCGCGCCGGGCAGTTTCCAGCCGCACCTGTTGGTCCAGCAAATCGTTGCGCTTGGCGGCGGCCGTGGTGTCGGAGTAAAACTTTTCGCTGACCAGCTTCTCGGTGCGCGCGAGTTCTTCGCCGGCCGAGGCGACGCGCGACTGCTGCAGGTGGATTTCGGCGTCGGCCTGGACTAGTTCCTTCTGCAGATCGGCGATGCGCTGGCGCAATTGCTCGCCCTGTTGCGCGCCCAGCAGGCGCGCCTGCTCGCGCTCCGATTCGAGCGCGCCCAGCCGCTTGTTCATTTCTCTTTGCACGAATTCGTTCGGTGACAGTCCGGTGGTCGTGGTCTGCTCGAGCGACAGGCGCGCAACCGGGCTGCCGGCGGTCACCTCTTCGCCCTCGTGGACCATCACTTCGGCGAGTGAGCCCGCGGCCGGCGCCAATAATCGGGCAACTCCGGCATCCAGTGCGAGAAAACCCTCGACGCGCTCGCGCCGCGTGTATTCGCCCCAGAATGCGAATACGAGTAACGCGACGGCAGCGATCGCCGCCAGCAGCGTAAACACCCACAGCGGCACGGGCCGCGCGATCGAGACCTCCCCCAGCAGCTTTTCGCGCTGGGCGTCGATTGCTTCCTGGCGAAACAATTTGCGCATGGGGCGCGATTATCAGGTACGCGTCGGCCGCGTTCCGAAAAACACGACGTTTGGATGAGTCGGGGTGTGTTCTGTTTGCGACGGCACGAGCGAAAATACGCGGCACCGGCGCTGCCCGTCACGCTTTGCGGCGCCGGTGTCGATCGGTTGTTGACCGGGCGGCGATCGGTTGGCGAATCCGCGCAGCGAAAGTGCGTTCAGGCGACCAGCCGGACCTTTGCCGCTCCTGGCGCCAACTCACCGATCACCGCGGCGCGCGCAAATCCGCCGTCGCGAAAAATCTTGAGTACCTCAGGAACACTCGACGGCGCGCATGCTACGAGCAGACCACCGCTCGTCTGCGGATCGGTGAGAAGGTTCTGCTGCACGTTGCCGACTCCGGCCAGTTCAACATCGCGGCCATAACCGGCCCAGTTGCGGCTGGAGGCACCAGTGACAAATCCGTGCGCGGCGAGCGTGGCTGCCGCGGGCAACAGCGGCACATCCCGTACGCGAATCGTCGCGGCGAGTTGCGCGCCGCGGCACATCTCCAACGTATGCCCGAGCAAGCCGAATCCGGTCACATCGGTCAGCGCGTGCACGCCATCGAGCTCCGCCAGGCGCGGCCCGGGCGTGTTCAGTTGCGTCGTGGTCGCAATCATCTGCGCGTAACCGGCGGCGTCGAGTTTTTCTTTCTTCAGCGCGGCCGAATAGACGCCGACCCCAAGCGGCTTGCCGAGTACCAGCATATCGCCAGCGCGCGCATCGCTGTTTTTCTTGACGCGGTCGGGATGCACAAGACCGAGCGCGACCAGACCGTAAATCGGTTCGACCGAATCGATCGTGTGGCCGCCGGCAATCGGAATGCCGGCCTGGGTCGCGACCGCTTCGCCACCTTCGATGATGCGACGGATCACTGCGAGCGGCAGCTTGTCGATCGGCATCGCGACCAATGCCAGCGCCATGATCGGCCGGCCGCCCATCGCGTACACGTCGGAAATGGCGTTGGTCGCGGCGATGCGCCCGAAGTCGTATGGGTCATCGACGATCGGCATGAAGAAATCCGTGGTCGCGATCAGCGCCTGCTGGTCGTTCAGCCGATACACGGCCGCGTCATCGGCGGTTTCAATGCCGACCAGCAACTCCTTCGGCAATACGCCACCCGCGTTCTGCAGGATCTCCGACAGCACGCCGGGCGCAATCTTGCAGCCGCAGCCGCCGCCGTGCGAGAACGAAGTCAGGCGCAGCTTCAAGTCATTGGGTGCGTTCATGGCAATGCCTGGGAAGATGAGTTCAGAAATGGGTCGCAATACGGCGGGGATCGCTTCGGCTCAGGATTCCATTATCGCGAACGAACCCGGGTTCGAGCCCGCACGGAGGTGACCATTGCGAGCGCGCGGGCGACGAGCCGAAGCACGGCACTGCGCTCTTTCTCCGGTGCAAACCGCAGGGCGCGCTGCCGCGTTGCTCGCACAAGTCGCGCATAAAACGATTGTTCGCGCGCCGCGCGCCGCAACAGGCGAGCGCATGCGGCAACGTTGCCGACTGGAAAATAGCCCGGATAGTCGCGGCCCAGCAGACCCACGTTACCGTCGATGCGGCTGGCGATAATCGGCGTGCCGCCCATGATCGCCTCGATCACGACCTGGGCGCCGCCTTCCATCAATGATGGATGCAGCAACACGTGGGCACGGCGGATCGCCTTGCGTGTTGCGCCGTGCGGCCGGCCACCGAGCCAGCGATAGCGCGGGCAACCCGCCGCCGTCGCGCGCGCTTGGGCAGCGATACGCGCATCGAGCGCCATGCCGATGTGAGCGATCTCGATCGGCGTGTGCGCAGCGGGTTGCTCGGTTGCGGCGAGTTGTTCGGCCGCCCGCATCGCGGTCAGCGGATCCTTCTCCTCGCGCAGATGGCCAACCACGATGGCGCGAAAGCGGCGCACGGGCCGCGGCAACGGCGGCAGCGCCGGTGCCGATTGCAGGATCACTCTGGTTTTGGCGCGCCATCGCCGCGGCACATGCGCGCGGCCCATTTCATTGAGAACGACGAGCTGCGTGGCGCACGCGAGCGAGCGCTGCGCCGATTCGTCTTGCAGGATGTCGCGATAAAGATCGGTGCCGGTCAGCACGACGATGCAGGGCCGGTCCGGATGTGCCTGGGAATACGCAGCGATCGATTGCGCCGAACGGCGCGCGTGCAGGGCGATAAGCGCATCGGCGGATTCACCGCGCCAGGCCAGCAGAATCCGAACCCTAAAACGCTCGCGTAACCAGTGCGCCCAGCGCGCGGCCGTGCGCCAGTTGCCATTGTTGGCTGCCGCGCCGTAGGGCGTGATAATCGCAACGATCGGCCTGCGGGCGGGCACGGACAAGTCTTGGGAAATCAGCCGGGGGTATGGGAAGCCGCATGCGACACAGCGCGACGCGCAACGCCGGGGCAGAACGTGGTGCGCAGCGTGCCTGAGACCAACAGATCGCTTGACCCATCGCAGCTTGCGCGTGCGTTACGGGATGCGCGGGAGTATACGAGCGCGCTGGTGGCCGACCTCGATGACGCGCAATGGGTCGCCCCGCCGCGCCTGGCAATCATCAATCCGTTCCTGTGGGAAGTCGGCCACGTCGGCTGGTTCATGGAGCACTGGTGCCTGCGCTGGCGCGGCTCCGATCGCGCACCGGCGCCGTCACGGCTCGCCCACGGCGATCGCTGGTACGACTCGAGCAATGTGCCGCACGACGCGCGCTGGGATCTCGACCTGCCGTCGCGCGCCGCCACGCTTTCGTATCTCACGGATGTTCTCGCTGCCACGCTGCATGCGTTAGCACGCGCTGGCGACAGTGATGAGGAGCTCTATTTTTTTCGGCTCGCGCTCTATCACGAGGACATGCACGGCGAAGCCTTCGCGATCACGCGGCAGACGCTGGGCCATCCTGCGCCGGCGGTTGCGCATTTGATTGAAAGCGTTGCGGCACCGGCAGTGCGAGGTTCTGCGGTGTCACCAGGCGCCGCAAATATCGGGCGCGATATCGAGTTTGCCGGCACTACCTTCGAAATGGGCATGGCCGACGATCAACGCGGCTTCGTGTTCGACAACGAGCGCCGCCGCCAAGCGATTGCACTGGCACCGTTTGCAATTGCATCACGGCCGACCACTCAGGGCGAATTCCTTGCGTTTGTCGCCGACGGCGGCTACTCGCGTCCGGAACTCTGGGGTGACGAGGGACGGCGTTGGCGCAGCGAGCACTCGCCAGGTCATCCTCGCCATTGGCGCAAGCGGGGCGGCCAATGGGAGGCACGCGCGTTTGATCGTTGGAACGCACTCGAACCCGACGCGCCGGTCGCGCTCGTCACGGCGCATGAAGCGCACGCGTTTTGCACCTGGGCCGGTCGGCGACTGCCGAGCGAGGCGGAGTGGGAATGCGCGGCAGTCGCCGGCGCGATCGCACCTAGCGGCGTCTGGGAATGGACCGCGACGCCCTTTGCGCCGTATGCGGGATTTAGCGCCGGTCCGTATCGCGATTACTCGCAGCCGTGGTTTCACACCCATCGAAGCGTGCGTGGTGCCAGCCCCTTTACACGGGCGCGGATGCAGCACGCGCGCTATCGCAACTTCTACATGCCGGAGCGCGACGACATCTGGGTCGGCTTTCGCTCCTGCGCGCTGCGGTGATGAGCGCGGCGCGCGCGGCGGGCATCGTTCAACGCTCGATTCTGCTATTCGAGCATTCCGGCGACGATCCGGTTGAAGCCGGAATCAACATGCGTGATTTCACCGGTCACACCGCGCGCCAGATCGGAAAGCAAAAACGCGGCAACGTTGCCGACATCCTCGGTCGTCACGTTGCGTCGCAGCGGCGCATTTTGCGCGACAAAACTCAGGATCTTGCCGAAGTCCTTGATGCCGGCCGCGGCGAGGGTCTTGATCGGCCCCGCCGAGATGCCGTTGACGCGGATTCCCTGGGGGCCCAGGCTCGCTGCGAGGTAACGCACGCTTGCTTCGAGCGACGCCTTGGCCAACCCCATCGTGTTGTAGTTAGGCACGACGCGCTCGGCGCCGAGATAGGTGAGCGTCAGCAGCGCTGCCGCGCGCCCCTGCATCAGCGGCAACGCCGCCTTGGCCAGCGCCGGGAAGCTGTATGCGGAAATATCGTGCGCGATGCGAAACGATTCGCGCGACAGTCCAGCGATGAAATCGCCGGCGATCGCTTCGCGTGGCGCAAAGCCGATCGCATGCACGAGGCCATCGAGTCCGTCCCAGTGTTGCTTGAGGCCATCGAACGTGGCCGCGATCTGCGCGTCGCTGCCGACGTCGCAGTCGAACACGAGCGTCGAGTTGAACTCGCCCGCGTATTCCGTGATGCGCTCCCTGAATCGCTCGCTTACGTAGGTGAAGGCGAGTTCGGCGCCTTCGCGCCGGCACGCTTGCGCGATGCCATAGGCGATCGAGCGATTGGACAAAACGCCCGTAACGAGAATCCGCTTGCCGGCGAGAAAGCCCATGGCGCATATCTTTCAGATGATTGTGGGCGCGCGTCGCTGCATTGCAGGCGATGCCTGCGATGGTGGCCGGATTTTATTCGCTGCCAGTCAACCTGCGATTCTGCTGCTGTTGGGCGCTCGATCTGTCCGCGTTTGATAGGCGATCGAAAGAACGTGCCGTGCGCCAAGCGGCGCAGACGTTAACGGACCGAAATTTTGTTCCGGATCGCGCCCATCGGCGCCACCCTCGCCTGCGGCGCTTTGCTGCTCTTGTGATCGCCCTCGCGCCCGGCGAGTTCGCGTCGTTGAAGCGCCAACTTAGCGTATGGCTGCGCGCGCCGGCGTCGGCGTCGCGGCCACAGCATGGGCGGCGCCACCACTGCTGGATTTTGGTTTTGACGCCGCCTTGCCCAGGACTCGCACAACGGTGAGCGAGAGGCGCTGCCCAGCGAACAACACATCCGAGCGCAAGTTGTTCCAGGCGATGATTTCATCGGGCTTTACGTTCCAGCGCCGCGCCACGGAATTCAACGTCTCGCCACGCCGCACGCGATAGGTCACCTGCTTCAGGTTGGGTTGCTCCGGCACCAGCGCAAAGGATGCGGCCAGCTTGTCGGCGGCAATGTCTTCTCCCATGGTCTCATCGCGCGGAATCAGGATGGTCGAACCCGGGGCCAGCCGATAGCGCGGCAGGATCTGATTTGCCTCGCGCAGACTTTGCTCGCTGACGCCGGCGCGAGTGGCGACCTGTGCCAGCGTTTCGTGCGGTTGCAGCGTATAGGTGGTCCAGCTCGCGAGCGGCTGGCCGGTCGCTTCGAACGCCGCGAGATTGGCAAGAAAGCTCGACGCGTGCTCCGCCGGCAGCAGGATATTCGGCCTCGCGGCCGAGACAATCACCGGCCGGTTGAACGACGGATTGAGTGCGCGGAATTCTTCGATTGGCATCTCCGCCAGGCGCGCCGCGGTCGCGACGTCGATGTCGCGCGTCTTGCTGACGACCACGAAATAAGGCTCGTTCGAGATCGCCGGCAACGTGATGCCATAGTGCTCCGGATCGCGCACGATGTTCTTGATCGCCTGCAGCTTGGGCACGTAATACTGCGTCTCGCGCGGCAGGCGCAGCGAGCTGTAGTCGGTGGCCTTGTGATTGCTGCGATTGCGGGCGATGGCGCGCTCCAGCCCGCCCTCACCCATGTTGTACGCGGCCAGCGCCAGGTGCCAGCTACCGAATTCGTTGTGCAGGTTCTGCAGGTAATCGAGCGCCGCGCGGGTGGACTCGATCACATCGCGCCGCTCGTCGTGCCACAGATTCTGTTGGAGCGCGTATTTCTTGCCGGTCGATGGAATGAATTGCCACAGCCCGGCGGCCTTCGCAAACGACAGCGCTTCCGGCTGCATCGCGCTTTCAACGAACGGCAGCAGCGCCAGCTCGGTCGGCATGTGGCGTTTCTCGATTTCTTCGACGATGTGATACAGGTAAAGACTGGCGCGCGTGGCCATGCGGTCGACGTAGTCGGGCTGGCCGACGTACCACTGCGTGCGATTGGTCGCGAGCTTGGTCGTTAGATCCGGAATTGCGAAGCCGCGGCGGATCCGCTCCCAGACATCGAGCGGCACGGCCTGCACGGACGCCGCTCTTTCGACTGCCGGGGCGGCTCCAGCGCGCGATCCGTCGCCGGAACCCAGCGCGGCTGCGGCGGCATCACCGGGGCCGGATCGGTCGGTCGGATCGCTGCCGTTGCCGGCGTCGTCGCGGAGCGGATTGTCGCGGTCGGCGCCGCTCGGCGCGGTTGTCCCATTTTCTGCGGCCGCATGCGGCGCTGTCGGCTGTTCAGCGGGCGCTGATGTATTTGCCTGATCGGATCCAGGAGTGGCCCTGGGCGGATCGGCCGCGGGCGAATACGGCGCTTCTTGTTCGGTCTCGCCGCCGCCGGTGGCCGACGCCAATGTCGCATCAGTCGCTGACCCAGGCGCGGGCGCAGACGCGCGCGATGGCGTGGAGCCGGTCGTGTTCGTTGCAGCGGCCAGCGCAGCGGGCGAATTCGGCGCGGTCGTCGCTGTCTGGGGCGCAGCTTGCGGCCCCGTCGATTGCGTCGCTATTGGCGCACCCAGTGGCGGCGCCGGTACGACAACGACTGGAGTTGCGGAGGGCGGCGTCGCGTCCCTAGCCTGGGCTGCAGGCAACGAAATAAGTCCAAGCAACAGCAGTGAAAGCACGTCCGCCCGCAACGACGGCCGGGAGGGCAGATGCAAGGTCGTGTTGGCTGTGGTGGAAGTCAAAGCGGTCGGTTGGGTTGATAGATATCTAATTCGGAGTGAAGCAGGATCAAAGCTAAACCTGGTGCGGCAGCCAGGCGACCGCATTCATGTCGCGGCGCGTGCTCACACGCCTTCCTTTCAGATCCGGGCGTCGCGCTTCAATCAGGGTCGCAGTATAGGGGCGGGCACCTTTGCGCAGTGCAATGAACAGGGGGTCGAAATCGGGCTCAATGAACCGGCTGTTGAATGCGTACCGGGCGTACCAATTTAGCGCCTCAGCTGCTTGCTGTGCTAGTCGTATTTGTCCGCTTTTCGGCGCTCATTTGGGCAACTGAGCTGGCTCTGGCTCGCTATGGTGCGCGGTCGCCTCGCAGCGCGAGCGAACTGGTCATCTGCTGCGGTGTGCCTTCGAACAAGTGGCCGCAGCCGCCGGCAAACAGTGCGTCGCCGCAGGAGACCGCCGAGAGGCCCGAGGCGAATGAGCGATATCACCGCTGCTGTGTCCCGTAGTTCCAGCATGCTCATCTTCTGGCCCAAGAGTTCGATCGCGTTCCCGTGCAGGCGGCGATTTACGCCGCCGATCTGATCGCCACAATGGTGCGTGACTAAAATGCGCTGTAGTTGCAGGCGGCACCCGCGCGGCGCGCGCTCGACCGGTGCCGCGTCGCCGGGGGCGACGATCGTTGCGTCGGCGTCCTACGTGAGCAACCAGGATAGTTGTCGTCGAAGGCCGTAATCAGTTCGCTGCTGATGTTCATTTCCGCAACTCTAGCTCGACCGGACGCGCCGTATGCGCTGGCCGGCCACTGCGCGCGACACCATGGATTCTGATCCGCTGTTTCCGGGACCCGAATGGATTGCGGCCGATGCGACGTCGCCTATCGTGCACCTGTCGGAATTCCTGCAGTCGCCGCCGGGGCGCTACGTGCTCGCCTGGGAGCAGCAGCACCTCGATCGTGCCGTGGCCGACATCTTCGGCTATCACGCGCTGCAACTCGGGCTGCCGGAGATCGATGCGCTGCGTGAGAACCGGATGCCCCTGCGCATCTGCGGCTCGGATCGGCGTGTGACCGCCGACGCCGCAGCACAGTCGCCGCCGCGAGCGCGTGGCACGAATGGTGCGGATGGTCTGAATGCCGGTCCGTGCGCCGCGCATGAGTCGCCGGCGAATGGGTTGTCCGCCGGGCCGTCCGAATTGTCGTCCACACGCGCTGCCGGCGCGCCGGCGCACAGCAACGGCGATCTGCAGGTGGCGGTGATTCATCGCTATGAAGAATTGCCGTTCGCAGCAAACTCGATCGACCTCGTAGTGTTGCCGCACATTCTGGAATTCGCGGAGGAGCCGCATCAGGTGCTGCGCGAAGTTGATCGCGTATTGGTGCCCGAAGGTCAGGTCGTGATCACCGGCTTCAACCCGGCCAGCTTATGGGGCTTGCGCCAATCGTTGACTCGGCTCGGTGCGCGGCCATTTTTGCCGCGCAGCGGCCACTTCATTGCGTTGCCCCGAATCAAGGACTGGTTGCAGCTATTGTCGTTCGAAGTCAATCGCGGCCGCTTCGGCTGCTATACGCCGTGGGCGCGCAGCGAGGCCTGGTTGCGCCGCTGGTCAGCGCTGGAAAAGGCCGGCGATCGCTGGTGGCCACTGCTGGGATCGATCTACATGGTGACCGCGGTCAAACGCGTGCGCGGCATGCGCCTCATCGGCGCGATTCGCAAGCGCAAGGAATATCGCGCGCCGGGGCTGGCGCCGTCGGCGACGCGCACGATGCGGGTGACCGGTGACGCGTACAGCATTGAACGCGAGGACCTGGACGGCGCAGCCAACGAAACGATG
>Ga0137410_10003006_pt1 | contig 11435 bp, 11 predicted proteins | sample CZODoug1_16funga_FD_108878 | JGI IMG/M metagenome (GOLD analysis project Ga0137410, IMG submission 108878) | Vadose zone soil fungal communities from Angelo Coast Range Reserve, California, USA - CZODoug1_16fungal (Illumina Assembly) | ecosystem: Environmental > Terrestrial > Soil > Vadose zone... | reverse complement strand
CTTCGCCGTTCCTTTTTCGCAGCCTTCCGCGCCGCATAACGGACGTCGCGGGCCATCTTCTGCTCAGCCAAGAGAGCGGCCTGGCGCTCTTCCTGCTCGGCCGCCACGCGCGCAGCCTGTTCTTCCATTGTGCGCTTGGCAGCAGCAGCCGCTTCCGCCGCGATCACTGCGCAATTGGCCAAGTTAAGGCCTATCCGGCTATGGCCAAGACCCGCTGATTTGCGGCGCCGGACATTTCTACAGTCGATGCAGCAGTGATGCCCGCCCTCTACCGCTCAGACCAATGGGCGGCCATCTGAACATCGTGTTTGGCCGCGCCGTCATTCGCCGCTTCAGCGCCAGACCGACCCGTGATACAAGGACCCGCAGCGCATACCCAACAATCACCTGGCGGCACGACGATGACGAAGAAGCGTATGGTGCTCGAGATCGGCATGGGCACCGACATCCGCGGCGCTGACCCGACGAAGGCAGCTTGCCGGGCCCTTCGCGATGCGCTTTGGCATAACTCGCTGTCGATCGCGCCGGCGCTTGGTCAGTCGTTGGATGCAATGATTGTCGACGTTCATATCGGCGTGCCCCGCCCCGAATTGGTCGACAAGTCGCAAGTCATGGCCGTTTTGCCGCATGGGTCGGGATCCGTCACCGTGGTCGAAGGCGGCCTTGAGATCCACAATGACGAGGGCACCAACAGTACGCTGATTGCCAACGCTTGCGTTGTCGTCAGCCTCGACATCGCTTGAGGAGCCTTGAGTGGCAAAGACGCGTGTCATTTTGGAACTAGGCTCCGGCAACGATCTGCACGGTTCCGATTACACCAAGGCGGCGCTACGCGCCGTGCAAGACGCGTTGCATCACAGCTCGCTCTCCTTCATTCGTTCGTTGAAGATCGACAAGAGCAAGCTGGAGGTGGAAGTCACGGTTGGCGTCCAGCGGCCGGAGCAGGTGGATATTGAAGCGGTCAAAGACTCCTTGCCCGTCGGCACCGTCACGGTGAGGGTCGTCAAAGGTGGTCTCGACGTTGCCGATCCCGAGAATAACGATCCCGCGGTCATTGCCAGCGCGGCGATCGCGGTTCGCATCGAGGTGATGTAAACCGCGGCGCGGGGTATTCGTGCGTTGGTTGGGCACGAGGCCGCGACCCGCTGTAAATGTCATACACGAGGAGGCGAAGTTCAGTTTGTCCCATCGCGGGCCCGATGTGGGCTGCAGAGCCAGTCGACGCTCCAGCTCGGACCGAAAGGGTCAAAGCCAAATGAAGGCAGCTTTCATTGAACGCTATGGCGGACCGGACGTGTTTGCGTACGGCGAGTTTCCCGATCCGGTGGCCCGTTCGGGCGAAATTGTCGTCGATATTGTCGCCGCGAGCGTCAACGCGGCGGATTGGAAGGTACGCCTCGGCGAATACAAGCATACGAAACTTCCGTTGATCCCAGGGCGCGATTTTTCCGGGCTGGTCAGCGCAATAGGCGAAGGCGTCAAGGATGTCACGGTTGGCGATCCAGTCTTCGGCGTCTGCGAAGCTGGTCAGGAGGGCACCTACGCGGAGAAGGTCGCCGTCAAGCCAGGGATTGTCGCGAAGAAACCCAGCGATCTATCCCATGACAATGCCGCCGCGCTGGCCCTCACCGGCCTCACGGCTTTGAGTGCGATCGAGGATACGCTGAAACTCCAACGCGACGAGACAATCTTGATCCAGGATGGGGCGGGGGGCGTCGCCGGTTTTGCCATCCAGCTTGCCAAGCATATCGGTGCCCGCGTCATCACGACCACGAGTGCGGCGAACCATGCCTATGTGCGAGCGCTCGGGGCGGATGAAATTATCGATTACAATGCTCGTGACTTCACGCAGGCCGTTGCCAATTGCGACGCTGTTTTCGACACGGTCGGGGGCGACGTGGCGCAGCGGTCCTTCGCGGTGCTCAAGCCAGGCGGCCGAGCGGCTTTCATCGCTTCGGGCGCACAGGCGCCAAGGCCGGAACGCTCCGATGTGACTGCGCTGCGGCCTCCTGTTGAGCGCGGTCGTCGGCCTCTTGAGCGCATTGTCGAGCTCTACCGGGCGGGCGCTGTTCGCCCGCCCGAGATCAAGCTCTATCAGTTATCTGAGGCTGCCGACGCCCATCGACTGAGCGAGAGCCGTCATTTCAGAGGCAAGCTCGTCTTTCGCGTTCGCTGAACGGCTGCGTGCGCAGTCAATCCTCAATCCCGGGACACGCGCTCTAAGCGATGGCCATCTGCGCTCATCAAGCCCGCGAGCAGAACCGCCAGCAATGCCAGACGGATGACCCGGACGGGTATGACGGCGTGGGCTATGCCCCTACTCAATAGCCTCTTCGCCGTTCCTTTTTCGCAGCCTTCCGCGCCGCATAACGAATGTCGCGGGCCGTCTTCTGCTCAGCCAGGAGAGCGACCTGGCGCTCTTCCTGCTCGGCCGCCTCGTGCGCAGCCTGTTCTTCCATTGCGCGCTTGGCGGCCGCCGCCGCTTCCGCCGCGATCAGAGCTTGCCTGGCAACCTCGGCTTCGCGCTGTTGCCGGGCCGCTTCGCGCTGCGCCTCGCGTTCGGCCCGCGCCGCCACGATGGCTTCGCGCTGCCGTCGGCTCTCGATTTTGGCCGGATCATCAAGAATCAGTGACTTCTTGAACTTTTCGAGCATGCTCTTCTTGGCCTGCGCTGCGAGGCTCAGGCGGTCGTTCAGGCTTTGATGGTAGTTGCTCATGGATAGCGCTGTTGCTCCTGGTGTGGCTCGTCGTGTGGCTCGTCGTGTGGCTCGGCAATGGTTCTAGATGCCGATCGGGCGAAGGGGTCGGCGCGCGAGGTAGGCAGCCGACACGGTGGCAATTAGCCTCTCGAGGACGAAGCGCCAAAAGAGGATGGGGAGCCGCTGTTTACACTGCCACGAGCCGGATAGCGAGCGAAGATTTCGCCGCAGCGAACTCCCTTGTATTACTGCGTTCCACCGGGAACCGGCGGCTGTTCACAAAATGCGTAACTGTAAGAGCGTCTATGTCGCAGTGGACGAGTAAAATCACTGCCGCACAACAGCCGCCTCGGCCAGGAACGCGTGGATGGCCGCAACCACCTGCGCGCCTTCACCGACCGACGCCGCGACGCGCTTGATCGACCCTGAGCGGACATCGCCGATCGCGAAGACGCCGGGCTGGCTTGTTTCCAGCGGCCGGCTGGCGCCGCCCGTGTCTTTCCCAGTCAGCACGAAGCCCTTGGCGTCGAGCGCGATGCCGCAGCTGGTCAGCCAATCCGTGTTTGGATCGGCACCGATGAACAGAAACAGGTGGCGGATCGGCCGCCGTACCTCGTCGCTGCCGGCCTGGCGCCAGCGCACCGCCGCAAGGCCGCCATTGCTTCCTTCAAGGGCGGTCAGCGATGTGCGGGTGAGGACCTCGACATTGCCAAGGCCGGTGATCCGATCGACCAGATAGCGTGACATGCGGGCGCCGAGATCGGGTCCGCGCACCAGGAGCCACACTTTCGCAGCCTTGCTAGCCAGATAGACCGTGGCCTGGCCCGCCGAATTGCCCGCCCCGATCAGCACCACCTCCTGCTCGGCGCAGAGATTGCCTTCGAGCGGCGACACCCAATAGTGCGCGCTTGTGGCCTCGAACGAGTCAAAGTTCTCGATCGCGAGCCTGCGGTAGCGCGCACCGCCGGCGATGACCACCGAGCGGGTGCGAACGCGCTCGCCGTCGGACAACGTCAACTGGAACATCCCATCTTGCAATGTCTCGAGCGCGTCGACCTCCGCCGGAATGACCATCTGGGCGCCGAACTTCTGCGCCTGATTGTAGGCGCGGCCCATCAACGCCATGCCGCTGATGCCGGTCGGGAATCCGAGATAGTTCTCGATCCGGGCCGAGGCACCGGCCTGGCCGCCGAACGAGCGGCAGTCGAAGACCACGACCGACAAGCCTTCCGACGCGGCGTACACCGCCGCGCCAAGACCGGCGGGCCCGGCTCCGACGATCGCCACGTCGAACACGCGCTCCGGATCGACCGGGCTCACGAGCCCCAAGCAGCGTGCAAGCTCGATCTCTCCCGGGTTGTAAAGAAGCTCACCGTTCGGGCAGAGGACCATCGGCAGCTGGCTTGGATCGATATGGAAGCGCTCGACCAGCGCACGCGCCTGCGCGTCAGTCTCGGGATCGAGCCTTTGGTGCGGATGGCCATTGCGCGACAGAAAATTGTCGAGCCGCAGCACATCGCCGCTGCCCGCCCTGCCGATGATCACCGGTCCGGCCGTGCCCGCCTCGATCAGGCTCACCCGGCGCAGGATGAGCGCGCGCATGACCCGCTCGCCTAGCTCCGCCTCCGCGATCAGCAGGGCGCGCAAGCGGTCGGGCAGAATGACCAATGTCTCGACGGGGCTGCGTGCCCGCACATCGACAAGCCCGGGCTGCCCGCTCAGATGCGCCAGCTCCCCGGTGAAGCTGCCGGGACCGAGGGTGACAATGACCTCGCCCGGATCCGAGAGCGCATGTTGCATGACGTCGGCGGTGCCGGACAAAATGAGATGCAGGCCGTGATTGGCCGCCCCGGCCTTCGCAATCGTTTCGTCCTCGCGATAGGTTCGAGGCTCGCCGAAGCGGCGCAAGCGCTCGATCTCGAATGCCTCCAGCACCGGAAACATCTGATCTCGCCGTGTTTCAACAAGGGTTCGCAGGGATGTGGCCATGTGATCATCTTGGCCGCATAGACCACGCTTAGTCCATACGCGCCGCCGCAGGGCAGCACCGGTCTTTCCAGCCGACGCTGTGTGTGGTCAATTGCCTGCAGCTCGATCAGGTATTGCGGTGTGCCGTCGCGAGCCGTGGCATGATCCCGAAAAGTGGGAACCGGTTTTCGGAAAAAATCATGCTCAAGCATTCACTTGATCGGATCATGGTCTTGGAGGCGTGTGTGATGCTGGCAGGGCAGATGGCGTTGGTGCTTGCCGCGGCGTTTGCGGGCGCGGCCCTCTACATCAACATTGCGGAGCAGCCCGCACGGCTCATGCTCGACGACCGCAGTCTGCTGATGGAATGGAAGCCGAGTTACCAGCGTGGCCTCAACATGCAGGCGAGTTTTGCGCTGCTGTCGGGAGCGCTCGGATTGGGAGCCTGGTGGCTCACAACGGACTGGCGCTGGATCGCAGGCGCCGTGCTGATATTGGCAAACTGGCCCTACACGCTCCTGGGTATCAAACCCACCAACAACCGATTGATGGCCATCCCGACCGAGCAGGCCGATGCCGGCGCGCGCCGCTTGATCGAGCACTGGGGACGATTGCACGCGGTGCGCACCACGCTTGGCATCGCGGCGACGCTCGCCTTTGCGTGGGCGCTCAACTAGAGCCAGTTTCGGTCGAATGGAGTCACGGACATGCCGCGAGCACGGCCTGCTCCCTCTCCCCGCTGGGGAGAGGGGTGGGGTGAGGGGGTTACGAACTACCGATAGCGCAGTTCCCCCTCACCCCCACCCTCTCCCCGTTGGGGAGAGGGAGTCCCGCCGTGCCGCATATAGAGTCCGTGCTGATCACGAAGGCCTGCGCCGAAATAAACGGAACATGCTCTAGTCGGCGACCCTGCCGTCACTGCCCGATCGGCCCAAGCACTGTGCCGCGCTCGTCCTTCGGCGGGAAGTTCGGCCCGCGCAGCTGCGCGAGTGTCATTGTGTTGACGTTGTCGATGATCGCCGCAAACGCCCGCACAGAGCGGCTCATGCCCTCGGCCGGCACCAGCTCATGCGTGTCCAGGCTGGTGTGATAGACCACGTGATTGATGATGTGGAAGGACGGCGCGTAGTTGCCGTTCTTTGGCCCGTCCTCGACGCCGTAGACCGACACGCCGAAGTCACGCAGCTCCCGCAAGGTCATGCGCTCGAACTCGACGCTGCCATAGGCGCTCCAGCGCGCGGCGCTCAGCGCGTTGGTCGCCGTAAGATCGCTGTTATACATATAGAGCAGCGTCTCGGATGGATGCTCCATGGTCAGCTTGAGGGCCACGTTCTTCCAATTGTAGGTCGCGTCGATGCCGACATCCTTGCGGCCGCGCGCCACCTCGCCGTGGTGATGATCCGGAAACTGGATGAACACCAAGGTGCGCGGGCGCTGCGCCTGCGGCAGCGCCGCGTAGTGGCGGGCCAGCTCGAGCGTTCCAGCCATGCCCGAGTTGTTGTCGGTCGCCGCTTGGAAGTAGCCGTCGGTGTGGGTCATGACGACGATCTCCTCGGCGGAGGCGCCGGGCAATGTCGCCTTGGTCCAGGCGGTCTCGACGTTCGTGAGCTCGGGCACCGTGAGCCGCAGCGAGACCGTGATCGTTTCGCCGGCGCCGAGCCGGTCGCGCAGCGCGAAGCCTTCGTCCTGGCTGATCGTCATCTGCGGGATATTGCGCAACCCGCCCTCGGGCTGGAACTGGCCATTGCCCGGCACCGCCATGACGTTGATCACCATGGCGGCGCCAAGCTGCTGCGCGCGCGTATTGGCATTGAACAGGCCGGCGCGATCGGAAGCGGAATGGGCGCGCCCGCCGGGCACGAAGGTGCTGTAGATGATGACTGCCTTGCCCTTGACGTCGCGGCCGAGGAAATCCGGCGCCGCCCCGATGCCGACCCAAACCGCCTCGGCGCTGATGCCGTCGGTGCCCTTGGTCCCGGAGACTGGAAACGCAGTCACGAGATCGATCTTGCTGCCCTTGGATGAGCTGTAGCCGAGCTCCCAGCTCAACGGGCGCCAGTCCCGCGGCAGCTTGTAAGGGAAGGTTTCGACCTTGAGACCAAGCCGGGTGAACTCGTCGGTCATGTATTTCATGCCGGCCTTGTCGGCGTCGGTGCCGGGGAAGCGCCCCCACCACTGTTTGTTGACGCTGTCGCGATAGGCGAGCGCGATGTTGGACAGTGCGATGACGTCGCGCTTCATGCGGGCGCCGTCGATATCCTTGTAGGCTTCCTGGCCGGGCTTGAGCGGAAACACCGGATAGTCGGCATCCGAGAACAGCTGCGAGGCGTGGCCGCGCGGCAGCCCGATGCCGTAGGTCTTCTCCGTCTTCGGCCCGTTGTCCATCTGCGCCAACGCGATGGTGGCGCTCAGCGCCGCGGTCGCCAGGATGCTCAATCCAAGCACCGGATGCGCGATTGATCGTTTCTGCATGGCCGATTTCCTCCCTGAGCAAAGAATGCAAAGCGTTGTTCTGTTACCGTCCACTTTAGGACGTGGCCGCGGACTTGCCCAGCCGTCAGCGTTACGATCGACATTTACGTGTCCCGGCTGAGCGCCTTAATACTACTGCGTCACCAAGCATGAGGTGGCTGTCGCTGTGCCCTCTCCCCCAAAGCCCGCGCAGACGGGCGTAAACGCCCTTATGTCGGGAGAGGGCAGCTCGGCGATTCAACAACACGGATGGGGTGAGGGGGAAGCTCGCCCCCTCACCCAACCGAGTATGTTGAGCACTCGGTGCTGCCCTCTCCCGCGGAGGGGAGAGGGCACAATAACAACCGCCCGAATCTTTGTGACGCAGTAAGATTAAGCGCGTTCACGCGCGTCTTCGACGCGCTATGGCGAGAGCCGGGATCCAGGGGCTCTACAAACAAGCGCGGAATTTGTAGCACTGGGTCCCGGGTCTCGCTCCGCTCGCCCGGGACACGAGAGGAAGCTCGAGCCAACGCGCCCGTCAATTTCGCCATGTCGGCTCGCTGCAATTGCTTTAAGCTTAAGCGAGCGAAGGAGAGGGAGATCATCGTGGCACGAAAGACTGCGGCGCGGCCCGCCGCGACCGATGCGGTGGAGAGCCTCGATCGGGCGCCGGTCGATGCTGAATGGCCTGAGCAATTGTACCGCGTGTTGAAGGCCGCGCAGGTCCGCCAGGTGTCCTACGTGCCGGATGCCGGGCATTCCGCGCTCATTCGCTTGTTCGCGGCCGACCGCGAGGTCAAGTCGAATGTCCTCACCACCGAGGAGGAAGGCATTGCGATTGCGACCGGCGCCTGGCTCGGCGGTAGCCGGAGTGTGCTCCTGTTGCAGTCGAGCGGTGTCGGCAATTGCGTCAACATGCTCTCGCTCGTGACGATGACGCGCACGCCGCTCTTGATGCTGGTGACGATGCGCGGCGAATGGGCCGAGTTCAATCCCTGGCAAGTGCCGATGGGGCTCGCCACGGCGCCGGTGCTCACCGCCATGGGCATCCGCGTCATGCGCGCCGACACGCCGCGCGACCTGATCGAGACGGTCGAGTCCGCCGCCGCGCTGGCATTCGAGGCCGAGCAGCAGGTCGCGGTGCTGCTCTCGCAGCGGCTGCTCGGCCGCAAGACGTGGTGAACGCATGCCGGCCTCCGCAAGCTCGCTCGATCGCCGCGAGGTCGTCGCCCGCCTGCTGGCCGGGCGCGATGGCCTGCTGGTCATCACCGGGCTTGGTTCGCCCACCTACGACGTGCACGCGGCCGGCGATCATGACGGCAACTATTATCTCTGGGGCGCGATGGGCTCGGCCGCGCTGATCGGCTTTGGTCTTGCGCAGGCGCAGCCGGATCGCACCGTGGTGGTGATCACCGGCGATGGCGAGCAGCTGATGGGGCTCGGCGGGCTCGCCACCATCGCGGTCAGCAATCCGAACAATCTCGTGGTCGTGGTGATCGACAACAACCACTTCGGCGAGACCGGCATGCAGATGAGCCATACCGGCCATGGCCTCGACCTGGCGACAGTGGCGCAATCGTGCGGCTTTGCGGAAGCGCGCACGGTACGCGACATGGCAGGCGTCGAGGAGGTGGCGCGCGCGCTGCATTCGCCATCCTCAGGCGCGCGTTTCTTTGCGATCAAGGTGAAGGCGGAGAATCCGCCGCGCTCGCTGCCGCCGCGCGATGCCGTGCACATCAAGAACAGATTCCGGGCTCACCTGGGCCTTGGGACGATATGAAGCGTATCGCGTGATAAACGCCGCGTTATGATAGCCAAAGCTGGCAATAGCGATTGGCTTCGCCGCACCTGTTTGCCGCAAGAGCGCGGACTCACCGCGCCCGTGATTGGGAGGATGTCGTGGTACTATTTCGTTGGCTGCTGGCTGTGCCCGTCGCGCTCGGGCTGGTCCTGTCCCCAGCGGTCGCGCAGGACTATCCATCGCGGCCGGTGAAGATCCTGGTCGGCTTCGGTCCCGGCGGCCTTGGCGATATCGTCACGCGTTCGGTGGCGCAAAAGCTCTCGACCCAGTTGGGCCAGCCCTTCGTCATCGAGAACATGCCGGGCGCGGGCGGCATCACAGCCGCGGCGACCGCCGCGCGATCGCAGCCCGACGGGCATACGCTGCTGCTGGTCAGCGGACAGAATGCAACGGCTCCGCTGGTGTTCAAGTCGCTGCCGTTCAATCCCAGCACCGATTTCCGCATGGTCTCCACGCTCTCGAATTTCGACTTCATCATCGTGGTCGACCGGGCAAGCCCGTTACGCTCCATCGCGGACCTCGTGGCAGCCGCGAAATCTGCTCCCGGCCGATTCAATTTCGGCACCATCAGCTCGGGCAGCCTGCAGAACCTGATGTCGCATCTGTTCGTGGCGCGCGCCGACCTCAAGGTTCCGACCGTGCCGTTCCGCACAACCGGCGAAGCGATCGCGGCGCTGCTCGCCGGTCAGGTGCAGGCCGTGATCGAGACCGTGCCGGGAGTCATTGGTCAGGTCCAGTCCGGGCAGCTGCGCGCGCTCGCATTGTCGTCCGACCAGCGTCGTCCGCTGTTGCCGGATGTGCCGACCGTCACGGAAGGCGGCGTCGCCGGCTATGAGGTCACCTCCTGGAACGGGTTCGTGGTTCCGGCCCGCACGCCGGAGGGAATTGTCATGCGGCTCAATACGGAGATTGCCAAGGTGCTGGCGCAGCCCGACATGGTCAAGCGCTTCGCCGAGCTCGGCCTCGTGACCAAGCCAAGCTCGCCGCAAGAGATGCAGGCAACCTACGATGCCGACGTCGAGCGCTGGCGTGGTGTCATCGAGCGCGCCAATCTCAAGATCGAGCAATGAACGCCGCGTGACTTCTGCGGCCTGATCATTTCGGCCGACGCCGAACCATCTCTCCGCCCACACGGTTAAGAGGACGGGCTTGGAATGGACCGCGGCTGATGACATTTGAATACGTACTGCTCCTCGTGCTCGCCACGCTCTGGGGCGCGTCCTATTCCCTGATCAAGGTCGGCGTCGAGACGATCCCTCCCGTGACGCTGATCGCAGCGCGCACCTTGATCGCGGCCGCTTTGCTTCTCGCCATCGTGCGCTGGCGGGATCTCAGCTTTCCGCGTGATCGCGTGACATGGCGGCGCTTTCTCATCCAGGCCTGCCTGAACAGCGCCATTCCGTTCACGCTGATCGCCTGGGGTGAGCAACAGGTCAATGCCGGGCTCGCAACCGTGCTCAATTCGACGGCGCCGATCTTTGTCTTTCTGCTCACCGTCGCGATCACGCGCCATGAGCCGGTCACGCTGCGAAAGCTTCTCGGTGTCGTATCCGGCATGGCCGGCGTGTGCCTCATTATCGGGGCGCAGGCGCTATCGGGATTTGGCGAGCAGCTGCTGGCGCCGCTCGCGATCGTGGCGGCAACCATCTGCTACGCCGGCGCGGCGATCTTCGGCAAGACGTTCAAGGATCTCGATCCGATCCTGCCGGCCGCGGGCTCGCTGATCTGCGGCGCCGCCATTCTCCTTCCGGCAAGCTTGGTGATCGATCAGCCATGGACCTTGTCACCGTCGCGAGACTCGATGCTTGCCTTGATCGGCTTGTCAGTGTTTTCCACCGCGCTGGCGCTCGTCATTTATTTCCGGCTTGTGCACACGCTCGGATCGGTCGGCGTGACCTCGCAAGCCTATCTGCGTGTGCCGATCGGTGTTGCGATCAGCATCACCCTTTTGGGTGAGGCGCTCACGCTGGCTGCGTGGATTGGCGTAGCATGTGTTGTCATCGGGGTTGCCGCCATGACCGTTTCGGATCGAGCAGTGCTCGAAAAAGCGCAAGCGGATATTAGTAAATAGGCAAATGTCATTCATTCGGATGAGAGGCGCGCATTGACCATATCGTTGCACATGTGAGTCATGCAGTTTGAATTGCACGAGCTGGCGCGCATTTCAAATCGTGACATCATTTTGCCGTGTTGACTTTTGAGTACGTGATCAATCGCGATGGTGTTGAGCGATCCCTCCGCACTTGTTGTTATGGCAGTAGGTTTCGCTGTTATCGCGATTGCGAGCATGTCTCTTGTTGGAATGGTCCTGTGGTCATGATTCCTGTACGGGTCCTAAACTTGCCGCGCGATTCCGCCCGCCGCGCGTGGATGCATGAGCAGCTGACCGCGTTGCAGATCCCCCACAGCTTCGTATCTGGGATCGATGGTCACGCCATTCCGGGCGACACGGCGCTGCCCGCGATGGACCTGTTTCGTGCGGCCTACGGACGCGAGATGACGCGCGGCGAACT
>Ga0137410_10003005_pt1 | contig 11436 bp, 8 predicted proteins | sample CZODoug1_16funga_FD_108878 | JGI IMG/M metagenome (GOLD analysis project Ga0137410, IMG submission 108878) | Vadose zone soil fungal communities from Angelo Coast Range Reserve, California, USA - CZODoug1_16fungal (Illumina Assembly) | ecosystem: Environmental > Terrestrial > Soil > Vadose zone... | reverse complement strand
GGCGGCCTTGCTCGAGGCGATGCAGGAGAAGCAGGTGACGCTCGGCGGGGAGACGTTCTTTCTGGGCGAGCCGTTTCTCGTGCTCGCGACCCAGAACCCCATCGAGCAGGAGGGGACCTACCCGCTGCCCGAGGCACAGCTCGATCGGTTCATGCTCAAGGTGCGCGTCGGCTACCCGACGCGCGACGCGGAGAAGGAGATCGTCGCGCGCATGGCCTCAGGACGACCGATCGAGGTGCAGCGCGTGGCGGAAGCGGACGACATCCTGGCCGCGCGCAGCGCCATCGCCGAGCTCTTCATGGATCAGAAGGTGGTGGACTACATCGTGGACGTCGTGCGAGGGACGCGCGAGCCCCAGGCGATCGGCCTCCCGGAGTTGAAGCCGTTGATCGCGTTCGGCGCCAGCCCCCGGGCCTCGATTTACCTCGCGCAGGCCGCACGGGCGCACGCGTACCTGCGCGGCCGCTCCTACGTCGTGCCGGAGGACGTAAAGGCCATGGCGTTCGACGTGCTACGGCACCGGGTACTCCTCACCTTCGAGGCGGAGGCCGAGGACATGGACTCGGACCGCGTCATCGGAAAAATCCTCGAGGCCGTGGGCGTGCCGTGAGGTACGAAGGCAAGGATCGCCGGCGTGCGGAGACCTCCCCGCTCCGCGCCCGCCGGCGTCTCGTCACGCCCGAAGTGCTCCGCCAGGTCAAGGGCATCGAGCTCCGCACCCGCTCCCTGGTCAGCTCGCTCTTCACGGGCGAATACCGGTCGATGTTCCGTGGGCAGGGCATCGAGTTCGCGGAGGTGCGTGAGTACCAGCAGGGAGATGACTTCCGGGCGATCGACTGGAACGTGTCGGCGCGGATGGGCCACCCGTTCGTGAAGACGTACCACGAGGAGCGGGAGAACACACTGCTGCTGGTGGTGGACCAATCGGGCTCGTGCCAGTTCGGGCGCCCGTACACCAAGGCGGGTCTCGCGGTGGAGGTCGCGGCCGTCCTGGCGCTGGCGGCGGCGCGCCACAACGACCGGGTGGGCGCGCTGATGTTCGCCGACAAGGTCGAGCTGATCGTGCGACCCGCAAAGGGTCGGCCCCACGCGCTGCGCGTGATCCGCGACCTGGTCGCGTTCACGCCGCGCGGCCGCGGCACGAACCTGGGCGAGGCGCTGAGCTATGCCGCGAAGCTGCCGAAGCACCACGCCATCGTGGCCGTGTTGTCGGACTTCCGGGCCGACGGCTGGGAGGTCCCGCTGGCGCAGCTCGCCGCTCGCCATGACGTCGTCGCCATCACGATCGACGACCCCCGCGAACGCGAGCTTCCCGACGCGGGCTGGGTCGATATGGAGGATGCCGAGACCGGCCAGCGGGTCCTCCTCGATACGAGCCACGGGGCGACGCGGACGCGCGTGAGCGTCGCGGCGGAGCGCCAGCTCCAGGAGCGCACCCGGAAGCTCGCCCAAGCGGGTGTGGACCGCGTGGCGCTCCAGACCAGCGTGCCGTACGGCGTGCTGCTGCGCCGCGCCTTCGCCGAGCGCGCCCGCCGGCTGAAGCGATGACTGCCCGACTCGTCTTGCTTGGCGTCGTGGCGGCGGGGCGCCTGGCAGCGGGGCAGGGAGGAGGGTGGTCGGCCACTCCGGCCGCGCCCACCGTCGGGGACACCATCTGGCTCGAGCGGGCGCTCACCGTCCCCAACGGCTGGCAGATCCGGGCGGGCAAGCTCGACGCGTCGGAAGCCATCGAGCCGCTCGCCGATCCCGTGGTGCGCCGGAGTGGCGGTGGCTGGGTCGTCCGCTACGCCGTCGTCGCTTGGAAGCCCGGCGCTCACAAACTGGCACTGCCCCGGCTGTGGCTCCTCGGTCCCGACGGGCGGGCAGACTCGACGGCCGGGGGCACGACGAGCTTCCGGGTGACGAGTGTGATCCCGGACTCGCTGCGCCAACCGAGCCCGCAGGGGCTGCTCGCGCCGCTGCGCAGCGCGCATCGGAATTCCCTCCCGCCGCTCGCGGCCCTGGCGCTGACCGCCGGGCTCCTCGCCGCCGGCGTGGCCGCGCGGCGACGGCGACCTCGGGCCCTCGAGCCGTCACCTCCAGTTCCACTGGAACGTGAGGTCCCCGACACCCGCTGGCTCGCCGCCGGGGAGCCCAAGGCCGTCGCCGCGCGGGCGATCTGGCGACTGCGGGCGGCGCTGGCGCGTGCGGTACCCGAAGCGCACCCGGCGCTCGACACGGCCGAGTGCGTGGCGGTCGTCGAGCGCGTGCGTCCCGACGCGCCGCTGCGGGAGCTGCGCGACCTGCTCGAGCAGCTCGACCGAGTCGCGTTCGCCTCCGCCCACGGGACCGACGTCGCCGCGCTGTCCGCCATGGCGCGCCGGCTCGCGCGAGAGCTGACGCCGTGAGCTTCGCCCGGCCGCTGCTGCTGCTCGCGCTCGCCCTGCTACCGTTGTGGTGGTGGCTGCGCGCCAAGCGGCTCGCGCGCCTGTCCGGCACCCGGATGAGCGACGTCCGGTCGGCGGTGGGCGCGGCTGAGCGCCTCTGGGTCGCACGCCTGCCCGTCACGCTGCGGAGCGCCTGCCTCGGCGCCTGGATCATCGCTGCCGCCGGACCCCGCATCGGCGCCGCGCGCAGCGAAACGCGCAGCGAAGGGATCTCCATCGTGCTGGCCGTGGATATCTCGGGCAGCATGCAGGCGGAAGACTTCGCGCCCGCGAACCGCATCGACGTCGCGAAGCAGACCGCGATCGAGTTCGTGCGGGCCCGCACATCGGATCGCATCGGGCTCGTCGCGTTTGCCGGGCAGGCGCTCACCCAGGTTCCCATCACGACCGACTACGCCGTGCTGGAGCAGGCGCTGCGCGAGCTGCACCCGGGAATGCTCGAAGACGGGACGGCCATCGGCACGGCGATCGGGACGGCGGCCAACCGGCTGCGGCGCGCACCAGGGAAGAGCAAGGTGCTCGTACTGCTCACCGACGGTGTCAACAACAAGGGCACGGTGGACCCCCGCACGGCCGGGCAGGCGGCCGCGGCCTTCGGCATCAAGATCTACACTATCGGCGTCGGCACACGAGGGCAGGCGCCCATGCCCACGGAATACGGGGCGGACGGCCAGCTGCGCTACGAGATGCGGCCGGTGGAGATCGACGAGGCGCTCATGACCGAGATCGCGTCCATGACGGGGGGACGCTACTACCGGGCCACCGACACCCAGTCGCTGCGGCACGTGTTCGAGGAGATCAATCGGCTGGAGAAGACCCCCGTCGAGCAAGTCGTCTACCGCCGCTTCGACGAGGCCTACCGCGTGCCACTCGCCCTTGGCCTGGTCGCGCTCGCGCTCGAGATCGTGCTGGCGGGCACGTTCGCCATACGGGTTCCTTGATGACGTTCGACGCCCCCGTCGTGCTCGCGCTCGCGCCGCTCATCGGCGGCGCCGTGTGGTTCGCCGCCGCCTGGGCGCGGCGCGTTCGCATTCGGCGGGCGGCGCTCTGGTCGCAGGAGACGGTGCGCCAGGCGGTCGCCGCGGGGCGCCTCGGGCCCACCGCGCTCGCGGTCGCCGCCTTCCTCGGGGTCGTCGCGCTCGCGGGGCCCCGGTGGGGAGAAGAGCGGATCGTCGCCGAGACGCGCGGCCTTTCGGTGGTGATCGCGGTGGATATCTCCCGTTCCATGCTGGCGGAGGACGCGACGCCCAGTCGGCTGCGGCGCGCGGTCCGCGAGGCGCGACGGCTGGTCCAGGATCTGGACGGGGACCGGATCGGACTCATCGCGTTCGCCGGCTCGAGTTACATCATGTCCCCGCTGTCGATCGACGGGTCCGCGCTCACGCTTTACCTCGACGCGCTCGACCCCGACATGGCCTCCCAGGGAGGCACCGGGCTCGCGCCGGCGCTGCGCCAAGGTGCCGAGCTGCTGCAGGCCAGCTCGGAGCTCGCCGACCGCGTGCTCGTCGTGTTCACCGACGGCGAAGCGCACGACTCGCTGCCGCCGATCACCGCGCAAGCGCAGCGCCTCAAGGCCGGGGGGATCCGTCTGATTCTCGTGGCTGAGGGCGGGCGCACCCCGACGCGCATCCCCGTGCGAGACGACCGCGGCGGCCTCCTCGCCTATCAGAAAGATGAGGACGGGCGTTTCATCGAGACGGCGCGACGGGACGACATGCTCGGCGCCGCGGCCGACGCGGCGCAAGGGACCCTCGTCGCTGCGGACCTCCCCGACCAGGCCGGCGCGGTTCGCGACCTCGTCGCCTCGTACCGACGGGCACGGGCGAGCGAGACGCGCACCGAGCAGAGCCGGCCACGGGCCTGGCTGCCGCTCATGCTCGCCGTCGTGCTGCTGGTCGTGCAGGCCGCCTCGCGACGAACCGCCGCGCTCGTCGGGCTCGCGTTCGCGTGTCTCGGCGCGCTTCCCTCCGCGAGCCTGGCGCAACGGCCGCAGCTGCCGCGGAGCCCCGCGGAGAAAGCCTGGGACCGCCATGACCTCAGGCGCGCCCGCGCCGCGTATTTGGCGGAGCTGGCCGCCCGGCGCAAGGACGACGCGGCTTGGTATAACGCGGGCACTGCGGCACTGGCCGACTCGGATGCCGAGACCGCCCAAGCGAGCCTGGCGCACGCCGCCGCGTCGCTCGATCCCGACGTGCGGTTCCGCGCGCTGTACAACCTCGGCCTGCTCGCGCTGCGCCAGGCCGAGGACGACACCGCGGGCCGCGACGCGCACCTGGCCGACGCCGAGCGCGCGTACCGCGAGGCCCTGCTGTTGCGGCCCCGCGACCGCCCGGCGAAGTGGAACCTCGAACTCGCCGTCCGGCAGCGCGGTGGCAGCAGCCAGAACAAGGCGCCGCCCAGCGGGGGCGGGGGGAGCGGACCGTCGGGCGGCGGAGCCCGGAGCGGCGGCGGGGCCGAGGGCGGCCTGAGCCCAGCCCAGGCCGAGCAGCTGCTGCGCTCGATCGGGCACGAAGAGCTGCGGACGCGTCGTGATCGGACCGGTCTGATGCGGCACCCGGCCGAGCCGGGCGTAAAGGACTGGTGACCCCCGCGCTGTGGCTGTTCGTCGCCTTGCAAAGCGCGTCGCCGCCCGATGTGACGGCGCAAGTCGATCGCGCGCGGGTGCCGGCGGGCGAAGAGCTGACGCTCACCATCCGAGCCCGCTCTCGATCGGCGGAGCCGGTGGTGGTGGCCCTCCCCGGTCTCACGGGCTTCACCATCGTCGGCTCCCGCGAGGTGACAGAGGTGGTCCTCGAAGAGGTGGGCGGACCGGTTCGCACCATGACGCGCGAGCTGCGGCTCAAGACCCAGCGTCCCGGCACGCTCGTGATCGGGCCCGTGCGCGTGCGGCAGGGCCCTCGGGAGACCGCGACCCCGCTGCTCACCGTCACCGTGGACAGCGCGGCGACCGGGCTCGCCACGGCCGTATCCCCCATCGCCCGCCGGCTCATCGACGCCGCTCCGCCGCCCGCGCACAACGACCGCGTCGCGCTCAGCCTGATCCTGCCCGGGGATTCGGTGCTCGTGGGCCAGCAGCTCGACGTGATCGCAGCCGCGTGGTTTCCGCGCGAGTTGCGCGCCCAGTTGACCCACGCGCCGATCCTCTCGCTTCAGACGGCCGAGGGCGCGTGGTCGTACCCGGGGGCCGTGCCGACCGAGGTCGCGGCGTCGCGCCAGGTACGAGGCGGATGGATGGACCTATTCGTCGCCCACCAGGCGTTGTTCCCGCTCGCCCCCGGGCGGATCGCAATTCCGCCGGCCACCGTCGCGTACGCGGTGCCGGTCGGGTTTTCGGTCTTCCGGCGCGAGGAGCGGTACTCGCTGCGCAGCGACACGGTGCTCGTGACCGTGCTGCCCTTGCCCGCCGCGCGCCGGCCGGCGGACGACCAACCGGTCGTCGCACAAGGGCTCGCGCTCGAGCTCGCGCTCGAGCCGCCGAACGCTCGTGTCGGCGAGCCGATCACGATGACTGCGACGGTGTCCGGGGCGGGCAATGTGGCGCTCTGGCCGGAGCCCGTGATCCGCTGGCCGCCCGGCTTCCGCCCGTATTCCGGAGAAACGGCCATGCGGATCGCGCCGCGCGAGGGACGGATCGCCGGCTCGAAGACGTTTCACTATCTCGTGATGCCGGACTCGGTGGGGTCGTTCCTGCTGCCCGAGGTGCGGTACCCCTACTACGATCTCGCGGCAGGAGACTATCGGGCCGCGACGATTGCGCCGCGCGCGCTGGCTGTGGCGCCGGGGATCGAGCCGCACGCGGCGCGCGCGCTGCCGTCGCTCGCCCGCGGCCGCGCCCCCGCGTGGGCGGACGAGCTGGCGCGCGACTTCGTGCCCTGGGGATGGCTCGTGGTGCTGGTCGGCCCTCCGCTCCTCGTCTGGCTGCGGCGCCGGCGCGGGACCGTCGCGGACGTCCCCGGGACCGCGCCTCCCGCGGCGCCGGCGCCGCTCACCCGGCTCGGACAGCTCGAGCGCCAGTTTCAAGCGGTGCTGGCGAGTCACGTCCCGGACCAGCCGGCCCGGGACGGCGACGGGCTTGCCCGCGCGCTGCGCGCGGCCGGGGTCGATAGCGCTGTCGCCGAGCACGTGAAGCGCCTGCGGGATCGTCTCCGCGCGTCGCGCTACGGTCCCCGCGGGCTGGGAGACGCGGTTGAGCTCGCGGCGGAGCTCGAGCAGGTGCTGCACGTGCTGGGCGCGGAGCCCGGCGGGAAAGGCCGCCGGGTGGTGGCGGCGATCGCGCTCATGGCGCTCGTGGGGGTGGCGCGTCCCGTCGGGGCGCAGACGCTGAGTGCGGAGGCGTTGTACGAAGCGGGCGCGCTCCGCGCCGCGGCCGATTCGTTCGCGGCGCGCGCGGCCGGCTCGCCGCGCGTGCCGGCGCATTGGTACAACCTCGGTGCCACCCTGTACCGCGCCGGCGCGGACGGGAAAGCGTCGGCGGCGTGGACCAAGGCCGCCCGCCTCGCGCCGCGCGACCCCTTGGTGCGACGCGCGCGCGAACTACTCCCGCCACCCGACGCTGCGAGCGACGCCTTGTTGACCACCGGGCTCGCCACGCCTGGGGAATGGGCGGTCGCGGCGGGGCTGCTCTGGGTTGTCGTGTGGAGCGCCGTGGCCGCTCGGCGCCGCCGCGCGGTCGTCCTTGGGCTCGCGCTCCTCACCGCCGCGGCCGCGGGGCTCGCGCTTCGCGAGGGCCTGCGGCGCGCCCAGCCGCTGGCGATCGTCCTCAACGCGGCGACGCCGGTCCGGGTCGCGCCGTACGGAGGGGCGAGCCCCGCCTCGATGGTCGAGGCCGGTGCCGCGCTGCTGGTGGACCGGGGCTACGGCGGATGGCTCGAGGTGCATCGCCAGGATGGCGTCCGCGGCTGGGTCCTGGCCGCGGAAGTGTCACGGCCGTGACGGCCACGATCGCCATCCTGGCGCCCCAGGTGGCGGACCAGATCGCCGCCGGTGAGGTGGTCGAGCGGCCCGCGTCGGTCGTGAAGGAGCTGATCGAGAATGCACTCGATGCCGGCGCCAGCGCGATCCGCATCGAGATCGAGGACGGCGGAAAGAGTCTGATTCGGGTGAGCGACGACGGCGCGGGCATGAGCCGCCCCGACGCGGAGCTCGCGCTGTCGCGTCACGCCACCAGCAAGATTCGAGAAGCCGCGGACCTGATCGGCGTGGCGACGTTCGGGTTCCGCGGCGAGGCGCTGCCCGCGATCGCGTCGGTGTCTCGGTTCGAGCTCGAAACTTCGGCGGACGGCGCCGTCGCCACCCGCCTGCGCGTCGCGGGCGGCAAGCGCGAGGGTGTGGAGGCCGCCGCGCGGCAGCGGGGAACGACGGTCACCGTGCGCGGGCTCTTCTTCAACACGCCCGCGCGCCGCAAGTTTCTGCGGGCGCAGGCCACGGAGACCCGCGCGGCGGTCGAGGCGGTGACGCTGCTCGCGCTCGCGCGCCCCGACGTGGCATTCACCCTCACGAGCGACGATCGTCCCCTGATCGACGTCCGGCCCACCACGCGCCCCATCGACCGGGTCCACGCGCTGTGGGGTCGCCCACTCGCCGATACCCTGCTCCCCATCGGCTACCGCGAAGGCCCGCTCGAGGTGCGGGGGTTCGCGCAGCGACCGGCGCAGGCCAAGCCCGCGGGTCGAAAGGGCTATGTGTTCGTGCGCGGCCGCCCGATCCGCGATCCCTTCATCTTGCGCGCCGCGGAGGCCGGCTACCGCTCCACCATCGCGCCGGGCGACCGGCCGTCGCTCATCCTGTTTCTCGAGCTTCCCGGCGACGCGGTGGATGTGAACGTCCACCCGTCGAAGCTCGAGGTCCGCTTCCGCGACAAGTTCTTCGCCGAGAAGGTGGTGGAGCAGGCGGTCCGGGCCGCGCTCGGCCCGCTTGCCGCCGCCGCACCGCTGGGTGGGGCTCCCTGGGCCGGCATCGGTGGCAGCATGCCTGCCGGGGCCCCGCAGGAGCTCTTCGCGCCGCAATCCCAGGCGCCTGGCACCCAAGCCCTAGCCCCTCTGCTTCAGGTCTTCGACACCTACATCGTCTTCCAGACCGACTCCGGCGTCGCGATCGTGGATCAACACTCCGCGCACGAACGGGTGTTGTACGAGCGGGCGATGCGCCAGCTCACCGGCGACGGAGCGTCCGCGCAACGGCTCCTGCTGCCGCTGACGCTCGAGTTCACGGCGCCCGAGCTCGAGGCGATCGACGCCCACCGCGAGCTGCTCCGTCGCGTGGGCTACGAAGTGGAGCCGTTCTCCGGGCGCGCGGTGGTGGTGCACACGGTGCCGAATCCGCATCCGCGCTTCGACGCCGCGCGCTGCTTTGGCGAGTTGGTTGCCGATCTCGCGGGTGGGCGGTTCGGGGCGCTCGCGAATCGATTGGAGCGCTTCGCGGCGACGTACGCCTGCCGCGCCGCGATCAAGGCGGGCCAGCGGCTCGAGCCCGACGAGATGCGCGAGCTGGTGAGCCGGCTCCTCACGGCGACGCTCCCGGCGCACGACGTCCACGGGCGGCCGACGGTGGTCCAGCTACCCAAGGCCGAACTGGAGCGGAGATTTGGCCGGAGCTGACGTCCCCCCCTCCCCGCGCCCCCTCACTCCCGTGATCGTCGGCCCCACTGCTGTGGGCAAGACCGCGGTCGCGGCGGCGTGGGCCGACGGCGAGCCCATCACCGTCGTTTCCGCCGATGCTCGTCAGGTGTATCGGGGGCTCGACATCGGCACCGCGAAGCCGTCCGCAGCGCTGGTCGCCCGTGTGCCGCATGTGGGTCTCGACGTCGTCGAGCCGGGGGAGCGCTACAGCGCGGGCCGCTTCGCTCGCGACGCGGCGCAATGGCTCGGGCACATCCGCGACGCGGGCCGCCGGGCGGTGGTCGTCGGTGGGACCGGGTTGTACGTACGCGCGCTGGCGGAGGGGCTGTTCCACGAGCCGCCGCTCGAACCGGCCCGACGCGAGCGGTTGCGTGCCTGGGCGGCGACCCTGACGCCGGCGCGCCTCGCCCACTGGGCGGCGCGCCTCGACCGCCGGTTCGCGGGCGGCGGGCGGCAGCGGGCCGGGCGGGCCATCGAGGTCGCGCTCCTCACGGGGCGGGGGCTGAGCTGGTGGCAAGCGCACGCCCGCGAGACCGGGGCGATGCGGCCGTGGTACATTCAGCTCACGCTGCCCCGGGACGCGCTGCATCGTCGCATCGCCCAGCGGGTGGACGAGATGCTCGCCGGAGGACTGGTGGATGAGGTCCGGCGAATCCTCGCGGCGGGGGTGGCGCCGCACGCGCCGGGGCTCGACGGGGTCGGGTACCGCGAGGTGGCCGCGATGCTCGCGGGGCGGCTTCAGGAGCGGGACTTGCGGGAGGCGATCGTCGTGGCGACACGGCGTTATGCGAAACGACAGGAGACGTGGTTCAGACATCAACTGCGCGGGGAGCGGGGAGCGGGGAGCGGTTCCATCGAGGTCTGGACGCTGGATGCCACCGAGCCGCCGGACGCACTCGCCGCGCGGATCGCCCAGCAGTGGCGGGAGCGTACCGCTCCCCGCTCCCCGCTCCCTAGCGTGCGGAGCTGAGGATGCGCATCGGGATTACCTGCTATCCCACCTACGGCGGCTCCGGTGCCGTAGCGACGGAGCTGGGTCTCGAGCTCGCCCGGCGCGGGCACGAGGTCCACTTCATCTCCTACGCGAGCCCCTTCCGACTGCGTGGCTACGCCGAGCGGGTGACGTTCCACGAAGTCATGCCGACCGAGTATCCCCTGTTCGAGCACTCGTCGCCCTACGCGCTGGCGTTGGCGGTGAAGCAGCACGAAGTGGCGATGCGCGAGAACCTCGACCTCATGCACGTGCACTATGCCATCCCGCATGCTGCCACGGCGTGGCTCGCGAAACAGATGCTCAAGGCGCAGCGGGACCTGAAGATCGTCACCACGCTGCACGGCACCGACATCACGCTGGTAGGCCGGGACCCGTCCTACTACACGCTCACCAAGTTCTCGATCGAGCAGTCGGACCGCGTGACCGCGGTCTCACAGTTCCTACGGGACGAGACCTACCGTGCGTTTGGATGCGATGGGTGCGACGTCACCGTGATCCCCAACTTCATCTCGACGGCGGAATATCACCCCCCGACCGACCCGACCTGTCGCCCGTCGCTCGCCCCAGCCGACCACAAGGTGCTCGTCCACGTCTCGAACTTCCGCCCCGTCAAGCGGGTGACCGATGTCGTGCGCGTGTTCGCGGGGGTGCGGCGCGAGCTCCCGGCCACGCTCGTGCTGGTGGGAGACGGCCCGGAGCGCGACGCGGCAGAGCAGGAAGTCGATCGCCTCAAGCTGCAGCGCGACGTCCGCTTTCTCGGCAAGGTGGACAACGTCGCCGAGATCCTGCGAGGCAGCGATCTGTTCCTGCTGCCGTCCGAGACCGAGTCGTTCGGTCTTGCGGCGCTCGAAGCGATGGCGTGTGCCGTACCGGTCCTCGCGACCGCCGTGGGCGGCCTCCCGGAGGTGGTGGTCCACGGGGAGACGGGCTTCCTCACGCCCAGGGGGGATGTCGAGGCCATGATCGCCCATGGCCTCCGCCTGCTGCGCGACGCCGCGCTCCAGGCGCGGATGCGCGCCGCAGCCGCCCGCCGGGCGCTCGAGTTCGCGGCCGACCGCATCGTGCCGCGCTACGAGCAGGTGTACGAGGACGTGCTGCGTGACTGACCTGCTGCGGCTCGTCCGGATCTACAACCTGTTGGTCGCCGCGGCCGGCGTGCTCGCCGGCGGCTGGATCGCGCTCGGCGCGCTCCAGACGCCCAACGTGCTGGCGCTCGCGGCAGTGGCCGCGGTCGGGTTCGGGATGGCGGGCAATGTGCTCAACGACATCTGGGACCAGGCCGCCGACCGCGTGAACCGGCCGGGTGGAGAACGTCCGCTCGCCTCCGGCCGCGTGACCCGCGGCACGGCCGACCTGTGCGTCGCCGGCGGCGCGGTGGTCGGGCTCGGCGCCGCGGCGC
>Ga0137410_10003000_pt1 | contig 11444 bp, 11 predicted proteins | sample CZODoug1_16funga_FD_108878 | JGI IMG/M metagenome (GOLD analysis project Ga0137410, IMG submission 108878) | Vadose zone soil fungal communities from Angelo Coast Range Reserve, California, USA - CZODoug1_16fungal (Illumina Assembly) | ecosystem: Environmental > Terrestrial > Soil > Vadose zone... | reverse complement strand
TGCGGCGGTTCGGCGCCTCCGCGCGCGATGATCGACTGGTTCGAGACCAATCTCGGCGTCAATTTCATTCATGCATGGGGAATGACCGAGACCAGCCCGCTCGGCTCCAACTCGCGCCTGAAGCCGAAGATGAACGGCTGGCCGCGAGAGAAACAGCTCGACGTCAAACAGCGCGCGGGCATCCGCGCGCCGGGATTGAAGCTGCGCATCGTTGACGACGCCGGCAATGAAGTCCCACACGATGGCGTGGCGATGGGGCGACTGCTGGTCAAAGGGCCGTGGGTCGCCTCGACCTATTACAAGGAAGCCCCCTCGCCTGAAAAATTCCCCGACGGATGGCTCGACACTGGCGACGTGGCGACGCTCGACGCCGAAGGTTATATGGCCATCGCCGACCGCTCGAAGGACCTGGTCAAGAGCGGCGGCGAATGGATTTCATCGGTGGACCTGGAGAACGCCATTATGGCCCTCTCCGGCGTGGCCGAAGCCGCGGTCATCGCCGTCAATCACCCGAAATGGCAGGAGCGCCCGCTGGCCTGCGTCGCCCTCAAGCAGGGCGCGGCGGTGACGAAAGAGCAAATCTACGATCACCTCGGCAAGAGCTTCGCGAAATGGTGGATGCCTGACGACATCGTCTTCATTGAAGCCGTGCCGAAGACCAGCGTCGGCAAGTTCGACAAGAAGGCGCTGCGCGATCAGTTCAAGGATTTTCAACTGGCGACGGATTAGGGTCATGCTCGCAAAAAATATCAAACTGCTTTTCAAGCTCTGGTATCGCCCGGTCTCCGCAATGAGCGAAATCATTGACAGAGGCGACTGGCTCTTCGGGGCCGCCCTGGTCACCGCGACGGCGTTCCTGCTCGCATTCACGGTGACCAACCGCTTATATGAGACCTACGAGGCGCCGCCCATCCAGCCGGAAGAACGCCTGGCGCCGCCGCCGGAGACCTCGCCATCCGAATCATCCGGGCCATCCGGGCCATCCCGCCAACCACAGGCGGAGCCGGATGACGCCGTCGAGGAAGAGTTGGGACACAACATCCCGAAAGCCAAACGGCTGCCCTTGCCCGTAGTCGGGAATGCGGGCTGGCGTGTGGTGTCGTTCAACCCGACCAGCCTGTTCGCCATCGCGCTCTCACTGGCCGCGCTATACGCGCCGGCGACGATTCTGGCGTTGACGCTGCTCTCCAGAACCGGCAGCTTCAGCGTAGCGTTTCGACGCGATTACGGTTCTCTGTTGATCTGCGTGTATATGGCCTGGGCGGCGTCTCATTTGCCGTTCGCGCTGGCCGGTTTCGCGCTGGATCCGCTGAAACTTGGCTCGGAAGGCGCGCTGGCCTTGTGGCTGCTGGGCAACGGCTGCTTCGGCGCTTTGATGATTTTCGCGCTGCGAATGGTTTGCGGCGCCAGTTTCAAACACGCGGCGGTGGTCGTCGGCCTCGCCTGGATTTCGCTGCGCTTTGATTCGTGGCTGTTTTCAATCGCGACTTTCTCTCCCTTCTTCACGCTGATCTGGGGACTGCCGCTGGCACTGGGGGCCGTTTACGGCGTGCGAGCCGCCCACGTCCAACGCCAAAGTTTCCGCCGGAGCCTCGAATCCTGCACGATCAACGAGCGCGACGCGGAAGCGCATTACCAACTCGGCTTGATCTATCAGCAGCGCCGCCAATTCAGCGAGGCCGCCGCCCGTTTCAAACGCGCCGTCGAAATTGATTCGAAAGAACCGGACGCCAACTTCGAACTCGGCCGGATCGCCCGGCAGGACGGCCGGCTACAAGACGCCATCAACCATTTCAACGCCGTCGTCGCGCACAGCGACAAGTTCCGCCAGAGCGAGGTCTGGAGGGAGATCGGCGCGACATACCTGGCCGCGGGGATGCATCAGGAAGCGCATCAGGCGTTGGAGAAATATGTGGACCGCCGGCCGTACGACCCCGAAGGGCTGTATCACTTCGGCGAGACGCTGCGGAATCTGGGCGAGGCGCAACGCGCGCAGGAAATGTATAAACAATGCATCCAGGCGGTGAAGACCATGCCTTATTACCGCCGCAATGAAGTCAGTAAATGGAGCAGGTTGGCGCAGGCAAAGTTGACCTAAAGCGGTTTGCGATTAAAAACAGTCAGACAGAAATTATGCTCGCTCAAAACCACGCTCAAAACCACGCTCAAAACATTGATGAGGTCATCGCCCGACTCACCGACATTATTGACATCTCTCGCCAGGAAACCATGTGTAGAATCCTTGTATCGGTCGTTATAATGGCAGGTACTCGACATTATTGGCAATATCTTCGGGATCGTAGACCTTAGCGATCATTTCCAGATCAGCGACACACTGTCCCACAGTCAAATGAAGTTGATGTCCGTATACGACGCCGGCAAAGAATTCTCCAGTCTCCTGACGGCGATGTGCTTCGCGTAAAAAATCCTGATCCTGAGTGAATATCACCCGTCCCAATTCTCCGGCTCGATCCAACAAGTCAGGATCATCCACCCTCGCAGCGCCGTCTTCCTGTGCGGTCAAAACATCTATCCCGCGCAACCGCAAGCCTTCCGCAATCGCCGCTCGTACGTGAACATCAAAATAGAGAGCAACGCTCATCGCGCTATCTCTCTTTCCCTGAGCCTCTCCATGAGTTTGCGGCGTAGCGGAGAGTCCTTGGCTTTTTCAGCCATCTCTGCCGCCCAGTTCGCCTGACGGACTATCTCAGCGTCGAACTCTTCCTGATGCTCGTAGTAATAAGCCAGCGCCGCGTGAATCTGCGCCAGCGAAAGATGCGGATACTGGAAGCTCATCTCTTCAGGGCTGGAACCGTGAGCGAGTTTGTCTGTGGCGACTTCAATGACCTTGACCTTTGTGCCGCTGATCCAGGCCACGCCGTTTTCATCTAATTCGATCAACGTGCTAACAACTGCTGTCATAATCCACCTCCTTTTGACATCTTAATTTTATCACTATCTCGCCAGCCGCAGACTGCGAATGATCTTCTCGAAGGCGGATTTGTAAACGCCGGCTTCATCCTCCGGCGCGATGGTGATGATGTAAAACATCCGTCCGTCGGCAGTAAGTGTAGTATATGTCGCGTCAACCTCAACGACGCCGTTGATCGCCGAGGGGCCTGAGAAGACGGCGTAATAACCTTCCTGACCGCCGAAATCAATCGGCTGCGGCTCGCGGGCGATCTGGAAATCGGAATTGCCTTCGATTTGCTGCTGGACGAAGGCTTCGGTGGCCGAGCGCAGATCGGCCTGACGAACCACGCGCACGCCGACGAAAATTCCATGCGTGACCATCAGGTTGTCTTTGTATTTTCCGTAAGCCCCCTTCGGCGAGAAGATCAGATCGGAATCGCTCGTCCTGAGCGCATCCCAATTCGCGGGGACTTGAACAGCAAACGATCCGTCGTCCGGCTGATAGCCGTTGAATTGCGCCGACGGTCGCGGCGGGCGGGCGCCGAGTTCGATATCGTTCGGGTCTTCGCCGATCCGCCGCAACCGGCTGTCCTCGCTCAGTGACGGCTCGCGTCCGATCAAGCGCGACCTGACGGCCTCGAATTCGGGCGTCGTGTGAACCGGATTCAAGGAGATGGGCAGGCGGGAAATCTCCTCGGTGATGTATTTGACCCGGTCGCCGGGATCGGGGTGATCGCTCATCATTTCGGGCACGCGCCGCCCGCCTTGCTGTTCGAGCGTTTTGAAGAAGTTGGCCATGTCGCGCGGGTCGTATCCGGCTTCGACCATGATCCGCGCGCCTTCCAGATCGGCCTCTTTTTCGGCGGCGCGACCGTATTTCAAAAAGAGCATGTTCGCGCCAAGCCCGCCGATGGCGCCGATGGCCTGCCCCAGATCGGAACCGGAGCCAGCCCCCGCAATGCCACCCAAAATACCAAGCCCCGCGCGCGCCAGTCGCGCTTTCGTGGCCTGATTGGTGCCGTGACGCAGTGACACATGCGCGATCTCGTGCGCTATCACTCCGGCCAATTCGCCTTCGTTGCGGGCGGCCGCAATCGCGCCGGCGTTGACGAACAGAAATCCGCCGGGCAGGGCGAAGGCGTTGATCTCGCGCGTCGCGACGACTTGAAATTGATACGGGAATCTTTCGCCGGCGGCTTTCGACGCCAGTTTTGCGCCGAGTTGTTCGATGTAACCATCGATCTCCGGATCGTCGAGCATCGGCGTCTCGGTCATAATCTGCTGAGCCGATTGGCGGCCGATCTCCACATCCTGTTCCGGGCTGAAGAGATTGATGCCGGGTTTGAAATGTGGCTGCGAGTGCGAACCCGGCGGCGCCTGCATTCCGCCTTGCCGCTGCCCGCTACAATTCAACTGCCCGACGAGCAACGAAACCGCCAACAACGACAATGCTACTCTGCGTCCGATCATACTGCGCATCTCCAAAGGCAAAGGGACAGAGACGGGGCGACGGGGCGACGGGGCGACGGGGCGACAAGGAAAAGAGGAAAATGTGTCCGATCCTCTCCCCGTCGCCCCGTCGCCCCGTCGCCTCCTACTGCTTCACAAATTTCAGCGAAGCCGAATTGATGCAGTAGCGCAGGCCGGTCGGCTGCGGCCCGTCATCGAAGACGTGGCCGAGATGCGCGCCACAGCGGCCGCACATCACCTCGATGCGGCGCATGCCATAACTGTCATCCTTTTCAGTCTCGACGTTCTCTTTCACCACCGGCTGCCAAAAACTGGGCCAGCCCGTGCCCGAATCGAACTTGGTCTTCGAACTGAACAGCTCCTGCGCGCAACCGGCGCATACGTAGACGCCTTTCTCGTGGTTATTCCAGAGTTCGCCCGTGAAGGCGCGCTCGGTCCCCTTCTTGCGCATCACCTGAAATTGCAGCGGCGTCAGTATCTTCGCCCATTCCTCATCGGTCTTGACGACCTTTTCGATCTCCTTCGATTCCATTTTCTTTCCATCCTTCCCTTTCACTTTCGGTGTTTGTTCGGGTGATTGCGCAAGGCAATACGCGCCGATCAATAAACAAGCGGTCAAAACAGCGATAATTATTTTCATTCTGCCTCCTACGGAAAAATCGATGACCGAGGATCGAGGCGCCCATTTTATCTTCGATCTTCCATCCTCGATCCTTCAATGATGTCCTTGATCTCGTCAACAATCCGTTCAATCTCCTCGTCAGTGTTGAAGAAATGCGGGCCGACGCGGATGCCCGCGCCGGGACGATAATCAACCAGAGCGTCGCGCGCCGCCAATTCGCGGACCACCTCGCCCGCGTGCGGAACGTCAATAATAACCGAACCGCCCCGCTTCGATGAATCCCGCGGCGAATTGACGCGCCAACCTTGTTCGTCGGCCAACTCGATCAGACGCTCGGTCAGACTGATTGATTTTCCGCGAATGCGTTCGACGCCGATCTCGTTGATGATGTCATATCCGCTTTCAGCCGCGTAGAGAGCTGGAATCGCCGGCGAGCCGTGCAGGAAGCGGTGAATATCGCTGGCGTAATCAATCTCGCCCGGCTCGAACGCGAAAGGCGCGCGATGGGCCATCCAGCCGGTGACTTTCGGTTCGAGCTTGTCGCGCAATTCGGGACGCACATAGAGATAACCTGCCCCCGGCCCGCCGCACAGCCATTTCACCGATCCGCCAGTAGCGAAATCAACATCAAACTCTTTGACGCTGAACGGGACCGTTCCGGCCGATTGATAGGCGTCGAGCACGACCAGGGCGCCGACGCGATGCGCCTTCTCGACGATGGCGTTGACGTCCTGAATGTAAGCGCTCTTGAAGAGGACGTGCGAGATCGGCACGAGCAGCGTTTTTTCGTCAATCGCGTCGACCATCCTTTGGGTGTCAATCGTGATTCCGTCGTCACTCGGAACCTCGACGATCTGGGCTCCAACTGCCCGGGCGTGGGCTTCGTAAACGTACATCACCGACGGAAAGTTCATCGCCTCGTAAACGATCTTGTTGCGTTTTTGCGAAAGATCAAAGCAGGAGATGATGATTGACTGGCAGACCGAGACGTTCTGGTGCATCGCCACCGATCCGGGATCGGCGCCGATGATCCGCGCGATCTTGTCGCCGACGGAGACCGGCATCTCCCACCAACCTTCCTCCCAGGCGCGAATTCCGCGCGTCGCCCACATGCCCGCGTAATCGCCCAGCCGATCGTGGACGCGATCGGGCATCGCGCCGAGCGAGTGATTGATCAGGTAGAGAGTCTTTTCCAGAATCTGAAATTGGGAGCGGTAAGAAAGAAGTTCGTCCATGTTCCACCTCTAATTGAATACGGCCTGTAGTCTACATAATTACTCTACAGGCGCTTCGGCCTCTTCCAAACACTCGAAGAAGCGATCAGCGTCTTCGAAATCGGGAATGACATGTTTCGCCCCGGCCTCGCGCAGCGTCTCGGCTCGCGCGCCGCCGGCGACGCCTATGAAAGCCAGTCGGAGTCGCGCCGCCGTTTTGACATCCCAGACGCCGTCGCCTACCGAAACGATGCGATCGAAATTATCACGCCGGTACGAAATGCGCGAACGCGAAATGGCCGCGCCGACGATCGATTCGCGCGCGATCCCGTCTTCGGCGAAGCCGCCGGGAACGCCATGATAATTGATGCTCGCGGCGCGCAGTTTCACTTCGGCGGACGGCTGCCAGCATCCGGTGGCGATCGCTTTCGACCAGCCGCGACTTTCCACGAGTCGATTGAACGTCTCAGCCGCGCGGGGAATCTCGGCGAAATACGACCGGTCCATCCGGTGATGCTCTTCGAGCAGATCAACCAGGCGTTGTTTGATCGCGCCCGATTCGTGGTCGCGCGGGTCTCGCCCGAAATAATGTTGAAAAAGATGCTGCGTGACGCCTGAATCGCTGACGTGCGGGCAATCGATCCAGTGGTCGGCGAGGACCTCGAGGCCGTGAATGTCGGCGAAAGCTCGGGTGAAGCAGATTTCGTCGACATGACTGGTTTGCGTCAGAGTTCCGTCAATATCGAAAACTACGAGTTTCATTGAATCAACTTTCGGTCAGGAGCGACCTGGCCGCCCACAACTCGGGAAAGAATTTCTTGTCGAGCGTCATTTTCAGGTACGAAGCGCCGCCGCTGCCGCCGGTGCCCATTCTGACGCCGATCGTCCGCTCGACCATCTGGATGTGGCGTAGGCGCCAGCCAACGATCAACTCATCGAATTCGGTCAGCCGCTCGCAAACGTCGATCCAGTCGCGATGGCCGCGCTCGTCACGGTAGACGGCCAGAATGGCTTCGGCGCGCGCGCGGAACCGCTCCTCATCCGTCGCGTCAGGCCGCAATTCTGGCATCACGCCGAGCGCTGTCAGGACGTCGAAGAAAACGTCGCGCAGCGAAGGCTCGCGCAAACGCCGTTCGAGCTTGGCATGCATCTCCGGCGTCGGCTCGTGATAACGCAGCATCTTTTCGTCTTTCAAGCCGCACAGGAATTCTATCTCACGAAACTGCTCCGATTGAAAACCGCTTGCCGGGCGTAGCCGCCCGCGAAAGGCCAGAAAATGCGTCGGCAGCATCGTCTCCAGAATCGTGAATTGTTCGACCAGCACGCGCACGATCTCGGTGCAGCGCCGCAGCAACCGCGCGGCTTCGTATATTTCATCGCGCGACCCGGGGTTCGTCGCCGCGTCGCGCAGATTGACGATCACCGCGTCAAGTTCGTGCAGCAACTGCTTGAACCAAAGCTCGTAGGTCTGATGGATGACGATGAAGAGCATTTCGTCATGATGCTCCGGCTGTGATTGTGGTTGCTGAAGACCGATCAACTCAGGCACGCGCAGGTATGCGCTGTAGGTCAATTGGTCAGCGGTTGGTGTGATCGGAGATTGCGAATTCATTTCGATGTCCGCCCATATTTAAAAATCGCGCCGCTCGTCCCGACAACCCAGCCGCAATCGGGCGCGATGAAAAACAGTCTCGAAAGGTTCGCGCGCGCGCTGAGTTCGACGTTTTCCCACGTCGCGCCGCCGTCAGTCGTGTGCAGCAGCAGTCCGCGATCGCCGGCGATCCAACCTTCCCTTTGGCCTTCCCTTTGGCCTTCTTTCGCGTTCAAGAAGACAACGTCGTTAAGGTTTAAATCCACGCCCGACGTTTGCCGCTGCCAGCGGGCGCCGCCGTTAATCGTCGAAAGGATCGTTCCCTTCGTTCCGACGGCCCAGCCGCGTTTCGCGTCGACGAAATGAACGGCGCGCAAAGTCTGAATGACTCCCGACGATTGTTCGTCCCAATTCCGCCCGCCGTCAACGGTGCGCAAAACAATTCCGCCCGCGCCCACCGCCCAGGCATGGCTATCGTCAATCGCGGCCACGTCGTAAAGCAGCTTGCGCGTGGGCGCATCTTGCAGCGCCCAGGTGGCGCCACCGTCAATCGTGCGCTGAATCACTCCCGATTCGCCGACCGCCCAGCCGACGTGATCGTTTGCGAAAGACATTCGCAAGAGGATTGGATCGGGAGGGCGCCGCCCGGTTTTTAACATATCGCCGTTCTGGTTCCCGCCCGAAAGGCGATCCGGCTGCCCGGATTGCCGGATCTGCAGGCGCGCCGGCGTTCTCGCTTCCCAATTCGCGCCGCGATCTTTGCTCATTAGCAAAAAGACCCTCTCGCTCCAATCAATGTCCCCCTTGCGGTTGAACAACCCGTATTCGCCCAGCAGCAGCCCGCGGTCGGGATTAAAGAACCAGACGTCATTCAACGCTTCGTTCCTCTGACGTTCGGGCAGTTCCTGACGACGCCATTTCGCCCCACCGTCTTCGGTCGCAAGTAGCGCGCCATTGCTCCCCACCACCCATCCGTGATCGCGGTCAACGAAGAAGACGCCGGAGAGTTTCGCGAGCGCGCCGCTCGATTGCGCGCCCCATTCGAGCCGCTGGGCTGATGTCGGAAGACGGACAGACAGAGAGAGGAAGACAAGGAGAAGAGGAGACAAGGAGACAAGGAGACAAGATATTTTTCTCCCTGTCTCCTTGTCCCCTTGCCCCCTTGTCTCCTTGTCTCCTTGTCTCCGTCTTTCCATCTCTGCGGTCTCTCTAATCGGGGGAGCCTTGAGCGCGATGACGCGCTGAAGTACGATGCTTACTTTAGCAGAAACTTTCCGAGAGCATCTATGTCCAATGCTATTTCAGTCGATCGAATCAGCAAGAGTTACGGCGATTTCGTGGCGATCAATGAACTCTTTATGGAGGTTAAAACCGGGAGCATCTTCGGTCTGCTGGGGCCGAACGGGGCTGGCAAATCGACCACGATCCGAATGATCGTCAACATTACCATGCCCGATTCCGGCCAGATCACGCTCTTCGGCCAGCCGATGAGCGCGAAGTTGCAGGAGCGCGTAGGTTATCTGCCCGAAGACCGCGGCCTCTACAAGAAGATGAAGGTCGGCGAACAGCTCGCTTTCTTCGCCGAATTGAAAGGCATTCCGCGACAGGAGGCCCACAGGCGCATCGACGCGTGGCTTAAGCGCATAGAAATGACCGAATGGAAGAACAAGAAATTGGAGGAGCTGTCGAAGGGCATGCAGCAGAAAGTCCAGTTCGTCTCCACCATTCTGCATTCGCCCGACCTGGTCATTCTCGACGAGCCGTTCTCCGGCCTCGACCCGATCAGCGCCGGCCTGTTCAAAGAGATCGTCCAGGAGTTGAAGGATAATAACAAGACCATCATTTTCTCGACCCACCTCATGGAACAGGCCGAAGAGCTTTGCGACGAAATCTGCCTGATCAACCACGGCCGCAAAGTCCTCGGTGGCCCGGTGCGCGAAATCAAACGCGGCTTCGGATGGCGATACATCGCGATCGACGGGGAAAATTACGAACCGACGCTCAATAACAGTCCGCTGGTCAAAGCGTTCACGCCCAACCGCGATCACACGGAGATCATCCTCCAAACCGGCGCCGATCCGCAGTCGCTGCTCCGGCAATTGGTCGACGACGGCGCGCGCCTCTCCAGGTTCGAATTGGTCGCCCCTTCGCTCAATGAAATTTTCATCGAGAGCGTGAAACGGGCTAATGAACAGTAGTGGGGAAGGGGGAATATAGATTTCAAGAAAAGAATTTTAGCCACGAATGAACACCAATAAACACGAATCTTTTTCTTGATCTTATGATCCACTCGTTCTCCGCCACTCTGGCCGCTATTCGTGGATATTCGTGTTCATTCGTGGCCGATTCCTTAAATACTATAGTATCCACCCCTCCAACAATTTATGAAACGCAAATCGAAACGAGAGCTGGTTCTGGACATTTACGACAACGAGGCGATGGGCGAAGTCACCGCGCGCGAGATCGCCGTCATCAACCAGGCTCTGATCGAGGAGTACGGCGAAGGCGGAGCGATGACGCCCGCCGAGATCGCCCGCATCCTGCACGACGAGGACTTGCCCGTCCGATTCGATCAGATCTTCAGGATGATGACGACGACCGAGAAGTACGAGAACGCCTTCGCGCGTTTCCTGGAGAACGATGACCTCGCGGAGGCTGAGAAATCGATTCGAGGGATCGACGAGTTGTACCGGAAATTCAAACAGGCTGGCGATAGAGCGGGCATGCGCTTCGCGTTCGAAGCGGCCCGGACCGCCAAGCAGAACGCGATCGAGCTTTCGCAGTTGTCTCACCTCTCTGCGGCGCGGCGGCGAGAACAGGCCGAGATCGCCGAGTGGTTCGCCGTCTGGCTGCAAACGCCCGACCTCTTCACCGAATGGGTCGGACTCAGAAAAGCCTCGGCCGAATTCAAAAACCTATTCCGCTAAATCAAATAAATGGCCACAGAGCCACGGAGACACAAGGAGAAGGGGGGACAGGGGAACAAGGTGTTTTTCTCCTTATCCTCTTCTCTCTGTGTCTCCGTGGCTCTGTGGCTATTCAGTATCCGATTCGCTCGATCACCGCGTCATTCAAATTCGCCTCATTCAGAACGTAAACGCGCGCGTAAGCTTCAAACTGTAATCTCGCGACCGCCCACTCGAACCGCGCGGAGTGCAAGATAATCACATCTTCATCCACGACGCGCTCCGAGCGCGTAAGATTCCTCTCCAGGCATTTCTCCAACGGGACATTGAACACGACGGCCACTGATGGAAGGCCGTTGTCGCGCGCAATGCGCAGCAAACGGCGGCGCGCCTGCGTCTCGAGGTTCGTGGCATCGATCACCGCCAGCCTCCGCGCCGCGAGCCTGACGCGCGCGATGTGATGCAACAGGCCGAACGCGGCTCCGTTGACGCTCTGATCGCTTTCGTCGTCGCAGACCATCGCGCGACACTGGTCGGAGGATATGATCTCGGTCTGTTTGAAGTGGCGGGCCGCAAAGGTCGATTTGCCTGCGCCCGAAGGGCCGATGAGGAGGATCAATGACGGATCTGGAATCTGAAGCAACAATGAGTTTGAGGAATTCAAGACGGCGGGGTCGAAACCATATTTCATATGCAATATTTCATATGAGATATGAAATATGTCTGGC
>Ga0137410_10002997_pt1 | contig 11446 bp, 6 predicted proteins | sample CZODoug1_16funga_FD_108878 | JGI IMG/M metagenome (GOLD analysis project Ga0137410, IMG submission 108878) | Vadose zone soil fungal communities from Angelo Coast Range Reserve, California, USA - CZODoug1_16fungal (Illumina Assembly) | ecosystem: Environmental > Terrestrial > Soil > Vadose zone... | reverse complement strand
GTCGTCCCAATTGCGCAGATAGAGTGGTGTGTCGGCGACGGTATTGTTGGTGATGACCGATCCCAAAGAGGCGTCTTCGGTAGAGAGAGATTGCGCTGCGCTCTCGACTGTCACGGTCTGAATTGCCTGCCCTACCTTAAGTTCAAAGTCCTGCCGCGCCTTCTGTGCGGTTTCGAGCGTGACATCAGCGGCTGCGCTTCCAAAGCCCTCGCGTTCAACTGTGACCACATAATTGCCGATTGGCAAATTCAAGAAGGAATAGGCGCCGCTCCCGTCAGTGCGCACTTCTTGCGAATAGTTTGTGGATTTGTTGCGAGCGGTTACTTTCGCGTTCGCCACGGCGCCTTGACTTTGATCGCTTACCAGACCGGTCAGGCTGGAGTCTGTTCCCTGGCCATAGCTGACAGATAGAATCAGAAAGAGACACACTAACAGCGCGGATACTCTGCGATACACTTTGGCCCCCACGGTTTTTTAAAAACAATATTTTTACGAACTTTCGTGGTCAGAAACTGAAGGCTGGCTAGTTTCCGTCAAAGCAACCACGATTGAGATGCAGTGTGCCCGCGAAAAAAGACAGTTTGTTTATTCGCGTTTCAATGTTGTGTAACAACCACTGTAACGCTGACTAAGCTCGGGCGGGTTCGAGTGAGGCGTGGGCGTGTTTGGTGCGGAGGAGGGCGGCGACCAGATCGTAGAGTTTGGGCGCGGTGCAGACTTCGTAGTAGACGTGGGTTGACGGCGAGCCTATTTTTCCGTCGGAGGAGAGTTCACGCGCCAGACCTTTGCGCAGGACGAGGAGTTCGACGGATTCACCCATGGGAACTTCACCGTAATACAGCGTGACGTTTTCCTTGCCCCACGGCAGATCGAGTTTGGTCTCGATACATTCCAGAGAAATTTCGTCGTAAAGCTTTAGAAAGCCTTCTTCATTCAGCTCAATGCCATTGCGATTGTAACGAACGAGAAATTCGTCGAGTTCTTCGGCGGAAGCGCCGATCATGGTCTGCAAAAACTGGAATAGGCCGAAATGGGAATTCTGTTTTTCGAGCATGCGGCGCGCGAGTTTGGCGCAGCCGGAGAGGCGGTCGGAAAGATTGAGCGCTTTGGAAATCATGACGCGCGATTCGCCGTCTGTCCAATAGGTAGGCGCTTCGCCTTGATGCGCGACGCCAAGGCCGAGCTCCAGAGCGGGAAGATTCGTGGTGGTTGTGCCATCGTTGTAGGAATTGCAGACATTCAAAATCTGGCGCGCAAGGACGCAGGCCTTCGCGACCGAACGGGCGTAGGTGCGGCTCGATTCCGTTTCAAAAATGGCGAGGATGATGGCATCGCCTTCGATGAATACTTTTTTCGCGCCGTAGCGCTCGAGGAGCTTTTTCACGGGCTCGTGCAGGTTCAGGCTGAAGTGGGAAGCCGGACTCAGGCCGCGCGCTAGCAGATCCTGTGTCATTTTTGTGGAGCCGCGGACGTCGGCCTTGATGATGACGTGGCTAACGACGGGATCGTCTTTCGTTTTAGCTTCTTCGGGCAGGACGCATTCGTAAAGGCGATTGTTCAGGCGCGAGAGATCGCGGGCCTGCTCGGTTTCGATGAGCGATACGCGGTCGATGCAAGCGGCAAGATGCTCGGCGTCGCGGAGTTCGCGCCGAAGACGGAGAAAATCGTTGGCAAAGCGCAGAACGAAGCCCTGCATTTCGTCGCGCGAATAGCGGCGAATTTTTCTGGAGAGTTCATCGAGCGGTTTTTCCGAAAGGCGCTTCGCGGGAACCTGCTTGAGCACCTGCTCCACGCGCCTCAGCTCGTCTTTTGAAACGAGTGCTTTGCGCAACTGCTGCAAGTGGACCGGCGGATGATAGACCGAAGCAATGGCACGAATTTCGTAGCTGGCGATGACATGATAGAGAACATCTTCTTTTTCGAGGCGTTCGAGCAATTGTGCGAGCAAGCGGGCACGCTCGCCACGAGTCGCTTCCGGTTCGGCGCTTGGATCGAAAAGTTTCTTCGCGTTTTCGGGATCGTTGAGGTAATCGCCCAGTTTGCCTTTGTGATCTTTGTGGAAGTAATCGAGTTTTTGCTTGGCGGCTTCCAGAACGGGGCCATATTCTTCGAGCTTCAGCTGTTGGTGCTTCAGGCGAAGTTCGATGTCGTTGAGCGAAGCTTTTATGTCCGCAGGATCAGCAGGCGCGCGAAAACGATTCAAGAAACTGTCGCTGCGGTCGAGCCGTTTGCGCAGAAGTTCTTTTTGCTCTTCAAGGTGTGCGATTTCGTCGCGCATGACCTGCGCTTCCGTCATCTCATCCGAATGAGCCTTGTCGGCTTCCTGAAACGCAGGGTCGTGTGGAACGACGACACCGGCGTGATTCAAAAATTCCTGGAAGAGCGCGTCCATCGCTTCGAAACGGTCAGGGTCCCGCGCATAGTTGCCAAGCAGGACGTAATGTTCAAGGAAATAGGTATCGTCTTTGCCGCCATCGAGGAAGATGAGGCGATTTTTCAGAAGGTCGTAGAGCGGAGCAAATTCGTCGCCGAAGAGCGCTTTGCGAGCCTTGGCGATGACGTTTTCTTCGACGTCAATCCAGCTCTGCGCAAGCTGCTGGCCGACAGCGCGAATTACGCTGCGCCGCGCCGACTGCAATTCCGAAAGACGCGCTTTGATGACGTGGGCTTGCTGGCTGCGTTCGAAATGTTCGCCGCGCTGGCGAATCCACTCTTTGCCTTCCTGAATTAAGTTGGCGAACTGGCTGCCGAGTTCCGTGGTGAAAAATTTCAGAAGTGCGACACGGAAGAGCAAATCCATCTCGATGTTCTTGTTGTATTTCGCGGTGGTGAGTGCACTGTTCAGAACGTCCGCAAGCAGCTTGCGGAATGCCGTGCCGTCGAGAGCTTTTGCCGTGCGGAGCTCGATGCCAGGAAGATACGTTTTGCTGGCATTCTGGCGGATGAGATCGAAAATGTAATCGCGCGAGAGTTGCAGGAAACGCGGGCTGAGAAAAACATCGTGATGAATATTATCCACACCGATGGCAAGCGAGCTCATCGGCAAGGTGAGGTTGTAGCTGCCAAGCTCGATGCGAGGCGTTTCTGTGGCGGTTGAAAATAGCGATTCGCTGGGCATTGCGGCGCCCGTTGGGGCTTCAGTCAACGTAGCAGCAGGAGCGTGACGCGGCAACAGAACCGCGGTTTGGGGGTAGCCAGAGAGTAAGCCCCGCTAAGAGGCTAAAGATTCAGGAGGTTACGGTGATGTGACGGGCGTCCCCCCCGGCGTGGTCGAGGCGGATTTTGATCTGCGGCCAGGGAGAAGGAAGCGGGAAGCGTTCGGACCATTCGAGAATGACAATCGCGGGTTTGGCGAAAATGTCTTCCATGCCGAGCGTCTCGAAATCGTGGAACTTTTCGATGCGGTAGAGATCGCCATGGAAAACTTTTTGCGCGGCATTTTCGGGGCCGTAAACGTGAAGCAGCGTAAAGGTCGGGCTGGTGACGTCTTCTTCCTTTGCGGCGCCGAGACCGCTGACAATGCCTTTGGTGAGCGTGGTTTTGCCGCTGCCGAGATCCCCGGAAAGAAGAATCATGAGCGGCGCTTTTACACGGCTAGCGAATTCTCTGCCCCAGGCGATGGTCTCTTCGGCGGAGTGGGTCAGCAGTTCTTCACGCACCGAAGGCAATCTCCTGCAGCAATTTGTGGCGGGCCAGAGGGATCGTCGACGCAACTGCGCTGGCGAGTTGGCCGGACGGATCTTCCCAATCGGAAGTTTGTGTGGCCGCCGCACCGTGCAGGTAAGCGCCGAGCGTAAGAACACGCAGCCAATCTCGTGCGCCGAACTGCGCAGTAAGCGCGGCGAGCACGCCAGTGAGGACATCTCCAGAGCCGCCTTTGGCGAGTTCGGGGCCGCCGGTAGTGTTCACGAAGACGCGGCCATCAGGGGCGGCGAGAATTGTGTGAAATCCTTTCAGCAGGACGTGCGCGTTGGCGCGTTTGGCAGCTTCCGATGCGACCTTCAGGCGGTCGGATTGGACTTCCGCGTTTGTCACACCGAAGAGGCGCGCCATTTCTCCGGGATGAGGAGTGATGGCGAGAAATTCCGATTTACGTTCGCGAAGTTGATGCAGATCGCCGGCGAAGGCGTTGAGGCCGTCGGCGTCGAGAATCACGGGAACCGTTGCTTCGCGGACAAGTTGGCGGATCGCCTGTTGTGTTTCGAGATGCGTGCCGAGCCCGGGGCCGATAGCGACGGCGGTCTTTCCTTCGAGGAGTTTTTGTAAATGTGCGGGGCGCGCGCCGAAATCTGCAATCGTTCCTTCGCCCGTCGAAGGCATAGGCTCAGTCATGTACTCCGGATATGCAGACGCAATTGTGCCTTGCACGGCGTCGGGGCAAGCGATTGTCGTAAGCCCTGCCCCCGAGCAAAGCGAGGCGAAACCGGCGAGAACCGCAGCGCCTGATTTCCCGATGGAACCGCCAACGACAAGTACGTGTCCGAACGTGCCTTTGTGCGAATCTGCGGCGCGAATCAGGGGAAGCGATGCAAATTCATCGGAACCAGCCCAACGGAGAGAACCTTTTCCTGCGTCCTCGATAAAGGCGAGAGGCGAGCCGATTTGTTTGACCATGAGTTCGCCGCAGCAAGAGGCATCGCGCGAAATCAATTGGCCGATTTTGGGCGCTGTAAATGTGATGGTTTTGTGCGCGCGGAGAACCGGGCCGGTTGCGGCTTCGCCGTCGGAAAGCAAACCGGAAGGCGTATCCACCGCAACGATGAGTGCGGGGCGCGGCGCCGTGGCGTTGGCGGAGCGCTGATTGAGAGCTTCAATCACTTTTCCGGCCGGGCCAGTGACTGCCCCACGGAGGCCAGTTCCGAAAATAGCGTCCACGATGATGTGCGCGTTTTCGATTTCGGATAAGTGTGCGCGCAGCGCTTCTTCGTTTTCCGCGAGTTCCGTCACACCAGAGGCTTCGCGCCAGCTCTTGTAATTTTCCGATGCGTCGCCGCGCAGGTCCTGCGGCGCGCCGAACAGGTAGACCTTGATTTCGAGATGGAGTTGCTCGGCCTGCAACTGGCGCGCAACGACAAAACCGTCGCCGCCGTTGTTGCCTTTGCCGCAAAGGACGGCGACGCGGCGTGTTTGTTCGAATCCGTCTTGCGCGCAGACTTTGCGAATGTAATTCGCAACGTGGCGACCGGCGTTTTCCATTAATTGCAGGCCGGAAATGCCATGGCGCTCGATGGTGAACCGATCGACTTCTCTCATTTCCGTTGCGGTGAGTGCTTTCATGGGAGTGCGAAGCGCGGCAACCTACAGCATCCAACCGCCACTGACGTTGACGACCTGTCCAGTGACGTATTCGGCTTCTTCGGATGCAAAAAAGGAGACGGCTGCGGCCACGTCTTCCACCGTGGGCGGGCGGCCGATCGGGAAGCGAGCGTCTTTCATGCGGCGGGCTTCGTCGAGACTCAAGTCTTTTTCATCGATACTCGAAGGATTTACTACATTTACCGTGATTCCGTTTTTTGCTTCTTCGAGCGCAAGCGAACGCGAAAGCGCAACGACGGCGGCTTTTGCGGAAGCGTAGGCAGAAATCTTCGCCTGGCCAAAAGCACGTTCTGCGCCGACCGCGCCCAAATTGACAATGCGGCCCCAGCGCACTTTGCGCATGTGCGGCAATGCAGCACGGCTCATATAGACGACGCTCATCAGGTTGGACGAAAAAATATTTTGCCAGTCGTCGAGCGAACCCTCCGCGAGCGTGCCCCAACGAAAATCGCCGACGTTGTTGACGAGAACATCGAGTCGCCCGAATCGATCGGTCACGGTGCGCAGAAATTGTTCCCCGCCGGTAGGCGTGGTGATATCCGCTTCGATGGCGACGCAATCCGCGCCTGCAGCCTGCAATTGCCGCAATGCATTCTGAGCGGCGGCTTTATTCGAACGATAGCCAATTGCGACGCGCGCGCCGTCCTGTGCAAGCTTCAGCGCAATGCCTCGACCGATGCCGCGTGTGCCGCCCGTAACCAACGCCACTCGATTGCGTAACGTCATTCCGTTCCTCTAACGAGTCCCTCGTGAAACGAACAGTATAGCCTAGCCGCGGCGCACCAAAACTATTCCATCCGCGCAACGATTACCGTCATGTCGTCGGCTTGCTCCGGTGTGCCGGCCCATTCGTCGGCGGCCTGCATCAAACCCAGCGCGACGACATGAGGTGAGCCGGTGTGCAGGCGAATCGCCGCGTCGCGTAGCCGGTGAATGCCGAACTCTTCGCCGTAGACATTTTCCGGCTCGATCAAGCCGTCGCTGTATCCCACAAGCGTGGCGTTTGGAGGGACAAGATGCTTCCCCTCCTCGTACTCGTAGTCTTCCACAACACCGAGAACCATCCCGCCAACTTCGAGCGCGACGGCTGCACCATCGCAAATGCAAAATGAGGGCAAGTGCCCCGCGTTGGTGTAACGCAGAATTCGCGAAGCGCTGTCATAGATCGCGATGAAAAATGTGGCGAAGCGGTCGTCGCCCGTGTTGCGCACAAGATGATTGTTCAGCCGCGAAACAAGCTCGCCGGTGCTCAAGTCCGCGCTGCCCGGCGCAAGCAATTGGCTCCGCAACGCAGCCTGTAAGCTGGCCATTAGGAGCGCCGCAGAGATTCCTTTGCCGGAAATGTCCGCAACTGCAATCGCTAGCCTCGTGGGGCTCAATTGAATGAAATCGTAGTAATCGCCGCTGACCATCCGCGCGGCTTTGCATACGGCTTCAATATTTACGCCTGGCACAGACGGCAGCTTCTGCGGAAACAGCTGGTTCTGCACTTCGCGCGCGATCGAGATTTCGTTTTCAAGTCGCTGGTGTTGCTTCTGCTCTTCGATAGAGTTTCTGATTGAGTCGGTCATGAGGTTGAACGATTCGCCAAGCACACCCAGCTGGTCGCGGCTCTCAATCTTGACGTGATGCGAATAGTCTTCCTTCTGGATAAATACCGTCGCCTTATAAAGTCCATCGATAGCGGATGTAATCCGCCGCGTGAGCATGACGCCGGTGATTAGAGCTGCCACTTCAAGTACGAAAAAGAGCACCGCAAGTACACCCAAGGTATATACATAGACGAGACCCAAGTCGCCCACAGACGCAAACATCCTCGAATTTAATTGCGACGGCCTCGTTGTGAACCTCGCGAGCACGGGCCTGGGGGAGCGGAGATTTCCCTCTGGTCCTTCCACCAGGGCATCAAACCGCGTTACGCCCGTGACTTCCATGTCCCAAAATCCACGCGGCTCGGGAAGCGTGCGATGACGGTCAGACACAGTGGCCGCTGTCTGATAGGTTTGTCCACTTAACTTGAGGGTGTCAGCGCCATCTCCTGTTGAAGGGTCGAGAAGGACCAGTTGCACTGGCCCTAGCTCAAAGGCAAGGGACGAAAGAAACGGCGTAGCGACAGGAGTTCTCAGATGGACAAATCGCTCTCCGTATGGCGTTTTTACGGCGCGAAGGCTGACTAGGTAAAGCCGCTTTTCCCTTTGCACGAAGCCTGCGAAGCCTCGCTTGGAATTTTCAGGAAGCTGGCTAAAGAGCGAGGAGTGTTCCGTGATCTCGATCGTCAGCGCGGGTAGATCTTTGTCGTACACAGCATGTTCCTGATCCGAAATGATCCTTTCCGCGATTTCTTCTTTCATGATGGGTGCAGCGTGCTCCAGCGCAGCGACAATCTGTTCACTGCCGGCGTCGATGATGTTTACTCTGCGCTGCAGGTCCTGCGAAAGGATGTATCCGCCAAACTGGCGGTAGAGAATGAGGGCCGAGAAGAGGGCCAGCACGGCAGTCAACACGACTGGAACCAAAGCGATGAAGAGATACGCAACGATCAAGCGGTTACGCAGACTCCATAGCAATCGCGAACGCCACCAGCCGATGAACCGAATTATGAGATATCCGGCGCAGAGGAGGGCAAGGTACTGAAGAAAATTAATGATTCTGCCGGAACGGCCAAATAGGAACAACGTCGACCCGACAACCATTAGACCGGCGGCAAATAGGTCAGGCAGGGACAACCGCTGCCAAAACTCCTTGAGTTGGACGCGAAGAGGAGTCATGAACAAGATAGAAAGGATACTTTACCCGAACTACGCAATTGTGACGAGGCATCCAATTTGGCCGAAAAAAGCGAATGCCGGACTCGGGCGCCCGGCATTCGGAACAGTTTGACAGCCCGAAAAAATGCGGTCAGCTCTTTCCTGCGTTCTGCACCTTGCTGTGATAGCGGCTGTAGCTGAAATACACAACCAGGCCGATGACGAGCCAGATAATCAGCCGCGCCCAATTGACCCAGCCCAGCTTGTACATCATGTAGCCGTTGAACCCAATTCCGAGAATGGGGACCAGCGGCACCCACGGGGTACGGAAAGGCCGGGCCTGCTCGGGGTTGGTGTTGCGCAGGATCATCACCGCAATGCAGACGATGATGAACGCCAGCAGTGTGCCGATGTTCACCATTTTTCCGATGTCGTCGATCGGAGTGACGCTGCCCACGATTGCCGCCAGCAAGCCAACAGCAAGAGTGTTCTTGTAAGGCGTGCGGAACTTCGGATGAATGTCCGCGAAAAACTTCTTCGGCAAGAGACCATCATTCGCCATCGAATACAACACGCGCGTCTGGCCGAGCAGCATGACAAGCATGACGCTCGTAAGGCCTGCTAAGGCGCCGATCGTGATGATGTGCGACGCAGTGGTCAGCCCGCGATCCATGAACGCGCGCGCAATTGGCGCTTCGATGTTCACTTCCTGCCAGGGAACCATGCCCGTTAGTACGCCCGCGACCGCAATATAAAGAATCGTGCAGATCAACAAAGAAACGATGATGCCTATCGGCAAGTCGCGCTGCGGATTTTTCGCTTCCTGCGCCGTCGTGGACACGGCATCGAACCCGATGTAAGCGAAGAAAATGTAGGCGGCTGCTGAGCCGACACCGGCAAATCCATACGGCGCGAAGGAGTGCCAATCGGCGCCCCAGTTCGAGGTATGCACGAATTTGCTGCCAAGCGCGATAACGAAGAGCACCACCGAGACCTTGATGACCACGATCCCGGAATTGAAGCGGGCGCTCTCTTTAATTCCAATCGCAAGGATGACCGTGATGACAAGAGCTATCACGAATGCCGGAAGGTTAAACCCAATCTCATAACCAAATAGGTGCGGCGCGTTCACCATCTCATGGGCGCGCTGCACCAGTTCCGGAGAATTCGCGGCGGTGATTACCTTCACCTTGTCAATGAATGCCTGCGTACCGGGAACCAGGCTTGAATCGGCAGTCACTGCCATCTGCCGCGCTACTGAGCCGATCGCGGTGCGTAAACCGGTCCAGTGGTCGTAGGCAAGCCAGAGCGGCATCTTGATGTGAAAAATATCGAGCAGTTCGATAAAGTGATTCGACCAGCCGGACGAAACCGTGCTCGCGCCCATGGCATATTCGAGCGTCAAATCCCAGCCGATAATCCACGCGAAGAGTTCGCCGAGTGTGGCGTAGGCATAAGTGTACGCGCTGCCGGCAAGCGGAATCATCGCGGCAAATTCCGCGTAGCACAGCGCAGCGAACGCGCACCCAAGCCCGGAGATGACGAAGGAGAGCATCAAGCCGGGGCCCGCGTAGTGCGCGCCGAGGCCGGAGAGGACGAAGATTCCCGCGCCGATGACCGCCCCGACGCCAAGCGCGGTCAATTGAAACGGTCCTAGCGTGCGCTTCAGGCTGTGCTCGCCGGACTCTTTCGCCTCCGCCAACAGCTGGCTTAGCTGCTTTTTCGCAAACAAGGGGTTGCCCATGCAACTCCTCCTTCGACGTGGATTCTCACCCGTGACCTGGTACAGCCAAATTGGATGCGCCCATTGTAGAGGCGACAGCCCCCGCGCCCTACAAGAAAATTGCTATGCGGCAGAACTGCGCCGCGACCACAAGAGATAAACCGGAACGCCAAGTAAGACGATGAGGAGGCCCGGCCACGTTGTCTGCGTTTTGTACAAAAGCAGAACAAACATGATCGCGGACGCGGCGACGATGTAGAGAGCGGGAACAATCGGGTAGCCAAATGCGCGGTAGGGGCGTTCGGCATCGGGGCGATTCTTGCGCAGAACAAAGATGCCGGCCGTCGTCAGAACGTAGAAAATCAAAACTGAGAAGACAACGTAGTCGAGAAGGTCGCTATAGAGGTTGCCATAGGTTCCGTCGGGTTTGCGCGTGCGCAGCAGCAACAAGATAGTGATCCAGATTCCCTGATAGACGAGCGCGGTGCCAGGTACGCCCTTCGAATTGAGCTTACCGGTTGCACGGAAAAAGAGTCCGTCTTTGGCCATGGCGTAAGCAACGCGCGAGCCCGCGAGAATCAATCCGTTGTTGCAACCGAAAGTAGAAATGATGATAGCTACAGCCATGATGACGGCCCCTGTCGGACCGATGATAGCGTTGAGAGCGGCGGTCGCTACGCGGTCGTCAGGAGCATTTTGAATCTGGTTCAGAGGCAGTGCGAAAAGATAGGTGAGGTTCGCCAGGCAATAAAGCACGGTGACGATAACCGTGCCGAACGCCATGGAAAGCGCCACGTCGCGCTTCGGATTCTTAACTTCCGCCGCAGTAAATCCAATATTATTCCACGCATCGGAAGAAAAGAGCGAACCGACCTGGGCGACTCCGAACGCGACGAACAATCCGAAAAATCCGCTGGCCGCTGTCACCGTGGGAATGAAGCTTTTGAGGAAATTCGCGCCGGGTTCAATGGGCTGGGCATTGCGAACAGCCCAGAAGTGGGAAAAATTGTCTACGATTGCCGCGTGATTCCTTCCGACAAAAACCCCAAGAAGAATAAGCCCGACCAGCGAAAGCGTTTTCGCGGAGGTAAAGATGTTCTGAATCCATTTGCCGAGCCGCACGCCCAGCGTGCTCAGAAACGTGATGAGCGCGATCATCAAAATGCCGAGGAACTGCTGCACGCTCAGACTAATCGCATATTTCGAACCCAAATTGACGGGATGAATGATCCAAGCCTGCGGTGAAATTGCAGGAAACAGCACGCCGAAATACCGAGCAAATCCGATTGCAACTGCCGCGATCGTTCCTGTCTGAATTACCAGAAACAACGTCCACCCGTACAGAAAACCCCAGAGCGGCGAATACGCTTCACGCAAATAAACATACTGTCCACCCGCTCGCGGAAACAGCGCTGCGAGCTCGCCAAACGAAAGAGCCGCAGAAATCGTCAGCAGTCCGGTAATGATCCAAGCAAAAATAACTCCCGCCGCCGAACCCGTTTGTCGCCCGATGTCTGCCGCAACGATGAATACCCCCGAGCCGATCATCGACCCGACCACAATCATCGTGCCGTCGAAAAGTCCGATGGCTCGTACAAATCCCGCTTCGCTTTTTGCGTGCTTCTGCAAATCCTGTGAAATAGGGTCAGCCATTCGCTCT
>Ga0137410_10002996_pt1 | contig 11448 bp, 14 predicted proteins | sample CZODoug1_16funga_FD_108878 | JGI IMG/M metagenome (GOLD analysis project Ga0137410, IMG submission 108878) | Vadose zone soil fungal communities from Angelo Coast Range Reserve, California, USA - CZODoug1_16fungal (Illumina Assembly) | ecosystem: Environmental > Terrestrial > Soil > Vadose zone... | reverse complement strand
TCGCTGGCGGGTAGCGGTTCGGCGGTGTTTGGAGTTTTCCCGAGCCCAGCGTTGGCGCGCCGAGCCGCTGTTGGGTTTCCGCACGATCAGGCCTTCGTTTGCGAGACTGTCTCGCGCGACAGGTACGCTCGTTTGATGCGCATCGCGGAGTAATCTGCAAGCGTGTCGTGGATTCTGCCTCAGCGTCTCTTCGCGGAAGTGAACAGTCGACAGTTAAGAGTTGAAAAAACAGGGACAAGTGAAATGCCCGTGATACCCTCCCTTGTTTCTTGAGTTCTAACCTTCAACTGTCAACTTTTAACTGTGTCCAAGACAGGAATTGCAGAGCTTGAGTTGTTCAGGGGGCGCGAGCGTCGTGAACGACGACCGATTCAAGATTTTCTCAGGGACCGCGAATCCGGTATTGGCGCAAAGCATTTGCAAGGAATTGGATGTGCCGCTCGGCAAGGCGCTACTGGGGCGCTTCAGCGACGGCGAAATTTATTTTCAGATTTTGGAAAACGTTCGTGGAGCGGACGTTTTCGTCGTGCAGCCGTGCCATGCTCCAGTGGACTGTCATTTGCTGGAACTGCTGCTGATGATCGACGCCTTCAAGAGGGCGTCGGCGTGGCGGATTACCGCCGTGCTGCCGTATTACTGCTACGCGCGGCAGGACCGGAAAGACAAACCGCGGGTCCCGATCTCCGCAAAGCTCGTCGCGGATTTGCTGGAAACCGCGGGCGCGAGCCGCGCGCTGACTTTGGATTTGCACGCGCCGCAGATCCAGGGCTATTTCGACGTGCCCGTGGATCACTTGTATGGCTCGCCGGTGCTGGTCGAACATTTCCGGCAATTGAATTTGCCGAACCTGACGGTAGTTTCGCCGGATGCCGGCGGCGTCGAGCGCGCGCGGTTTTTTGCTAAGAAACTCGATGCGCCTCTGGCCATCGTGGACAAGCGCCGCGTGGACGTGGACGTAAGCGAAGTGATGAACCTGATCGGTGATGTGCGCGGGCGCAGCACGCTGATCGTGGACGACATCATTGATACGGCAGGAACGCTGGTGAAAACCGCGGACGCCCTGCTCAGGGAAGGCGCGACGCAGGTGTTTGCGGCGTGCACGCACGCGGTGCTCTCCGGGCCGGCTGTCGAGCGGATCGAGAAGTCAAACATCACGGAGATCGTGGCGACGGACTCCGTGCCGCTGACCGATGCGGCGAAGAAGATGGGGAAAATCAAAGTGCTGAGCGTCGCGGATTTGCTGGCGCGGGGGATTCGCTCGATTCACGAGGAGACTTCGATCAGCGAACTGTTTATTTGATTTGTAGGACAGACATTCCTGTCTGTCCTCTGAGAAATTGCAGGAAAGATAAGCGGACAGGCAAGAACGCCTGCCCCACCTGGAATTCTAGAAGGGAAGAAGGACATGGCAGAGAAAGCAGAAAAAATTGTAGTGGAAGGCGCGCCGCGCAGCACGCGCGGCAAAAATGAAGCGCGGCGGCTGCGGCAGACCGGCAAAGTGCCGGCAGTGTTGTATGGCGGCAAGGGCCAGTCCATCACCCTGGCGGTCAATGCCAAGCAGGTTGCCGCGATTCTCCGCTCCGAGAGCGGACACAACACGCTGTTTCAGGTGGATCTCGGCGGCAAGCACGAGCCGGCGATCCTGAAGGATTGGCTGGTCGATCCCGTCTCCGGAAAATTGCTCCACGTGGATCTTCTGCGCGTGGCCATGGACGTGCGCATGCGCGTGAAAGTTCCCGTACATACGTTCGGCGAGCCCGCCGGCGTGAAGGTGCAGGGAGGAGTCTTCGAAGTTGTAACCCGCGAAGTGGAAGTCGAGTGCTTGCCGGCGGACATTCCCACGGAATTCCGTGTGGACGTGAGCGGCCTGATGCTCAACGCGCAATTGCGCGCGGGCGAATTGCCGATAGACACCACCAAGATCAAGTTGATCACCGAGCCCGAACGCGTGCTGGCGCACGTCGTCACGCTCAAGGTCGAAGAAGAAAAGCCCGCGGAAGCCGTGGCCGCAGAAACGGCGATGCCGGCCGAGCCCGAAGTCATTAAGAAGGGCAAGAAGGAAGTGGAAGGCGAAGAAGGCGCCGAAGAGGAAGCCAAGCCCAAGGCGGAGAAGGGCGACAAAGGCGACAAGGGCGAAAAGAAAAAGTAACGCTCGCCGTTCGAATGGCGGACGGCTGGAAAAAGGTCTATGCGGCTCATTGTCGGACTTGGGAATCCCGATCCGGAGTACCAGTGGACGCCGCATAACCTGGGTTTCATGGCCGTGGATGAACTCGCGAATCGTAACGCGATTCGCGTGGAGCGGCCCGAGGGCAAGGCGCTGGTGGGCCGCGGAAAAATTGCTGGGGAAGAAGTGATCCTGGCAAAGCCGCAGACGTACATGAATCTCAGCGGCATCTCGGTGCGAGAGTTGCTGGGGAAGTACGAGCTAGATGTGCCGGATTTGCTGGTGATGTGGGACGAAGCGCAACTGCCGCTGGGAACGATTCGAATTCATCCCGAGGGCAGCGCCGGAAGCCACAACGGCGCGAAGTCGGTGATCAGTTCGGTCGGCACCGAGGAATTTGCAAGACTGCGGCTGGGTTGCGGACCGGATCATCCGCTGAGCAGCCGCAAGGAATACGTGCTGCGGCCGATGAAAAGGTCGGAGTTGGAAGTCGCGGCGGAGATGATTGGCGAAGCTGGAGACGCCGTCGAGATGATCCTGAGTCAGGGACTCGATGCGGCGATGACGAAGTACAACCGGCGAAAACCAACGGAGTCGGAAGAGCCGGAAGAAAAGTAAAAACGATTTTGCCGGGCTGCGCGCCCGGAACTGGTTTGAAGCGACGCCGATTCGTTCGGGGTCAAAAGAAAAAGAGGTCATCATGGAAGAGCGTTATTACGATTTGGTTTTTATCGTGCGCCCGGCGACGCCGGAAGACGAGATCAAGAAAGTGCTGACGGTCATCGAGCACACCGTCGCGGAAAAAGGCGGCAAGATCGAAAAGACCGAGCACTGGGGCACGCGAAAGCTCGCGTACCGCGTGGCCAAGCACCGCGAAGGAATTTACGTGCACCAGGAAATCCGCACCACGCACGGCGAACTGATCGCCGAGTTGGAGCGCCGTCTGCGCGTGCAGGACAACGTGATCAAGTATCAGACCGTGCGACTGGACGAAGATTTGAAGCGCCAGAAAAAACTTTCGCTCAAGCGTGAGAAGCGCGCGGCGCGGCGTCCGCGCCGCACCACACCGGCTCCCGCGCCAGCAGCGGCAGCGCCGGAACAAGCCGCGGCGACGAGCTAGTAAGTTCTGCGCGCCGAAGAGATTTTTTGTTTCGGGCAAGAGATTCCGGCTCGGCCGGGCTCTCAAAAGAGTTTGTTCCCGGCTAGGCCGGGGCGATGAGTGAAAGGGTGAAGAGTATGGCAGAGGAACAGAAACAAGCATCAGCGCCGGGCGGAGCGCCACGGCGTGAAGGCGGCCACGGCGGTCCGGGTGGCGGGCACGGTGGCCCTCGGCGAGAAGGCGGGCCAGGGGGCGGCGGTCCGGGCGGTCCCGGAGGCCGGCCACGCGGCAAGCGCCAGTATTTCAGAAAGAAGAAGGTTTGCAAGTTCTGCGTCGAAAAGATGGACTTCATCGACTACAAACGCGCGGACATTCTTTCCCAGTTCGTGCAGGAGCGCGGGAAGATTCTGCCGCGCCGTATGACGGGCGTTTGCGCGCGGCATCAACGCTGGCTGGGCGTGGCCATCAAGCGGGCGCGCAACATCGCGCTGTTGCCCTTTGCAGGGAGCGCGGCGGGCACGCAAGCACCGCGCGTCGTTGTTCCAGGTGCGGCCCATGCCGCGCCCGCGCACGCAGCGCCAACGCCGGCCCCGGTGACTCCGGCGCCAGCCGCGGTGACACCAACGCCAGCGGCCGAAGCGCCGAAGGCCTAAGGGAACAGGAGCATAGAGAGAAGACATGCAAATTATTCTTCAGGAAGACGTCGAAAAGCTGGGCCACCGCGGCGACGTGGTCACGGTGAAGCCGGGCTATGCGCGCAATTTTCTTTTGCCGCAAAAGCTTGCAGTAGAGGCTACTGCAGGAAACTTAAAGGCCATCGAGCGGATTCGGACGTCGCTGGCCAAGAAAACGGCCACGGAATTGGAAGCGGCGCAGAAGCAAGCCGAATTGCTAAACGGCGTTGCGCTGAAATTCGCGCGCAAGACCGGAGAGAACGATCAGATGTTCGGCTCGGTAACGTCCGCCGACATCGCGGAAGGACTGGCGGCGCAAGGATTCAAGATTGACAAGCGCCAGGCGCAGCTTGGCGAGCCGCTCAAGACCATCGGGGAATTTCCCGTAACCATCAAAGTGTTCCGTGACGTGACCGCGCAAATCAAGGTGACGGTGGAGAAAGAATCGTAAGAGGCCACGAGGTCTGAGATTTTCTCAACAGGGGCGCCCCGACCGGGTCGGAGCGCCCTTACATTTTTCGTTTACGCCGCTACTCAGCCATTGCAGCGGAGAAATCTTTAGAAATAATGTTTGGCGGTCCGCACTTCCGCTGCAGCTAAGCCAATATCTGGTCTCGCATGCCGCCGTAAAGGATGGTGCGTACCATCTCCATGGCATAGAAGTGGTGCGGGAACCCGAGTTCAATCCGGCTTGCCTCTTCAAGCGTCTTTAGGTGGTTCGCTGAGAGCGTCAGGTCAAAGCTAGCGAGATTGTCCTGCAACTGAGAAAGCTTTCGCGCACCGATGATGGGGATGACCGGCACAGGACGGTAGCGAAGCCATGCCAGCGCGACCTGCGCCATGCTGCGACCGACCTGATCCGAAACGGTCTTGACGGCCGCGACGACTCGGTCTGCCCGCTGTTGCTCCGGCATATACTCATACTCCTTCATCATCTCGCTGTTCATACGGCCTTGCTCGGACGACCCATGGCCGTGGTATTTACCGCTGAGCACGCCACCAGACAGCGGCGACCACGCGGTCAAGCCGAAGTTTAGCGCCTTGGCCATGGGGACCAGCTCCCGCTCGACGGTTCGCTCGATCAGGCTGTATTCGATCGCAGCCCGATGAAGGGCGACCATCCCCGCAGGTGGGCAAGTGTGTTCGCCTGCGCGATCCACCAGGCTGGCGCGTCCGAAATGCCAACGTAGAGCACTTTGCCCTGGCGAACCAAATCATCCAGTCCGCGCATGACCTCTTCGACTGGCGTGATCTGGTCCCAGATGTGAACCCAATAGAGATCGATATAGTCAGTCTTCAGCCGTTTCAGGCTCGCTTCCACCGCCTGCATCATACTCTTGCGGTGGTTGCCGGCCGCGTTCGGATCTTTGCCCGGATTGGCGTTGCTATATTTCGTGGCCAGCACCACGCTCTGGCGATGGTCCTTCATAAACTCGCCAAGGAACGATTCGCTCGTTCCGTTCGTGTAGAAGTTGGCGGTGTCGATGAAATTGCCGCCGGCCTCGCGGAAAGCGTCGTACACCTTTCGTGACTCGTCCTTGGCCGTGCCCCAGCCCCATTCTTCGCCGAAGGTCATGGTGCCGAGAGCTGCTTCCGAAACTCGAAGTCCGCTATTGCCCAAAAGCCGGTATCGCATGTGAATGTCCTTTTACCATTGCGCGCTCAGATCCTTTCTTGGTTCTAGCGCGTTGCGTCTCAGGCTTTGGATGCGTGTGTCTTGTAAAGCGGCACATTTCTCGGATCAGCAGACGCAGGAGCGATGAAAAACTTTGCGTAGAGAAACTGAAAAAAGTTTTGCACATTTTCCGAAATCTTGCACACCCATTCCAATTGACATGCGCCCTGCTCCCGCACACAATGCGTCCAACGATCACAAAGCAGCAAACAGGAATTGGTCGAGCCCATCACAACTATCCTCGCCACCTGAATTTTTTGCCTGCCGCGTTTCCGAGCGCAAACCGATCTTGCGCAGCAAAAGAAGTCGTGTTATCGTAGGCGAACAAAAAGCGAATTATAGGAAGCACTTTCAATGCCGGTTGACGCCACACTCGAGAAACCCTTACCGAATAACCTGGATGCGGAGCGTTCGGTTCTTGGCGCGATTCTGCTGGATAACAACGCGCTGAATCCGGCGATCGAGCATCTGCGGCCGGAGGATTTCTTCCTGGACCAGCACCGGCGGGTGTTCACGCAAATGATCGCGCTGGGCGAGGTGCAGCAGGCCATCGACCTGGTGACGCTGACCGAGGAGCTGAACCGCAAGGGCGATCTGGAAGCGTCCGGCGGCGCGCCTTACCTGGCGTCGCTGGCGGACGGCATGCCGAAGGTAACGAATATCGAGCACTACGCACGCATCGTCAAGGAAAAGGCGATCCTGCGGAATCTGATTCACGCCACGCACAACATTCAGCAACGCGCCTTCGAGGGAGAAGATGGCGCGGACGCGATTCTGGATAACGCGGAGTCTTCGATCTTTGCGCTGGCGGAAGACCGTGTGCGCGCGGGGCTGATCCCGATAAAGGACATTGTTCGGGACAATTTCGAGCGCCTGGAAAGAATTTTCCGCGAAGGAAAAAGCATCACCGGAATTCCGACGGGTTACGTCGAGCTGGACAAACTTACCTCCGGCCTGCAGCCTTCCGAGCTGCTAATTCTGGCAGCGCGGCCTTCGCAGGGAAAGACGGCGCTGGCGCTGAACCTGATGGAAAACATCGCGATTCGCGGCGGGCATCCGGTGGCGATGTTCAGCCTGGAAATGTCCAAGGAATCGCTGCTGCAGCGGCTGGTGGCTTCCGTGGCGCAGATTGACGCGCACAAATTCCGCACCGGCCATTTGAGCAAGGAAGACTGGCGGCGAATGACGGAATCACTGGGAACAATTTCCTCGGCGCCGCTATGGATTGATGACGCCGGGTCGATCAGCGTGCTGGAAATCGGAGCCAAGGCGCGCCGGCTGAAGCGCGACAAGGGATTGTCCATGCTGGTGGTGGACTATCTCCAGTTGATCACTGCGCGGGGACGCTTCGGAAACCGCCAGGAAGAAGTATCCAGCATCTCGCGCAGCTTGAAAGGACTGGCGAAGGAGCTGCAAATTCCCGTGCTGGTGCTCAGCCAGTTGACGCGCGCGCCGGAACGCGACGAGCGCGGGCCGCAACTTTCGGACCTGCGCGAGTCCGGCGCCATCGAACAGGATGCCGACGTGGTGATGTTCATCTACCGGCCGCATTTCTTCAAAGCAGGCGCGACGCCTGAAGAGAGGGAAGAGACGGAGCTACGAATCGCCAAGCAGCGAAATGGCCCGACCGACATGGTGAAGTTCGTGTTTCGTAGCCGGTTCACGCGGTTTGAAGAGGCTGCTCCGGACGCGTTCTCGCAATTTGCTCCGGACGACATGTAGTTGTTGCCACACCGCGGCAGTTTGCCCACACTCGTGCCGGGGAACTCGAAGTTATGCCAGTGACGCAGTGCATGGGCGAAAGGGCACTGCTACCCCCCACCCCCGGCATTTTGCATGAATGTCAAAACAAAGGGCTTAGAAAACTTGCATTTCGTAACTGATTGATTTTAAAGGACGCGATTTTGGTTGTTTTGGACTAGCAAAAGCTGAAATGGCTGCCCTAAAAAGAAATGCGGGAGGAGGCTCCCGCAGTCCATACGTAGTTTCCTACGAGAATAAGTTTACTACAGAATAGAAGAAAGTCAAGGAAAACGTGCGAAAGGAATAACGGAATAACGGAATAACGGAAAATTTAGAGCCCATACCGAAAGAGCAGGAAAATCTTCCAGGAAAACCTGCCGAGCTGAGCTCGTAAGATGCGAATGCGAAAGGCCACTAGTTTGCTGAGCAAGGGGTGTTGCCTTTCACGCGGCAGGCAATTTGGCTGGCGGATAGCGGCGATGGGATGTCGTAAACTATTTTATTCGGAAGGCACATGGCAGGCGAACAGAAAAGTCCCCGCAAAGAAGTGCGACGCCCGGTGTGGGCGGAAGTTTCGCTTGGCGCGCTGGCGTCCAACCTGGCAGCGATTCGCAAATACGTGAATCCACCGCAAGAAAAGCGCAAAACGCCGCGCAAGATTCTTTGCATCGTCAAAGGCAACGGCTACGGGCACGGCGGGCCGGAAGTGGCCAAGGCGCTGGAGAAGGCCGGCTCGGACTGGTTTGGCGTGACCTGCACGGACGAGGGCATTGCGGTTCGGCAGAACGGCGTGCGAAAGCCGATCCTGGTGCTGACGAGTTTCGTGCCGGGAGAAGAATCGCGGCTGGTGAAGCACGACCTGACGGCGGTGATTCACCGCTGCGAACAGTTGGAATTATTGAATCGGGCGGCGGCGCGCTGCGGCGGCAAGAGGCCTACGCCGTTTCACTTGAAAATCGATACGGGAATGAACCGGCTGGGAGTCGCTTCCAGCAACATGGATTGCATCGCGCGGCAATTGGGGAAGTGCAAGCACCTGAAGCTAACGGGCATTTTTTCGCACTTTGCATCGTCGGAGGTCTTCACGGATACTGCCGTCGGCCAGCAGACACGCGAACAGGAAGAGCGATTTTATGCCGCACTCGAGCGGCTGCGTGCCTTGGGAATCGATCCGGGCGTTGTGCACCTGGCGAACAGCGCGGCGATCGTGACGCGGCCGGAAACCTGGGCGGACATGGTGCGGCCTGGAGTGATTCTGTACGGTTACCATCCGGGCTACGATCCCGCGGAAAAGCGGGAGGAAGCCGAACGGCGGCTGCCGCTAAAGCCGGTGATGAGCTTGCGCTCGCGGATCATCAGCATTCGGAACGTTCTTGCAGGCGCGGGAGTAGGGTACAACGCGACGTTTGTGGCCAAGCGGCCATCGCGCATCGGCGTTCTAGCCGCGGGGTACGGAGACGGAATCCACCGCTCGCTGGGAAATCGGGGGAACGTGCTGCTGCGCGGGAAGCTCGCGCCGATCGTCGGCATCATCTCGATGGACGTGACGATGATCGATGTCACCGACATCGAGGGCGCAGAGATCGGCGACGTGGCCACAATCCACGGGACGGACGGTAAGGAAATGCTACCGGCAAATCGCGTGGCGCGCAGCATCGGGACGGTCACCTCGGATCTGCTGTGCGCCGTGAGCCAGCGTGTGCCGCGGCTCTACGTCCGATAATTGGAAATTCCTATCCACCGCATCGGCAACTCCTCTGCCGCGAATGTGATACCTACTTGACGCCGCACTATTGAGAGAGTATATGGGCCACGGGAACGCGAAGCAGCGTTCCACATCCCGCATCGGCTCTCTCCCAACCTTCCGCTCCTGCGGGCTGGCTGTAGCGATTTTGCAGTGAAAGCTCGAAACTGTGAGGTCGTATGAGCCGGATTATTTCTGAAGCGCAGCGGCGTTTGCATTCTCCGGAATCCAGAGTTTCAAGCCAGAGCGTAGATCACGCGATGCAGGCGCGTGCTGCCTGGGCGTCAAACCGGGCTTGGGACTTCTGGGTGGTGCGAGCGTTTCTAATGGCATGCACAGGCGGAGTGAGTTACACGTTGGCACCGCTCGGACTGCGTGGATGGCAGGCGGCAGGCGTGGGATTTCTGATGGGGCTGGTGGTGCTGCTGGCGGAGTTGCGGCTGCGCCAGGCGGCGTTGGGCGGTCTGCTGGGCGGAGCATTTGGGGCAGTCCTCGGCGTATTCGCCGCGCTGCTTGTAACGCTGGTGATCTCCCGCACGGATGAGCGCGAGCCGACGAAGTCTTTTCTCGAATTCGCGGCACTCTTCGCTTTTGGTTATCTCGGGCTCGTGCTCGGCTCACGACGGGGCGGGGAATTGCGTGTTGACGCTCTGGATGGAATCTTCGGGAAGGAGTCTTCCCGCGCGGAAACCGTAAAGCTTCTGGACACCAGCGTATTGATTGACGGCCGAATCGCAGACATATGCGATGCACAGTTCCTGGAAGGCGTGCTCGGAGTGCCGCAATTCGTGCTGCACGAACTGCAGATGGTGGCGGATTCGGCGGATCCCCTGAAACGGCAACGGGGAAGGCGCGGGCTGGAGGTGCTGCAAAGGATTCAGAAGATGCCCCGGGTCAAGGTGCGGATTTTGGAAGAGGATTTTCCTCAGGCCGGAGACGTGGATCACAAACTCGTGGAGCTGGCGCGGCGCACGGGAGCAAAAATAATTACCAACGATTTCAACCTGAATAAAGTTGCCACAGTGCAGGGTTTGTCCGTACTGAACGTCAACCAACTGGCGCATGTGCTGAAGCCCGTGGTGCTTCCCGGAGAGCCCATGCGGGTACTGATTCTTCGTGAAGGCAAGGAAGCGAACCAGGGAGTGGCCTACCTGGATGATGGCACGATGGTGGTGGTGGATGGCGCGCGGCGGATGATCAGCAAGAGTGTGGACGTCATTGTGACGTCGGTGCACCAGACCACGGCAGGCAAGATGATCTTTGGCCGCTTGGAGGAACGGATGGAGCAAGCGGCTCCTGCGTTGCGACAAGCTGCGGCAGCGGGACGCGGAGAGAGTGGCGGAGTTGCGCGTTCCGATGCTGCGGGCCGGGTGTCATCATCGGCGCGGCTTCCAGAACAGAGCACGCTGGACCGTCAGGCGCGTGCCGCCTTGCCTGAACGCGATACCGGTTAGCCGATAGCCGCAAAGAAATACAGCCGCACGCTCCGTCAAATTACCTGGTGATGTCGAGGCTAGAGCTGGGATGGCGCGCCACGACCACGCATTTCACCCTGCGCCCCCGCTTGAGGTACACTCTGAAGTTTGCGAGTCCTCGCCTTGAAGCGTCCGGGCGGAATCGCTCCAAACATGAGTAGAATTGCCGCCATTCTTCCCGCCGCCGGTATGGGAACGCGCATGGGCGCGGAAACTCCCAAGCAGTTTCTGGAGCTGGAAGGAACGCCGATTGTGATCCTGAGCCTGCGGCGAATCGCGGCTTGCCCGCAAGTTACGGACATCATTGTGGCTACCCGGACGGATGAAGTGGCGCGGCTCGAGGAACGAATCAAGCGGGAAAAATTCAAGCAGACGGTGCGGGTGGTGAAAGGGGGCGATTCGCGGCAGGATTCCGTGGCTGCGGCGCTGCGCGAGGTGGCGAACGGCACGGAAATCGTGCTGGTGCACGACGCGGTACGGCCTTTTGTGACGCCGGAGCAGATTGCGCGCGTGATCGAAGAAGCGCGGCGGTGCGAGGCGGCGATTTTGGGCATCCCGGCGATGGACACGGTCAAGGAAGTGAAGCGCGCCAGTTTGCCAGAGGATGTGGCGTTGATTACCGGAACGGTGCCGCGCGAGCGCGTGGTGCTGGCGCAGACGCCGCAAGCGTTTTCGACGAAGCTTTTGAAGGAAGCGTTTGCGCGTGCGGAGGCGGACGGAGTGAATGCGTCAGATGAGGCGGGACTCGTCGAACGCCTGGGGCACGATGTCCATGTCGTGCTGGGCTCGGAGCGGAATATGAAAATCACCAAGCCGGCGGACATGGAATTGGCGCGGTTCTACCTGGAACGCGAGCGCCAGAAGGCTTGAG
>Ga0137410_10002993_pt1 | contig 11453 bp, 9 predicted proteins | sample CZODoug1_16funga_FD_108878 | JGI IMG/M metagenome (GOLD analysis project Ga0137410, IMG submission 108878) | Vadose zone soil fungal communities from Angelo Coast Range Reserve, California, USA - CZODoug1_16fungal (Illumina Assembly) | ecosystem: Environmental > Terrestrial > Soil > Vadose zone... | reverse complement strand
CCTCGCGGATATAGGCCAGGAACTTGAGCAGGCTGAACCCATGAACGCGAGCCACCAGCCCAAGTGCAACGAAAATGAACAGCAGGCAGGTGAGATAGAAGCTGCCCATCAGTTTTCCCAACGGCAGCAATGAGGCGAATCCATACTTGCCGACGGTGGAAGCCATCGCTCCGAACGCACCGATGGGCGCAAGGCGCATGACCCCGCCGACGATGTCGAACAGGACTTCGGAAATTCCCTCGACTAAGACGAATACCGCGCCGCCCCGCGGTCTCAGTCGCTGCAGCGCGAATCCGAACAAGACCGCAAACAACAGCACCTGAAGAATTTCGCCCTTCGCGAATGCGTCGACCACCGTGGACGGAATCACGTTCAACAGGAACTCGGTGACGGACTGCAGTTTTCCCGGCCCCGTGTAAGGCCCGAGAGGTCCCGTGTCGAGCGACTGCGGGTCCACATTCATGCGGCTGCCGGGGCGCAATACAGTGGCCACGGCGAGGCCGATCACGAGGGCGACGGTGCTCATGATCTCGAAGTACAGCAGCGCCAAACCGCCGGTTCTGCCGACCTTCTTGAGGTCCTCGACCCCCGCGACGCCCAATACCACCGTGCAGAAAATCACGGGTGCGATCAGCATCTTGATGAGCTTGATGAAGCCAAGCCCGAGCGGTTCCATCATGGCGCCCAAGTGTGGGTTCGCTGCGCCAAGCAGAACACCCAACGCGATGGCGACGATCACCTGGAAGTACAGCGAACGGAGCAAGGGTTTCACGGCTTCAGCGCGGGTTTTATTTCAGCGGGTCTTTCAAAAGAATCCCCGGACGTGCCGGGGAATTCGAGGGGAACAGGTGCCGGGTAAGAACCCTAACACGTCCTACACTGGAGGATACGCGGCACATGATGTGCCTTCACGTTCGACCTTCTTTCCGTTGTTGCGCCCAAGTAACGATAGAACCAACCATCGTTGCTTCAATTGGCCCCAAGTATACCAGATACCATAGAAAAATCCAGCAGTTACAGAATCAATTCGGCATTCTGCTGCACTATGTCAAATCTGTCGCCAATTTGTGACACGTGCGCGACATCAGCCGCCGGGGCTCGCCCGTCCAACCGCGGCGGCGGCGCGAACCCTTCTGCTCGCCCGTGTGCGCTTCCATCAACCCGCCTGGTTTGCTTTTGTGCCCGCATTCCTCCAAATTTGCCCAACCAACGAGAGGCGCTATGAAATACCTGCACACCATGGTTCGCGTTGCCGATATCGAGCAGTCCCTTCGTTTCTACCGGGACGCGCTCGGGCTGGTCGAATTGTCGAGGCGCGAGCACGCGCAGGGACGGTTCACGCTGGTATTTCTGGCGGCTCCCGGCGACGAGCAGGCCCAGGTGGAACTGACGTATAACTGGGATCCCGAGGCCTACGGTGCCGGCCGGAATTTCGGACACCTGGCCTATGCGGTCGACGACATTTATGCGGCCTGCAAGCGCCTGATGGATCACGGCGTGACCATCAACCGCCCTCCGCGGGACGGCCATATGGCCTTCGTACGCTCTCCGGACAACATTTCGATCGAATTGCTGCAGCGGGGCGAGGCGCTCCCGCCCATGGAACCCTGGAGCACCCTGCCGAACATCGGAGTCTGGTAGCGCCAATCCGGCGTCGGACCGCCGATCGACTCAGAACATTTCCGAGGCGTCGGGTGCCTTGACCTCGACCTTGCTGCGGGACGGGATGTGATCGCCGGTAATCATTTCATCGTACGACTGGCCGGGACCGACCATGGGATAAACGCCCGCGTCCTGGTCGATCATCACTTCCAGGAAAGCCGCCCCCTCGAAGCGGATAAATTCCCCGATCACGCGCGTAACGTCGGCCTTTTTGTCTAGACGCACCGCGAACTTGAAGCCGTCGGCCTGCGCCGCCTTGACGAAATCCTTCTTGTGCAGGCTCTTGTCGCTGCCGCTCAAGCGACCCTTGTGAAACAGCTTCTGCCATTGCTTGACCATGCCGTCGCCGCAGTTGTTGAGCACCACGACCTTGATGGGCAAGTCATAGGTCGTGACGGTCTCCATCTCACCGATGTTCATGCGGATGCTCGCGTCCCCGTCGACGTCGATCACCAAGCGCTTGCGCTGCGCAAATTGCGCACCCACCGCGGCCGGCAGTCCGAACCCCATCGTTCCCATGCTGCCCGAGGTGAGCCACAGGCGCGGACTGCGGAAATCGAAATATTGCGCGGCCCACATCTGGTGCTGGCCGACGCCGGTGGCGATGATGGCCTCGCCCTGGGTCAGGCGGTTGATCTCTTCGATGACGTAGTACGGTTGGATCGACTCGCTGACGCGATCGTAGTTCATGGCGTACTTGGATTTCAGTTCGTCGCAATGCCGGTGCCATCCCGACCAGTCGCGCCGAAAGCCCGTGCGCTCCCCGTAATCGACCAAGGACTGCAGTGCATCGGACATCAGGCCGATGTGGCTCCAGTCGACCCGCTTGACCTTGTTGATCTCCGACGCGTCGATGTCCAAATGGGCGATGAACTTCGCGTTGCCCGCAAATTTCCCGGGGTTTCCCGCGACGCGGTCATCGAACCGCGCACCCAGCGCAAATAGGAAGTCGCAGTCGTCCACTGCGTAGTTTGCGAAGGCGGTGCCGTGCATTCCCAGCATGCGCATGGACAATGGGTGCTTGGTATCCACGGCGCCGATTCCCATCAGCGTCGTCACGACCGGAATCTGAAACGTCTTCGAGAATTCGCGCAGTCCGCGGGAGGCGCTTCCATTGATGACGCCGCCGCCGGCGTAGATCATCGGCCGCTTTGCGGCGCCTAATGCGGCAAAGAAACCGGCGCAGGCCGCTTCTGGCAGCTTGTTCGCCTCCAGGCGATTCATCCGCTGCCGAAAGCCGGGAATGGGCAGACGGCCCGAGCCGTGGAAAACGCCCTTCCAGTTTTGCACGTCTTTCGGGACGTCGAGGACCACGGGGCCGGGCCGGCCGGTGCGTGCGATCTCGAACGCGGTGCGCACGGTCGCCTCCAACTTGGTCGGATCGGTGATCAGGAATACGTGCTTCGCAACGGCACCCATGATGCTCGGCACCGGCGCCTCCTGGAACGCATCGGTACCGATGGCTGTGGTGGGAACCTGGCCGCAAATCACCACGATGGGCACCGAATCCGCCATGCTGTCGCGCACCGGAGTTACCATATTCGTGGCGCCGGGACCGGATGTGACCAACGCGACGCCCACGCGGCCGCTGGCCCGCGCGAACCCCGCCGCCATGAACCCCGCGCCCTGCTCGTTGGCCGGAACGATGAGGGGCATCGAGGCGGCGTTGTCCTGGTTGTACCGGAATACCGCGTCGTAAATCGGTAGGATCGCGCCGCCGCTGTAGCCGAAAATGGTGTCGACGCCCTCATCGGCCAGGACTTGGACCAGCATGTCCGCACCCGTCATGCTGGCGCCTGCCAGCGGGTGGGTTCCTTGATTCAGCATGTCGTAGCGGTCTTTCACCCGCAAAGCCTAGCAGTTCTCGCCCTGGCGCCCAAGTGCCGCCCTCCCGTATCCTTTAGGAGCCTGTCTGAGTATTCTACGCGGCTCACGTAGAATACTCAGACAGGCTCCTTAGCCATGCGCCACATCATCGCGATCCACCTGCAAAACGAAGCCGGGGCGCTCACCAGAGTCACCGGCCTGATTTCCTCTCGCGGCTACAATATCGAGTCGTTGTCGGTCGCGCCGACCAACGACCCAACGGTATCGCGGATCACGCTGGTTACCATCGGTTCGGATCCGGTCATCGCGCAGATCAACGCGCAGTTGCTGAAGCTGGTCGACGTGGTGGCGGTCGAGGACATGACCGGCGGCGACCATCTCGCGCGCGAGCTGATGCTCGTCAAGCTGCAGATCGCCCCCGAACACGTGGAGGCGGTCAACGCGCTGCTGCGCAGGGTCGGTGGGAAAGTGCTGTCGCCGAAGCCGTCGAGCTACATCGTCGAGCTGACCAGTACCGAGGCGGAAATCAGCGAATTCATCGCCAATGTCGGCGCTTTCGGGGAAATAGTCGAAGTCGTTCGCAGCGGCGTCCTGGGGATTTCCCGCGCGAATCCGCGGCTGCACCTGGTTCGCTAGGTGCCATTTTTTGGAACTCGTTACTTTGAGGAAAAATTCACGTCATGGCTGAAATCGAAGTCAAACCGGAGCACGCCTCGGATCCCCATTCCCGCACCGTGGGGATCCTGGTCGGTGTCGTGGGAATTCTTCTGTCGGTGGTCACCATCGCGTCTCACCGCGCCCATACCAAGGCGGTCATCGAACGAACCGAATCGAACGATTTGTGGGCGTACCATCAGGCCAAGAAGATCCGCGAAAACACCAGCGACGTCGCGGTGACGCTGCTGCAGGTTTTGGTACCGGACGCTGCCAGAGCGGATGCGGCCATCCACCGGCTGGAGGCGGCGCGCGAAAAATATGCGGCGGACGCCAAAGACCTCCAGAAGGAGGCCGAGGGCAAGGACAACGAACAAAAAGTCGAAGAGAACCGCGCCTTGAAATTCGACATCGGCGAGGGATTGCTCGAGCTCGGCCTGGTGCTGTGCTCGCTGTTCTTCCTGGCGCGCAAAATCTTCTTTCCTGCGCTCGGTATTCTCGCCAGCATCGCCGGCACCGCGCTGGGCATCTGGGGCTGGCTGCTTTGAGACTACTGGCCGCGTTCGTCGGGGCGGTCATCCGCTGCGCCGCCGGCTGCGCGTTGCTGGCGGCGGCGCCGGGTCGCGCCGCCGACGAACCCGCGGCAACTCGCGTTGAAGCGCGCTCGGAGAGCCTGCTGGCCGTCGGGATCGTCCGCGCCGACCACCTGGTCGTTCACGTGACGAGGGTCGTCGACAATGCGCCGGTGCGCGACGCGGTATTGACGGTGCTGCTGCGCGGCGTGGCGCACCCGACGGTTGCCGAGGCGGACGGCAGCTATACGTTGCAAACCAAGGACCTCAGCCTGCCGGGCCCGGCGTCGTTGGAATTTCAAGTCACTGAGGGAACGGCTCGTCACGACCTCAAAGGCACCCTGTTGGTGGCCGGCGGCCGAGCCAAACCGGACGACAAGAACGGCGCCAGGCAGCTTTGGTGGTGGGCGCTCAATTTCGCCGTATGCATCGGGTTTTTGATGCTCCTTGCGCGCCGGCGCAAGGCCTCACGCCAGAACTAGGAGCCTGTCTGAGTATTTCGCGAGCCAGGCTCCTCTAGAAGGTTTTGTACGTCTGCACCAGAAATTGGAACTTCTGGATACCGGCGATGTTCTTCAGCGGAAACGCGAAATCGACGTGCAGCACGTTGCCGAGCCCGGTGCGCGTGTTGCCCAGCCGCAGGCCGAGCCCGACGTCGCTCAGCATGCCCGGTTCGGCGTGCAGCATCCCAGGGTCGGTTGGCCGGGCGCCGTTGCCCCAGGTGCGCCCCGCATCCGCGAATACGGCCGCGCCGACGCGCGCCAGGCGAAACGGATACCAATCGGTGAAGAATCGCTGCTCGAGGGTGACGAACGCCCGTGAGGTTCCGGATTCGTAGCGCAGCGGATATCCACGCAGACCATTGTCGCCGCCGAGCAGGAGCTGCAGCTCCGGATCCAGGGAGTCCGTGACGGTAGCCGACAGCGCGGCATACAGCAGGCAATTCTCGCGCCAGCGCCAGTAGTATTTCGCTCCGGTATCGGCAATCAGATTGCGGGCGCGGCCCTGTTCGACGCGGGTCGAAAAGTTGCCTGTGACGAATATCTGCTGCTGGGCCGGCATCTCGATTCCCTTCACGGCCGACAAAGTCAACATCAGCGCGTTGCGGTCCGCCCCGAACACGCCGTTCGACCAGCCCACCGAACCTGAGACCTCGGTGCCGAAGTACAGATCCTCGGTGCGTCCGATTTGATTCTGGTCGCCCGTTTTCTTGTAGTCATCCTCGACGATATCGAATCCCACGAACGGATACGCCAACGTCCTCCCGGCCGGCAGTTCTCTTGCCGGTGTGGCCGTCGCCGCCGGGACGAAGATATTGTGGTCGTAGCGGACTCCGAACATCAGGCGCTTGGTCCAACCGTCGACCAGGCCGTTCGACAGGCCGCCGCTGAGTTCGTAGGACGTCTGATCGTCGTTGAATTGATCGAGGATTTTTCCCAGGTTGTAGCGCGACACGGTTCGGTCGAAGCGAACACCGACTAGGTTCACGCTCCACCGAGCGTCGAAAGAATAGAACGGCCGCGCAATTTGCAGGGAGCGCGTGCTGCCATCGCTCGAATCGGCGTACTCCGCGGCCGAGATCCAGCGCGATCCAAATACGTTGGGATCCGACCACGCCACCGTGTCGCTGGTGCGGTCCACCGTGCTGTCGTGCGAAATCTGTACGGTTTTCCCCCAGCCGAAAAAATTGGAGTCCTGCAGTTTGAAGTTGGTGGCGTTGGTGCCGCCGGCGCGGCCGAAGGAGATGCCGGGGCTCAACGTCCAAACGTCCTTGGTGATGACCCGGACGTCGACTTTTCCATCAGCGTAGTGCACGGGCACGATATGCGCATCATAGACGTAGGTGAGCAGGCGCAATGCGCGCTCGGTCTCCGCGAGCTCCCGCGCGCTGTACCTGTCGCCGCTGCGGAAAAGCAGCCGCGCCTGAATCGCGCTGCGCTTGGTGCGTATGTGCAGATGGTTGGCGATCCGGAACAGGTCCGAATTCTCGCGCGAATCTGCCTCGTCGAAGATATTGCGGACGTCGATGTCGATCCTGCCGATGACCGCGCCGGCGGCCTCCATCTCCTCGTCGGAGGGCACGTCCGCGGGGCGCGGTTCTTCGATTCGGGTGTGCTCGCGGTCGGTCAGCTTCGCGGCAAATCCGGGGCGGGCGACGGCGGCGGCCAGGACCGCCAGCGCGAGCAGACGGCATGGAGACAGGCTCCCAGGCCCAAACTCGCTACAGTGCTGCGTTATCGCTCTCGCCGGTGCGAATCCGCAGGACGCGAAGAATGTCCGTGACGAATATCTTCCCGTCGCCGACCTTTCCGGTCTTCGATGCCCCGACGATGGCCTCCATGACCTGGTCGACCAATTCGTTCTTCACCGCCACTTCGATGCGGGTCTTCGGTACGAAATCGACCACGTATTCCGCACCGCGATAGAGTTCCGTATGGCCGCGCTGCCGGCCGAAGCCCTTGACCTCGGTCACCGTCATGCCGGACACCCCAATTTCGGAGAGCGCGGCGCGGACGTCGTCCAATTTGAAGGGTTTGATGATGGCAGTGATCAGTTTCATTCGAGGCTCCGCTTCAGGCGTTGGTCATGTCAATCCTATTACTTTTCCACGCAGCCGGCACGCCCATGTGCGCGACAAGGGCTCCTGTTAAGATGGCGCGTCACCCCTCGGAAGCAGGTCCATGATCTCTACGATCCTCATCATAGGCGGCGGCCAGGCGGGCGCGCAGGCCATCGACACCTTGCGGCGCGAGGGCTTCGAGGGCCGGATCGTCCTGGTGAGCGAGGAGCGCGAACTCCCGTACCAGCGGCCGCCGCTGTCCAAGAAATTCCTGGCCGGCGAGCTCGCAGCCAACCGGCTGCCGTTCCGGCATCAGTCGTTCTACGACGAGCACCGCATCGAACTGAAGCTGGGGACCCGGGCGATCCGCCTCGAACCGGCCGCCCGCCGGGTCGCCCTGTCGAATGGGGAGGAAGTCGCATATGACCGCCTGCTGCTGTGTCTCGGCGCCATTTCACGGCAATTGACGTGTCCGGGCTCGGAGCTGCCCGGCGTTCATTACCTGCGCAACATCTCGGACGTTCCGGGCATACAGGAGGGCCTCAAGCCGGGAGCGCGGACCGTCATCATCGGCGGGGGCTATATCGGTCTCGAAACCGCCGCCACGGCGCGCAAATTGGGCTGCGCCGTCACCGTCCTGGAAATGGCCGACCGGGTGATGAACCGGGTGGTCGCATCGAATGTCTCGGAGTACTTCTCCCATGAGCACCGGAGCCAGGGCATCAAGCTCATCTGCAATACCCGCGTGGTGCGCCTTACGGGCGGAGCCCGCGTCGAACGCGTGGTTTGCGCCGACGGCACCATTCACGAAGCCGATACCCTGGTGGTCGGCGTCGGCGCCGTCGCCAACATGCAGCTTGCCGCTGACGCGGGCCTTCAGTGCGAGAACGGCATCGTGGTGGATGAGTATTGCCGAACCTCCGATCCGGCGATCTACGCTGCCGGAGACTGCACGTATCACCCGTCGTTGCGGTTCGACATGCGCGTGCGTCTGGAATCGGTCGACAACGCGTTCGAGCAGGCGAAGGCCGCCGCGCAGAACCTTCTCGGACGCCCAACGGTTCACGATCGCGTGCCCTGGTTCTGGTCGGATCAGTTCGACAACAAACTGCTCATCGTCGGGCTCTCTCAGGGGCACGATCAACAGGTTACGCGCGGCGATCCGGCCACGCGCTGCTTCACGGTGTGCTACCTGAAGGGCGGTGAGCTGCAGGCCGTGGAAGCGATCAACCATGCCAAGGACTACATGGCGGCACGCAAGCTCATTGCAGAGCGGGCCCGCCCCGATCCGAACCGGCTGGCCGATCCTTCGGTGGCGATGAAAGATTCGGTCGCGGCCACCTAGACTCCTCAGGCAGGCTCCTATTCGAGGACGACCAGCAGATCCTTGGCGTCGACCTGCAATCCGGGCTTGACGAATATCTCGGCGACGACGCCGTCGCGCTCGGCGCGCACCGTCGTCTCCATCTTCATGGCCTCGAGCGTCAGCACCACATCGCCGCGCCCAAGTTTTTGACCGACGCGCACCGGCACCGTCGCGATCGTTCCGGGCATGGGTGCACCCACATGGCCGGGGTTTCCGGCTTCCGCTTTACGCGGCGGCGGCCGCTTTGCGACCTGGCTGCGGTCCGCCACCCGAATCGGGCGCGGCTGGCCGTTCAACTCGAAGAACACGGTGCGCGTCCCATCCTCATGCGCGTCGCTGGTGGTCACGTACCGGACGATCAGGGTCTTGCCGCGCTCCAGATCGATGTTGATCTCCTGCCCCGGCTGCATGCCGTAGAAGAATACGGCGGTCGGCAAGGTGCTCACATCGCCGAAGGCAGCACGGTCGGCGGCGTAATCCACGAATACTTTCGGATACATGAGTTACGAGGCGAGCTCGGATTCGGTCACGGGCCGCCCGATCTTCGCTTCGACCGCCGCGCGTTCGGCGCGGAGGTTCGTGGGCGGCATCGATTGACCCGGTCGGACCGTGAGCGGCGTCTGGGTGCCCAGGATCTTCTTCTGCAATGCCGCGGGGAACCCTCCGGGAGGCTGGCCCAAGTCGCCGCGGAACAATTGCACCACCGATTCCGGAAACGCAACCTCCACCGACGGGTCTAGCACGGCATCGCGGGTAAGCCCGCTCGTCACCATCGTGATGGCCATGTCGCCGACGACTTTCGAGGTCGGCGTGACCTTGATGATGTCGCCGAACATGTCGTTGACCTCGACATAGGCGTTCGCCACTTCGGCCCAGCGAAGATCGTCGATGCCGAGCGACCTCGCCTGTTCCCGCAGGTTCGTATACTGGCCGCCCGGCATGCCGTGCACGTACACCTCGGAAGCGCCGGCGCGAATGTCGCTTTCGAAAGCCGCATAGCCGCGCCGCACCTGCTCCCAATACGCCGAGATCGTGCGAATCTTTTCGGGTTCAACCAGCGGGTCACGGGGACCGAAGCGCAGGGCTTCCACCATGGACCCCAGATTCGGCTGCGATGTCAAACCCGAGAGCGCATCGATCGCGCCGTCGACGGCATCGGCGCCCGCTGCGACGGCGGCGAGCACGCTGGCCGCGGCGATCCCGCTCGTGTCGTGCGTGTGGAAGTGAATCGGCAGACCCACCTCCTCCTTGAGCGCCTTGACCAGCACGGCCGCGGCATGCGGCTGGCAAAGCCCCCCCATGTCCTTGACCGCGAGCACATGGGCGCCCATGGCCTTGAGTTCCTTGGCGATGATGAGGTAATAGCGCAGGTCGTATTTCGTCTCGCGCGGGTTCGACAGATTGCCGGTGTAGCAAATCGCCGCCTCGCACAGGCTGTTCGTGTTCCTGACCGACTCGATCGCCACGCGCATGTTGTCGACCCAGTTGAGGCAATCGAAGACGCGGAATACGTCGATGCCCGCATCGCTCGAGCGCTCGATGAAGTGGCGCACCACGTTGTCGGGGTAGTTCGTGTAGCCGACTGCATTGGCCGAGCGCAGCAACATCTGCAGCAGCAGATTGGGCATCGCCTCGCGAAACGCCGCGAGGCGCGCCCAAGGATCCTCCTTCAAGAAGCGCATCGCGACATCGAAGGTTGCGCCGCCCCAGCATTCCACCGAGAACAATTGCGGCAGCAATGCCGAATAGTACGGCGCGATCAACGTCAGGTCGTGGGTTCTGATGCGCGTGGCCAGCAGCGATTGATGCGCATCGCGCATGCTCGTGTCCGTGAGCAGCACGCGCTCTTGCGCGAGCATCCATGAGGCGAACCTGTCCGGGCCGAGCTCGTCCAGTATCTGCTTGGTGCCCGGCGGAGGCGTGTTGGTAAGCGCAACCCGGGGCAGCCTCGGGAATACCGGCGACTTGGGGCTGGCACGGCCCTTGACCTCGGGGTTGCCGTTTACGATGACGTCGCCGATGTACCCGAGCAGCCGGGTCGCACGATCGCGCTTTCGCGGTATCTGAAACAACTCCGGAGTTTGATCGATGAATTTGGTGGTGTAGTCGGCGCTTGCAAAGCGCGGATGCATGATGAGCTGATCGAGAAACCGGAGATTGGTAACGACGCCGCGAATGCGAAACTCCCAAAGAGCGCGGTGCATGCGGGCAATCGTTTCCTCCGGCGTGGGCGACCAGGCCGTGACCTTCACCAACAACGAATCGTAGAAGCGGGTGATGATGGCGCCTGCGTAGGCGGTTCCCGCATCGAGGCGGATGCCGAAACCGGCGGGACTCCGGTACGCCGTGACCCGGCCGTAATCGGGAACGAAGTTGTTTTCCGGGTCTTCCGTGGTCACCCGGCACTGCAGGGCGTGCGCGCTCACGCGGATGTCTTCCTGACGCGGAACGCCGCTTTCGGCGGTGCCGATCCGGGCGCCCGCCGCGATTCGGAGCTGTGCCTTGACCAGGTCGATGCCGGTCACGCACTCCGTCACCGTGTGTTCGACCTGGATCCGCGGATTGACCTCGATGAAATAGAACTTGCCGGTGTCTGCGTCCTGCAGAAACTCGACGGTGCCCGCCGCGCGGTAGCTGACCGCCCTGCCGATTTTTAGCGCCGCCTCGCACAGATCGTGGCGCTGTGCGTCGGTGAGGAAGGCGGCGGGCGCGCGTTCCACCACTTTTTGATTGCGACGCTGCACCGAACAATCGCGCTCGTACAAATGCACCAGATTGCCGTGCGCGTCGCCCAGTATCTGCACTTCCACGT